>Ga0299913_10001691_pt1 | contig 16652 bp, 18 predicted proteins | sample RVTome_9_FD_201360 | JGI IMG/M metagenome (GOLD analysis project Ga0299913, IMG submission 201360) | Soil microbial communities from uranium-contaminated site in the Upper Colorado River Basin, Wyoming, United States - RVT155D38 (version 2) ... | reverse complement strand
CGCGACCCGGCCGACCTGATGCACGACGTGCTCGGCACCGGGTTCACCGCTCAGGTGATGTCCGCGGTCTACCTGGTGTGGATCGTGCTGGTGCCGGTGAGCATCGCGATCGCCCTCGTGTGGACCCGGCACAATCGCGCCGGCTCGTGGTACGTCACCGCGGTCGCCTTCGACTGGATGCTCGGGGCGGTGATCTACCTGCTGCTGCCCACGGTCGGCCCGGTCTACTCCGACTCCGCCGAGTTCGCGGACCTGCCCCGCACGTACGCGACCTGGCTGGCGGAGACCCTCCTCGACGACCGGACCGCGGTGCTCGCCGACCCGTGGGGATCCGGCACCCTGCAGAGCATCGCCGCGTTCGCGTCCCTGCACGTCGGCATCATGATGACGATCTGCCTGATCGCGGAGTTCGTCCGGCTGTCGCGCTGGATCCGGTTGACCGCGTGGTGGTTCCTTGCGATGACCTCAGTGTCCACGGTCTACCTCGGCTGGCACTTCTTCGTCGACGTGCTCGGCGGGGTGGCGCTCGGCGCACTGTCGGTCTGGCTGGCTGCGTTGGCCACCGGCAACCGGGCCGGCCTGCTCCCCCGGCTCAGGGTCGAGGAGCCGGAGCCGGAGCCGGCGGCATCGCCCGCGAGTCTCTGAGCGCCCGCACCACGTTGCGGGCCTCCCGGCGCCCGCCACGGAACGGACTGAGCAGCACCACCCCGAGCGTGATCAGCCACGGCTTGGCGCGCACCGCGGCGTTCTCGCCGTACCTGCGATGCACCACGAAGAGGTTGCGGTACATGTAGTAGCCCTTCCAGCCGGACAGGTCGTGCTGCTGGTCGAAGTCGAGCTGGCGGACCAGCACGGCGTCTCGGACGGCGAGGATGGTGAACCCGGCGCGACGCGCGCGGATCGCGTAGTCGCAATCGTCGTAGAAGATGAAGAAGCTCTCGTCGGGCAGGCCGATCGCGTCCACGACCGTGCGGCGGATCATGAAGCCCTCGAACGCGACGTTCTCCAACGGCACCGTCTCCGGCATGTTCGCCCGGGTGGCATACGTGCTGACGACGCTCGCGGTCTTCGGCTTGATGGCCCAGGGACTGCTGAGGTCGAACCGGACGGCGGCGTACTCCGCGAGGTTCCCGCTGCTGTCCTCACGGACCGCCATCAGGCAGTCCTGGTCCATGGCGAGCAGCACGCCGAGGCAGCCCGCAGTGGGGATGACGTCGTCGTCCATCAGCCAGATCCGGTCGTAGCCCTGCTCGTAGGCGGCCTGCACACCCAGGTGGAACCCGCCCGCCCCGCCGAGGTTCTCCTCGCTGCGGATCACCTGCACAGCTGCGCCCCCGAGGACGACGCGCGTGCGATCCGTGCTGGCGTTGTCCACGACGATGATCGCGTCCGGCTGGGGGTCCAGCGTCGTGAGCCCCTCGAGCATCCGCTCCAGCAGGTCGGCGCGGTTGTAGGTGACGATCACGATCGCCACGCTCTCGCTTGTCACTGCAGGTACCTCTCGTGTCCCGTGAAGTCGCCGCGCACTCCGTCGTACATCGCCCGGGCGCTGAGCGGGATCCGGCGCGGCTGGGGCCTGGTGAAAAGGTAGAACCAGAGGGTCTTCACCACGAACATCAGCACGTGGGGCCAGCCGCGGTACTCGCGCAGGTTGAGCGGGTTGTTGCGGGCCATGCAGTAGTGCTTGAGGTCGCTCGGGGTGTGGTTGTACGTCGTCCGGCCGAACATCATCGGCGTGCCGAGGTCGTCGGTGGCGGGGTGCAGGAAGTGCGCGTCCACCACGGTCCCGATCCTCGCGCCGGCCCGCTGGGCGCGCCAGAGGTACTCCACGTCGTCGCCCCAGATGAAGAACTCCGCGCGCGGCAGCCCGATGAGCTGGACCAGGTCGCGGGTCACCAGGACGCCGTTGAACGGGATCACCACGTCGCGGATCAGCCCGTCCTCGGCGGCGGCCTCGACGTCCTGCATCCGATGCACGACGCCGGTGCCGCCGGGCAGCCGGATCGGGAAGCACAGCCGGCTCGGATCCTGCTCGGCCAGCACCGCGGGGCCCCAGAAGTCCAGGTCCTCGCGCGTGAGCAGAGTGGCCAGGCAGTCGGTGGCGGGGAGGCCGTCGTCGTCCATCAGCCAGACCAGGTCGGCTCCGCGTTCCATCGCCCACGCCAGGCCGTCGTGGAAGCCGCCGGCGCCGCCGCTGTTCTCCGGCAGGGTCCGATGGTCGACCCCCTCGACGCCAGCCAGCCAGTCCCCCGTGCCGTCGGTGCTCGCGTTGTCCACGACCAGGATCTCGGCGACCTCGGGGATCTCGCGCAGCCGCGGGACCAGGCGCTCCAGCAGCGGCAGGCGGTTGAAGGTCACCACCACCGCCACGACACGCACGGCGGACACCCTACGGGGAGTGGGTCGGTAGGTTGCCAGGTGTGGACACCGACGCCGTTCTGACCCTGTTGCAGGACGTGGCGGATCAGGTGATCAACCCCCGGTTCCGGTCGCTCGAGGCCGGCGAGATCCACGAGAAGCGGCCCGGAGACCTGGTCACGGCGGCCGACCACGAGGCGGAGGTCCTGATCACCACGGCCCTGCTCGACGCCTACCCGGGGGCCGTGGTGCTCGGCGAGGAGGCCTACGCGCATGACCCGGCGCTCTACACCAGGTTCTCGGCGGCCGAGCACGCGTTCACCGTCGACCCGGTCGACGGCACCAAGAACTTCGTCCAAGGCTCCAAGGACCATGCGGTGATGGTCGCCGAGCTGCGCGGCGGGCAGGTCACCCGCTCCTGGATCTGGCACCCCCAGCACCGGTCGTCGTACGTCGCCGAGCGCGGCGCCGGCGCCTTCCGGACGATGGACGGCGCGGGCCCCGAGAGGCTGACCCGCCAGCCGGCCTCACCGGTGCCCCTCGAATGGCGGGCGGTGACCTCGCGCCGGTCCTGGGTCGGCCGTGAGCTCACCGGCCTCCGGCCGCTGGAGCTGACCTGGGTGTGCTGCGGCGTCGACTACCCGCGGCTGATCGAGGGCCGCGCCGACGTGGTCCTCTACGGCCACGCCATGGCCTGGGACCACGCCCCCGGAGCGCTGCTGCTCGCGGAGTCGGGCGGCCGGCACGGCACTCTCGACGGCCGGCCCTACGATCCCCGCGCCGCCGATCGCCCCGGCCTGATCGCCGCGGCCGACGACACGACGTACGACGCGATGGTGCCGCGCGCCGCCGAGCTCCCCGGCCGCCGCTGACTCGTCGAGTCGGCTCTTCCACACCCCCGAAAAGGGGCCGAGTCGGCTCTTCCACAAGCCTGTGGACGCGCCGACTCGACCTAGCAGGCGGTGCGGAGGTCCTCGGCCTGGTTGGCGGCGTAGCCCGCGGACAGCGAGCCGACCGCGCCGCCGGTGACCGCGTCCGGCTTCTTCTTGCCCCCTCCTGGTTTGCCGCCTTGGCCCTCCGCACGGTCGATCGCCTCCGCGACCAACCGGTGGATCCGCTCGATGTCGGGGTCGGCGGTGTTGACCATCGGGGGCACCAGCGAGAGCGTCGAGACCTTCTGGTCTCGGGCCTTGAGCGCGAGCGGGATGAACCGGTCCACCTCGGAGGCGGGCAGGTCCGTGGAGATCGTCGCGGCGGAGGCCTTGGCGAGCTTCGAGAAGTTGCGCATGGCCGTCTGCGGACTGACCTGCTCCAGCAGCGCGTTCATGACGCACTTCTGCCGCGCCATCCGCGAGTAGTCGTCGGAGCCCTCCCGCGCCCGGGCGTACCAGAGCGTGTCGTGACCGTTGAGCCTGCGGACGCCCGGCTGGATGTAGCCGGTGACATCGGAGCCCAGGCCGCCCACGGGGATCGGCTGGCGGACGTTGAGCGTCACGCCTCCGACGGCGTCGACGACATCCTTGAACCCCTCGAGATTGACCATCGCCCAGTAGTTGATCTCGAGGTCGGTGATCCCCTCGATCGCCATGATCGTGGCGTCGACGCCGGGGTACTTCGACTTCCCGAACAGCCCGGTGTTGTCCTGGGCCCAGGTGCTGACGCCGTTGAGGTAGCACTCGTCGCAGTCGAACCCGTCGGGGAACTGCTCGTCCATCACCGACCCCTCGGCGAACGGGAAGTTCGCCATGTTGCGCGGCAGCCCGATCAGCACGGTGCGGCCGGTCTCGGCGTCGATCGATGCGATCGTCATCGAGTCGGGACGCAGGCCCCAGCGCCCGGCACCCGAGTCGCCACCGAGCAGCAGCACGTTGTAGCGGCCGTCGTGCGGATCGGACACCTCGCCGTCGCCGAACAGCGCGATGACGAGGTCCCGCTGGACGCCGACCAGATGGGCGCCGAAGAGCATCGTCCCGGCGACCGCGAAGCAGAGCAGCCCGTTGACCCCGACCGTCGCCCGCCGGTGGGCGAGCCCGTAGGACAGCGGCTGCCCGAGTCGCCACGCGTCGACGAACAGGGCGGCCCAGGCGACCGCGCCGACCAGCAGCGCGATCCGCACGAACAGCAGGAGGGTCGCGTCGAAGGCCATCTTGAACACCACGTCGCGGTCCAGCAGCACCACCACGGCGCTGACCAGCCCGAGGGCCAGCAGCCCCACCCAGACCCGGAGCGCGATCAGCCCGACCCTCCGGTTGCCCGCGAGCAGCTGCGCCGACCCCGGAGCGACCAGCGTCATCACCATCAGCGACATGGCGCGGCGGAAGCGCACACGCGCGGCGCGCTCGGTGACGGGCGACATCCAGGTCTCCTGCTCGGGGAAGGAAGCAGTGGTGCCGACCAGTATCACCAGCCACATGCGTCACAGAGCGCTCCGACGCGCCGATCGGACCGGAGAATCCCCGACCCGGTGTGCGGCGGCAGCCGCGCCTCGGACGGGTTCGCGCCGCACGGTAGCGTCTCCGCCATGGCAGACGGCTCCGGTGACAAGCGCGAGCCCGGCTTCAACTGGCTGTACGGGAAGGACCGGGGAACCGACGACGAGGCGACCCAGGCGTTCCGCCAACAGCCCCGCCACGACGAGACCCGGCGGATACCGACGCAGCCTCCCCCGCCCCAGCAGCCGCCGCCGAGGGAGCCGACGCGGCCCACGCCTCCCCCGGTCGCCCCGCCGCCCGGCGCGCTGCCTGCCCGGTCGCGGGGCGGGATGTTCCGCCGCCCGAAGTTCTACATCCGTGCGCTGCTCGCGCTGCTCGTGCTGTGGATCGTCTACCTGGTCGCGGTGCCGCTCTTCGCCTGGTCGAAGGTCGACAAGGTCGACTTCGAGCCCGCGGGCGACCGCCCCGGTGACCAGCCGGGGACGACGTACCTGATGGTCGGCAGCGACTCCCGCGGCGACCTCACCGAGGAGGAGCGCAAGCGGCTCGGGACCGGCAACGCGGCCGGGCAGCGCACCGACACGATCATGATCCTGCACACCGGCGACGGCCCGAACCTGCTGATGTCGATCCCCCGCGACTCACGGGTCGCCATTCCCGGCCACGGCGACGACGAGAAGATCAACGCCGCCTTCGCGTACGGCGGGGCGAAGCTGCTCACCGAGACCATCGAGAACGAGACCGGCATCCGGATCGACCACTACGTCGAGACCGGGTTCGGCGGGTTGGTCGACATGGTCGACGCGGTCGGCGGCATCGAGATCTGCCCCAAGCAGGCGATCAAGGATCCGCAGGCCAAGCTGAACATCAAGAAGGGCTGCCAGGAGGCCGACGGCGTCACGGCTCTCGGCTACTCGCGATCACGGAAGGCGTACGCGCAGGGCGACCTGCAGCGCGCCCAGGCCCAGCGTGAGGTGCTCGGGAACATCGGCAAGAAGGTCGTCTCCCCCTGGTCGGTCATCAACCCGTTCCGCTACTGGAACCTGAACATGGCCGCCACCGAGGCGGTCGCCGTCGGCGAGGGGATGGGCCCGATCCGGGCGGCGATGTGGGCCTCCGCGATGACGAGCATCGGCGGCGAGGACGGGCTCACCTGCGGGGTGCCGATCGCGGACCTGTCGGTGCAGTGGGACGAGGAGCGCTCGAAGCAGATGTTCCAGGCGATCATCGAGGACGACACCGACAGCATCTCCAAGAAGCTGTGCAACCCCACGGGCCTCGCGCAGTGATTTCCGCGCGATGAGCTACGAGACCCTCGACTGGTCGGTGGATGAGGACGGCGTCGCGACGCTGACCCTCGACCGCCCCGACGCGTTGAACGCGTTCGACCTGACCATGGCCCGCGAGCTCGAGCGGGTGTTCCTCACCGACGCCCGCGACGACGCGGTCCGGGCCGTGGTGGTGACCGGCGCCGGGCGCGCGTTCTGCGCGGGCATGGACCTCTCCGCCGAGGGCAACGTGTTCGGCCTGGACGAGAGCGTCCGGCCCACTCCGGAGGACCTGCGCGCGCACCTGACCGAGGCGCCGTACCACGACGGCGTGCGCGACACCGGCGGCCGGGTGACCCTCGCGATCCACGCGCTGCCGAAGCCGGTGATCGCCGCCATCAACGGTGCCGCAGTCGGCATCGGCGCCACGATGACGCTGGCCATGGACCTGAGGCTGGCCTCGACGAGGGCCCGGATCGGGTTCGTCTTCGGCCGGCTCGGCATCGTGCCCGAGGCCGCATCGACCTGGTTCCTGCCGCGGATCGTCGGCATCCAGCAGGCACTGGAGTGGGTGTACTCCGCGGAGATCCTGGACGCCGAGGCCGCGCTGGCGGGGCGGCTGCTACGCAGCGTGCACGAGCCAGAGGAGCTGCTCCCCACCGCGCAGGACCTGGCCCGGTCGTTCGTCGTCGGCCGCTCGCCCGTGGCCCTCGGGCTCGCGAAGCAGATGCTCTACCGCAACGGTGCGGCCGCCGATCCGCTCGAGGCACACCTGTCCGACTCGCTGGCGATGTTCTACACCTCGATGGGCGACGGCAAGGAGGGCGTGGCGGCGTTCCGGGAGAAACGGGACCCGGACTTCACCGGAAGTGCCGGGCAGCTACCCCGCGTCTTCTGAACCCTCGGAGTCGGCGACGATGGCACCGCCGAGCTCGCGGGACCGGCCGACGAACGTCGCCACGGTCGTCTCGCCGGTCCGCACCGTCACGTCGTAGACCCCGTCGCGGCCGTCGCGCGAGCGCTCGACCGCGGTCGCCACCAGCTCGTCCCCCAGCCGGGTCGGGGCCCGGAACGCGATCTCGGCGCCCGCGGCGACGGTGACCCTGTCGTAGGAGTTGCAGGCGAACGCGAACGCCGAGTCGGCGAGGGCGAAGGTCAGCCCGCCATGCCCGATGCCGTGACCGTTGACCATGTCGTCGGTGACCACCATCCGCAGCGTCGCGCGACCGGGCCCCACCTCGACGATCTCCATCCCGAGCGCCCGGCTCGCCCGGTCACCGGCCCACATCGCCGCCGCGGACCGTTCGGCGGTCTCCTGGGAGTTCATGGTCGAAGCCTAGGGTTGGGACATGACCAGCTGGCAGGACCCCGAGTCGGTGCGCTTCATGCTCGACGACTGCAAGACCTGGGCGATCGTCGGGCTGTCCGGCGACCCGACCCGCACGGCGTACTCGATCGCCGCGCTGCTGCAGGGGCGCGGCAAGCGGATCGTGCCCATCCATCCCAACGCCTCCCAAGAAGATGGGCTGAGCGTGCTCGACGAGCAGGGCTATCCCACGCTCGCCGACGTCCCGTTCCCCATCGATGTGGTCGACGTGTTCCGGCGGTCCGAGTTCGCCGGCGAGTTCGCCGACCAGGCCGTCGCGATCGGGGCGCGGGCGGTGTGGTTCCAGCTCGGGGTGATCGACCCGGCGGCGTTCGAGCGGACCATCGCCGCCGGAGTGCCGATGGTGATGGACACCTGCCCCGCCATCGAGTGGCGCCGGCATCCGCTGGGGAGCTGATGAACCGGCCGGGTTCGGACCTCCGGGTGCCGCCGGGCCCGGGCCTGCCGGACGGCCTGGTGATCCCGGCCGCCGAGCTCGTCGAGCGCTTCTCCCGGTCGCCCGGGCCGGGTGGTCAGTCGGTGAACACCAGCGACTCCCGGGTCGAGCTGGAGTACGACGTGGCGGGCTCGCCGGCCCTGAGCACCCAGCAGCGGGAGCGGGCGACCACGCGGCTGGCGGGGCGGCTCAGCGAGGGCCGGCTCGTCGTCGTCGCGTCCGAGCACCGGTCCCAGCACCGCAACCGGGTGGCCGCCCGGAAGCGGCTGGCCGAGCTGCTGACGTCCGCTCTCGCCCCGCCGCCCCCACCACGGCGGCCCACGAAGCCGTCGCGCGGCGCGCAACGCCGGCGACTGGAGTCCAAGCGCCGGCGTGGCGAGACCAAGTCGCTGCGCGGCCGGGTGGGCGACGAGTGAGCGGCCGTCTCCGCTACCGCCGGGTCAAGGTCGCTGTTCTTGTCGAGGCGCGGCGTACCAGCCACTCCAGCGGCCCGCTCCGTCGCAGGGCCACGAACGCCGCCCCGATCACCAGCACCACCGCGGTGTGCAGGCGGAACGCCTCCGGTCCGTAGTCGTCGGGCCACCAGTCCGGGGTGTGCAGCAGCACGTGCAGGCTGTAGAGCGACAACGTCATCGTCCCGGCGCCGAACACCACCGCCAGCACCCGCTCCCCGGGCCGGGGCAGCCACCGCGTCACCAGCAGGCAGAACCCGATGACGGCCAGTGCGCTGCCGATGGTCGTCGCCAGGTCGAGCGGCGTGGCGGTGTGCGGGTCGGCCACCAGCATCGTCTCCCAGTCCGACCCGGGTGACAGGCTGCCGGCGTAGTCCGCGGCGTTCTCCGCCGGCGGGAGCGTCTCGGCCAGGGCCTGTGCCGCGACCGCCAGGCCGAGACCCGAGAACAACAGCCGGAGATCCGTGCCGCGGCGACGCAGGGCGAGCCGGCCCACCCCCATCCCGACGAGGAGGTAGGCCAGCCACGGCAGCATCGGGTAGTAGCCCGTCACCATGAGCTCCGCGAGCAGCGGACCCGGCTCCGCGAGGCTGGCGAACGTCGGCACGTCGTAGCCACGAGGCGGCAGCTGCGGCGCGAGCAGGTGAGCGGCCACCGGCGCGAGGACCAGCCAGGCGGCCGCGAGCCCGAAGAGTGCCCGCGCACCGAGGCCGAGGAACGGCAGGCCGAGCAGGAACAGGACGCCGTAGTAGGTGAGGATGACCGCCAGCCCCGAGTTGAGCTCGCCGAGGGCGAGGCCGAGCGCCGCGATGAGCAGGGCACGCACGACCAGGCCGGCCGTGATAGCCGTCCGCTGCCGGCCAGTGGACGGCCGCGGACCGCCCGACATCAGGGCCAGGCTCACCCCGGCCAGTACGGCGAACAGCGCCGCGGACCGCCCGCTCGCGAGCCAGTGCCACAGCGGACGATCCTCGCCGGGGAAGGGCGGGCTCAGGGTGTGGGTCGCGATCATCCCGACCAGGGCCAGGCAGCGCGCGACATCCAGTCCGACCAGGCGCCCCGGTAGAGGGCGTCCTCGGCCCGAGGTCAGAACCCGACCCGGCGCGGCGAGGTCGCCCCGCGCACGGCCTCGCCCTTGGCCCGGGCCATCTCCCGGAGCTCGGCCTGGAAGACCACCATCCGCTCCCGCAGGTCCGGGTCACCGGCCGCGAGGATGCGTACGGCGAGCAGCCCCGCATTGCGGGCGTTGCCGATCGCCACCGTCGCCACCGGGACCCCCGCGGGCATCTGGACGATCGAGAGCAGCGAGTCCAGGCCATCGAGGTTCTTCAGCGGCACCGGCACCCCGATGACCGGCAGCGGGGTGACCGAGGCCAGCATGCCCGGTAGGTGGGCGGCACCCCCGGCTCCGGCGATGATCACCCGCAGGCCACGGTCGGCGGCCCGCCTGCCGTAGTCCAGCATCTCGTCCGGCATCCGGTGCGCGGAGACGACGTCGGACTCGTGGACGACGCCGAACTCGGCCAGCGCCTCGGCGGCATCCTTCATCACCGGCCAGTCAGAGTCGGATCCCATCACGATGCCGACCTGCGGTGCGTCACTCACTGGTGTCACTCACTCGTATCTCCTAGCTCTCCGGCGAACCATGCCGCGGCATGTCGCGCACGTTCGAGGCAGTCGTCGAGGTCGTCGCCGTAGGCGTTGACGTGGCCGACCTTGCGGCCGGGCCGCAGCTCCTTGCCGTACAGGTGCACGCGCAGGTGCGGGTCGCGGGCCAGCGCGTGCGGGTAGCCGTCGTACAGCCTGCTCACGTCGTCGCCGGAGCCGCCGAGGATGTTGACCATCACCGTCCAGCGGGCCCGCGCGGCGGGCGAGCCGAGGGGCAGGTCCAGCACGGCGCGCAGGTGGTTCTCGAACTGCGAGGTCACCGCTCCGTCCTGGGTCCAGTGGCCGGTGTTGTGCGGCCGCATCGCGAGCTCGTTGACCAGGACCCGGCCGTCGCGGGTCTCGAACAGCTCGACAGCCAGGATGCCGGTGACGTCGAGGGCGCCGGCGATCCGCAGCGCCACCTCCTGCGCCTCGACCGCGAGCGCAGGATCGAGGTCGGGCGCGGGGGCGACGACCTCGACGCAGATCCCCTCACGCTGGGTCGAGGCGACGACGGGGTACGCCGCGGCCTGGCCGCTCGGCGACCGCGCCACCAGCGCCGACAGCTCGCGGCGGAAGTCGACGTACTCCTCGGCGAGCAGCCCCACGCCGCTCCGGGCCGCAGTGGCCAGCGGCTCCTCGCAGTCGGCGGCCGACCGCACGAACCACACGCCCTTGCCGTCGTAGCCGCCACGGGTGGTCTTCAGCACGCATGGGAACCCGAACGACTCGACCTCCGCCACCGAGACCACCACGGCGTGGCGTGGACACGGGACGCCGAGCTCCGTCAGCCGCTCCCGCATCACCCCCTTGTCCTGGGCGTGCACCAGGGCGCCGGGGCCCGGGCGGCAGGGCACCCCGGCTCTCTCCAGCTCGTGCAGGTATGCGGTGGGCACGTGCTCGTGGTCGAACGTCACCACGGCGCAGCCGTCGGCCACCTTCCGCAGCGTGTCCAGGTTGGTGTAGTCGCCGACCACGTGGTCGGGGATCACCTGGGCAGCGGAGACGCCCTCAGCCTCGGCCAGCAGCCGCAGCGGCACTCCGAGCTCGATCGCCGGCTGCGCCATCATCCGGGCGAGCTGACCCCCGCCGATGACGGCGACAATGGGAGGTGGCACGCGCCTCAGCGTAGTGGGCCGGGAGCGGGCTCCCTCAGATGGCGGGGTCGACGACCGGAGCCTGGATCTCGAAGCGCAGCCCCTTGCCCCGGATGGTGGTGATCAGGCTCGGGTGCCGGGTGTCGTCCCCGAGCTTGCGGCGGACCCAGCCCAGGTGCACGTCGATGGTCTTCGAGGAGGTCCAGAACGTCGTGTTCCAGACGTCGCGCATCAGCTCGTCGCGGGTCACGATGTCGCCAGCGCGGGAGATCAGACAGGCCACGAGGTCGAACTCCTTGCGCGACAGGACGATCTCCGTCCCGGCCCGCCAGGCGCGCCGCGTCTCCGGATCGAGCCGCACGTCCTGTACCTCGAACACAGGGACAACCTAAGAACGCCCGGACCCCCGCGCGGTCGAATCAGGGAATATAGTCCGGATTGGCTATGGCTCCCCCAGGGACCCATCGGGTGTGAAGAGCACTCCTGCCCGGCGGGCCCGGTCAGTGCCGGCGTACGGCGACCGGCTCGAGGATGCCGAATCCGCGCATCGGCCGGGCGGGCAGGCGCCGGGTCTCGAACTGCTCCTCGGGCAGCAGCCGCGCCGTGGCCGCGTCGATGATGATCCGGTTGCGCCGGGCCACCTGGGTGAGCCGGGCGGCCATGTTGACCGGTGGCCCGAACACGTCACCCATCCGCATGACCACCGTCCCGCTGGCCAGGCCGACGCGGACATCGGGCATCCGCTTGTCGCGGCCGATCACGGTGATGATGCCCTCTGCCGTGTCGTACGCCCGGATCGGATCGTCGTTCACGAACAGCACCGAGTCGCCGATGCTCTTGATGACCCGCCCGCTGTTCCGGGCCACCACGTCAGAGCACCTGGACTCGAAGACCTCGACCAGGTCGCCGATCCGCTCCCGGGCGATGTCGTTGGAGAGCGCGGTGAAGCTGACGATGTCCGCGAACCCGACACTCACCTGCGAGGTGTTCAGGTCCTCCTCGTTCGCATTCAGGGCCTCGACCCGCGCGACGGCGGCCGCAAGGTGCCGCCGCCAGGCGTAGATCAGCAGCTCCTCGAACGGCCCGCCGAAGTCCTCGAGCAGCTGCCGCGCCGCGTCGAGCCTGGTGCCCGCGTCCTGCTCGGCCTCCAGCTCTTCCACCCGCGGCACCAGCGCGGCAACCTCCCAGTCCGCGAGCCGGGCCATGGTCTGCCCCACGGCCCGGGTCAGCGTGACGGCGAGGTCGAAGTCGATCAGCCCGCTGGCGACCCCCGAGACCAGGGTCGAGACCGCCTCGACGTCGGAACGGTTGAACGCCCGCTCCGAGCCGTGTTCCGGGAAGCCCAGAGCCCGCCACAGACGGCGCGCGTCCTCGACACTCACCCCGGTCCGGGCCGCGACGTCGTCGGCGCTGAACGTCGGCTCCTCGCCCAGGATCGCGCGGGCGACCGATTCCGCGGCCTCGTCCGGCTCGTCCGGTTCCTCGGGCCCTCCGCGGAAGCGGAACCTAGACCCCTTCATCGGACGGGGGCGCGCCGCCGTGCAGCCGGTGGAGCAGCTCGTTGAGGCGGCGCTGGGTCTCCTCCACGCGCGGAATGTCCGGGAGCGCCACCTGGCCGTGGGTGCTGGCGTCGCTGATGATCAGTGTCCCGCAGCCGAGCATCCGGTCGATCAGCCCGAGCTCGTAGGCCACGTCGCTGATCCGGGTCAGCGGGATGTCGTGCCCGGTCCGGGTGATCACGCCCTGGCGGGTGATCAGCCGGCGGTTGGTGATCGTGTACGACGCCGTCATCCACACCAGCAGCGGCCAGACGAAGAACCAGAGGATCCCGATCGCCACGAGACCCCAGACCACGAGCCGGGCGATGTCGTTGTCGACGAACTGCATGAACGCCACGCCGATGGCCAGGAACACGACCAGGGCGAGGACCGGCAGGATCAGTGCCTTGGGGTGCGTGCGGGTGCTGATCACGACGGACTCGCCCGGGTTCAGCAGCTTCTGCGAGATGGCCACGGACGGATCATGTCACCCTGCTGGCCCGCTACGCGACAGAACGCACGTGGACGACGTCGCCCGCGCCGATCTCGTGACGGCCGTCGGCCGCCTCCACGACCAGCCGCCCGGACGGGTCGATGGCGACGGCGTGGCCCTCGACGACGCTGCCGTCGGGCAGGTCGACCCGCACTTCCCGGCCCAGCGTCACGCAGGCCGAGGTGTAGGACTCGGCCAGCCGCATGCCGGCCGGGTCGCCGCCGATCTGCCACGCGTCGTACGCCTCCCGGATGGCGGCGAGCACGTCGAGCAGCACGTCCGTGCGGTCCGGTGGCTCCCCATCGCCGGTCTCGAGGGAGAGCGAGGTGGCGGTCGGCACCGGAAGCTCCTCGGCGGTCATGCCCGTGTTCAGGCCCACGCCCACCACCGCCGCCGGCCCGTCGGGAGTATCCACCCGCTCGACCAGGATCCCGGCGACCTTGCGCTCGCCGATCAGTACGTCGTTGGGCCACTTCACCCCGGCGTCGTACCCACGGGCGGTGAGCGCCTTCGCCGTGGCGTACCCGGTCAGCAGCGGGAGCCACGGCCAGGCGCGGGTGGGCATGGTGGGCCGCATCAGCATCGAGAACGTCAGCGCGGTCCCGGCGGGCGTCTCCCAGGTGCGGTCCAGCCGCCCCCGCCCGGCCGTCTGGTGGTCGGCGACGACGACCAGGCCGTCCGGGGCGCCCTCGCGGGCCCGGTCGACCACGATCGCGTTGGTCGAGGGCGCCTCGGTGACCACCTCGACCCGCAGGCCTGGATCGTCCCCCACGCCGGCCGCGATCCGGCCCTCGTCGAGGGGTGGGCGCTGGCCGGGGTCCGGATTCACGGGCACTACCCTGTCGCAGCAGACGCAAGGAGGCCACCCGTGAGCGAAGCGAGAGAGCGCATCGGTCGTGCCCTGCACGCCGACCCGCACTCTGCGCTCGAACTGCCAGCGAACAGGACAGCACAGTGAGTGCAGAGGGCACCGAAGTCCCCGACGACATCGACATCCACACCACCGCCGGCAAGGTCGCCGACCTCGAGCGGCGGCTCGACGAAGCGGTGCACGCGGGGTCGGCCAAGGCGGTCGAGACGCAGCACGCCAAGGGCCGCAAGACCGCCCGCGAGCGGATCGAGATGCTCTTCGACGAGGGCTCGTTCGTCGAGCTCGACGAGCTGGCCCGGCACCGGTCCACGGCGTTCGGCCTCCAGGAGCGACGGCCGTACGGCGACGGCGTGGTCACCGGCTACGGCACCGTCGACGGCCGCCAGGTGTGCGTCTTCTCCCAGGACTTCACGGTCTTCGGCGGGTCCCTGGGCGAGGTCTACGGCGAGAAGATCACCAAGGTGATGGACCTCGCCATCAAGACCGGCTGCCCGATCATCGGCATCAACGAGGGCGCCGGCGCCCGGATCCAGGAGGGCGTGGTCTCGCTGGGGCTGTACGGCGAGATCTTCCGCCGCAACGTGCACGCCTCGGGCGTGATCCCGCAGATCTCGATGATCATGGGCAACTGCGCCGGAGGGCACGTCTACTCCCCCGCCGTCACCGACTTCACGATCATGGTCGACCAGACCTCGGCGATGTTCATCACCGGCCCGGACGTCATCAAGACCGTCACCGGCGAGGACGTCACGATGGAGGACCTGGGCGGCGCCCGCGCGCACAACACCAAGTCCGGCAACGCCCACTACATGGGCAGCGACGAGGAGGACGCGATCGAGTACGTCAAGGCGCTGCTCTCCTACCTGCCGCAGAACAACCTGGACGAGGCGCCGGTGTTCGATTCTGGGTACGACGAGCAGTCAGATCTCGAGCTCACCGACCTCGACCGGTCACTGGACACCCTGATCCCGGACTCCCCCAACCAGCCCTACGACATGCACGACGTGATCACCGCGGTGCTGGACGACCAGGAGTTCCTGGAGGTGATGGAGCTCTTCGCGCCGAACATCATCGTGGGCTACGGGCGCGTCGAGGGACGGCCGGTCGGCGTCGTCGCCAACCAGCCGATGCAGTTCGCCGGCACCCTCGACATCGACGCGTCCGAGAAGGCCGCGCGGTTCGTCCGGTTCTGCGACGCCTTCAACATCCCGGTGCTGACGTTCGTGGACGTCCCCGGCTTCCTGCCCGGCACCGACCAGGAGTGGAACGGCATCATCCGGCGCGGCGCCAAGCTGATCTACGCCTACTCCGAGGCGACCGTCCCGCTGATCACCGTCATCACCCGCAAGGCCTACGGCGGTGCCTACGACGTGATGGGCTCCAAGCACCTGGGCGCCGACATCAACGTCGCGTGGCCCACGGCCTCGGTCGCCGTCATGGGCGCCCAGGGCGCGGTCAACATCCTCTACCGCAAGGAGCTCGCGGTGGCCGCCGAGGAGGGCAAGGAAGAGGAAAAGCGCGCCGCGCTGGTCACCGAGTACGACGACCACCTCGCGAACCCCTACCTCGCCGCTGAGCGTGGTTACCTCGACGCCGTGATCCAGCCGCACGAGACGCGCTCCGAGATCGTCCGGGCGCTGCGGTTGCTCCGGTCGAAGCGGGAGACGCTGCCCGCCAAGAAGCATGGAAATATCCCGCTGTGACCGTCCATTCGCCGACGAAGGAGGCCTGAATGGGCGGAACGAAAGACAGCGCGAGCGAAGCGAGCTCCAAGCCTTTCCTGCACGTAGTGCAGCCTGACGCCACCCCGGAGGAGATCGCCGCCCTGGTGGCGGTTTTCTCCTCCCTGGGTGGCGCCGAGAAGCCACCGCCCCGCCGTACGCCCGAGTGGTCGGCCCACCACCGCAAGGTGCGGGTGACCCTGCCACACGGGCCAGGAGGTTGGCGGAGCAGCGGCCTGCCTCGCTAGGCCTCCTGCCGCACCCGCCCGGGTGCGAACAGCGCAGCCACCACGGCGATCGCGACCGCGCCGGCACCCGTCAGCATCGCTGCGCCGATCGCGCCGTCGTAGCCCGTGGGGGCGATGTCGCCGCCGCTGCCCAGGAAGACGGCGACCAGAAGCGCGACGCCGAGAGCGACCCCGAACTCTCGGATCGTGGAGTTCGCGGAGCTGGCCTTGGCGAAATCGGCGTCGGGCAGGCCCTCGAGGACGGCGGTGGCGCTCGGAGCGAACGTCAGGCCCATCCCGATGCCGGCCATCATGAGTGCCGGGATGAACGCGGAGTACTCGGCCGCGGACTCCGTGAGCACCGCGAACCACACCAGCGACGCGGTCTGCAGCACCAGCCCGACCACCAGCAGCGCGCGCAGCCCGGTGCGCGAGGTCAGCGCGCCGGCGATCGGCGCAACCACCATCGGGGCGGCGGTCCAGGGCAGGGTGCGCAGACCCGCCTCGAGCGGCGAGTAGTGCTGGACCACCTGCAGGTACTGCGAGAGCAGGAACACCGTGCCGAACATCCCGATGGTGAACGTCAGGCCGATCACGTTGGCAGCAGAGAAGCCCCGCGACGAGAACAGCCGCAGCGGCAGTACGGCGTGCGCGCGCCCGCGCGCCCAGAGGACGTAGCCCGGCAGCAGCAGGCCCGAGACCACCAGCGGGGCGAGCACGCCGGC
>Ga0299913_10001689_pt1 | contig 16655 bp, 11 predicted proteins | sample RVTome_9_FD_201360 | JGI IMG/M metagenome (GOLD analysis project Ga0299913, IMG submission 201360) | Soil microbial communities from uranium-contaminated site in the Upper Colorado River Basin, Wyoming, United States - RVT155D38 (version 2) ... | reverse complement strand
GAGGTTGACGATGGCACGGTCGAGCTCGTCGATCGAGCCGCGGCGACCGGTGAGGGAGTCTGAGGTCATGACGGCGTCCCTGCGTCTGTGGATGGAGCTGTAATTATATCCAGCTATTGAGAGCCAAGCAACTGAAAACGCTGACAAATATGAGCAGACGAAGCCAACCAGTGCGCGACGTCGTCGACTTGGTCGAGGCCGCAACGGGCTGCCGGGGGTCCCGCGCGGATTGCTTCCTCACCTGCGCAATGTACTGGAACTTCAGCGTCGTTTGGGCTTCCTCGAGTTACAGGCCGAAATTGGGTGGCAGGTGGTTGACCGCCTGCAATTTGCCGTCCTCTGCATCACGGAGTCGCTGTCGATCTGCTTTGCTAACCGGCGAGCACGTGAGCGGATGTCAGAGCACGACGGCAGGGCGGCGAGCGGCGTACGACGAACTACCAGGAGACGGCGCTCGAGTAGGCGCCCCGCAGTCCCTTTACGTTTTCAACTCACCCGTTTGGGCGGCGGTTCAGATGCGCCCTGGAATACTTCCGGTCCGAAGCTGACTTGACTCAAGTGTTGCTTGTTTCTGGCTCGTTCAAGATCATGCTGCCTGGATGGTCTGCTAACATACTGAAAACCAGGCTTGCCCCGGTAGCTCAGTCGGATAGAGCACCAGATTCCTAATCTGGGGGTCCCATGTTCGAATCATGGTCGGGGCGCCACCCCCGCCGCCGCAAAATGGCCTCCGTCAGAAGTCAGCGGTCAGGCGGGCATACCAGAAGCCGCCATTGACACCAAACGGTGACGTGAGCGCCTTGTCCACGCCGAGCAACCCCAGTACGAAATCACCCTCGTCATCAGGCTCTACATCGAAGATGTTCTCGCCGCCCACGGCGACCCGGAAGCGATCGTTGAAGTTGAACTGCGCCTCGAGATCGACGAGCAATTCCGAGCCGTAGGACGACACGTCCGATGCGTCGCCGGGGCTGAACAACCCGCCGGTCGAGTCCCAGCTACCGTAGCGGTTCAGACGCACATAGCCGCCGAAGAGTCCGCCGGTCTGATAGTCGAACGTGAGCGTCGCGCGTTCCTGTGGAACCTGGTTCTCCAGGTCGAATACCCGGGACGCATTGATGGTGTTGGGCACGACGTTACTGACCTCCTGTTCATTGAAATTCGCGCGCAGATCGACAATCAGCGAGCCGGCAGCCACGTCGAAAGTGCTCGTGACCGCAAGGTCGACGCCCGTAATATCGGAATCGAAGGCATTGGCGAAGTGACTGGCGAGACTGTCCAGCAGCAAGTCCGCATTGGGAACACCGGCCGCCTGCAATGCGGCGACGTCCGAAGCGCTGATCGTGAGCGGGCCGAGCAACGCGAGCCGGTCTTCGATTTCGATGTTGTAGAAATCGAGCGTGATCTGGGTGTTGTCGAAAGGCTCGAATACCGCGCCGATGGTGAAGCTCGTGGACTCCTCAGGGTCAAGCGGCCGGGCGCCGAGCACGATGGCGACGGGGTGGTTGACCGGATACGTGCCGCTCGGAATCAGGTTGCCGCTTTCGTCGGCACTCGTCGTAACGTTCAATGTGTTGACCTGCCCGGGGGTCGGGACGCGAAAACCCGTGCTGGCCGTTGCGCGTAACGCGAAGGTCTCCGTTACCTCGAAGCGGCCGGACAATTTGCCATCGAACGTGTTGCCGAACTCGTCGTAGTCCTCGAACCGGACGGCGGCGCCGAAGGCGAAATTATCCATCACATCGGCCTCGACGTCGATGTATCCAGCAATGCTGTCACTCGAGAAACTGCCGGCCGAATCAGTCGGGAAACCCTGAAATCCATCCGAGCCGACACCGAAGATGAAAACCGGTCCTGCGCTGATCGAGGCAGGATCGCCGGCAGCGATCTTGTACGTCTCATCACGAATTTCGAAGCCGAACGCGAAGTTGAGCGGTGACGCGAGGTTGCCGATGTCGAACGGCTTGACGAAATCCGCCGTGAACCCGGTCTCCTCCTGCGTCAATTTGCCCGGACGGAAACTCGTTGGCGACGTTCCCCCCAGGCTCGGATTGATGGACTCGCTCAGAACGTAGTCGACCTCGGCTTCAGCGTACCGTCCGCGAACGTCCCAGGTGAACCCGCCGGCGGTCTCGCCGCGCGCGCCGAGAACAATTGCCTGGTCCGAAATATCGGCGCCGAAATTCGGGTTGTATCCGCCGGGGAACATCAACGCGATCGGATTGAGCAGCACGAAGCCGCTCGGGCTGCCCGCATCGGGTGTGAGGAAATCCGCCGGATCCATACCGTCGCCGACAATGCTGTCGACGAGGCTCTGCGGTGCCGGATCGGGAACGAAATCTCCGTCCGCGTCGACGATCAGCGTGTCGCGCCCTGCAATCATCGCCGAGGGTGGCAACACCGGCGCCCGATAAAAGAAATCGGAAATCGTCTCGTTGTCAGAGTAGCTCACGTTACCGAAGAGCTGGATGCTTTCGCTAAAATCGAATGCGGCGTTGACAAAGAACTTCAACGTCTCGACATCGGGATCGCCCCAGCGCTGGCACAAGCCGTTGAGCGGCACGGCATCCTGGCCGGCTACCGCGGCAACACCCGCACACTCAAAATGCGGAACGCCGCGCGATGTCTTGTCTGACGTCGAGTGTTCCACGGTCGCGTTCAGAAAGCCGGCGCCGCCGAGGCTGAACCCGCCGTTCGCGGAAAGAGTCGTACGCTGGCCGTCGCCTTCGAAGTATTCACCGGTCTGAGCAGACAGTGAGATGCCTTCATCCGCGTCATTCAGGATAACGTTGACAACGCCCGCAATGGCATCGGAGCCATACTGAGCGGAGGCGCCGTCGCGCAGGATCTCGATGCGCTTGATCGCGGCGGCGGGCAGCGTTGCGTAATCGACTGCCTGTGCGCCCTGATTAACGGTGCCGAGCGGCGCGAACTGGAGGTTCACCAGTGGTGAGCGGTGCCGTCGGGTGCCGTTCACGAGCACCAGCGTCTGATCCGGCGACAGGTTGCGCAGACTGACCGGCCGTATGAAGGAGGTGCCGTCGGCGATCGGAAAGCGCTGTGTAGTGATCGACGGCGCGACCTTGGTCAGACCGTCGGTCAGGTCGAACGTGGCCTGGTTGTTCAGCGTATCGCCGGCCAGGACGTCGATCGGCGAGAGGGTCTCGGTTGGCGACTGGCCTTCCTTGCGCGTACCGGTCGTTACGATCTCTTCGATGGTTTCCTCGCCATCCGCTTCCTGAGACAGCGCGATCGAATCCGTCAGGATAAGAGCGCAGGCGATGGGCAAGAACAGGCCCAGGACATCAAGCCGTTTGATGTAGTTCATGTTTTTCCCCTCCATCATGCGAACAGAACGAAGTGCTCTTGGCGCAGTAGTACTGCTGAATGCCGCAATCCCGCTGATACCCCTGAAAGCCGCTCCAGGCCGCCAACGTCGAAGCGGATGCCGCTTGGTCGTTGCGCCCGTAATGATGCCGCTGTCGATGCCGAAACTCCACATTCCTCACCGTGGCGTTTCTACCACAGCCGCGTTCCCCGTCACTATTAGCCCCCGACAGCGCCACGGAGCGCCAAGGAGCGCCCTTGGCGTATAATCGACAGCGAGCGGGAGGTTTCTCTACTTGAGGGGGTGTGAGTGCGCCGGCGTGGGCGGGACAGGGATGTCTCGCTCGCGTAGGACGATTGAATGTGGCGAGGCGGTTGGCTCGTCCCCGAGGTTTTGCGCCGGCCCAATCCGCCCTCAGTGCATCCGGAGTGAGAGCAAAAACGTCACATCGGGCAAGGACTGTGGGTGGATATCCTCACCCACGGACAAGGTAAGTCTGTGATTGTCTGACAGGCGAAAATGCAGGCCCGCAGTAAGTGAGGCGGCGACGCCGCCCAGAGGAGAAATGGCCGAGTCGTAGACGGGGCTGCGCAGGGACACCTGAACTGCAGCCGTCGTCCGCGGGGTCAGCGAGTAAGCGGCGCCCGCCGACAGTTGAGCGACGACGTTCCTGCTGCGTGCGGGTATGTCATCCGGCCGACCGATCCAGGTTGCACTGATCCGATAAAAGCCGTTCAGCCGGCTGACACCCCACAGATCATTCGCGTCGACGGCTATGCCGACGCTGACGTCCGTGCCGCCGCTGCCGAGAAGCCTTCTGCTGTCGCCGGTCGGAAGCTTGACCCCGAATCTCAATGCGAAGCTGGCGGACGGGGTTTTCGCGAGCTGCAGGCCGCCGAAAATCCGCACATCGCCGAGGCCGCTGGCGGGCCGGTTCAGCAATAAAGCCTGCCCGTTCCCGTCGTCGTACCGGATGAGCAGGCGGTCAGGCGGACGCTCGTCTCGGATGCCGCCGGGCAGGCCGAAGAATCTGTGCCAGCCATCGATAAAAGAATCCAGGCTTCCGGATTCGTGCAACAGGTAGGGAAGTTCGACGCCCACTTCCGCTCGATCCGCCAGCCCGCGGCGCCAGGATACGGCCAGTCGTGTCGTTTCGCCGTCGAATAGCAACGACTGATCGCCGCTGCTGTCCGTGACGGAATGACTGGAGGTGGCGGCGTAAAAGCGTACGCTGGCGCTGCCGGGGGCTTCCAGCTCGCCTCCTTCGCTACTGTCCGGAAAGCCGAACAGTCCCGTCAGTGGTCCGTTGTCGCGATCAACGAGGGCATCTGCCGGCGCTGCAGCGGGAAAAAGAACAGCGGCCGCGACCAGGAATGCACCGCCGCAGTTCATGCGGCAGGGAAGCCGATGTACGCAAAGTCACATGGCAAAGACGTTCGTCCCTCGTCGTAGGAAACTGCGGTAATCCTATCCTACTCGCCGTTCATTCACAGTGTCGCGAGCTGAACATTGCTCAGACGGGGGCCGTAGTAGGATCGCGACAGCGTCTTGCGTTCCAGGTCGGCAATGATGTAGTCGATAAAATTCGCACCGGTCAGATCTTGCGCAACGCCGACACCTCCCGGGGTGAACACGTTTATCTCCATCAACTTGTCGCCGACGATGTCCAGACCGACAAGGTACATGCCGTCCTGCACCAGCTTGGGCCGTACCATATCCACCAGCTTCAGCGCACGTTCATCCGGCTGTCCTGCTTCGACGGTGCCGCCGGCCTTCACGTTGCTGCGTGCATCGTCGCCCTTGTTCACGCGCCGAAAGGAGGCGTATTTTCCGTCGACCTCGAGGGCGCGACCGTTCAGCACGAGCAGTCGCATGTCGCCCTCGCTGGCAGCCGGCAGATACTCCTGCACTATCGCATAGCCGTCCCGGAGAACCGCGTCGATCATCTGGTTCAGATTCGCATCTGCACCGGGCTGAACGAGAAAAACGTTTTGCCCGCCGGAACCCTGCAATGGCTTGATGACCGCGCGTCCGTCGTGCGCATCGATGAACCTGCGTATGCTGTCGACATCGCGCGCTATGCACGTATCCGGCCGAACCTGTTCAGGGAAGTGTTGAAAATAGGTCTTGTTGAGAGCGTAGGCAAGGTGGCCGGGATCGTTCAGAACGATCACACCGCGTTCGATCGCCAGCTTGCCGAACAAAATTCCGGAAGTCTGCGCCCACGGTCGTTTGACAGCATCCTCGGCGGGATCGTTTCGCAGCAACAGAACGTCCAGTTCATCGATCGTAATTCGGTCGTGCTCCGCATTCTCGTCCTGCAATTCCTGCAAGAACACTTCTTTGGATTTGTATTTTTTTTTCTGGGGCGTGACCGCGGTCGCGTGCACTGAGCCGTCCGGATCGTAGATGAAATCTGCCACACCGAAAAGCCAGACGTCGTGTCCGAGATTGCGCGCAGCCATAGCCAGCCGCACAGTAGTGTAGGCAGCAACTTCTGTCTGGATATCGTTTATGACGAAGCCCACTTTCATGCAACCAGCCTCTGGTAGAGATCGTCGAGTGGAATTTGCGTGCACTCGGCCAGCCGTTTCTGTGCGGCGGCATTGTGCAGGTAGGCCGGCAGCATTTTCGGCGGCTCGAGCCAGCCCATGCTGTCCAGTTTTCTTATTGCAGGAAGTTCCGAAAGCGAAAATTTCCCCACCAGCAATTGTTCGAAGGCATGCCCCTCGCGCAGGTAGTCAATAAGGCCTTTGAGGCCCCGCAGATACACCACATCCTTGGTCAGGCCTCCGCCACGAAAGATACGCGTGGTGATTATAAATGCCGCCCGGTCGCTGAACCGATAGTCGGAACGAAGTCTCTCGAACACGTCTTGGAATTCGGCGCCGTCCGTGACGAGGCGCACGGCGATGACACGAGCCGCCAGAGTGCGTAATCGCACCGCGGAAAGGTTGCCTGAGAGGTACTCCGCCAGTACGCCGATGCCTTCCTGTAGCTCGTCATAATGGGCGAGGCCGGATTGCAACTGCTGCAATGGCTGATGGCAGCCGTTGTACCAGGTGAGAATATGCGTGCCGATCTCATGATGCAGCAGCGCGTCGACCCGCTCGCGCGGTATGCGCACCTGTTCCGACACCAGGAGCGTGTTGTTGGAGACCATCAGACCTGCCGTGATGTCCCGGCAGCAGGTAACGTCTGCCGAGAAATCCGGACACTGGCGCCGGTACCAGGCGAATTGCGCCGCGGCGGACTGTACGATGTGGTCGGCATCGACCCAGCTGCCAATCGTTCTCCGATCGGGTGGGACGACGTCGAGAACGTGCCTGGCCTCGGCATAAAGGTCGGGCTCGGCAACCCCGAACAGATCAATGCTGACTGGCAGGAACCCTTCCGTTCCGCGAAGTTCGATCAGCTCGAGTTGCCGGTCGAGTTCGCGCTGTTTTTCCGCCAGCAGCGCCTCGAACACCGGGTCCTCGATTTCCCGGACAGGCAGCGCGATCAGCCGCTCCCGGATCGATTCCAGATCGATTTCCGGATCGCGATAGCGGAAACGGGGTTGTTCACGGAAGTCGCTCGACTTGAAAACCTCCCACAATTCCCCGGTGGCGCAGGGGGAGACCAGCCTGATCCAATCGAAGGACTGCGAGACGCGGACCATTTCCGCGTCTACATGTTCCGCGACGGGAGGCAGGCGGCGGGACACGGCGCGCGCTTCGCTCATCGGGCCCTCGCGAGCTCGCCTCGAACCGCGTTGGCGGCATTGCGCAACGCTACACGCAGTTCCTCAAGTGCGATGATATCGGCAGTAGCGCTCCATTCATCCATGAAGAATTTCTTGAACTCGAGCGAGAGCACGCAGACTTTGTCGGGATAAGTCGAGTGCAGCCAGCGCGGGAACCAACCGCCCTGAAATTTCACGTTCTCGCGCACGTCCAGCTGTCGGCGCTGAAACTTCTGTTTCCTCAGCGCCGCAACAAAGCTGTCGACCAGAGTGGCCCAGCGTTGTCGGTTCATCGTGCCGGTGCCGACGTTCACTTCGGGACTACCGACGAGGCTGTCCCCCGGCTTGTCCGGGCCTGCGCGGCGGTAATTGTAGCTGTGAAGGTCGAGCACAAGGATGCTGTTCCAGCGGTCGATCAGGGTGTCCAGCAGTTTGCCGACGTCTTTGTAGAAGCGGTCGTACTCCTCCAGCGAACGTTCGATAACGTGTCGCGGCGGTCTGTCCCGCCAGAGTTCAAGTCCCCAGGTATCCGCGGGGTCGCCGGCAATGGCCTTTTCCCTCGGACGATTCATGTCCACCTCGAAGCGGGAGCGATACACCCGTATCGAAGAATCGGCGACCGTGGTCCAGAGTCCCGTTAGCGGATCTTCTTCGCGGAGTCGATCCGCCTCCGGCACCGCCAGCCATTCGGCGACGTCGGCGCGGACCTCGTGTCCTGAATGAATGGCTGCCGCGACGATCGGGCCGTCACCGACATCGATCGACCACGGCGGCATATCCTGCGGGTCATCCGCCTGCCGGGCTCGGAAGTCGTCTGCAAAACGCCTGATGTCGCTCGTGGCCAAAGCTGCCTCTGATTTGCGTCAACGCCTCGCCGAAAATGCAAGTTGCATGCCACCGACCCGCACTCGTTCGGCTTCCTCCCGGTACGGCCTTTGCCGAGGACCTTGTAATAATTACCCGGCATGCACGCAAAATTGCAGCACAACCACGCACACTCGCGGTCGAACGCGCGTTTCCCTAAACTGAAGGCTTGCGCGTGGAGTCAGGCGAATGAGCGTCCAATGCCGAACCATCGAATACCGCGACGGCGATCAGCTGCTGGAGGGCTTGAAGTGCTGGGACGATGACCGTGAGGGGCCGCGCCCCTGCGTTCTCATCGCCCATGCCTGGCGCGGACGCAGCGACATTGAAAACGATAAAGCGAGACGGTTGGCAGAACTGGGTTATGTCGGGTTTGCGCTGGATCTGTTCGGCAAGGGCGTGCTCGGGAACAGCATCGAGGAAAATCGGGCCTTGATAAAGCCGTTCATGAACGACCGTAATCTTTTGCAGCGGCGCATGCTACTGGCAGTCGAACAGGCGCGTAACCAGGAGGAAACGGATCGATCGCGCATCGCAGCGATCGGATTCTGTTTCGGCGGCCTGTGCGTCCTCGATCTCGCCAGAACCGGCGCGGAGGTCAACGGCGTGGTGAGCTTCCACGGTCTGTTCACTCCGCCGGCCAATACGAAGGGCAACCGCATCGCCGCGAAAGTGCTCGTGTTGCACGGTTGGGACGATCCGATGGCCACGCCTCAGCAACTGCTTGCACTCGGCCACGAGCTGACGGAGATGGGAGCAGACTGGCAGATTCACGCCTACGGCAATGCGATGCACGCCTTTACCAATCCCGGTGCCAACGACCCCGATTTCGGCACCGTCTACCAGCCCGACGCAGATCGACGTTCATGGCTGGCCATGCAGACCTTCCTGGCCGAGGCGTTCGACTCCTGAAAATGATAGCCTTCCGCGCCTGCCGACCGAAGCTTCTGATATGAGAGGATCACTGTGAAAAAGACGAGATTGCCCATCCTGGGTTTCCTGCTGAGCTGCTTGGGGCTAGCGGCCTGCAGCGACGAGGAGCCGCCGGCCGCTCCGGCAACCGATTCAGCCGAGGGCGGGACGGAAGCGGCTGCAAGCGCCACAAGCGACGCCACCGAAGAAGCCGCAGAGGAAATTACCGCGGACCTGATGCGCGGTTACGTCATTGAACTTTCCGATGACAAGTACGAAGGCCGCGGGCCCGGCAGCCGCGGCGATGAGGCGGCGCGTGCATACCTGGTCCGGGAACTGGAAAAGCTGGGGCTCGAGCCCGGTGCCGCGGATGGCTCCTGGCAGCAGCCGTTCGATCTGATCGGCGTCACGTCGGAGCAGCCGGACGAATGGACATTCCGTCACGAAGACAGCGACGTAACTCTCGAACAATGGGACGACTTCATCGCGTCCAGCGGGGTGCAGGAAGAACAGGCGTCGGTCGAGGACGCGGAGCTCGTGTTCGTCGGCTACGGCATTCAGGCGCCAGAGTACGAATGGGATGATTTCAAGGGCCAGGATCTCGAAGGCAAGGTCCTTCTGATCATGAACAACGACCCTTCCTGGGATCCGGATCTGTTCGCCGGCGAAACCCGTCTCTGGTACGGTCGCTGGGACTACAAGTACCTGAGCGCGGCTCGCCAGGGCGCGGCCGGCGCGATCATTATTCATACCGTACCGTCAGCTGGCTACCCGTTCCAGGTTGTGCAAACTTCCTGGACCGGCGAGCAATTCGAATTGCCTGCGGGTGATGAACCGCGCAACCAGGTCAACGCATGGGTAACAGAAGAGTCGGCGCGCGAGCTGGTCGAGAAGGCCGGGTTCGACCTCGACGAGTTGCGCACTGCGGCCGACAATCGCGACTTCGAGCCCGTTCCGCTCGGTATCACGACTTCGATCACCATGGATGTCACGCTCGACCGCGCATCTACCGCGAACGTGCTGGGGCTAATTCCGGGCAGCGATCCCGACCTTCGCGACGAGGCCGTGATTTACACTGCGCATCACGATCACTTAGGGATAGGAACGCCGAACGAGGAAGGCGATAAGATCTACAACGGCGCAATGGACAATGCGTCGGGCGTCGCGCAAGTCATGGCAATTGCGAAAGCGATCCAGGCACTGCCGGAGGCGCCGCGGCGTTCCGTGCTGCTGGCGCTGGTCGGCGCCGAGGAGCAGGGGCTCCTGGGCTCGAAGTACTACGCGGAGAATCCGACCTTCCCGCCGGGAAAAATTGCAGCCAATCTGAACTACGACGGCGGCAATATCTGGGGCCATACGCATGATGTCACTTTTGTGGGCCTCGGCAAGTCGACGATTGACAGCATCGTTGAAGCCATAGCCGCCGAGCAGGGACGGGTCGTCAAGCCGGACCAGTTTCCCGATCGCGGATACTTCTACCGCTCCGACCAGTTCAGCTTTGCAAAAATCGGCGTCCCCGCCATGTACCTGGATACCGGCACCGACTTCGTCGACCGGCCGGAGGGATGGGGCAAAGAGCAGGTTAATCATTACACGGATGTGAACTATCACCAGCCAAGCGACGAGTACGACGATAGCTGGAGTTTCGACGGAATGGTTGCCGATGCGCTGCTCGGCTACTGGACAGGGCTCGCCATCGCCAACGCGGACGAAATGCCGCAGTGGAATGAAGGCGACGAGTTCGAGGCGGCACGTCTGGAAGCTCTCGCAGCAGAACGCGACTGACGGTGCGGCGGCAAGCGAAACGATCGCGGTCGCAGCAGCAAATCCTTATTCAGCGCTGTTCCCGGCTGTGCGGCTGAAGCCGGGCCACCCCGTAGAGCGCGAGCCCTGCCAGCACGAGTCCGCCCGTCAATTGCCAGGATTCGCGGGTCGATTGCATCGCAATCCAGAAACAAAGAAACAAAGCGACAGCGGGAATCGAATAACCGCCTTTCAGCCGAAAGGCCTTCGCGCGCGCCTCGTCATCGGCATTGCGCCTGATAACGGGCAACGCGCCAATGCAAAGCATGTAAACGATCAGGCGGGTGAGGGAGCTTGCCGCGGCGAGCCACGCGAATGTTCCTGACAGGGCGAAAACCAGCGACAACGCGCCCAGAAACAGAATTGAATTTCCGGGCGTCGCGTATTTCCGGTGCACTGTGCCGAACCATTGCGGCAACATTCCGTCGCTCGCAAGCGCGAAGGTAAGCCTTGGCACGGTAATCATGATGCTCGCAAGATTGCCGCCTATCGAGAAGACCGCCGCCGCTGTAATGACCATCGCGCCGACCGGCCCGGCGAGCTTTTGACCGACGTCGACGAGCGTCGATCCATCGTCGCCGGCGCCGGGCAGGACCGAGATATAAACGAGCACAATCAGAAAATACATTATCCCCGTGCCGACAATAGTACTCACGAGCGCTCGGGGCAGGTTGTATCTCGGTCGGGCGGTTTCACCGGCGGTTATCGTTGCAGCTTCGAATCCGACGAATGCATAAATAAGCAAGAGGGTCGTGCCGCCCAGGTCGTCTATCGTCGGCATGTCCTGCGGAAAGAGCGTGCTACCGCTGACATAAGGCAGACCGAGAAGAATGAGCAGCAACAGCGGAAGAATCTTGAAGAAAGTGAAGAACCCGACAGTTCTGACGCCGTCCTTGACGCCAAGGTAATTTGCGTACGTCAGCGCGCCGGTGACGAAAACGATCAAAGCCGTGCGACCGTCGCCCTCACTGAACCACGGCCAGATTGCTCCCAGATACAGCGCCATCACGGTGGCATTGGCTGCAAACGCCGTCATGCGGCTCAAAAACAGAATCCAGCCGGTCGTGAACCCGGCTACCGGACCGAACGCCGCCGTCGTGTAAAGCACCGGTCCGCCGGACTCGCGAAAGTAGCTGGCGAGTTCCGAATACGTCAGGACCACGGTTATGATCAGCAGTCCACAGGCGAGGAAAAGCCAGGGACTCAATACTCCCGCTCTGGCCGCGACTTCCGCCGGCAGCGCAAATATGCCGGCGCCGATGACGGAGTTGAGCGCAATCAGGGCAACGCCGAGAAACCCTATACCTCGAAGCAGCTGGCCCTTTTCTTCGCTGGCGTGGCTGTTCGTCGTATCGCGGGTCACCCTTTCTCCCATTTCCCGTCCCGGTTCTCGCGAGCTTCGTTGCACATAGTACACAGCGCCTTGAAAAATGCGATTACAGGCGCAACATAGAGAAATGAAATGTCTGGTAATTCTGTTCGCTGTGCTGGCGTTTCTTCCCGCATGTTCTAAAGACGAGTCCGGCGTGCCGATGCCTGAAAAGATACCGGAGAAACTTGAAATACACGGCGATGTGCGCATCGACAATTATTTCTGGATGAAAGATCGGGACAATCCGGACGTCATATCCTACCTGGAAGCCGAGAACGCGTACGCCGACAGAGTGATGGGCCCTTACGAAGGCCTGCAGAAAACTCTCCTCAACGAGATGAAGGCACGCATCAAGCAGGACGACGAGTCCGTGCCTTACAAAGACGGCGATTACTACTATTACTATCGTTACGAGGAAGGGCGGGAGTATCCGATCTACTGCCGCAGAAAAGGCTCCCTCGATGCAGACGAAGAGATTTTGCTGGACGTCAATGTCGGAGCCGAGGGAGAGGAGTACTATTCCGTAGCCGGTTTCGCCGTAAGTCCCGACCACAGCAAGGCAGCCTACGGCGTCGACACGCAAGGGCGGCGTTTCTACACACTGCATTTTCTCGATCTGACAACGGGCGCCCTTGCGACCCACAGGATCGAGAACGTGACCGGCGACGTCGAGTGGGCCAGTGACAGCGAGACAATCTTCTACACCAGGCAGGATCCCGAGACGCTGAGGTCATATCAGGTGTATCGCCATTCGCTCGGCAGCACCGACGACCAGCTGGTGTACCAGGAAGACGATGAAATCAACGCGGTGTTTCTCGAACGGTCGCTGACAGGCAAGTACCTCTTTCTGACCAGCGCCGAGACACTATCGACAGAGGTGCGATATCTGCCGGCCGACGATCCCTCCGGAGAGTTCGAAGTGTTCCTGCCTCGTCGGCAGGGTCATGAATACTACGTGACGGATGGCGAGGATCGTTTTTACATCCTCAGCAACGATGGCGCTACCAATTTCCAGGTGCTGGAGGCACCGTTGGAAGACACTGCAGAGCGCAGCTGGAAAGTAGTAGTGCCGCATCGTGACAACGTGCTGGTGGAGGGCTTCGACGTTCTCAAGAGGCACATCGTTATCGAGCAAATGCAGGACGGACTCACGCAGCTCGAAGTGGTCGATCGGAAAACTGGCGAGCACTATCAGATTGAGTTCGACGAGCCGGTATACACAGCGTATGCGAACGACAACTACACCTACGATACGATTTGGCTTCGTTACGTTTATGAGTCGATGACGACACCGGAGTCGACTTACGATTTCAATCTCGAGACACGGGAACACAGGCTGATTGACGAACAGGAAGTGCTCGGTGGTTTCGATCGAAGTAATTACCGAACTGAACGGCTGCTTGCGCCAGCCGGAGACGGTACGGAGATTCCCGTTTCACTGGTCTACCGAAAGGGAATGCAAAGGAACGGCGAAAATCCGCTGTTGCAGTATGGCTATGGATCGTACGGGGCGACCATCGATCCCGATTTCGATTCGGATGTGCTGAGCCTTCTGGACCGTGGCTTCATATTCGCCATCGCACATATTCGTGGCGGCTCTTTGCTGGGTCGCGAGTGGTACTACGACGGCCGGCAGCTCAACAAGAGGAACACGTTCACCGATTTCATAGACGTCAGCCGCTTCCTCATCGAGTACCGTTACACTTCCCCGGAGCATCTGTACGCGCGGGGGGGCAGTGCCGGCGGGCTGTTGATGGGCGCGGTCGTCAACATGGCGCCGGAGCTGTACCGCGGCGTGGCCACACGGGTACCTTTCGTCGATGTCGTGACCACAATGCTGGACGCGAGCATCCCGTTAACGGCGGGCGAGTGGAACGAGTGGGGAAACCCCGCGGACAGGGACTTTTACGACTACATGATGTCGTATTCGCCGTACGACAACGTCACTGAGCAGGACTACCCGCATATGCTCGTCACCACCGGACTGCACGATTCGCAGGTGCAGTACTGGGAACCTGCGAAGTGGGTTGCCAAGCTGAGGGAATTGAAAACCGACGATAATCTGCTGCTGCTGAAAACCGACATGCAGGCCGGGCACAGCGGCAAGACGGGCCGGTTTCAGAGTCTGGAGGATACCGCGCTCTATTACGCGTTCTTTCTCGGGCTGGAGGGGATCCGCGAATAGGTCGTTCGATGCGGGGCTAGTCGTCCGTCGCCCTGACGATCAGGATGTCGCACGGCAGGTGATCGAGAACCCTCTCCGCCGTGCTGCCTATCACGGCGCGCTGCAAACTCCAGCGGGCAACGGCCCCCATTACGAACAGATCGACTTCCCTGTCCCTCGCGAAGTAGGCCATTACGTCTTTCGCGGCACCGGGAAGCTGATGAACCCGGTCTTCGGCGATACCGGTTGCCTCCGCGAGCAACGCAAGCTTCTCGCGGTGATCCTTTTCCATTCTCGTGCTCAGTTCGCCGACGGCTATGCGAATCGGCTTGAACGTCTTGGTCGCTTCGGCGCCGATTCCAGTCAATGGCTGGTAAGTGTGCAACAGGTGCACCTCTCCGCCTGATTTGCTCGCGATCGCCAGCGCTTGCTTTACGATCAGTTTATCGAAATCCGCGGGTTCATCGTCGCTGTGTGTCGGATCCACGGCGGCTATGATCAGAGGCTTTTCTGCGATCTCCCGGGGTTTGACCAACCACAATGGATACGGGCAAGCGCGTATCAGGTGCCAGTCTGTATCCACGAAAATGGCGCGGCGCGCCTCGCTGTGGTATTGGGTTCCCTTGACGACAAATCGCGGCTCCGTCTCCAGCGCGCGCGCGATGATTGCGTCGCCTAGCGGCCGTTCCTCCAGCACGTCCAGGCTGAGACCGATATTGCGCTTCCGCGCCGGTTCCGCCAGATCCTCGAGAATCTCACGCTGCGCCGCGCGGATTTTTTCGGCGATCGTCTTTGTTTCGGTGGAGACGTAGAAGCCGCTTGCGAGCGCGGTGACGTCAGCGTCGCAGAGCAGCAGGTCGAGTTCGCAACCGGTCCGTTCGGCGAGCCAGATTGCCCGATCGACGACGCCTTGCGGGCTGATGTCCGGTTCGACGACGGCGAGTATCTTGTCTGTGGCCATCTACGTCCTTGCCTACTTGAAAAACGACTGCAAGCGTTCAATGTCGAAGTCTGCCGGGTTCTTCGGCACTTCGAATGAGAGGGCGCGCTTTAACGGCGGCGAGAGCTTGCGACGTAGAAAACCCAGTACCGTGGGTTCCGCAAACAGGACGAGTTGTTTGAACTGGCCGGCAGCGTACGCCTTGCCCAGGTAATGCGCGATATCGCCGGCAAAGTGCTGCAGTTCGTGTTCGCGGCCGCTCTCCTCCTGCGCCATTGCGTGTCGGCCCTTGCCGAAGCTGTCGAATACCCGCCCGGGTCGATCGGTGTTCCGATCCTGCTCGCGCAGGGCCGCGCGCGGATTGATCAGGGTCTCACGCCGACTCCATTCTCCGAACCGTCTTTCTGCGAGAAAAATCCTCGCTTCCGCACCGCTGCAGACGACGATGAATGTTGGCTCGTTCGGCAGTAAATAGCCGTCAGAATTATTATTGGTCGGCGGCATAACGTATCTGCCCCTGGAAACCTGCAGTAGTTCGCGGCCGCAGCGGAGGGTGCGGGACGCCTGCGTTTTCCGTCGGCTGCTCCTCTTGTTGCCATTGGAGTTTCCGATACTGCAGCGAATGGACTTTGCCGTCAAACGGGCCATAATTCCGGGCGGGGATGGCACAGTTTCGTCCGAAGTGTCGCCAAAGACAAACGATTTAGAGGAGGCCTTAATGCGCCCACTTCGACTGTTGCCGAGCCTGATGCTCGCAACCGGAGCGTTGACCGCCGGTGTTGCCGGACATGCTCAGGAAGCCGACCTGGTGCTGCGAAACGGCATTGTCTGGACCGTCGATGACGGTAATCCGAGGGCAGAGGCCATTGCTTCCTCTCAGGACAAGATCATATACGTGGGCGCCGACAGCGGTGTCGACAGGTATATTGGCAGCGCGACACGCGTTATCGATCTTGACGGCAAGCTGGTAGTGCCCGGCTTCAATGATAATCATGTACATTTCGAAAGCACCGGACGGCTTCTTTACGGCCTTAATTTGCTGGATGTGTCCAGTGAACGCGATTTCGTGGCCCGCATTCGCGAAGTGCACGAACGATATGCACCCGATACCTGGATTACTGGAGGCGACTGGTCCGCCTACGAAACCTGGGCGGAAGGAGACATTGCCGAGGCAGGAAGGGAGGTGAACCCGGACGACCTGTATGGGAATCTGTTCCTGCCGAACAAGGACATGATCGACGGCTTTACGGGAGAACGGCCCGTACTGGCGAGGCGCTTCGACCGTAAGGTTTACCTCGCGAATTCGGCGGCACTCGAAATCGCCGGCATCCGCAAGGGCGCGCCAGACCCCGCGGGTATCGCCGTTGAACGGGACCGGAGCGGCGAGCCGACCGGGGCTTTGTTCAACCCTGTTGAGGGCAGTGTCGAATCGACCGTGCTGATACAGGACAACGTCCGGGCGCTCTACGAGCCGCTGATACCGGAGCCGTCGCGCGAGCAGCGCATTCAGGAAACCCTCAGAGTCTGGGAACAAATGAAGCGCGTGGG
>Ga0299913_10001688_pt1 | contig 16661 bp, 16 predicted proteins | sample RVTome_9_FD_201360 | JGI IMG/M metagenome (GOLD analysis project Ga0299913, IMG submission 201360) | Soil microbial communities from uranium-contaminated site in the Upper Colorado River Basin, Wyoming, United States - RVT155D38 (version 2) ... | reverse complement strand
ACAGGTCGCCGGCGCCGGTGGTGTCGACGACGCCGGCGCCGATCCGCGCCGCCGGCACCGACGCGCGCCGCCCGCGCTCGACCGCCAGCGCGCCGTCGGCGCCGCAGGTGACGATCAGGCACCCGACCTTGTCCTCAAACGCGGCGATCGCCGCCTCGCGGTCGGGCGCCTCCGCCAGCGCGGCGATCTCGGCCTCGTTGGCGAACAAGAGGTCGACCCCGCCGCCATCGATCAGCTCGAGGAATTCGTCGCGGTGCGGCGCGACGCAGGCGATGTCGGACAGAGTGAGCGCGACCTGGCGGCCGGCCTCGTGGGCGATGCGCAGCGCCTCGCGCATCGCCGTGCGCGGCCCGGGCGAGCGCCACAGATAGGCTTCGAGATAGAGGATCGCGGCGTCGCGGATCTGCCGCGGGTCGAGCGCGGCGGCGGACAGCTCGTGGGCGGCGCCGCGAAAGGTGCTCATCGTCCGCTGCGCGTCCGGCGTCACCAGGATCAGGCAGCGCCCGGTCGGCGGCCCGCCCTGGCTGGGGGGCGTCAGGAACTCGACGCCGAGCGCGCGAATGTCGTGGGTGAAGATCTCGCCCAGCTGGTCGTCGGCGACCTGGCCGACGAAGCCGGCTTTGCCGCCGAGCGCCGCGACGCCCGCCATCGTGTTGGCGGCCGAGCCGCCGCTGGTCTCGCGCGCCTGGCTCATCCGCGCGTAGAGCCGGGTGGCGCCGTCGGCGTCGAGCACCTGCATCGAGCCCTTGGTCAGCCGCTCCTCCGCGATGAAATCATCGTCGGCGCGGGCGATCACGTCCACCACCGCGTCGCCGATCGCCAGCACGTCGAGCCTCGTCCCCGTCACGCCGGCTTTGATGGCGGTTCTGGCAGGCGACGGAAAGCCCTTTTTGCGCGCCGCCAAACCGGTTACGGCCGGGCGATGGACACAGCAGCCCCGGCCCATCCCATCCCCCGCTCGCTCTTCCTGTTCGCGATCTTCTACGGCGGCATGGTCGTCATCGCCGGCGTGCTCGCCAACAAGCAGATCGAGCTCGGGCCGCTGGCCGTCGAGGCGGGCATCCTCGCCTTCCTGATGCTGGTGGTGACGTCGAGCACGGTCGCCGAACTCTTCGGCCGGCCGACCGCCAACCGCCTGGTTCTGATCGGCTTCGTGCCGCTGATCGCCTCGATGCTGCTGTCGTTCCTGGTGCTGGCGCTGCCGGCGGCGGACGAGATGGATCCGGACCGCCTCGCCGCCTTCGAAACCGTAATGGGCGCGACCCCGCGCATCTGGATCGCCGGCATCATCGCCTACGGCGTCTCGCAATTCCTCAACGTCACCATCTTCACCCGCCTCAAGCGCGCCACCGGGCGCTTCCTGTGGCTGCGCGCCGGGATCGCCGGGATGCTCTCTCAAGTGGTCGACACCGTGCTGTTCATCGGCATCGCCTTTTACGGCGTGTTCCCGATCGCCGGGCTGATGGCCGGCCAGATGCTCGCCAAGGTGGTACTGTCGGCGCTGCTCGTGCCCCCGCTCGTCTACGCCTTCGTCGCGCTCGGCCGAAAGCTGGACGCGCGCGCATAGGAGACACGTACTTTTCCGAGAAAAAGTACGTGTCCCCCTACGTGTCCCTCCCCTAATGCGCCATCAGCAGCGGCAGCTGGCTCTGGTGGAGCATGTCGCGGGTGGCGCCGCCGAGCACCGCCTCGCGCAGCCGGGTATGGCCGTAGGCGCCCATCACGACATAGCCGGCGCCGAGCGACGCCGCCGCGTCGAGCAGCGCGGCGGCGGTGCTGCGGCCCTGGCGCGGCCATTCGTGCAGCTCGGCTTCGATGCCGTGGCGGGCGAGATAGGCGCAGGCGTCGGTCGCCGGGAATTCGGTGTGCCCGTCGGTGACGGTGACGACGTTCGTCGCCGCGGCATGCTCGAGCATCGGCAGCGTCAGCCGCAGCGCGTGCGAGGCTTCGAGCGAGCCGTCCCACGCCACCAGCGCCGCGGCGGCGCCGTCGAAGCCTGTCCCGAGCGCCGTCGAGGGGCCGCGACTGCCCTGCGGCACCGCCAACACCGGCGCGCGGGCGTGGACCAGCACGTCGGCGGCGATCGCGCGCGGCGCTTCGGCGCCGCCCTCGCCGCCCGGCAGGCTGAGGACGATGAGATCCGACAGCCGCGCCCGATCGACGATGAGCTGGGCCGGGGCGCCGTCGAAGCGCTGCCAGTCCCAGGCGACGCCCTCGCCGCCCAGCCGTTCCTCGGTCCGCGTGCGATGCTCCCCGGCGGTCTTCTGCACCTGCTCGATCACGGTCGGCAGCGCATAGACCCCGCCGAACGGGTCGCCCATGATGAAGGCGTCGTACGGCGTCACCTGCAGGCAGGTGAGATGGCCGCCGTGCAGCCGGACGACGTCGAGCGCGGCCTGCATCCGCGAATCGAGCGCCGCGTCCGGGTTGGCGTAGAGCAGCACGCATTTCATCGGCCATCCTCCTGCGCTTGCGCGGCGCGCGGCCCGGCGCTGCCGCGCCCGGGCTGAATAGCCAGAATCGCGGCGGACCGGAAGGACCGCCGGGGCCGGGGCCGGCGCCGGGGCCTGCGCCGCTGGGCCCGTATCGACATTCGACCCCTTGCCCCCTCTCCCCGGCGGGGAAAGGGATGGGGTGAGGTCGTCCTGCGGTCGAGGGAATGATCGAACTTCTCGCCAGACCCTGAAAGTCGATGCGGCCTAGCTTTCCCAGCTGCGCGCGACCACGCGCGAGGGCTGGAGCCGCGCATCGACCAGCATCGTCTCGCTGAACTCGGCATCCAGCATCGTCACGCTGACGTCGAGCGCGAACCACCAGCTGCGCAGCTGCAGCTGGAGCTGGACTTCGAGCGGCACGTCGAGTTCGCGCAGCGCGTCGATCCGCCAGAACTGGATCTGGCTGCCCCAGCCGCCGGGCGGCCGCGCGGCGAGGACGCGGCGGGCGCGGCCGACGTCGAGCCGGTCCGGCGCCAGCATCGCCAGCAGCGGCGCCTGATCGGGAAGCAGCGTGTTCATGTTGAGCGGCGACAATTCGGCGGTCGGCAGCGCGCACAGCCACGGGCGCAGCCGCGCCAGGATCGGGGGCGTCATCCCGGCCAGCGCGCCGAGCTCGCCGACGTCGGCGAACAGGGTGTTGCCGGTGCGGTAGGGTTCGGGCCCGGCGGCATAGGCATGGTCCTCGGCGCCGCCCCGGCCGGCGACCAGGTCGGTGTCGGCCCAGTCGGCCGCCGCCTCCGCGATCCGCCACGCCTCCGCTTCCGGCACCGCCAGCACGCGCATCAGCCCGGCGAACTGCATCACGCCGGCGTTGCGGCGCGACAGCTGGGTGCGCGGGTCCCCTTCGACGACGCTGTTGACGTTGAAGCAATTGCCGCCGTCGCGCACCCGCACCTCGGCGAGGCCGCCGCCCGGCAGCGGCACGCGCCGCACCGCTCCGTTCCAGCCGCCTGCCAGCGTCGTCCGCTGCGGGTCGGCGGCGATCCGGTCGTCGATGGCGAGGATGGCGAGCTGGGCGACGCCGTCGGCATAGGCGCGCGCCTGGTCGAGCGCGACCGCGTTCATCGCCGCGGCTCGCGACAGGCTCAATTTCTCCAGCGCCGCCGCGGCGATCGCGCCGGTGACGGCGACGAGCAGCAGCACCGCGAGCAGCGCCGCGCCGCGCTCGCGCGCCGGAGCGAGCCGCCGCCTCACCGGCCCGTCGTCCCGACCAGAAAGAGCTGGCGCACCGTTCCGTGGGCCTCGCTCGCGGTGACCAGCTCGACCGCGCGCGGCAGCCGGGTCGGGTCGGTCGGGTTCCAGTCCCGCCGCCACGCTCCCTCGTCGTCGCGGTAGCGCAGCCGGACCGCGCCGACGCCGCTCATCATCGCGGCGACGGTGGGCTCGCCGCCGCCGTCGACGCGGGCCCAGCTCATTCGTTCGAGCCGGCCCGCGCGCAGCCGCCAGGCGACGCGCTGCAGCGTGCCGCCCTCGCCCTGGTCCCAGCCGCGCCGCACGAAGGCGAGCAGCAGCGGCGCATCGCCGCCGCCGCCGGCGAAGGCAGGCCAAGCGGCGCCGTCGCGCCCGCGGCGCGGCCGCGGCGCCGCCTGGGCGAGGTCGGCGGCGAGCAGGGCGCCGGTGCGGCGCAGTTCGCCGACCTCGGCGAGCAGCCGGTCCGCCGTCTCCTGGGTGCGCGCGGTCAGCGTCAGCAGGGTGACGGCGGCGGCGGTGATCATCGCGAAGATCGAGAGCGCGATCATCATCTCCACCAGCGTGAAGCCGGCCGAAAAAGGGGACAGTCCCCTTTTTCCCCGTCCCCATTTTCCCCACATTCTCCACCACTTGGAAAATAGGGACTGTCCCCTTTTTCGCCTTTTTCGGCTCACGGCGCCGCCCTCCGGAAGACGGTGAGGGTGGCGCGGCCGGGGCCGCCGGCGGGGTCGGCGACGCGGATCTCGATCCGCTGGATGCGCGCCTCGGGCGAGCGCGCCGTCACCCGCGTCCACACCCAGCGGCGGCCGGCATTGACCGCCTCGCCGGTCAGCGTGCCGAACGGCGGCGGCCCGGGGTCGGTCGCCGCCTCGACGGCGACGTTGCGGGCGACGATCTGCGCCGCCTCGCGGTCGGCGAGCCGGGCGCTGTTCGCCGCCGTCGCGCCGCCGAGGCGCAGCAGCGCCAGAGCCGCCAGGCTGAAGATGGCGAGCGCGACCAGCATCTCGATCAGGGTGAAGCCCCGCTCCGAGGCCCGGGGGTGGCTAGCGCCGGACATGGACGCTGCCGTCGGCGCCGATGTCGACCGCGATCCGCCGCTCGCCGCGGCGCAGCGTCACCGACAGCGGCTCGGCCAGCCCGGTCGAGTCGAACCGCGTCCGCGCCGCGCCGCCGGCCTCGACGCTCGTCCCCCCGGCCCACGGCCAGCGCGCGGTCGTCCGCCACTGGCCGCGCTCGCGCCGCGCCAGCGCATAGCCGCCGGCGCCGACGCTGAGCGCGCCCGGCCGCGCCTCGACGATGGCCGCGTCGCGCGCCGCCTTGGCCCGCGCCGCGAACCGCTCCGCCTCGGCCTGCAGGCTGCCGCCCGGCTCCGGCACCGCCAGCATCACCGCCGCCGCCGCCAGCCCGATGATGACGACCACCACCATCAGCTCGATCAGGCTGAAGCCGCCTGGCGCGCGCCGATCGCACCGTCCCCCGTCACTCCCGCGAAAGCGGGCGTCCATCGCGGCGTTGCGCGGCGCGCCGCGGCCGCATCGATTCGCGCTTTCGCGGGAATGACGGAGGCAAGGAGGTCGCGGGCGCATCGCCCCATTCCAGCCCCAATCGCGTCGCGGTTCAACCGGGCAAATGCATATTTCGATATTTCTAGAAAAGTCGTTGACAGCCGCCGCGACTCGGGATATTTCGACAATCCTCGAAACGGAGAATCGCACGATGGAAGCGCCCGACGCCGTCACCGCCCTTGCCGCGCTCGCGCAGGAGCACAGGCTGGCGCTGTTCCGCCTGCTGGTCCAGGCCGGCGAGGACGGCATGGCGGCGGGCGCGCTGGCCGAGCGGCTGGAGGTTCCCAACAGCTCGCTCTCCTTCCACCTCGCCGGCCTCGCCCGCGCCGGGCTGATCGCCCCCGAGCGGCAGGGCCGCTCGCTCGTCTACCGCGCCGACTATCGCCGGATGAACGATCTCCTCGCCTACCTCACGCGGAATTGCTGCGCCGGCGCCGACTGCGCCGCCGCCGCCCCGCTCGACGAAAGGAAGCCAAGATGAAGCGCCTGCACGTCCATGTCGGAGTGGCCGACCTCGACCGCTCGATCGCATTCTACTCGACCCTGTTCGGCGCCCCGCCGACGGTCGCGAAGGACGATTACGCCAAGTGGATGCTCGACGATCCGCGCGTCAACTTCGCCATCTCCGCCGGCGGCGAGGGCGGCGATGGCGTCCGCCACCTGGGTATTCAGGCCGACGGATCCGACGAGCTGGCGGAGGTCTACGGCCGCCTCAGGGCCGCCGACCGGCCGGTGCTCGACGAAGGCCGCACCACCTGCTGCTACGCGAAGAGCGAGAAGAGCTGGATCGCCGATCCCGACGGCATCGTCTGGGAAGCCTTCTTCACCGACGGCGAGGCCACCGTCTATGGCGACAGCCCGGTCCTCTCGGCCCTCACCGACGCGGCCGCCGCCGACAAATGCTGCATCCCGGCGGCCGCGAAGGCGGCATGAGGAACTTCGCCGCCGCCTCCGAGGCCGTCGCGGCGGCCGCCCTCGCGCCGGCTGCGAAAATGCCGCCGTTCGAGCGCTGGCTGTCGCTCTGGGTCGCCTCGTGCATCGTCGCCGGCATCGGCCTCGGCGCGCTCGCGCCCGGCCCGTTCGCCGCCATCGCCTCGGCCGAGGTGGCGCGCGTCAACCTGCCGGTCGCCGGCCTGGTGTGGCTGATGATCGTGCCGATGCTGCTCAAGATCGATTTCGCCGCCTTGGGCGAGGTGCGGCGCCACTGGCGCGGCGTCGGCGTCACGCTGTTCGTCAACTGGGCGGTCAAGCCCTTCTCGATGGCGCTGCTCGCCACGCTCTTCGTCGGCTGGCTGTTCCGGCCGCTGCTGCCGGCTGGCGAGATCGAAAGCTATATCGCCGGGCTGATCCTGCTCGCCGCCGCGCCCTGCACGGCGATGGTGTTCGTCTGGTCGAACCTGTGCGACGGCGAGCCGCATTACACGCTGAGCCAGGTCGCTCTCAACGACGTCATCATGATCTTCGCCTTCGCGCCGCTGGTCGGGCTGCTGCTCGGCGTCGCCGCGATCGCAGTGCCCTGGGACACGCTGCTGCTGTCGGTGCTGCTCTACATCGTCGTGCCGGTGATCGCCGCCCAGCTGCTCCGCCGCGCGGTGCTTGCCCGCGGCCGCGCCGCGCTCGACGCCCTGCTGGCGCGGCTGGGGCCGGTCTCGATCGCCGCCCTGCTCGCCACTTTGGTGCTGCTGTTCGGCTTCCAGGGCGAGGCGATCCTCGGCAACCCGCTGATCATCGCGCTGCTGGCGGTGCCGATCCTCATCCAGGTCTATTTCAACGCCGGGCTCGCTTACTGGCTGTCGCGCCGCCTCGGCGTCGCCTGGTGCGTGGCCGCGCCGGCGGCGCTGATCGGCGCCTCCAACTTCTTCGAGCTCGCCGTCGCCGCCGCCATCAGCCTGTTCGGCATCGGCTCGGGCGCCGCGCTGGCGACGGTGGTCGGGGTGCTGGTCGAGGTGCCGGTGATGCTCTCGGTGGTCGCGCTCGCGAAGCGCAGCCGCCGCTGGTACGAGGCGGCTGCCTGACGTCGCTCGCCGCCGCGGCGGCCGCCGCCGCAACCGCTACGGACGCTCGCGCGGCGGCGCCAGCGCGGCGTCGCGCAGGCCGCGCCAGACCCTCAGCGCCTGCACCGTCTCGGCGACGTCGTGGACGCGAACGATCTGCGCGCCCTGCTCGGCCGCCTTCAGCGCCAGCGCGATCGAGCCGCCGAGCCGCCGGTCGGCCGGCGCCTCGCCGGACAGCGCGCCGATCGTGCGCTTGCGGCTGGCGCCGACCACCAGCGGGCAGCCGAGGCCGTGCAGCATCGCCAGGCCGTTCATCAGCTGGAGGTTGTGCTGCACGGTCTTGCCGAACCCGAAGCCGGGATCGACGAGGATGCGCTCGCGCGCGATTCCGGCCGCCGTCGCCGCGCCGATGCGCGCCTCCAGCCAGTCGTAGATCTCGAGCAGCACCGGCCGGTCGTAGCGGGGATCGTCCTGCATCGTCGCCGGATCGCCGCGATGGTGCATCAGCACCACCGGGCAGCCGGCGGCGGCGGCGACCTCCGCCGCGCGCGGGTCCCAGGTCAGCGCCGAGACGTCGTTCACCATCACCGCGCCGGCGGCGAGCGCGGCCTCCATCACCGCCGCCTTGCGGCTGTCGATCGAGACCGCGGTGCCGGACGCCGCCAGCCGCGCCACCACCGGCACCGCGCGCGCCGCCTCGTCGCCCTCCCAGACCGGCTTCGCGCCCGGCCGCGTCGATTCGCCGCCGACGTCGACGATCGCCGCGCCGGCGGCGGCCATCGCGTGGCCGGCCGCGACCGCGCGCTCCGGATCCTCGAACGCGCCGCCGTCGGAAAAGCTGTCGGGCGTGACGTTGACGATGCCCATCGCCTGCGGCTGGTCGAGCCGCACCTGGCGCGCGCCGAGCTGCAGCGGGGGGCGCGGCGCGGTGAGGTTCGCCCACGCGGTGCGCGCCGCCTCGCCGAGTCCGGCGAGCCGCGCCTCGATCGCCGCGACCGGCACCAGCTCGGCGCCGTCCCGGCCGATCAGCTCGACCGCCGCGAACCACGCCAGCCCGCCGGCGAGCCGCGCCGCCCGTCCCTCCAGCCCGTACGGCGCGTCGACGAACGCGGTCGGCCGCAAATAGACGCGCCCGCCGCTCATCTTCTTTCCGCCAGCGGCTCGGCGGCGGGCGCGGCCGCGTCCGGCGCGAGCGGCAGGCCCCCGGCCAGCCGCAGCAATTGCCCCGCCAGCTCCCCGGCCGGGTCCGGCGGCACCAGCCGGCGGATCGCGGCGGCGGCGCGCGCGCCGATCCGCGGCCATTCCTCGCGCCGCTGCCAGGCGCGCTCCATCGCCTCGTCGAGCGCGTCCTCGGAGGCGGCGGCGGCGAGGAAGCCGGTGACGTTGTCCGCCACCGCCTCGCCGCTGCCGGCGACGTCGGTGACGATCGCCACCCTCCCGCACAGCATCGCCTCGACCAGCGCCAGCGGCAGCCCCTCGGCGCGCGACGGCATGACGAGCGCATGGTGGGTCGCCCAGATCGCCTCGACGTCGTCGGCGAAGCCGGCGAAGCGGACGTTGCCGAGGCCGTGATAGGCGGCCATCGCCTCGAGCCCCTCGGCGTTGGCGCCGGTGCCGTAGAAGCTCAGTCCGACCGGCCGCGCGCGCCATTTCTCGCGCGCCAGCACCCGCACCAGCATGTCCTGGCCCTTCTCCATCACCCAGAAGCGGCCGACGCAGGCGAAGCGGTGGCCGAGGTCGGTGCCCGGCCAGCCGAGCTGCGGCCGCCACGGCACCCTGAACGGGTTGCGCGCGATCGACGCGCGCGCCAGCGGCGCGCCGAGCTGCTCCTCGGTCAGCCGGCGGTTGCGCTCGCTGACGAAGAAGGCGTGGAGCGCGCCGTCATAGGCCGAGCGCATCCATCGCCGCCGGCCGTCGACCGGCCAGTAGAGGTCGGTCGCCTTCTGGCTGATCAGGACGTAGCGCAGGCCGAGGCGCCGGCAGACGCTGGCGAACAGCCAGCCGTCATGGTTGCCGCCCTGCGAGACGACGACCAGGTCCGGCCGCCGCCGCGCCTTCAGCGCCAGCCACAGCCGGCTCGCCTGCCAGCCGAAGGTGAGCGGATAGGGCAGCCGCGCCAGCAGCGGGTTGTCGGTGCGCGGAAACACCGGCACGCACGCCAGCTCGACCGTCCGGCAGCCGGCCGCGCGCAGCCGCGCCACCGCGCCCTCGCGCGGCGCGAGGATGTTCTTGAAGGCGGTGACGGCATGGCCCTGCCTGGCCAGCGCGAGCGCCGCCTCGCTCCACAAATCCTCGCTGCCGCCCCAGGTGACGTTGCTGCTGACGAAGGCGATCCGGCGGCGCTCCGCAGTCACCGCGCCCATGCTGCCGCCATTGCCGAGACCTTCCTCCACGCGCTACCACGTCCAGCGTGGCGATTCGGAAATCCGCCCTATCATGGGGCCGCGCCGGAGCGAATTTCCGAATCTCCGGCCACACTGGCACCCGATGAATCCAATGTGCTCATCTGGATGTGAAGTTCGCTCCGGGCGCGACCCGATCATCAGGCGAGCTCCAAGCCCGGCACACTAGGGGAGGGCCGAAGTGGAACCAAGCGGATTGTCGCCCGGCAATGGCCGCTGACCTCGCCGGCGCGGTGCGGGCGGGCGAGTGGTGGGACCACAAGCTGGTCCCGATCCTCACCGCTTTTTATGCCACCGCCGTGCTGGTCGGCGCGCCGGTCGCGGCGCTCTGGCCGCAGCTGCTGGCGCTACTGCTGGCGATGCTGGCGGGCGCCGCCTTCGTCTCCGTGCTCAACGACCTCGCCGACGAGGAGGAGGACCGCGCCGCCGGCAAGCCGAACCGGATGGCCGGCCGCTCGCGCCGGTTCCGGGCCGCCGCGCTCGCGGCCCCGATCGCCGCCGGCGCGGCGTTCATGTTGCTGTGGCGCGACGATCCGGCCCTGCTCGCCGCCTATCTCGCCGCCTGGCTCGCCTTCGCCGCTTACTCGCTGCCGCCGCTGCGGCTGAAGGTGCGCGGCCTTGCCGGCCTGCTCGCAGACGCGTCCGGGGCGCACCTGTTCCCGACCCTGGTCGCGATCCTGCTCGCCTTCCGCGCCGCCGCCGCGCCCGTCGACCCGCTGTGGCTCGCCGCCGGCGCCTGCTGGGCGCTCGGCTACGGGCTGCGCGGCATCCTCTGGCACCAGCTCGCCGACCGCGACCACGACCGCCGCGCCGGGGTGCCCACCTTCGCCGAGCGCCACCCGCCGATCGTGGCGGCGCGGGTGGCGGCGCTGGTCGCCTTCCCGCTCGAGCTGGCCGGCCTCGGCCTGCTGCTGTGGCGGATCGGGCAGGCGCTGCCGCTGCTGCTGCTGCTGGCCTATCTGCTGATGACGCTGCTGCGGCTGCGGCTGTGGCGGATGAACGCCGTCGTCGCCGCGCCGGCGCCGCGCTATTTCATCCTGCTTCACGAATATTACGACGTCTTCCTGCCGGTCGCGCTGCTCGCGGCCTCCGCGCTCGCCCATCCGATCGACCTCGCCGTGCTGGCCGTCCACCTGCTGCTGTTCCGCCGCCGCCCGATCGAGGTGGCGCAGACCGCCTTCTACCTCGCCGCGACGCTGGCCCGGCGCGCGCTTCAGAGCAGATAGTCCGCCGCATAGGGCGCGTAGAGCGGGTTGCCGCGCAGCCGCTCCGAGCGGCCGCGGAACGATTCGACCATCTCGTCGGTGACGAGCGCGTCGGTAACGGGCTCGGCCGGCCGCAGCCACTGGAGCAGCGCGACCAGCGTCGCCAGCCGGTTCGCCATCAGCGCCGGCAGCCAGGCCCGCATCAGCGCCCGCCGCAGCCGCGCGCCGACCGGCAGGCGCCGCACGAAGCGGGTCAGCCGCGGGTACCAGCGCAGCTCGGCCGGCGACAGCGCCGGGTTCACGCGCCAGGGCGGCGGCGGACAGCGGCTCAGCCCGAGCCGCCGCTCGATCTGGGCGACGAACGCGTCGGGATCGTCGCGCAGCAGCTCATAGGGCAGCACGATCAGCCGGTCCCCATAGGCGCGCGAATAGAGGTCGACGAGATGATCGTAGTTCCAGGCCGACGAGCCGCCGTCGGGATCGTTCGGCCCGGGGAAATCGGCCTCGCCCCCACTGCGCACATATTGCGAGTAGCCCGACATCAGCACCGAGCGGAAGCCGCGGGTGACGAGCAGCACGTGGGCGGTCGGAAACAGGCCCGAGAGCAGCGCGCAGGCCCGCGCCTGGGCCTCGGGATCGGTGCGGGTCCGCTCGCTCGCCTGCGCCATGCCGAGCCTGCCGGCATGGACATGCGGCGTCGCCAGCACCTCCGAGCTGGTGACGCGGCAGCGGACGTCGCCGGGCGGCGCCGCGCATTGCCGGACGAGCGCGTAGACGTCGCGAAACCCGGCGATGCCCGGCCGCTCATAGGCGATCTCCGGGTGCGCCTCGAACCAGAGCTTGAGGAAGTTCGAGCCGGTCTTGGGATAGCCGATATGGATCAGGTGCCCGGCCATCGGCTAGCCGTTCCCGCGATTGCCGAGCGCCTCGATCGCGAGGCCGGTGGTGAGCGCCTCCGACCCCCAATGCGGCGTGTCGGGATGCGGCGGCGCGAAGGCGCGGCGGCCGAGCCGCCGCCGCCCGCCATGGTAGAGCGCCGCCGCCGGCCAGCCGCCCGATTCCCGCTGTTCGACCAGGAGCAGGTCCGTCAGCGTCGCCGGCACCGGCGCCTTCCAATAGTTGAGCGCGCAGATCGCCAGCGCCGCCTCCAGCGCCGAAGCCGGCCGCGCCGACGCGATGCGCTCGCCGACGATCCTGCCCGCCTCCGGCGCGGTGCCGGCGAGCGCCCGCGAGAAGAAGTACCAGATCGCGAACGGGCTTTCGTACCATTTGTCGCAGCGCGCCTCGTCGCCGGCGCGCAGGACGGCGAGCAGCAGCTCGCGCGCCGGCTCGGTGCCGGCGACCGGGCCGAGCCGGAAAAGCACGTTGGCGTTGACCACCGCGTCGACGTCGGAGGGCCTGGCCGAGGTCTTGCGGAAGAACAGGTAGAGGGCCGGCGCCCGGCGCAGCTGCGGCAGCGTCGCGCGGCGGTGCGCCGCCGCCGTCCAGCGCAGCCGCGGCACCACCCAGGTCAGGAACAGCCCCTCGCGGTTGCGGTTGGCGAGCAGGATCTCGCGATGGTCGGGAAGGTCGCGCCCCGCCGCCGCCAGCGTCGCCGCGGCGCAGCTCGTATCGTCGAGGTCGGGCGGCAGCGACTCGTGCTGCGGATGGTGGCGCGGCCAGTGCTTCCACAGCCCGTGGCGGTCCATCTCGGCGAGCAGGAAGTCGCACGCGCGCGCGCGCAGCGGCGCCGCCGCCTCGTGGAACGAGAGGCAGTGCGCGACCAGGGCGGTCGGGAAGACCGACGGGTCGGGGACCCCGTCCACGAACGTCGGATCGGTCGAGGCCAGCACCGGGAAGGCGCCGCTGCCGAGCTGGCTGCGCGCCAGGAAGGCCAGCCCGCGCGCGACCGCCGCGGCCTCAGCCCCAGTCGACATCGATCGCGACCAGCTGCTCGGTCTGGACCTGCACGTTGACGAGCGGATCGGCGGAGGCGCGCACGTCGAGAACCTGCCCCGCCCCGCCCCAGCCGTAGAGGGCGAGCGGCTGATGCGTCTCCCGCTCGACGATCGACGCGCGCAGCACGTAGCGGCCGGGGAGAAGCGGCAGGCTCGGCACGACGCACGCCAGCTCGCCGGAGCCGGGCGCGAGCGACCGCCCGGCCATGTCGTGGCTGCCGGTGACGCACACCGACTCGTCCTGCGTCCACACCCCGAAGCCCCAGATCACCTCCGCCGGCTCGCGCGCGGAGTAGAGCAGCCGCAGGCGCAGCGGCTTCCCGGTCTCGGCCGGGCCGTCGACGCGCAGGCCCTCGATCGCGAACGGCGCCGCCGTTTCCCCTTCGGGCGCGGCCGGCGCCGCGGGCGCGGCGAGCTGGCGCTCGAACATCAGCTTCAATGCCTCGACCGCGCTGCCGTCATAGACGACCCTCCCCTCCTCCAGCAGCAGCCCGCGCCGGCACACCGCCTGGACCTGGTGGGCGTTGTGCGACACGAAGACCAGCGAGCCGCCCTGCCGGAGAAAATCGCGCATCCGGTGCACGCACTTGCGCTGGAAGGCGGCGTCGCCGACCGCCAGCACCTCGTCGACCAGCAGGATGTCCGGCCGCAGCTGCGCGGCGAGCGCGAAGGCGAGCCGCGCCTTCATGCCCGACGAATAGGAGCGGACCGGCGCGTCGACGAAGCCTTCCAGCTCGGCGAACGCGACCGCCTCGTCGAGCAGCCGGCGCCGGCCGGCGGCGCCGAGGCCGGCGAGCGCGCCCGCCAGCGCCGCATTCTCGCGCGCCGTCAGGTGCGGGTCGAGCTCGGTGCCCAGGTCGATGATTGCGCCGACGCTGCCGCGCAGCCGCGCCTCGCCGCCGTCCGGCTTGACCAGGCCGTAGAGGATCCTGAGCAGGGTGCTCTTGCCGGCACCGTTCCGCCCCAGCACGGCGAGCGCTTCGCCGGCGCCGACCGCGAACGAGACCTCGTCGAGCGCCCAGAATTCCTCCGGCCGCAGCGCCGGCGCCGGCCGCCGCCACGGCAGCAGCTCGGCGGCGGCGTCGGCGACGCCGTAGCGCAGCGAGCGGGCCAGCGCGCGGCAATATTTCTTCGCCAGGCGGGAGGCGGCGATCCGCGGCACCGCCGGCGGCGCCCCGTCGGAGCCGCCGGGGCGTTCCGCCAGCCTCCGGCCGACCGCGTTCATTCAGCCGCCGCGCCGCAGCAGCGCCCGCACCGCGCCGGCCAGGCCGCGGCGCGGCGGCGCCGGGGCGTCGGCCTCGACCGTCGCCATCGGGGCGCGCACTATACCGCCATGATAGTCGGCGGCGCTGTGGGCGAGATGGGCGTCGCCCGCCATGTCGTAGCGCTCCGCCCGCGTCGGTCCGGTCGCGGACGTGAAGCGGAAAAAGGCGGGGCGGGCGTCCTCGGGGATGTAGGTCGCGGTCGCCACCGGCCGGGCCGCGCCGGAAAGGTTGGGCGAGGAGCGGTGGAGCGTCCGGCTGTCGTAGAGCAGCGCCTCGCCGGCGCGCAGCGCCACCGGCCTCGCCGGCGGCGGCGGATCGCCGAGCTCCGCCGCCCAGCGGCAGCGCCCGCCCGGCCCCTCGATCGTGCCGGGCGCGATGCGGTGGCTGCCCGGGACGAGCGCGAGCGCGCCGTTGTCGGCATCGACGTCGACCAGCGGGCACCAGACGTTGAGCGCCAGCTCGGCGGGGTCGGCGGTCATCGTCCAGTCGCGGTGCAGGCCGACCTCGCCGGCGCCGGCCGGCTTGACGACGAAGCCGGCGAGCAGCCGCCTGTAGCCGGTCAGCAGCGCCGCGAGCGGCGGTCCGAGCCGCGCCTCGACCGCCGCGCAGGCGGCGCGGCGATAGGCCTCGTCCGGCTCGAGGAAGGTCGCATGGCAGGCATGATCGTGCCGACCGGCAACCGAGGCGCGCAGCGCGCCGGCGGGGCTCAGCGCGAGCAGCTCGTCGCGGAGCCGCGCCGCCGCCTGGCCGGAGAGAAGGCGCACGACGGTGAAGCCCGCCTCGCGCAGCTCGCGCTCGCGCGCCGGATCGCGCACCACCGCGCTCATGTCGCCACCACCAGCCCGAGCGGCGCCAGCGTCATCTCGGTCTTCAGCCAGCGCAGCGTCGCCGGCGGCTGCAGCGCGCGCAGCCGCGCCGGCGGCGCGACCAGCGCCTCGACCGCGGCCGGGATCACGCGCCGGGCGAGCGCGGCGCCGCTGCACACGTGCGCGCCGCTGCCGAACGACAGGTGCCGCGCCGGCCCGCGGTCGAGGCGCAGCGCCGCCGGGTCGTCGAACGCGGCCGGGTCGCGGTTGGCGGCGCTGGTGCAGAGCATCACCGCCGCGCCGGCCGGCAGCTCGACGCCCGCCAGCGTCGTCGCCTCGGTCGTCAGCCGCGGCAGCATGTGCTCGGGCGGGTGCAGCCGCATCACCTCCTCGACGAACGGCCTGACCAGCGCCGGCTCGGCGCCGAGCCGGTCGCGCAGCACCGGATCGGCGATCAGCCGCATCCCGGCGCGGACGATCACGCGCTCGGTGGTCGTGATCGCCGCCAGCCACAGGAAGCGCGCGAGGCTGCGCGCCTCCGCCTCGTCGACCAGCCCGTCGCCGTCGGCGCGGATCCGCTCCCATGCCTGCGCCCGGGGCGCCAGCCGGTCGAGCGCGGCGGCGACCGCCGCGAACGGGTCGGGCGCCGCCTGCGCCTCCTCGACGGCGTCCCGGATCGCCTCCACCGCCGCTTCGTCGAAGCCGATCAGGTCGGCGGCGACGGCGCGGGCGAGCGGCGCGGCATAGCCGCCGACGAGGTCGAAGCGCGGCCGTACCAGCGCGCGCGCCGTCCGCTCGGCGACGGCGGCGCCGCGCGCCAGCGCGTCGGCCGAGAAGAAGGGCGCGACCAGCCGGCGGACCGCGGCGTGGCGCGGCGGGTCGGCGCCGATCAGGACGGCGTCGACGAAGGCATAGGGGCGGTTGGAGAAGGTCCTCGGCCGGGCGCAGGCCTCGCGCATCGCCTCGTGCCCGACGACGATCCAGAAACCGTGACGCGGCAGGTAGTGGACCGGCCCCGACCGCCGCAGCGCCTCGTAGGCGGGGAAGGGATCCTCGACGATCCCGGGCGCCCTCAGGTCGAGCGCCGCCGGGCCGACCTTTGCCACCAGCGTCGGCGCGGGGCGCGCCGGCGCGGCGACGCGCATCGCCCCCAGCTCGGCGAGCGCCGCCTCCCACGGCCGCTCGCGCTGGGGCGTGCGATGGAAGGGCAGGACCAGCCGCGCCCCGCGCCGGCGCCCGGCCGCCTGAAGATACCAGTCGCCGACAGTGCTGGGGGCAAATACGGCGGCCCGGTCGAAGCCGTCCGCCGCCGCCGCCGCCGCCGCCTCGGCGAAGCGATAGGGGCTGGTCGTCATCCAGTGCCAGTAATCGGCGTCGAGCCCGAGCCCGTCGGGGGCGCGCCCGGCGCAGGCGCTGAGGTAGAGCGGGATCCGCGGCGGCCGCGGCGCGATCGCGGCGAGATCGGCGCGAAAGCCGTCTTCGTCGAAGCCGACGCCGTCGACATGGTAGCGGTGCGCTCGCCGCCGCTCGTCGCGGATCGGGGCCCGCGCCGCCAGCCACGGCCGCAGCGCGTCGGCGTCGGCGGCGTCGGCGTCGAGCACGCAGACGCCCGGCATGATCTCGCCGGCGAAACGGAGCGGCCGCGGCGCGCGCCGGGCCAGCCGCAGCGCCTTGTCCGGACCGGCGGCGGCCATGAACACGCGGGCGTCCGCCGGCCGATGTTCGACATGCTTGGCGATGGTCGCGATCGTCGCAACCGCGTCGGCGCGGGAAAGCGCCCCGGCGGCATAGGCCGCGGCGA
>Ga0299913_10001687_pt1 | contig 16663 bp, 15 predicted proteins | sample RVTome_9_FD_201360 | JGI IMG/M metagenome (GOLD analysis project Ga0299913, IMG submission 201360) | Soil microbial communities from uranium-contaminated site in the Upper Colorado River Basin, Wyoming, United States - RVT155D38 (version 2) ... | reverse complement strand
ATCGACCACCTGCTTGTTGAACTCGACGGTGCCCCCGAGGCGGGTCACGGCTTCGATCAGATCCTGGTTGGCTCCAACCGGATCGGCGTATCCGCCAAGGTTCTCGAAAAGGAACGCCTCACCGGGCACACAAACATGCTCCGTCTCGCCGGTCATATCGAAAGGGGCTCCACAGGTCGACAGCGAAGGAAACAACTCGCTCAACCGATCCGGCCCAATAGCCTCGGCTTTCACACCCTGGCCGATCAACTTGTCGGCATCGGCCCCGACTTGGTCCTCGGAGTCGCCCATCATCCAGAGGACCCCTATCCGCTCCAGCCCCGAACGCGGGTTGTCGAGACCGGTGAACGCCGGCCAGTTCGCGTACGCCTCCTGACCGTGATAGGCCAGCCGCACCACTTCGGGGTACGTGTAGCGACAGCGACAGATCGACGATGAGGCGCCCGTGGAGCCTTCGGCAGGTCCGGCTCCCTTGTCGACAGCGACGACGTTGTCGACCCCGTGACGTGCCAGCTGGAAGGCGATCGACGATCCGATGATTCCCGAGCCGACGACGACCACGTCAGCGGTCCGGTTCATGCAACGCTCACCCGGTAGTCGCCAGCGTCTTCGTCCCAGGTCAACTCGATGACGCCCCGGGTGGCTGCCGCCTTGCAGAACTGGAGAAACCCTGCGTAACCGAACTTCTTCTCCGAGAAGGCGGGGTCCTTCTTCCGGAGTTGGTTCTTCAGACCCGACAGGTATACCGCGGCGCCTTTCTTGGACAGGTCGGCGACCACCGAAGCGAGAAGGGCGAACACCTCGCTCTCGCCGGAGCCCGCAGCAGAGAACTGAACCACCGGGTCGCCACGACCCGGTCCTTCGGAGAGCTCGATGACCCCCTGCGACTCGAGATGGTTGAGCAGCTCGCCAAAGCCCCGGAACCCGTAATCAGCCTCGCTGAAGGTCGAGTCCTTGCGGAGCAGCGCTCGCTTGAGGGATGAGGCAATGACTTCGCTACCACTCGATCTCTGCAAGCCGGCCACGGTGGTCGTGATCAGCGATGCCAGCTCAGGGGTGGAGGTGTCATCCTGCTCTTGATCGCCCCGGTCGGTCTCGGTCACCGACTGAGCGGCCCGACCGGGCTCAACGCCGTCGAGGTTCTCGTAGAAAAGGAACTCGTCACAGGCCGGAGGCAGCAAAGCTGAAGTCGATGCCTTGACCCCGACACCGATCACCTTCTTGTTCAGCTCCCGCAGCTTGTGAACCAGAGGCGTGAAGTCGGAGTCTCCCGAGCAGATCACAAAGGTGGTGACGTAGTCGCGCTCGAAGGCCACCTCGATCGCGTCAACGGCCATCTTGATGTCGGCGGCGTTCTTGCGGCTCGCGCCCATCCGCTGCGGGATCTCGATCAGCTCGATGTGGGCCCGGGTGAGCTTCTGACGTGCGTCGGAGAACATGCCCCAGTCGGCATATGCCTTCCGAGTGACGACACGGCCACGCTCGGCGAGGGCGTTGCCGATCGGTTCGAAGTCGAACTCCATCCCACCCAAGGCTTCTCGCACTCCGATGGCCAGGTTCTCGAAGTCGACAAAGAGGGCAATACGTTCTTCTTCCATCCCCGAATCGTAGGCGTCCACAAGGGGAACTCCCGAGGGCAGGGTTGCCACGGTTGGCGTAACTTTGGTTCCCCGCATCGAAAGAAGGGGATTGGTGGCCACTCACAGCGAGCTCCGGGTGCACGGCGTTTCCGGCACCCACCCGCGAGACATGCTCTATACCGACCCGACGCCGCGCGACCCGCTCGGTCCGGGGGAGCGTCGTTACACCGAGGTCCATCAATCGGCGCCGCCCGACTCCGATTATGAAACCCAGGCTTTCCACTGGGGTGGCCTGACCGCGGGCAGCAGGCTCACCGCCTTTTGGATCTTGCTCGCCCCGTTCGCCTTTGCCAATGTCGCCGGATGGATGAGCTGGGACCGACACAACCGGTTTGGCCATTCCGCGGTTCGTCTCGCCGGTCTCGGTCTCACGGCCATGCTCCTCAGCCAGGCCTTCACTGCCTTGGTGCTCCTGCCTTACCTGTGGGTGGATCGTCTGGGCGAAGTGCAGATCCTCTGGCGTGCGATTGAGGTCGGGAGTGGGCTCCGCAAGGGAGTCATGCTCGGACTGGTGGTGCTTCTCAGCGCCCTATTCCTGGTCCTGGTCTTGAAAGCCTCGACCCAATCGCATTTCGCCCCGCTCAAAACCGGGGCCCAGGCGCGTTTGTTGGCCTGGCCCACCGTCGATTCGATGCTGCCACCTCCACCCGGCGAGGACCTGATCCCACTCGATGACGAGCCAGAGCCAGCGCCTGAAAGGCCAGAGCCTGAACAGCCACGGCGTGACGAGCCCGACGATGAGAAGATCCAGCGCTTCGATGACCCGACTGGTGCCGCGATCACCGACCCGCGTTTGTGGCGGCCGAACAGCATCTTGCACCGATTGCGACGTCTCCACGTTGGGGTGGGATTGGGAATCGTCGCAGTAGGCGTGGCGGTGTGGACCGACACGACCTGGGCTTTGATCGTTTCGGGCAGCCTGCTCTCGATCATCGTGCTGACCACTGCGCTCACCGCCTTCGCTCCTCAGGGTCGCTTGGTCATCTGGGCGACGGCTCTCGCTCCTCTCGCCGCTCTCGCGGTTCTGATCGCTTCGCTGAGCACGATCCTCACCAGCCAGGTCACCGCCTGGCAGGAACCCTCGACGCACACGGTCACCTTCATAACGACCCTGGTCCTGGGTGTGTTCGTGTTGTTGTCATTGACGTCGGGTTGGATAGCCGTCGGCGCTCTCGTCATCGCCACGCTGATCGGTGGCATCCTCGGGATCGCGGTGGGCATCGTGGTCGAGTCGATGCTGGGCCTCGATGTTCTGGAGGCGAACGGGGCGGCCTGGGTGGCGATCGCAATGCTCTTTCTCCTCGGACTGTTGCTGACGGTCGCGCTGATCCTCAGTTGGTGGCCGGCGGAGCACACGTCAGGTGACGGGTGGGAGGTCTTGCTGCGCCGGGTCGTCCTCAAGGCGACCTGGTTGTTTCGAGCGGCAGCGATCTACGGGTTGATCGCCGGCGGAGTGGCCTCGGTCATCGTATGGCGCGCCGGCTCATGGGAACCGGACAGGTTGGGCGTTCCCGAACCGGGAAGCCTCGCCTATCGGATTGCCATCGCTATGGGTGTGATGCTGGTGGTCCTCGTCTTGGCCCGGGTGGGGACTCACTTCGGCTGGATTCTGGCTCCGTTGGTCCTCTTGGGTGCAGCCCTGATCGTTTTCGCCGCGAGCAAGGACTTCTTCGCCGTTGAGTTCCTAAAGGTCCAGATCGTGCTCAAAGACAACCTGGTCGACATTGCAGTGGCGGTGGCGATCGTTGTCCCTGGTGCATTCATGCTGCGCAGCATTTGGACCGGCGCCGGGAGCAGCAAGGCAGGTCGCGCCAAACGGAGAAGTGTGGGGATCCTCTGGGACCTGGGCTCGTTCTGGCCGCGTTGGTTCCACCCGCTCGCTCCACCGGCGTATGGACCGATGGCGGTCACCGAGTTGCGCAAGGAGCTGCAGAGCCATTCGAGAAAGGTGCTCGCTGCCCACTCGCAAGGCTCCTTGATCGGTGCCCTGGCATTGATCTACACCGCAGACGACAAACGACCCGACCGGTTGCTCACCTACGGGTCCCAACTGGGCAACCTCTACCAACTTATGTTCCCCGATGTCGGGATCGGCGGCGACGATGGCCTGGTGGAGAGAGTCTGCACTCTGTACCCCGATGGATGGGTCAATCTCTACAGGGAAACCGACCCCATTGGTGGTCACTATGTCGAGAGTCTCGATCGTTTCAACGTGGTGGTGGAGGAGGGCACCGGTCACTCGCGTTACGAGCCGACATTGAGGTACCGCCAAGCCCGAAGCGGCGAACTGCCCGGCCCGAGCGCCGAGAGCCCTTCTGCCGGCGAACCCAACACGCCCATGTAGCCAAACCCGGCTCGCGGATCAACAACCGGGCTACTCGTAACTGCGAACCTGGTCGGGGGCGAATTGTGCAAGCGACATCTGCCTGGCGGCGGCGATCTCGTCAGCACTGGCCGTGCCCGATGCTTGCACTACGGCGACCCAGGAATCCACCGATCGTTTGGAAAGCTCCTGGCCTTCGGGTGAATTGGCGGCGGCGATGGGGTCATCTGCGACCTCCCCTCGCAGATACAGGTCGAGGGCAACGAACCCGCCGTCCCAGCCGGGGCCGACAAAGAGAGATCCGGCGCCGCTCTGGGCGAACTCGATGGGAACCGTGTGCTCGAGCTGCAGGCTGGTGCGATCCTCTGTTTCGGGCGACAGCTGCAGCTCGACCAGGCTGGTCGGCCCACCGAAGGTCACTTTCAGCAGACGGGGTGGCTCGCAGGCGATGATGTCTCCTCCGGCGTTGCCTTCGAGTTGGAAGTTGCCGCCAGCCCGCAGGTCGCCGCTGATGGGGAGGAACCAGCGCCTCATTCGGTTCGGATCGGTCAACGCACTCCACACGTCCGCGATCGCCGCGTCGTAGGTGCGGCGGATCAGGACGCTGACCTCCTCGCCGTTGGGGCCGGGGCGCCTGGTGACCTCGCGGTCGATGGCTTCGAGCTGGGTAGCGATATCCACTATGTGTCCTCCTTGTCGGTGGGGGCTGACGTGCTGGTCGGAGCGGCGCGGTCGCCGTCGTTCATGCGGCGTTCCCGCTTCCCTCGAGCAAGCTCGGTCGCCAGAGCATCCAACGGTTGGTCCCAGGCGTGACGGAACCGCTCCAGCCACGAGTCGACCTCGTGCAACGCGACCGTTTCGATCGTGTACAAGCGCCGGGCCCCTTCAGCGCGGACGGTCGCGAAGCCCGTCTCCCGCAATACCCGCAGATGTTGTGAGACCGCGGGTTGGGTGATCCCGAACTCATGCTGGATCACTGAGGTGATGGCACCCGACGTCTGCTCGCCATCGACCAGCAGCTCCAGAATCCGGCGTCGCACCGGATCGCCAAGCACGTCGAACGCATGCATTGGAGCAGCATATCACTCATTACTTATATAAGTCAACCTTAAATAGGGACTCGAGAGAGCGCGTCCACTGAACCGTGGAGCCTCACGTCTTCAGTTGGCCGTCGCCGGCGGTTCCGCCCGACATCTGCTGCTCTGGTCGGGATCATGGAGCTGGAGGCGGTCCAGAATCTCCAATCAGGGTTCGTCGGGTATGGGCCCGGTGAGGTCAGGTGAGAGTGTTTCGACGTCCCACACCGCGAACCAGAGAATGTCTTGATCCGGTTCCGAATAATCGACTACGAGTCGGATAACCGCACCCGTTTCGTCCACCCAGAGATGGGCGAGGTCTTCTTCGAGTTGAAGGTGAGCAGTTGGAACGTCTGCGATTAATTCGTAGCCGACAACTTCGAGGCCTGCCTGGAGCATGTCTTCGGCGGTGATCTGGGCCATTGTCCATTCAGGAAAGAGTGGGATTGGCGGCCATTCGAACTGGTCGCTCACCTGCCAGGAGCCGTCGTCGGCTAGGTATAAGTACTCGCCGTCGGTGAGCCGCGCTTCGCGGGCTCCGTCCGGGTAATCCCAAATCGTGAGACCGTCAAAGTAGGTGATGATCATGCCTTGGCCCTCAAACAGGCCAGGGTCGAGACCGAGCTCGGCGAGATGGTTGGGATCGCCGACCAGCTGGAGCCGACTCGAAATGCGAGCGCGAGGATGTGGCTCGCCCCCAAACGGGTTGACCAGCGTTGCCAATTCCTCCAGGGAAGGGAAACCAGTAGGGGGTTCGATTGAAACTCCAGGATCCAGCCCAAGCTCCTCTGGCAGGCCAGTCCCTGTGCTCCCGATGGTGGTGCCCGTACTACCTGAAGTCGTAGTCGCCAGGAAGGTGGAAGTCGACGCCATACTCGTAGCCGAGGAAGACGTTGGCTGCGCAAGCGTGGACTGATCAGCAGTAGGACCAGACTCCGCAGGTGAGGTCCCGCAGGAGACCACCACAAGCACAAGAGCACACAACAAGACACGAGCCACATTCGAAGGATCGGCTGCTATTCGGGTGCCTTGAAACACTTCCCCACTCCACAGAACGACCTCCCACCGACAAGCGAGGCCCAAAGCCGAATCGGACGAAGTCCTAGACTTGGGTCAGAGGGGAAAAGGGCCACTTGACCAGGGACTTCACAAGTTCATGCCCTCGTAGCTCAGGGGATAGAGCACCGGTTTCCTAAACCGGGTGTCCCAGGTTCGAATCCTGGCGAGGGCGCATATTGCTGATTTCGTCAGATACCGTTTGGCGAAGCCGCACAGCCGAAGGGGTCGGTGGAGCGGCATCGCTGGCAGATGGTGGGCGATATTGGTCTTGTACCAGCATCACCCCCGAAATAGACCAGGCCACCCTCCGCGAACGTCGCCCCGATGCTCGAATCAATCCTTGCTAGTTCAGACAGTTGATCGCGCCAAAGAATCCGGCGTTGGGCGTCTGCGGCTCACCGAGACCGCCCATCAGGAGATCACGCGATCCGAGGGGCTCGTCAAGAACCAGTTGGTAGCAGGTTGGCGGGTTGCCCGGGCAGTCCTGAAAGCCCGGCTTCGACCTAACGCGGACGGTGACGACCACGGTGTCATTTTCGTAGGCCACCTCCGGCTCTTCGACGCGGCCCTCGGCGCGGTCACCCCCCGAGCATCCTTGCTCCATTACGACGATCGCTAGCGACTGGGATTCGGCTGTTACGAAGACGCCTGGGGCGGGCTCCCATTGGGCTACTTGCTCTGGAGTCGACGCTCCACAGGCCGCCGTGAAGGTCAGAGTCGCAAGCAGCGTCGTGATCCGCGTCGCCACTCTTGGAGAGTCTACGCCTGGTCTTTTCAGAGTTGATAAACGGCGTGTTTCCCAACCCGGAGCGACCGTCAGACGGGAATCCCGTTTCGCCGCGCGCGTATGCGTGCTGAGCCTCGCTCGACCTCCTGCCTCGGACCGCCCCGGGGCGCATCTCGGCCCTTTCCGCTTGGGTCCAAACCTGTAGATGGCACCTGTGGGCGCTCACTCCCTCAGACCTGCTGTTCGTCGAATGCTGCTACTCGTCGGACTCACCATGCTGGTAGTTGCCCTCCCGGTGCTGGTCGGCGGCGGGCCCGACATCCTTCGGGACTTGGTGCGAGTCGAGCAAACCCTCCGACCTTTGGCCCCTGAAGCACCAGTCGCTCAGATCGCGCGAGATCGTCTCGATCGTGACTCCCGCGTCCTGTAGTCGTCGACTCGCTCTCGAATCGCGTTGTGGCAGCGATGCCACGGCACTTGCCGTGTGGGAACGCGATCAGCCGGTGACGCCGTTCTTCCCATCCATGCGGATTCTCCCGAACCGGTGGGCGCGTTGGGTATCCGTGATCGTGTTCGCGTTAGGCATCGTCGGTGTCGGGGGGTACCTGTTCTTCGAGCCCGGATGGCGATACGAAGTTCGTGGCGTCGATGTGTCCCATCATCAGGGAGACATCGACTGGACTGTCCTGGCCGCCGACGGGACCGACTTTGCCTACATAAAGGCAACCGAGGGCGCCGACTGGGTTGATCCGCTGTTTGAGGCGAACTGGCGCTCTGCAGAGCAGGCGGGAATCCTGCGCGGGGCCTACCACTTCTTCACTCTTTGCACTCCTGGCGACCAGCAGGCCGTGAACATGATCGATGTCGTTCCCGACGCAACAGACATGCTCCCTCCGGCGGTCGATCTCGAATTCGGCGGCAACTGCTCAGAGCGCCCCAGCGTCGACGACTTCCGAGGCGAGCTCGCTTCATTCCTCGGCGCGATCGAGCAGCACTATCGGATGGGGCCGGTGATCTACACCAACGCTCAGTTCTACGACACTTATCTTCACGACGATCCACCCGATGTGACCTGGTGGATCATGTCCCCTGTGTTGGAGCCGTGGGGGCCTCCCGAGTGGACACTCTGGCAGTCGTTCCCTGGACATCGGGACGGTGTTGAAGGGCGGGTCGACCGGAATGTCTTCAGAGGAGACCTGGAAGAGCTCGAGGCCCTCACCCAGCAAAAGTCCCGGTGATTTGGACTTGGGGCTTCGGCCTGCAGGCCTGATCCAGCATCAAAACCCCGCAGGTCAGGATCCAAACAGCTCGCCTATCTCTTCCCTCTCCTGTTCGGTCAGGTCCATGGCCAGTGCCTCCTCCACCGGACGGAAGTGTTCGACACGGCGGGGCCCGACGATCACCGAGGTGACAACCGGATTGGAGAGCACCCAGGCCAGGGCCAGGCCGGCGGTAGACACGCCACGATCGCTGGCGGCCTTCTCGAGGCGGCCAATCGCCTCAAAGGTCTCCTGGTTCCAGAACCGATGGTATGGCTCTGGTCGCAGCGTCATTCGCGATCCATCAGGCAGAGGACCTTCCCAGGAGTACTTGCCGGTCAGCAGACCTCCGCATAGGGGGCTGAATGGGGTGAAGCCGAGGTCCTGGTGTCGGCAAAGTGGAAACATCTCCAGCTCGTCGTCACGGTCGAGCAGGCTGTACGAGTTCTGTATCCAATTGAAGCGGTGCAGGCCACGGCGATCCGAGATCCCAATGGCGACGGCGGTCGCCCAAGCCGGCATGTTGGAGGCACCGAGATAGTGCACTTTTCCGGTCCGGACCAGGTCGTCGAGGGCGGTCAGGGTCTCATCGAGCGGGGTCGAAGGGTCGGGCTCGTGGATCAGGTACATGTCCAGGTGATCCACCCCGAGCCGACGCATGCTGGCCTCCACCTGCCGCTTCAGATGTCGACGGGACAGGCCCCTGTCGTTGGGGCCGTCGCCCACCGGGTTGAACACCTTCGAGCTGACCAACACCTGCTCACGCATCTCCGATCCGGGTCCTGCCAGCCAATTGCCGATCATCTCCTCCGAACGCCCTCCCCCGTAGGCGTCGGCGGTGTCGAAGTAGTTGATCCCCAGCTCAACGGCCCGATCCATGAGGGCAAAGGCCTCCTCCTCGCTCTCCCCCATCCCGAAGAACTCAGGTGCACTGCCCACTCCGCCGAAGTTGCCACAGCCCAAACCCACCCTCGACACCCTGAGCCCTGTGTTTCCCAACGGCACGTAATCCATGTTCGCTCTCGTCTCGGCGCGGCCGGACGATGATACGTTCAGATCAGCGTCGGGGCGGATGCGGCGACCTCGATGCGCCCTGGCCAGCCCAAGCCGGTCGGCGTTACTGTGGACGGCCCCCGGGAGCGCTGAGAGCAAGGAGACCGATGACATGACCATACGGGAGCAGTTCCCCATCCTGGAGCACACCACATACCTCAACAGCTGCTCTCAGGGGGCCCTGTCCGTAGTCGTGGCGGACTCATACCAGCGCTATCTACGTGACTGGGACGAGAAGGGCTCGCCGTGGGAGCTGTGGGTGGAGCTGTCCGAGCAGGCACGGGCCGAGTTCGCCCACCTCATCGAGGTCGACCCCGACGAGGTAGCGGTCACCACATCGGCCTCGGCCGGGGTGAGCGCCCTGGCCAGCTGTTTCGACTTCGCGTCCGACGACCGCAACGAGATCGTCATCAGCGACCTGGAGTTCCCCACCGTCGCCCAGATCTGGCACGCCCAGGAGCGGAGAGGCGCCAAAGTAACCCAGGTCCCCGCATCGGAGAGCGGGAACCCCATAGAGCTGTTCGAGCATGCGATCACCGAACAGACCAAGCTGGTATCGATCACCCATGTGTCCTTCCGGAACGGTGCCAGGCAGGATGTACCGGCAATCGCCGAGATCGCCCATAGGAACGGTGCCCTGGTCTTGCTGGACAGCTACCAGACCCTGGGCTCCATGCCGGTCCATCCCCGTGACCTGGGGGTGGACTTCCTGGTCGGCGGGGTGCTCAAGTACTTGCTCGCTTCGGCGGGTCTCGCCTTTCTCTACGCACGGGCCGACCTCGTGGAGAGCCTGGTCCCGACCGCGATGGGCTGGTTCTCCCAGGCTGACATCTTCGCCATGGACATCAACGCCAACACTCCCTCCCCCACGGCCCGCCGCTTCGAGTCGGGCACACCCCCGGTGCCGAGCATCTACGCCGGGCTCGCCGGGATGGGACTGATTCGCTCCATCGGGTTGGAGGTGGTGAAAGAGCACATCTCCGAACTGACCACGGCGATCAAGGAGATGGCCCAAGAGCGAGGGCTCCATGTTGTCAGCCCAGTCGATCCCCGCCGCCACGGTGCCCTAATCACCCTGAAGTCGAATGATGTCACGACACTGGTGCAGCGTCTGGCCGGTGAGCGGGTGATTGCCTCGAGCCGCGACGACAACCTGAGGATCTCCCCCCACATCTACAACGAACGCGCTGACATCGAACGTCTCTTCGAGGTGTTGGACGCCAACCGGGACCTGTTGGTCCCCCAACCATAGAAGGAGCGAGCAGAGCCATGAGCCGCCAGCTGATCAGCCCGGAGACGGTCCACCCCTCCCCCGGATTCAGCCATGTTGCCATCGCCGAAGGATCAATCGTGGTGCATTTCGCCGGACAGGTCGCCCTCGACCCCCAGTTCGGGATCATCGGAGGAGACAGTCTCTCAGAGCAGACCAAAGCGGCCATGAACAACCTGGCCGAGGTGATGGCGGCCGCCGATGTGGGCTGGGACGACATCGTGCGTCGCACCATCTACACACTGCACCCCACCGAGTACGAGACCATCACCGCCGCTATCGACGAGGTGACCGGAGGTGCCGCCCACCCCGCTCAGACGATCGTGGGCATCACCGGCCTGGCAGTCCCCGGCCTCCTCATCGAAATCGAGTGCACCGCGGTGAAATAATCTGTGCCCCGGACCGAGGGGCGAGCGGAGAGTCAACGCCCTAGATAGGCCTTCTTCAGATCCTCATGCTCGGCCAGGGCCGAGGCGCGGTCAGCGAGGACGATCCTTCCGGTGGCGAGCACATACCCGTGGTCGGCGATCGAGAGGGCCATGTTGGCGTTCTGCTCCACCACGAGTATCGCTACGCCCGACTCATTGACCCGCTTGATGATCTCGAAGCTCTGCTCGACGAGGATCGGTGCAAGCCCCATCGAGGGTTCGTCCATCAGCAAGAGCTTCGGCCTCGACATGAGGGCTCGGCCCATCGCCACCATCTGCTGCTCGCCGCCGGACAGCGTGCCGGCCGGCTGCTCGCTTCGCTCGGCGAGCAAGGGGAACAGTTTGTGAACGTCGTCGAGGTCGGCCGTGTAGTCGTCCTCGCGCAGATAGGCGCCCATCTCGAGATTCTCGAGCACGGTCATCGGAGCGAAGAGCCGACGGTTCTCCGGGACGATCGCCATCCCCCGACCGATGCGGAAGCTCGTCGACCGGTCGGTCACGTCGACGCCATCGAACTCGACCGTCCCACTGCGCGGCTGCACGATTCCCAGGATGGTCTTGAGAGTCGTCGACTTCCCGGATGCGTTCCCCCCGAGAAGACACACCAGCTCGCCGGGTCGTATCTCCATCGAGATTCCTTGCAGGATGTGGATCTGCCCGTAGTAGGTGTTGATCTCCTTCAGAGCGAGGAGCGGTGCGCCATTGCTCATTTGGTCTTCGCCGCCCCGTATCCGAGATATGCCTCGATGACCCCCGAATCCTCCGCGACCTCCTCGAACGACCCCTCTGCGATCTTCACCCCGTGGTCCAGGGCTACCACCCGGTCCGAAATGCCCTCGACGACATGCATGTCGTGCTCGATGACCAGAATCGAATAACCGGCTTCCTCTCTGAGACGGCCGATCAGCTCGGTGACCTCGCGTGTTTCAGCGGGGTTCATGCCCGCCGCCGGCTCGTCCAACATCAGCAGCCGCGGTTCGCTGGCCATCGCCCGGGCGATCTCCAACCGGCGCCGGTTGGCGTAGGAGAGGCTGTAGGCGGGCTGGTCCCACCGATATCCCACCAGCCGATTGCCGAAAAAACCCAGCTTCTCCTCGGCGAGCCTCCTGATCTCCTGCTCCTCGCGACGCGCAGCCGGGGTACGCAACACCGACTGCCACAGCCGAGTCTTGGTCGCCCCGTATGTGGCGGCCATCACGTTTTCCCTGACGGTCATGTTGAGGAAGATCCGCAACGTTTGGAAGGTCCGTGCAATCCCGAGGTTGGCGATCTGCTCCGGTGAGAAGCCAACGATGCTGGCCCCGTCGAGCAGGATCTCGCCGATATCGGGTTGGTAGATCCCGCTGATCATGTTGAACAGCGTCGTCTTGCCCGCTCCATTGGGCCCGATGACACTCACGATCTCCCCGGCGCCCACAGTGACATCGAGGCTCTGGATCACCCTCAACCCCCCGAACGACTTGGAGAGACCCCTGATCTCGAGTATCGGCGTCATGTGATCTCCACCCGACGGGTTCCGAGAATGCCCTGGGGTCGAACTGCCATCATGACCATGAGCACGCCCCCGAACAGCAGCTGGCGGGTGACCGCCGGTTGCAAAGCGAGCTTGTTCTCCCACACCAGAATGGCCAGGTAGATGGTTGGTATGGCAACCACCGCCCTCCACCAGCCCTTGGTGACGGTCACCGCCAGGCCGCCCACCACGGTGAGAACGAAGGCGTAGTTGGCCACAACGTCCTGGTGCTCGCCGAGTATCAGCAGCCAGCTGTCGATTACTCGAGCCACGAATGTGTCGTTGGCGACACCGAGGATCGAGTCATCCCAGATCGTCAGGGCCGTCTGTCGCACCAGAAACCCGAAGGCGGTAACCCCGGCAGCGAACCCGGCCACGACTCTCCACTTCTTGAGAGTGCCGATGAGCAGTGCGACCAGCCCGATATAGAAGAGCCAGCTTCCCGTGCCCGGATTTCGCAGGAGCTCTGGGGCGAAGGCAACCACGATCGCTCCCACGACAGCTCCTGGTATCGACCCGATCCCGCCCAGGATCAGGCCGGCGTAGATGGTGATGAGAAAGACGAGAAGGAAGTTGTTGGGGAACACACCGACCTGGACCGAGGCGAAGATGGTTCCGGTGAGCCCGGCGATCGCGGCACCGACGGCGAAGGCCAGCATCTTGAGCCGGTTCACCGGTGTGGTCATGTGCTCGGCAGCAAGGGTGTCCTCTCGCAACGCACGCCAGGCGCGACCCGTCCTGGAGTTGTCGATGTTGTGCAGGCCGACGACGAGCAACGCCAGCAGGGCCAGGAGGAGATAGAAGTTTCTAGTGAACGTGTTGAACTGGAAGCCGAACAGACTCCAGGGTGTGACACCGGTGATCCCGTTGGGCCCGCCGGTGAGATCGAAACTCGGGCTGATTCCGGGCAACCGTTGGAAGTTCCGCACGATCTCGACGAAGACCTGGGCGAAGAACAGCGTCATGATGGCCAGGTAGTCGCCCACCAACCGACGCGACGGCAGGCTCAACAAGGCTCCCAGGAGGGCGGTTGCGACCACGACGACGGGGATCGCGATCCACGTCGGCCAATGCGCGGGCAACTGGTCGGAGGCAACGATGGCGTAGAAGTAGGCGCCGAAGCCGTAGAAAGCGACGTAACCGAGGTCGAGCAGACCGGCCCAACCGACGACGACGTTCAACCCAAGCGCCAGCATGACCAGGAGCAGGGCGGTGATGCCGACCCTCACCGTGCCCTGGGGGGCGAGGATCGGGAGGAGCGCCACAAGGAACACGAAACCGGCGAGACGCCATCCAGGACGGATGTTGTCGAAGAGTCGGCGAGCTGGAGCGGTCCAACCGGAGTACTTCTCGTGTCGTTCCCCCGATTCCTCCACCCAGCGGTCGACTCCGATATCTGACACGAACTACACCTTCGCCAATTCCGGCCGACCGAGGAACCCGCTCGGCCGGATCAGTAGGAATGTGATCAGCAGGGCGAAGACGATGAGATTCTGGAAGGTGGAGGAGATGTAGGCGGTGGTGTACGCCTCGGCAAAGCCGATGAGCAGACCTCCGAGCATGGCCCCGGGGATGCTCCCGATGCCACCCACCACCGCGGCCGTGAATGCCTTGAGCCCTGCCACGAACCCCATGAGATGGAAGATCCGGCCGAAGACGAGGCCGACCATCACCCCACCCACTCCCGCCAGAGCCGAGCCGATCAGGAACGTCACGACGATGACACGATCTACGTCGATGCCCATCATCGCCGCGGCTTCGCTATCGAACGAGACCGCTCGCACCGCCTTGCCAACGCGACTGCGCTGCACCCACCAGGTGAGCAGGATCATCAAGACCACCGCGGTGAGGATCACCAGGATCCTCACCGCCCAGACCTCGATTGGCCCGACCGTCAACGCGGTGTCGATGGGGATCAGTTCGGGAGCGTCGTAGCTCCTGGAATTGGCCGAGAACAACAGCAGGGCGGCTGCCTGGAGGAAGAACGACGCTCCGATCGCGCTGATGAGTGGCGCCAGCCTCGAAGCGTTGCGGAGTGGTCGGTAGGCGAAACGCTCGAGTGCCAGACCAATGCCTGAAGCAACCGCCATCGACGCCACGAACATGAGCGCGACGGCTGCCCAGACCGGCACCAAGAGTCCTGACGGCCCGCCCAGGACCGTCAGCACTCCGTAGCCGGCAAAGGCACCGAACATGTAGACCTCGCCATGGGCGAAGTTCAAGAACTTCAGCACCCCGTAGACCATCGAGTAACCCAAGGCGAGGAGCGCATAGACACTCCCCAGTGTCAGACCGTTGACGGTCTGCTGGAGAAAGTTCTCCATACCGGTGTGTCTCTGCTCCTCGCCCGGGTATTTGCGTCTGTCTGGCTACGGCACCAGGGTCTTCGACCCGTCCTCCTGGATCTGGAAGATGAAGAACGTGCCCTCGACGAGATCTCCGTCCTCGTTGAACGAGATCGGTGACCCAAGGATCGTCTCGGCCTGGTCGGTGTTGCGCACCTCGGCCTGGACGTTTGCCCTGTCGGGCACCTCACCCGCCTCGCACACCCGTGCAATCGCCTCGAAGATCACCAGCGCCGCCGCATAGACCGGAGGCCCGAAGGTGTTGGTGTCATCGTATTCAGCCAGGTAGCCCTCGAGGATGCTCTGGGAGCCCTCGATGGCGGCGATGTCCGGGGCGAATGCGGCGATGTACGAGCCCGCTTCGGTGAAGTCCTCGGAGTCCATGCCGTCAGATCCGAAGATCACTGCTTCCTTGCCCTGCTCCGCCATCTGGTTGGCGAAGATCTGGCCGTTGGCCGCCACCTGCCAGGGCAGGTACACGAAGTTCGTGTCGTCCGGGATCGTCCCCACCAGAGCCGAGAAGTCGGTCACGTCCTGTGCCACCGACTCCCTGGTCACGGTCACATTCGCCGCGGTCAGGTTCTCCTCGACCGAGTCGGCCAGACCCGTCGAGTACGACGACTGGTCGTCGACCATGAAGACGTTCTCGGCGCCCTGCGCCACCAAGAAGTCGGCCGTAGTCGGACCCTGGTCGTCATCGGTCGGGACCGTGCGGAACATCCCTGTGTACTGGGCGGTGATCCCCGATCGGGTCGAGGACGGCGAGATGAAGGTGAAGTTCGGGTCGCCGGCCTCGTACACCGCGCCTGCGGCGTCGACCTGGTCGCTTCCCGCCGGGCCAACCGCAGCCACCATGGCCGTGTTGTCGAGGAACTGTTGGGCCAGGGTCGCACTCTGCGCGGTGTCGAACTGGTTGTCACCCTCGACGGATTGGAAGCTGTAACTCATTTCCGCGTTGAACGTGTCGAGGGCGTAGTTGAACCAATTCAGCTGGACCTCGCCGATGAACGCCACCGGTCCCGTGACGGGCCCCATGAAACCGACCGTGGCCTCACAGGCCATCGGCTCGCCGGCTGTGGTGGTGGTCTCGCCTTCGGTGGTGGGTGTCTCGCCTTCGGTAGTGGTGGCGCCGTCGGCGGCGGTCGTGGTGGTGTCGCCGCCACCGTCGTCACCACAGGCCGCGGCGACGAGGGCAAGGGCCAGCAGCATCGCTACCAGCCTCCATATCGATTGTCGTCTCAAGGTGGTCTTTCCCTTCATTGTCCGTTTGCTTCTCTTTCGTACGCCTCGGCGGCGCTACCCGCAGGGTGGAACACCCCGAGGACTCTCAATGGCCTGTCGCCTGTGTTCTCGACACAGTGCTCGACAGGGGGTGGAAGATGGATGCAGGTGCCGGTGGAGATCGCAGTGTCGGGTCGGCCCTCGAGATGGAGTACGCCTTCACCGTCGAGGATGTACATGACCTCGTCGTACAGGTGGTAGTGGGTCGGTGCCCGGCCTGTTGGGATCCAACCGACGAACTGGGTCACCTCCTGACAACCGGCATCGGGGTTGATCACGAATCTGAACTCACGGTCCTTACCGGCCGGGATGACCGGCTGGTCGGCCACTCGAACGACGACCTTGCGGGTGAGGTCATCGTCCAGCTCATCGGGCGGCGGTGCGGTCACCGAGACCAGGACCAGGGCCTGGGGTGACGGGTTTTGGACCTCGTATGTCTCCCCGGACCTGATGTAGACCCCGACATCCGGATACAAGTCGTAGGGCACTCCATCGAGGACGAGTGTCCCCATCCCGGAGACGACGTATGCCACTTCGTCCCGCCCGTTGCTCTGTCGGGCCCGCGAAGCTCCAGTGGAGAAGGTCAGGACTCTCTGCACGAGGCGCTCGGCGCCGACAGATTGGTCAATCGTCGTCCTGGTCGAAACCGTGTCACCGGGCTCGGTCACCGGCTCCACGTCGTTCACCTG
>Ga0299913_10001686_pt1 | contig 16666 bp, 16 predicted proteins | sample RVTome_9_FD_201360 | JGI IMG/M metagenome (GOLD analysis project Ga0299913, IMG submission 201360) | Soil microbial communities from uranium-contaminated site in the Upper Colorado River Basin, Wyoming, United States - RVT155D38 (version 2) ... | reverse complement strand
ACGGCGTCGGGCGATTTCGTGCGCGAGCACCCGTCGGCGCCGGTGCTCAACCGAGAAACGGGCCATTCGCGCGAGTACGGGCTGAATCCGTACGCCGGCTACGACAGCGTCGACAGCTCGCCGCTCTTCGCGACCCGGAACGAGGACGACGACCGCCTGCCCCCGAAGGAGCGCGTGGTCTACGTCGAGGTGGGCGACGAGGCGTACGCGGTCCCCTACCCGTCGCTCGCGGTGCAGCGGAGGATCGAGATCGAGACGGACGAGGGCACGCTCGCGGTGCGCTGGCGCCCCGGAGTCGCGTCGGCGCTCGACGAGGCGGAGATCGCCGCCGGCCGCGACGTCGGCGCGGCGCGCGTCAACCTCGACGGGCAGCCGATCGCGTTCAGCGAGCCGTTCTGGTTCGCGGTGGCGGCCTTCAGGCCGGATATCGAGATCGTCGACGGCTGAGCTTCTCGCGGGCACGGCGTCGGCCTTAAGAGTCTTGTAAGCCCCACGTCGTTGTCCTGTAAGCCCGTACGGGAACCATCGGAAGGTCCACCGACGAAAGGGGAGAACGTGCAACGCAGAACGCTCTTTGCCGCGGTAGTGACCGTGGTGACCGCCGCCGTCCTGTTCGGCGCCTCCGCCGCCTCGGCCGACGCGCCCGTGGCGACCTACGAGGTGACCGTCACGAACCTGACGGCAGGCCAGTCCTTCACGCCGCCGGTCGTCGCCACCCACCGCGCCTCCATCGACCTGTTCGAGGTCGGCTCGCCGGCGAGCTTCGAGGTCCAGGAGATCGCGGAGAACGGCAGGCTGGATCCGATGCTCTCGCTCGTGCAAGGAAGCAAGCACGTCAACGACTCGGCCTTCGTCGCAGACGGCAGCGCCATGCCTGCGCCGGTCGTGCCGGCGTCACGCTCCGAAGCACTCGGCTTGCCGAGCAGCCAGACCTTCACGTTGAAGTCCGCGACCGGTGCCAAGTACCTGTCGTGGGTCTCGATGCTGATCTGCACGAACGACGGCTTCACGGGTGTGGACTCGCTCCGGCTCCCGAACGACGTCGGCGAGAGCGTGACGGTGGGCACACAGGGCTACGACACGGGGTCCGAGATCAACACCGAGGACTTCGCCGACATCGTGCCGCCCTGCCCGCTGCTGAGCGGCGTCATGTCCATCGACATGGGAACCGATGTGACGGACCCGGCCCTCGCGGAGGGCGGCGTCATTCACCACCATCCCGGCGTCGCCGGCGGCGTCGATCTGACGGCGATCCACGACTGGACGAATCCGGTTGCGACGCTCCGGGTCGAGCGCGTCGGTTGAGCTGCACGAGGTAACGACGAAGGTTCAGGGGGCCGGAGCGCTCGCTCCGGCCCTGCCCCGGCGCCGCGAAACGATGAGAGCGAGTGCGGCGACGCCAGGACGGCTTTCGACGGAAAACCCCGTCATTCGACCGTCACGGTCTTCGCAAGATTGCGGGGCTGATCCACGTTCAGACCGCGGAGCCGCGCGATGCGGTAGGCGAGGAGCTGGAGTGGCAGGATCGCGAGCACGACCTGGAGGAAGTTCGGGGACTTCGGCACGTAGATGACGTCGTCGGCGTGGTGCTGGATGTCCTCGTTGCCGTCCGTCGCGATGGCGATGACGTGCGCGCCGCGCGCCCGCACCTCCTGGATGTTGGACACGATCTTGTCGTAGACGTGGATGTCGGTAGCGACGACGACGACCGGCGTCTCCTCGTCGAGGAGCGCGATCGGTCCGTGCTTCATCTCACCCGCGGAGTAGGCCTCCGTAGGGATGTACGAGATCTCCTTCAGCTTCAGTGCGCCCTCGAGAGCGACGGGAAGTCCGATGTGTCGTCCGAGGTAGAGGAAGAACGGCGCCTGGTAGTAACGACGCGCGACCTCCTCGATCGGATGGTCGCTCTCGAGGAAGGATTGGATCTTGCGCGGGAGCTTGTAGACGGCGTCGAGGATGGTCTCGAGCTCGCCCGGAGGCAGTGTGCCGCGAATCTGCGAGAGCTTGAGCCCGACGAGGTAAAGGAGCGCGACCTGGGCGGTGAACGTCTTCGAAGACGCGACCGCCATCTCGAGGCCGGCGCGCGTGTACAGGACCGAGTCGACCTCACGTGTGATCTGCGAGCCCATCATGTTCGTGATCGCCACCGTCCGCGCGCCGCACTCGCGCGCGAGCTGCACGGCCGCGATCGTGTCGCGCGTCTCGCCGGACTGGGTGATGCCGATGACGAGGTCGCGCTCGTTGATAACGGGATTGCGGTAGATCCACTCTGAGGCGATGTCGAACTCGACCGGTACGCGCGCCCACTCCTCGATCACGTACCGCCCGACAACGCATGCGTGGTAGGCGGTGCCGCAAGCGACGAGCACGATTCGGCGAACGTCCTCGAGCTCCTCGTCCGACATCCCGAGGCCCTCGAGCACGAGCGTCCCGTGACGGACGCGGTCGCCGATCGTCTCGGCCACGGCGTCGGGCTGCTCGTAGATCTCCTTGAGCATGAACGTCTCGTAGCCGGCCTTCTCGGCGCCCTCGTCGTCCCAGTCGAGCTCGACCGTCTCGTGGTCGACCGACGTCCCGTCCGCGTACCAGAACGCCACTCCCGCAGGCGTCACGGCCACGATCTCGCCGTCGCCGGGGAACTGGACGTTGCGCGTCTCCTTGAGGAAGGCAGCCGCGTTCGAGGCGAGGAAATTCTCGTCCTGTCCGATCCCGACGACGAGCGGCACCTGGTGACGCGCGCCGACGAGCAGGCCCGGGTGGTCGCGGTGGATGACGACGAACGCGAAGTGCCCTTCGAGCTCGGCGAACGCGCGCCGAACGGCTTCGACGAGATCGCCGTCGTAGTGGCGCTCTACGAGATGGGTAACGGTCTCGGCGTCGGTCTCCGACGTGAAGGTGTGGCCGCCGGCGATCAGGCTCTCCCTGAGCTCGCGGTAATTCTCGACGATCCCGTTGAGCACGATCGAGAGCTTCTCCGGCTCGCACCCCGCGAGCGGGTGCGCATTCGCCTCGGTGACTCCGCCGTGCGTCGCCCAGCGCGTGTGACCGAGCCCGGTCGTCGCCGGCGAGCGCGACGAGCCTGCGCGCTGCTTGAGGTTGTCGAGCGGCCCGACCGCCCGCACGTACGTCAGACCGTCGTCTTCGAGCAGAGCGACGCCGGAGGAGTCGTACCCCCGGTACTCGAGCCGCTCGAGACCCTGCAGGAGAAGCGGCTTGCACTCGCGAGAGCCGACGTATCCGATGATTCCGCACACGACAGGGCCTCCTCAGAACGCGGAAGAGCCCGGCGGTGCCCTTCGTCGGGCTAGCCGAGCTCTTTCAGAACGAGCGCGGCGATGCTAGCACAGATGCTTTCGGCCTCTTCCTGGGTTTCCGCTTCGGCAAGAACTCGGATCACCGGCTCCGTGCCCGACGGTCGCACGAGCACGCGCCCGCGGTCTCCGAGCCCCTCGGTGATGCGGTCCGCCTCGTCGAGAATCGCTCGCGGGATCTCGCGGTCGCGTACTCGGACGTTCCGCTTCGCCTGTGGAAGACGCGCCATCGTTGCTGCGGCCTCGCTCAGCGTGCGTCCGGCGAGGGACCTGCAGAGCAGGAGCGCCGCGGCGAGCCCGTCGCCCGCGACATGGGCCCCCAGCCACACGACGTGGCCCGACTGCTCCCCGCCGAGGAGCCCGCCCTCGCGGCGGAGCGCCTCCACCACGTAGCGATCGCCCACGGGCGTCGTCACGACGCGGATGTCGTTCTCGGCCATCAGGCGGTGGAAGCCGAGGTTCGTCATCACCGTCACCGCGACGACGTCGACACTCAGCGCGAGCGCGAGGATCGCAAGGATCTGGTCCCCGTCGAGCAGCTCGCCGCGCTCGTCGACCGCCAGCACGCGGTCGCCGTCCCCGTCGAAGGCGACGCCGAGATGCGCGCCGCTCTCGAGCACCTTGTGGCTCAGAGCCACAAGGTCTGTCGCGCCGCAGCCGACGTTGATGTTGGTGCCGTCGGGGTCGACGCCGATCGCATGCACCTCCGCGCCCAGCTCGGCGAACACGCCGGGCGCGAGAGCCGAGAACGATCCGTTCGCGCAATCCACCGCGATGCGGAGGCCCGTGAGATCCGATCCGAACCGCTCGACGATGTGGCGCAGATAGCGCTCGCCCGCGTCCTCGATACACTCGATCGAGCCCCCGTTCTGAGCGGACGCGTCGAGCAGCGCCTCGACGGCCTCCTCGTCCTCGTCCGAGAGCTTGCTGCCGGCATGGGCGAAGAGCTTCACGCCGTTGTACTCGGGCGGGTTGTGCGAAGCGGAGACCATCGCGCCGAGGTCGTCTGCGAGGAGCGCGACGGCCGGCGTCGGGAGGACTCCGGCGAGGACGGCGGTGCCGCCCGCGGAGACGATCCCGCGGGCGAGGGCCGCCTCGAGCTCGGGCCCGGACGCCCGCGTGTCGCGTCCGATCAGGACATGACCAGGGTCTGACCCTGGTTCGCTCTTTGCGGCACTTCGCGCCCAGATCGTGGCCGCGCGGCCGATCTTTTCCACGAGCGCAGGCGAGAGGTCGTCGCCGACGACGCCGCGAATGCCGTCCGTTCCGAAGTACCGCCGGGGCACGGCGGCCGAACCTACCGCTTCGAGAACTGGGGGGCCTTTCGAGCCTTGTGCAGGCCGGCCTTCTTGCGCTCGACGATGCGGGCGTCGCGCGTCAGGAAGCCCTGGCGCTTGAGCGGCACCCGGATCTCGGGGTCGGCCTCGACGAGGGCACGGGCGATGCCGTGGCGCACGGCGCCGGCCTGGCCGGAGACGCCTCCCCCGTGCACGCGCACGCGCAGGTCGTACGTCCCCTCGGCACCCGCCACCTCGAGCGGCGCGAGCACCATCTTCCGGTGCGCGGAGCGCGGGAAGTACTCCTCGAGCGTGCGGCCGTTGATCCAGCTCTTGCCGTCGCCCGGGCGCAGGATCACGCGCGCGATCGACGTCTTGCGCTTCCCGGTGCCGAGGTACTGCGCGATGTCGCTCATACGAGGTCGAGCTCCCTCGGCGCCTGCGCCTCGTGCGGATGCTCCGGGCCGGCGTAGATCTTCAGCTTGCGGAGCTGGGCGGCGGCGAGCTTGTTCTTCGGAAGCATCCCCTTGACCGCGACCCGGAGCACCTCGGTCGGCCGTCGCTCGAGCTGCTCGCGCAGCGTGCGCTGGCGGAGCCCGCCCGGATAGCCCGAGTGGCGGTAGTACAGCTTCGAGTCGAGCTTCGACCCCGTCACCGCGATCTTCTCGGCGTTGACGACGACGACGAAGTCGCCCGTGTCGACGTGCGGCGTGTACTGCGGCTTGCCCTTGCCGCGGAGCGTGTCGGCGATGCGGGTCGCGAGACGCCCGAGGGTCTTCCCGTCGGCGTCCACGAGGAACCACTCGCGCTGGATCTCGCCGGGCTTTGCCGTATACGTCTTCATCAGAAAGAGGACGGACCAGCGGCCCGCCGGCGGCCGATTCTAGCAGTCTCTCCGACGATCGGCTCGTGCGACCCGATCGGATGGGCAGTTGACCTGCGGTCGCGTCCGAACGACGATTCGTGCGTTCTGACGCATGCGAAAGGGATGGGTGCGCTGCGGCGACATGCACTTCTGATCTCGGTAGCGCTGCTCTCGGTCGCGGCGACGGTCGTGGTCGTCGGCGTGCCGGGGATCGACCTCGCCTACCGGCGCCCGGCGTTGCACGTCGCGCTCGAGACGGCCGCAGCGCTCATCGCGCTACTCGCCTCGTTCCTCGTGCTGGGACGCTTCCTCCGTAGCCGTGCGGTCGCGGATCTCGTCCTCGTTTGCGCCCTGGCCGCACTCGCCGGGGCGAACCTCGTCGCGGCGCTCGCCGCCGCGACCGACACTCCGTCGCGATTCGCGACCTGGACCCCCGTGGCCGGCCGCATCCTCGGGAGCGCGCTGTTCGCGGCCGCCGCGTTCATGCCCGCGTTCTCGCTCCGGCGTCCGCGTGCCGCAGCGACGTGGGCGCTCGCTGCCCTCGGAGCCGTCCTCGCGGCGGTGGCCGTCCTCGTGGCGCTCGCGGGAACGAGCCTTCCGGTCGGCGTCGAGACCGAGCTCGCCGGAGATCCCGGCCGGCCGGATCTCCACGGCCATCCGGTCGTGCTCGCGGTTCAGCTAGTGACCATGGCGCTCTTCGCTGCCGCCGCAGTGGGGTTCTCGCGGCGCAGGGCGCGAACGGGAGACGAGCTCATACGCTGGCTGGCCGTGGGAGCCGTCTTCGCCGGCTTCGCGCGCATCCATTACTTCCTCTACCCGTCGCTCTACTCGGACTGGGTGTACACGGGAGACGTCTTCCGCCTTCTGTTCTACGGCGCGCTCCTCGTGGGAGCCGCCCGCGAGATTCGTGGCTACTGGGAGAGCGTCGCTCACTCCGCGGTGCTCCAGGAACGCCGGCGCATCGCCCGTGACCTCCACGACGGAGCCGCCCAGGAGCTCGCGTTCGTCCTCCGCCGCCTTCGGGGCCTGCGTGGCGTCGACGAGAACACGCTCGGCCCCGTGATCTCCGCCGCGGAACGCGGCCTCGACGACTCCCGCCGCGCCATCGCCGCGCTCTCACGCCCGCTCGACGAGCCACTCGAGATCGCGCTCGCCGAGGCCGTCGAGCAGGTCGCAGCACGCACGGGCATCCGGCTCGCGCTCGACCTGGCGGACGGCGTCCGCGTCGCGCCCGAGATCCGCGACGGCCTCGTTCGCATCGCGTGCGAGGCAGTGAACAACGCGGCTAACCACTCGGGAGCCGCGCTCGTACGGGTCAAGCTCGTCAACGGGGCGATGCTGCGCCTTCGGGTAGAGGACGAGGGGTCAGGCTTCGACCCCGACTCCGTCGCGCCGGGATCGCACGGCGGGTTCGGCCTGGCGAGCATGCGCGAGCGCGCGGAGGCGCTCGGTGCCGGTCTGAGGATCGACGCCTCGCCGGGAGGAGGGACGCGGATCGAGGTCGTGGTCGCGTGAGCGAGCGCACGATCCGCGTACTCATCGCCGACGACCACGCGCCGACGAGGTCGGACGTCCGCAACATCCTCGAGTCTGACCCACGCTTCCAGGTCGTCGCGGAGGCGGCCGACGCATTCGCCGCAGTCGAAAGCGCCATGACCGAGCAGCCAGATGTATGCCTGCTCGACGTGAACATGCCCGGGAGCGGCGTGGGCGCCGCCTGGGAGATCAGCGCCCGGTTACCTCGGGCCAGGATCGTGATGCTGACCGTGTCACGCGACGATCAGCACCTCTTCGCGGCGCTTCGTGCGGGCGCGTCCGGATATCTGCTCAAGGACATGGACTCGACGCGTCTTCCCCACGCGCTGAACGACGTGCTCGAGGGCAAGGCGGCGCTCCCGAGGGACCTGATGGCGCGCCTCGTCGACGAGTTCCGCGATCGTGGCCCGCGCCGCCGCAAGGCAGTGGCGGAGGGGCCGTACGCGGCGCTGACGAGCCGCGAGTGGCAAGTGCTCGACCTCCTGCGCCAGGAGCTCACCACTTCGGAGATCGCTCGCCGCCTCTCGCTCTCGCCCGTGACCGTTCGCACGCACGTGAACAGCATCCTGAAGAAGGTTCGCGCCCCGAACCGCGCCGCGCTGCGCGATCTCGAGCCGCGTTGAGACATCTCAGCGCTGAATAGCTTGCCGTCGGCCGGGGACCGGCAGGAAGATCCGCGTATGAGCCGTCCGGCCCCCACGGTTCTGCTCGCTGACGACCACAAGCTCGTGCGCCTCTCGGTGCGCGAGGAGCTCGAGGCGGCAGGTTTCGCCGTCTGCGCGGAGGCGGAGACCGCGGCGGAGGCGCTCGAGCTGGCGCTCCGCAACCGGCCCGACCTTTGCATTCTCGACGTCTCCATGCCCGGCGGAGGTCTCAGCGCCGCGGCCGAGATCAGCCGGCACGTTCCCGACTCGAGAATCGTGATGCTGACCGCTTCGGTCCGAGAGGAGCACCTCCTCGAAGCCGTGCGGTCGGGCGCCTCCGGATATCTCCTGAAAGACGACGATCCGACGCGCCTGCCGATTGCGCTCCGAGACGTCCTGAACGGCATCCCGGCCTTCCCGCGACGACTCTCCGTCGGTCTCGTCGCGGCTGCCCGGTCCGGGCTCCGCGCCACGTCGTCCGCCTGACTCGGTCCGGCCCGAGGCAGCGGGCGATGAGACAACTCATCGCCTAACAAGTGTCCGTGGCCTTGTGGCCGGGCTCGCGCTGCCGCAGCCTGTGCTCGGGCGCGGGCTCGGCGCGTGCCGTGCAAGACATCACTGCGGCAAGGAGAGGAGCAAGAAGTGGCACGAAAGCGTAAGACTTGGCGCTTCAGACTGGATGACACGACAGTCCTTGAGGTGTCGGCGAAAGCACCAGTGACAGAGAAGCAGGTACGGAGGAGGGGGCGTGTCTCGCTCATCATCGGGACGCTGGTCGCGGCGCTGACACTGGTCGCCGTGGCGTACGCAGATCAGGTCCAGGTCGACGGCGACACCGCGACGAACGGGAACAACGTCAGCTATAAGGCGACCCCCGGAGCGGGCGACGAGGCATGCAGCACCCGAGGAACGGCGGTCGCGGGACGCGTCAGCATCAACTACCAGGGCAACACGCACTACAACCCAAGCTCGACCGTCACGGTGACGGTGACGCCGAACGCCAACGCCCTGGCCGCTGGGATTACCGCGACTGGCGGCACGGCGACTGTCCCGTCGGGTTGGGCTGGGACGAACACTTCGGGATCCAGTTCGTTTACTGTCGCGATCTCGACGACTGTGCCGACGACCGCGGCAAACGCCACCGGAAGCACGTACACGATGACCGTGAAGGCGTCCGGTGCCGCAACGCAGTACACAGGTTCCGGAACGTCGGCCGTCGACCCGTTCGAGCCCACGGGCTCGTACACGGTCTCGATCGACTGTCCGGCCGCACCCACGGACACGACGGCTCCCGAGAACGCATCGATCTCGATTGACAACGGCGCCACTTACACCAATAGCAGCACGCCGTCCGTCGTTCTCGACATCGCGGGGACCGACAACGTCGGGATCACGAAATACCGGCTCGCCACGAGCCAGGCAGGTCTCGCCACAGCTTCGGACGTTTCCGTGGCGGCAACGACGTCGCTGAGCATCGATGACCTGGCGCACAACCCCGCATGGTCGTCCGAGGGTTCGAACTCGGTCTGGGTCCGCCTCTATGACGCGACGGGCAACTCGGCCGATGCGAGCGATTCGATCTTCTGGGACAAGACCAAGCCGATCAACGCCATAACCGGCGTTTCGAACGGCGCGACCTACACGCTCGGGAGCGCCCCAGCGGCGGGCTGCACGACCACTGATCCCGGTGCAGATGCAACGCCCGCGACGGGGTCCGGCGTCGCCACCACGGCGACCGTCAACGTCACGGGAGGCACTGTGAACGGCGTGGGCTCGTTTACCGCGACGTGCAGCGGCGGAAGCGACAATGCTGGTAATACGGCAAATGCTGCGTCCGTGAGCTACACCGTCTGGTACGGCGGGGTCAGCGGCATCCTCCAGCCGATCAATCCCGACAACAGCAGCGTGTTCAACCGGGGGAAGGCGGTGCCGGTCAAGTTCCAGCTCGCGGGTGACGCGTTCACCGGCTTCAACTTCAGCGGCTGGACTCTCAAGCAGCAGCAGACCGCATGCACCATCGATGGTGACCCCGTTGGTGGCGAGATCGAGCCGGTCGTAGAAAACCCCTCGAACGGCTTCCGGTATGACTCAACGGCCGACCAGTACATCTACAACGCCAACTTCAAGGACAAGGCGGTTGGCACCTGCTGGAAGGTCATCGTGACTCTCGACAGCGGTCAGAAGCTGGAGTCAGCGGTCTTCAAGCTCCAGAAGTAGGAGTTCGAGCAAGCACAAGTGAGGGGGAGCGCCATCCCCGCGCTCCCCTCCTCGTCGAGCTGAGGTCGACGAGGATGAATCGACCCACACGTGTCGGGACGAGCGCACGGAGGGCCGGTCGGTAGACCGGCCTTTAGTGCGCTACCCGACTGGCTCGAGCTCGACGCGCGGCGGGCGGCGCGGCGCGAGCAGGATCGCGAGCGCGGGAGCGACGACGGCCACAGTGGCGCCGACCGCGACCGCGGCGACCCCGATCTCCGTGTAGGCGACCCCGCCGAGCAGGGCGAGCGCGGCGGCGAGCATGCCGCCGGCGAGATCGGTGAAGCCGAGGAGCCCGCCGCGCTCGACCGGGGTCGCATGCGTGACGAGTTCGGCCGTCGCGGCGACGTAGGAGATGTTCCAGCCGAGCCCGAGCAGGAAGAGCGAGACCGACGTCCAGAGGATCGACTCGGCCCACACGAGCATGACGGTCGAGACCGCCATGACCGCGAGCCCGGTCACGAGCGACGGGCGTCTCCCGAAGCGGTCGATGACCGCCCCGATCACGAGTACGAGTGCGTACATCCCGACGATGTGCAGGCTGATCACGGTGAAGACGTCGGCCTGCTCGTGCTCGTGGCCGACGACGATGTAGCCGGTGAGGTTCATCACGGCCGCCATCACGGCGAAGCTCGAGAGCGCCGCCACGACCGCGGGAACCACGCCCGGGCGGCGGAGGATCTCGGCCAGAGGCGCGGCCGGAGCGACGGGTCGGGATGAGCCGTTCTCGTCCAGCAGATGCAGCTCGAGCGCGATCGTGCGCGGGTCCGGGCGGATCAGGAGCGCGACCGCGACGCCGATCAGGGCGATCGCGCTCGCCGCGAACCACGGGATGACGAGAGTGTCCAGCTCCAGATCCTTTCCCGCGAAGAGCGGCCGGAACACGGTCGGGCCGAGCGCGGCCCCGAAGAGCGCGCCGAAGAGGACGTACGAGATCGCCCGCGCGCGTTTCTCGGCCGGGTACATGTCCGCGGCCGCGGCGCGCGCGAGCAGGACGCTCCCGTTCATGGCGCCGACGCCGAGGAAGCCGAGGATGACGAGGAACGCGTTGTCAGCCAGGCAGCCGAGTGCGGTGAGGGCGCAGGCGACGGCGCCCACCGCGAAACCGCCGGCGATGACCGGCGCGCGTCCGAAGCGGTCCATGAGCCTCCCAGCGGGTAGCGCAGCCGCGGCGCCCGCGACGAGGAAGATCGCCGGGCCGAGCCCGAGGATCGACTCGGTGTCGGTCACGAGCACCAGCGTGATCGTCGCCACCGCGACCGCGAGCTGGAGGACTCCCGACAGGAGCACGAGGCACGCCCCGAGCAGGAACGTGTTACGCCGGACCGGGTGCGCCACAGGCGGTCAATTCAACCAGCCCGGCCTGGAACTCCCGCGCGCCACCGTACGCGGGATGACGGACGTAGGCGGCGCCGAGAGCGCGTTCGGCGATACGACCGACCGCGATCACGGTGCGGCCCGGCACGAGGCGCTCGACGAACGGGAGCCCCGCGGCGACCTCCGCTCGCGTGGGAGCGCGATTGCCCGACGCCGTCCCCGGATGCGTCGGGACGACGTTCCAGAGCAGGACGTCGTCCTCGAGGCCGAGCTCGGCGAGCACCCGCTGGACGATCGTTGCCGTGGCCTCGGCCGGCCCGCGCCCGGTCAGCTGGCGCTCGGACGTGAAGGGAATCCCAGAGACGCGCGCGCCGCGATAACCGGCCGCCTCGCCGACGAGGAGCAGCGTCGACCGCTCTCGCGCGCCCAGGTAGGAGGCGAGCCGCGCTCGCAAGAGCGCCGCGCGCGGCCCTTCCCGGTACTGGTTGAACGTCCGCCCGATTGACGACGCCGCCAGCTCCGCGGCGAGCGTCTGGCACTTCGATGGCGAGGTCATTTGTCCGCGCAGGAGTATCCCGGCGCTACGATGTCGGCAGCGTAAACGGGGAGCTCGGGGCAACCGGGCTGAGAGGGCGGACGATGGCGCCGCCGACCCGCCGAACCTGATCTGGGTAATGCCAGCGGAGGAAGGGCGCGTGTCGAACGAGATGGTCGTGGTCGTCGCCGGCGGGGACGCTCCTGAGCCCGACGCTGCGCGCGCGGTCCCGGCGGGCGCGCCGGTCGTCGCCGCGGATCGCGGGCTCGACCACGCGCTCGCGCTCGGGCTCCAGGTGACCGTCGCCATAGGCGACTTCGACTCGGCCTCGGCAGAGGCGATCGCCGCGGCCGAGAAGTCGGGAACGCGGATCGAACGCCATCCCGAGGCAAAGGACGCCACCGATCTCGAGCTCGCGCTCGACGCCGCGCTCGCACTCGAGCCGGAGCGGATCCTCGTGCTCGCGGGGGTCGGCGACCGCCTCGACCACCTACTCACTGCTCTCCTTCTTCTCGGCGCGAGTCGGTTCGCGGGCGTCGAGCTCGACGCCCGCATCGGCAACGCGCAGGTCCATGTCGTACGAGGCGAGCGGAAGCTCGAGGGGACGCCGGGCGAGCTCGTCTCGCTCTTCGCCCTCGGCGGTCGCGCCGAAGGCGTGCGAACGCACGGTCTCGAGTATCAGCTCGTGCACGAGTCCCTGGAGGCAGGGTCGAGCCGCGGGGTCTCCAACCGCTTCAGCGCGGACAGTGCGCGGATCGAGGTCGAACGAGGCACGGTGCTGGCGGTGCGTCCCGGAGTCCACGAATGAGAAAGCGCCAAGTAACAGACTGTTACAAGGCGGCGGTTGCCGGCCTTGCGCGCGGGGTCGCGCTGTTCGTCATCGCCGTCGGTCTCACGGCCTGCGGCGGCGGCGGGGAAAAGCCGACCAGCGTCGTCCTCGTCACCCACGACTCGTTCGTGATCTCGGACGACGTGAAGCGGGTATTCGAGGAGGAAAGCGGGCTCGCGCTCACGATCCTCCAGGCCGGGGACGCGGGGGAGGTGCTCTCGAAGGCGCTGCTGACCGCCGGGAACCCGCAAGGAGACGTCCTCTTCGGAGTCGACTCGAACCTCCTCTCGCGAGCGATCGACGGCGACCTCTTCGAGCCGTACGAGTCGCAGCTCCTCGAGGGCGTCGACGAGCGCTATCAGCTCGACCCGGAGCATCGTGCGACGCCGATCGACCACGGCGAGGTCTGCCTCAACTACGACCGCACGTGGTTCGCCGAGCGAGACCTCGCTCCCCCCGATTCTCTCGACGACCTCGCGGAGCCGCCCTACGAGGGCCTGCTCGTGGCCGAGAACCCGGCGACCTCGACCCCCGGCCTCGCCTTCCTGCTCGCGACGATCGCGCGCTACGGCGAGGACGGCTGGCAGGACTACTGGCGCATGCTCCGCGAGAACGACGTGCTCGTCGTCGACGGCTGGGAGGAGGCGTACAACGTGCGCTTCTCCGGCTCCTCGAGCGGAACCGGCGAACGTCCGATCGTCGTGTCGTATGCGTCGAGCCCGGCCGCCGAGGTGATCTTCCGCAGCCCGCGACCCGAGCGCGCACCCACCGGCGTCGTCGCCGACAGCTGTATCCGCCAGGTCGAGCTCGCTGGGATCCTTCGCGGCACGGAGAACGAAGAGGGCGCGCAGGAGCTGATCGACTTCCTGCTCAGCAGGCGTTTCCAGGAAGACGTCCCGCTCTCCATGTTCGTCTATCCGGTCGTGCGGGACGCTGAGCTCCCGCCCGAGTTCCAGCGGTTCGCCGTCGTGCCGCCGGACCCACTCGAGCTTCCCCCGGAGGAGATCGAGGCGAATCGCGACCGCTGGGTCGACGAGTGGACGAGGGTCGTGCTGCGCTGAGCACGACGGCCTGGCGCACGCTGGCGTACGGCCTGCCCCTCGCCTTCCTCGCGCTCTTCTTCGCGTTCCCGCTGGTGGCGATCCTCGAGCGCGGGCTCCGCTCGGAGGGACGGTCGGGGTCGGCGGTCGACGTTCTCACCGACCCGCTCACGGTCGACGTCGTGTGGTTCACGGTCTGGCAGGCGGCCGCTTCCACCGCGCTGACGCTCGCGCTCGCCCTCCCGGCGGCCTACGTCCTCGGACGCTACGCGTTCCCGGGCAGGGCGCTCGTGCGGGCGCTCGTGACGGTTCCGTTCGTCCTCCCCACGGTCGTGGTCGCGCTCGCGTTCCTCGCAGTCCTTCCAGAGAGCCTCGAGCGCGGCCGGCTCGCGATCCTGGTCGCGCACGCCTTCTTCAACGTCGCGGTGGTCGTCCGGATCGTGGGAACGTTCTGGGCAGGCCTCGACCCGCGGCTCTCCGAGGCAGCGGCGACGCTGGGCGCCGGCCCGTGGCGGAGCTTCCGCGAGGTGACGCTGCCGCTGCTCGCGCCGGCCCTCGCAGCGGCCGCGGCACTGGTCTTCCTGTTCACGTTCACATCGTTCGGCATCGTCCTCATCCTCGGCGGGCCGAGCTACTCGACGATCGAGACCGAGATCTACAACGAGGCGGTGCGGATCTTCGACCTGCACGCAGCCGCCGTGCTCGCTCTCGTCCAGCTTGCGTTCGTCGTCGCCGTCGTCTGGGTTGCCACCCGGCTCGAGGCGCGGCTGGCGGTGGCGGGGCAGGCTCTCCCCGAGGAGGACGTCCTGCGGCCTCCGCGCGGCTGGCGCGAGAAGGCGCTCGTCGGGGGGAGCCTCGGCGGTCTTGCGCTCTTCCTCGGGCTTCCGCTCGCCGTGCTCGTCCAGCGCTCGCTCATGGTCGGCGACGGATACGGCTTCGACGCCTACCGCGCTCTCGCAGAGCCGACCGGTGCGCTTCTCGCGACTCCGTGGGAGGCGGTGCTCAACTCGCTCGTGTACGCGGCGGCGGCTACCGCGATCGCGCTGACGATCGGCGGGCTCGCCGCTTTCGCGATCGCTGGGGCAGGCGAGCAGGAGACACGCCGAGGCCGCCTCGTCGAAGCGCTGCTGACGCTTCCGCTCGGCGCGTCGGCGGTGATGCTCGGCTTCGGGTTCGTCATCGCCTTCGACACGGCGCCGATCGACTTCCGATCGGAGCCGTGGATCGTCCCCGTCGTCCAGGCGCTCGTCGCGATCCCCTTCGTCGTCCGCATCGTCGCGCCGACGCTGCGGGCGATCGACGACCGGCAGCGCGAGGCCGCGGCCGTGCTCGGAGCTCCTCCGGGACGGGTGCTGCGGGAGATCGACGTTCCGATCGCCGGCCGCGCGCTCGGCGTCGCGGCGGGCTTCGCGTTCGCGATCTCGCTCGGAGAGTTCGGCGCGACGGTCTTCCTCGCACGTCCCGACAGCCCGACCCTCCCGGTCGCGATCTTTCGCTTCCTCGGCCGGCCCGGTGAGCTCAACACCGGGCGGGCCTACGCGCTCGCCGTGATCCTCATGATCGTCGTGGTGCTCTCGGTGCTCCTCGTCGAGCAGGCCCGGACACGCCGCTCCGGGTGGTTCTGAACGGTGTGGCTCTGAGCGATGCTGCGAGTCGAGAACGTCACGGTCCGGTTCGGCGACACCGTCGCTCTCGACGAAGCGACGCTCGAGGTCGCGGAAGGCGAGGTCGTCGCGCTGCTCGGCCCGAGCGGATCGGGCAAGAGCACGCTCCTGCGGGTCGTCGCCGGGCTCGAGCGACCCGACGCGGGTCGCGTCCTGCTCGCGGGCGAGGACGCGACGGGCGTTCCCCCGCACCGCCGCGGGATCGGCGTCGTCTTCCAGGACCAGGCGCTGTTCCAGCACCGGGACGTCACGGGGAACATCGCCTTCGGGCTCCGCATGCGCGGAGCGCCGCGCGCAGAGATCGAGCGTCGAGTCCGGGAGCTCCTCGAGCTCGTCGGGCTCGACGGGTTCGAGCACCGCTCGCTCGCGACGCTCTCGGGCGGGGAGCGACAGCGTGTCGCGCTCGCGCGAGCGCTCGCGCCCGAGCCGAGCGTCCTTCTCCTCGACGAGCCGCTCGGCTCGCTCGACCGCCGGCTCCGCGACCGGCTGCTCGACGATCTCGAGAGACTCTTCGACACACTCGGCGTGACCGTGCTCTCCATCACGCACGACCTCGCGGAGGCCTTCGCGCTCGGTGACCGGGTGGCGATCCTGCGCGAGGGGCGCATCGTGCAGACCGGCACCCCGGACGAGCTGTGGACCCGTCCGGCGAGCGAGGAGATCGCGCGGTTTCTCGGGCTCTCGAACGTGCGGGACGGTGTCGTCGTCCGTCCCGAGTCCGTGCGGGTGGTGAAAGACGCAGGAGGCGACGGAGTCGTGGAGGCGGCGGTCCGCCAGGGTCCTACCGTGAAGCTCGTGGTTCGTGTCGGAGGCGGCGAGGTGCTCGAGGCGGCGGTGACGGCGTCCGATCATCCACAGCCTGGAGACCGCGTCCGGGTCGAGATCGACCCCGCGGGTGTCGTCGAGGTCGCTTGAGGAGATGCGGCGCCGAGTCGTCGTGCGCGGCCTGGTGCAGGGCGTGTTCTTCCGGGACACCGTGCGCCGCCGCGCGAGGACGGCCGGCGTCGCCGGCTGGGTGCGGAACAACCGCGACGGAACGGTCGAGGCGGTCTTCGAGGGCGATGCGCACGAGGTCGAGCGGCTGGTCGACGTCTGCCGCTCGGGCCCCCGCGGCGCGCGCGTGGACGAGATCGAGATCTACGACGAGGAGCCCGAGGGCCTTCAGGGGTTCCGGGTCTCCTAGATAGATGCTTGACCGGAAATTCCCGCGGGCGCCAATTCCGGTCAAGCATCTAGACCCGAAGCGTCACCAGCGCTCCCAGCGAACCACCTCGTCGAGCGCGCGGCGCGGTTGCGTCCGCCGGCTCGTGACCGCGCTCCAGCCGGGATCGGGCGCGGGGTTGCCGATGGTCACGAGCGCGACGACGTGAACGCCCTCGGGAATGGCGAACG
>Ga0299913_10001685_pt1 | contig 16667 bp, 18 predicted proteins | sample RVTome_9_FD_201360 | JGI IMG/M metagenome (GOLD analysis project Ga0299913, IMG submission 201360) | Soil microbial communities from uranium-contaminated site in the Upper Colorado River Basin, Wyoming, United States - RVT155D38 (version 2) ... | reverse complement strand
GACGAACGGTCCGTGGTCGACGACCTCATGGCCCTGGTCGACGAGCCAGGTCAGCAGGTGGTCCTTGAGCTCGAGGCCGGCGTGGTCGGAGCCGAGATGAACGCGCATGGCGGAATTGTGTCAGAGCCTGCGTTGCAGCCACGCGGCGATCTCCGCCAGCGACTCCTCGGCGGCGTCGAACTGCTCCGGGTGGGTCCAGAAGCCGTGCACCATGCCCGGGTACGTCGACAGCGTGGTCGCGACCCCGGCCGCCTCGAGGAGCCGCGCGAGCTCCACGTCCTCGTCCACCAGCGGGTCGTGCTCGGCCACCACGACCAGGCTCGGCGGGAGGACGGCGAGGTGCGGCGAGCCGAGGGGGGCCAGGTCGGGATCGGTGAGGTCGCCCACCGGACCGGCGTACTGCTCCCAGAACCACCTCGCCTCCTCGACACCGAGCCCACCGGCCTCGCTGCGGTAGGAGGCCGATCCCGTCCGCGGGTCGAGGAAGGGGTAGACCAGCACGGTGGCGGCGAAGACGCGCGGGTTGCGCAGTGCCGCCACGAGGGCGAGGTTGCCGCCGGCGCTGTCCCCGAGCGCGACGACGCGGGCCGGGTCCACCGCGAGCTCCGTGGCGTGGGTCAGCAGCCAGGCCACGGCGGTGTCCACGTCGTCGGGGGCGGAAGGGAAGCGGTGCTCCGGGGGCCGGCGGTAGTCGACGGTGAGCACTGCCCGCCCGGTGCGGTTGGCGAGCCGGCGCGACTGTGCGTCGTGCGTCTCGAGGTCGCCGAACACGAACCCGCCGCCGTGGAGGAACACCACGACACCGTCGGCACCGTCGGGGCGGTAGAAGCGGCACGGCACCCCGTCGGCGTCCACGTCCTCGACCCGGGCGACCGGTTCCCGCGGCTCGGTGGCCGCCTGCACCCGGGCGAGCCTGCGTTGCTCGGCCAGGTCGTAGTCGTCGTCGGTGACGCTCGGCCCCTCGGCCCACTGCGCGAGGGCTGCCCGGGCCTGGGGGTGCAGCGCCACCTACGCCTCCTGCTCCAGCCGCGCGAGCTCCTCGTCGACCACGGACACGTCGAGCTTGGTGAACACCGGTGCCGGCTTCTCGATCGGGGTGCCCGCCGTGATCGGCCGCCGCTCCCACCGCGGGGTCGTGGAGTACTCCCCGGTGATGACCGGGTAGCCCAGACTGGGGTCGTCGAGGTCGGTCACCTCCTCGATCACGGGCATCGGAGCGACCTCCCCGGGGCCGCCGAGCACACGGTCCACGGCGTTGGCGCTGTGCGGCAGGAACGGGGCGAGGATCAGGTTGCAGTCGGCGACCGCCTGCGCCGTGACGTGCAGGATCGTGCCCAACCGCGCGCGTTCGTCATCGCCCTTGAGCTTCCAGGGAGCCATGTCGGAGACGTACCTGTTGACCTCCGCGACGACCCGCATCGCCTCACCGATCGCCTGCTTCTGCCGGTGCTGGGCGATGAGCCCGCCCACCGTGTCGAAGCCGGCGCCGACGGTGGCGAGGAGAGCGCGGTCGTCGTCGGTGAGCTCCCCGGCCGCCGGGATCTCCCCGAAGCTCTTCGCGATCATGTTCGCGGTGCGGTTGACCAGGTTCCCCCAGCCCGCGACGAGCTCGTCGTTGGTCCGTCGGACGAACTCGGCCCAGGTGAAGTCGCTGTCCTGGTTCTCCGGCCCCGCGGCGCAGATGAAGTAGCGCAGTGCATCCGGCTGGTAGCGCTCGAGCATGTCGCGGACGTAGATCACGACCTTCTTCGACGAGGAGAACTTCCGGCCCTCCATCGTCAGGAACTCCGAGCTCACCACCTCGGTGGGGAGGTTCAGCGCGCCGTACTCCCCCGGCTCGCCGCCACGGCTGCCGCGTCCGTCGTACGCCAGCAGCTCGGCGGGCCAGATCTGGCTGTGGAAGGTGATGTTGTCCTTGCCCATGAAGTAGTAGGACAGGGCGTTCTCGTCGTTCCACCACTCGCGCCAGCGGTCGGGTTCGCCGAGGCGACGGGCCCACTCGATCGAGGCGGACAGGTACCCGATCACCGCGTCGAACCACACGTAGAGGCGTTTGGTGGACTGGTCGCGCCATCCGTCGAGCGGGACGGGGATGCCCCAGTCGATGTCGCGGGTCATCGCGCGCGGACGGATGTCTTGCAAGATGTTCTGGCTGAACTTGATCACGTTGGGCCGCCAGGTCCCCGAAGCCTCGCGCTCGTCGAGCCACTCCCCCAGCGCCTCGGCCAGCGCGGGCAGGTCGAGGAAGAAGTGCTGGGTCTCCACGAACTCGGGAACCTCGCCGTTGATCCGGCTGACCGGGTTGATCAGGTCGGTCGGGTCGAGCTGGTTCCCGCAGCTGTCGCACTGGTCGCCGCGGGCGCCCTCGGACTTGCAGATCGGGCAGGTTCCCTCGATGTACCGGTCAGGCAGCGTGCGACCGGTCGACGGCGAGATCGCGCCCTTGGTCGTCTGCTCGACCATGTACCCGTTGCGGTGCACGGTGGTGAACATCTGCTGCGCGACCGTGTAGTGGTTGTTCGTCGTCGTCCGGGTGAACAGGTCGTAGCTGAGCCCCAGCGCGACGAGGTCCTCGACGATCAGGCGGTTGTTCCGGTCGGCGAGCTCCCGGGGGCTGACCCCCTCGGCGTCCGCCGCGACCAGGATCGGCGTCCCGTGCTCGTCGGTGCCCGAGACCATGAGCACGTCATGCCCGGCCATCCGCATGTAGCGGCTGAAGACGTCGGAGGGCACGCCGAAGCCGGCGACGTGTCCGATGTGGCGAGGGCCGTTGGCGTACGGCCAGGCAACTGCCGACAGAACTTTGCTCATAGGCCTGATCCTAGAGAGCGCAGCGCCGCCGCTCTCCCCCCGGACCCCGCCGACCCGTCAGGAGAAGTCGGGGCCTTTGTCGCGCGAGCGCTTGAGCTCGTAGAACCCCGGCGTCGAGGCCACGGCGAGCACGCCGTCCCAGAGCTTGCCGGCGGCCTCGCCCTTGGGTGCCGGCGTGACGACCGGGCCGAAGAACGCGACCCCGTCCACGCTGATCACCGGGGTGCCGACGTCCTGGCCGACCTGGTCCATCCCGCGGTGGTGCGACTTGCGGATGTCGTCGTCGTACGACGGGTCGTCCATCGCGTCCGCGAGCGAGACCGGCAGGCCGACCTCCGCGAGCGACTCCTCGACGATGGCCCGGCGCTCGGCGGCGTCCTGCAGGTCGCGGCCCTGGGGATGGATCCGGTTGCCCATCGCGGTGTACAGCGGGAGCACCACGTCCTGACCGTGCGCGTCGAGGGCTGCGGTGACGACCCGCACCGGGCCCCAGGCGGCGTTGACCTTCTCGCGGTACTCCTCCGGGACGTCCTTGTCCTCGTTGAGGTAGGCCAGGCTCATGACATGGAAGGAAGCGTTGACCCGGCGCACCTGCTCCACCTCGAGCATCCAGCGGGACGTCATCCAGGCCCACGGGCAGAGCGGGTCGAACCAGAAGTCAACGGGCGTGCGGTCGGTCTGCTCCAGCTGGTCCACGGTCACGGGCACTCCTCAAAGTAGTTGAACGTTCTTTCAACATCCGGAACGCACTATTCGATTGCATTGTTCCCACAACCGGGTGACAAGATGCCTGCATGCCTGGAACGAACCTCACCCGGGACGAGGCGCGCGCGCGTGCCGAGATCCTCGACGTCGAGTCCTACGCCGTGGACCTCGACCTGACGACGTCCGACACAACCTTCGGCTCCACGACCGTGATCCGGTTCGCGTGCTCCCAGCCCGGCGCCTCCACCTTCGCCGACCTCGTGGGGGCGACCGTGCGCGAGCTGACGCTCAACGGCGAGCCGCTCGACCCGGCCACCTGCTACCGCGACCACCGGATCCAGCTCGACGGCCTGCAGGCCGAGAACGAGCTCCGGGTCGTGGCCGACTGCGTCTACAGCCGCAGCGGTGAGGGCCTGCACCGTTTCGTCGACCCGGCCGACGACCGCGTCTACACCTACACCCAGTTCGAGGTGCCCGACGCACGCCGGGTGTACACCACGTTCGAGCAGCCGGACCTCAAGGCGACCTTCACCTTCACCGTGACCGCGCCGGAGGGCTGGAAGGTGGTCTCCAACGCAGCCACCCCGACGCCCGCCCCGGCGGGTGACGGGACCGCGACGTGGAGCTTCCCGACCACCCAGCCGATGTCGACCTACATCACCGCGATCGTGGCGGGTGAGTACCACGAGGTCCTCGACTCCTACTCCGGCAAGCACGGCGACATCCCGCTCGGCCACTACTGCCGCCAGTCGATGAAGGAGCACCTCGACGTCGACGAGCTGCTCGAGGTCACCAAGCAGGGCTTCGCGTTCTTCGAGGAGGCCTTCGACTTCCCCTACCCCTTCGGCAAGTACGACCAGCTCTACGTGCCGGAGTACAACATGGGTGCCATGGAGAACGCCGGCTGCGTGACCTTCCGCGACGAGTACCTCCCCCGCAGCCGCCAGACACGATCCTTCTACGAGCAGCGCGCGAACACGATCCTGCACGAGATGGCGCACATGTGGTTCGGCGACCTGGTGACCATGCGCTGGTGGGACGACCTGTGGCTCAACGAGTCGTTCGCCGAGTGGGCCTCGCACCACGCCTCGGTGCAGGCCACCAAGTACACCGAGGCATGGACCGGCTTCACCAACGCCCGCAAGAACTGGGCCTACCGCCAGGACCAGCTCCCCTCGACCCACCCGATCGCGGCCGACAACCACGACCTCGAGGCGGTGGAGGTGAACTTCGACGGGATCACCTACGCGAAGGGCGCCGCCTCGCTCAAGCAGCTGGTCGCCTGGGTCGGCGAGGACGAGTTCCTCTCCGGGCTGCGCACCTACTTCAAGGCCCACGCCTTCGGCAACAGCGAGCTGACCGACCTGCTCGGCGCCCTGGAGCGGTCCTCGGGCCGGGAGCTCGGTCCCTGGGCCGAGGAGTGGCTGCAGACCTCGGGCGTGAACACGCTCACGCCGGTGTTCGAGGTCGACGACGAGGGACGATTCACCTCGTTCGCGATCCGCCAGAGTGCGCACCCGGACTTCCCGACCCTGCGACGTCACCGCCTCGGCGTCGGCCTGTACGACGGTCAGGGCGGTCGCCTCGTCCGTCGTACATCGACCGAGACCGACGTCCGGGGCGAGCTGACCGAGATCCCCGAGCTCGCCGGACAGCAGCAGCCCGACCTGGTCCTCCTCAACGACGGCGACCTGACCTACGCCAAGATCCGCCTCGACGAGCGCTCACTCGCGACGCTGGTCGACGGCATCGCCACACTGGACGACTCGCTGGCCCGAGCGCTCTGCTGGGGCGCCGCGTGGGACATGACCCGCGACGCGGAGATGTCGGCCACCGACTTCGTCACCCTCGTGCTCCGGGGCATCGGAAGCGAGTCCGACGTGATGGCGGTCGGCCGGCTCCCGATGTACGCGCAGACGGCCGTCGACAGCTACTCGGATCCGGCCCGTCGCGGGCAGCTGACCACCTCCTGGGAGCGCGGACTGCTCACCCTCCTCGAGGCCGCGGAGGCCGGCAGCGACCACCAGCTCGCGTTCGCCCGGGCGTACGCCCGGGCCGCGCGCAGCGACGAAGCGCTCGATCGCCTGGCGGGGCTGCTCGACGGCAGCGTCGGCCACGACGGGCTGACTGTCGACACGGACCTGCGCTGGACGCTGCTGGACAGCCTGGCCGCGCGGGGTCGGGCCGACGAGGCCCGGATCGCCGAGGAGCTCGCCCGCGACAACACGATCTCGGGCCAAGAGCGTGCCGCTGCAGCACGCGCGTCCCGCCCGACCGCGGCCGCGAAGGACCAGGCGTGGAACGACGCGGTGATCCGCGACGACGTCCCGAACGAGACGCAGCGCAGCATCGCGACGGCGTTCAACGTGCACGGCCAGGACGAGGTGCTGCGCCCCTACCTGGCGCGCTACCTCGAGGTCGCCTCGACGATCTGGGAGGACAAGGGCACGCAGCGCGCCTCGACGATCCTGAGCTACATGTTCCCGAGCACGCTGGTCAGCAGCGAGACGCTGGAGACCGTCGACGCGTGGCTGGCGTCCTCCGACGCGAACCCGGCGGCCAAGCGTTACGTGCGAGAGGGCCGGGCCGACGTCGCGCGCGCGCTCGCAGCCCAGGCCAAGGACGCCGGCTGACCCTGGTCCGGACAGCAGGAACGGCCGCCTTCCCCGTTCGGGTCGGCGGCCGTTCTCGCGAGTCAGGCGCCGGCGTGGAGCATGCGGGGCTTGCGCGCGTGCTCGGCGAGCATCATCACGCCCTGGACGATGCCCCCGACGAGGTCGCCGCCGGCGAAGGCGCTCTGCATGGCGAGCGCGGCGAGGTGGACCTCACCGTCGTCGAGGTCCCGCTTGACCTCCGAGCCGGTGACGATCTCGAGCAGGCGCGCGGAGGGGTCGACCATGACGAGGACCGAGCGCTCGGGCGCGGTCAGCGTGGAGTGGAGCCGCCGCGCGAAGGGCAGCGCCTCCTCGTGCGCGGAGCCGACGAAGACCGAGAACTCGTAACGGCAGACGGTCTCGGCGTCCCTGATCGCCTTGTCGATGTCGTAGCGCTCGCGCGCCGTGAACGCGTCACCAGCGGGCACTTGCCCCACCTCGATCGGAGTCGGCCTCGATGGCCTTCGGGTCCGTCCGGTCCGCCGCCTCGAGACCGCCCTTGGGTCCGCCGAACCACGCGTTCTCGTTGCGCCAGGCGAGGCCGGGCGTGTACCTCTCCCCGCGCACCATGGACGGCACCGAGGCGAGCAGCGTGATCAGCAGGAACAGCCCCAGCGGGAGCACCAGGAGGACGAGGAGGAACTCCAACGCTCCCACCGGCTCCGGCGTGGGCCACGACTCCGGGGCGACGGCGAACGCCGGCCCAGAGGCCACGGGGAGCAGCACGAGGGGGGTCAGCGCGAGAGCCCGGGCGGAACGTCGTACGACGCGGGCGTTGAGGTCAGACATCACGTGCACCAGGGTACCCAACCTTGTTTGGCCGGCTCACCACCATCTCGTAGCCTGCGACCCATGAACCTGCTCAGGAATGCCGAAGTGTGCGACGGAGTCGACAGCAACTCCTGCACCGTGGTCTACAACCTCACCGAGAACGAGTCGCTCGCGATCGCGGCCGCCTGGTTGATCGGCAAGCCGCTCGCAGTGCTGTTCATCGTGCTGCTCGGGGTCGTCGCGCGCTGGTTGTTGCACCGGATGGTCGACCGTCTGACGTCACGTGCGTCCGGCAACGGCGCGCCGCACAAGCTCACGCGGAGCAAGGTCGGCCGGGCCAAGGAGCGGGTGCTCGCCACGAGCTCTCACGCGAGCGCGCGGCGCGAGCAGCGCGCGAAGACCATGGGGTCGCTGCTGAAGAGCATCATCACCGGTGTGATCTTCGCCATGGTCACCATCATGTCGCTCTCCGAGCTGGGCCTCGACGTGGCGCCGCTCATCGCCAGCGCGGGAATCATCGGGCTGGCGCTCGGTTTCGGCGCCCAGAGCCTGGTCAAGGACTTCCTCTCCGGAATCTTCATGATCCTCGAGGACCAGTACGGCGTCGGTGACGTGATCGACGCAGGCGAGGCGACCGGGACGGTCGAGGCGGTCACGCTGCGGGTCACGCGCCTGCGCGACATCAACGGGACCGTCTGGTACGTCCGCAACGGTGAGGTCCTGCGGATCGGCAACATGAGCCAGAACTGGGCACAGACCGTGCTGGACATTCAGGTCGGGTACGGCGAGGACCTGCACCGCGTGCGTCAGGTCCTCGCGGAGGTCGCGCACGGCGTGTGGGACGACGAGGACTTCCAGGGCAAGATCCTCGAGGAGCCGGAGGTCTGGGGCATCCAGTCGCTGGACGCAGATGGCGTGACGGTGCGCCTGGTGCTGAAGACCGCGCCGCTCGAGCAGTGGGGCGTGGCCCGGGAGATGCGCGAGCGGATCAAGGCGCGCTTCGACCACGAGGGCATCGAGATCCCCTTCCCCCAGCGGGTGATCTGGAACCGCGAGAAGTCATCCGAGGAGCGGTCGGGATCCGACGACGGGGCTGGGGACGCCCAGACCGCGACGGCGAGCTCGTAACCGCGCACCCTCGGCCTGAAACACCGCGAGCCGCCGCCCCCTGGCCGGTGCGGGTCAGGAGGCGACGGCTCGGTGCGGAGCTGCCCGGGCTGGTCAGGCCAGCGAGGCGTCGAGCGTGATGGTGGTGCCCTTGAGCGCCTGCGAGACCGGACAGTTCTCCTTGGCGCCCTCCGCGGCGGTCTTGAAGCCCTCGGCGTCGAGCCCCTCGACCGCACCCACGACCGTGATGTGGACGCCGGTGATGCCCTCACCCGGCTGGAAGGTGACATCGGCCTTGGTGTCGAGCGACGTGGGAGGTGTCCCCTGCTTCGCCAGCGCTCCGGAGAGCGCCATCGAGAAGCACGACGAGTGCGCTGCCGCGATGAGCTCCTCGGGGCTCGTCTTGCCGTGCGGACCGTCCTCGGTGCGTGCGGGCCAGGACACGTCGTAGGTGCCCAGTCCCGAGGACTGGAGGGTGACCTTGCCGGCCCCCTCGGCGAGGTTGCCCTCCCAGCGGGTCGCGGCGGTGCGGGTCGTTGCCATACAAGCTCCTCAAACTGTGGTGGGTGGACGCGGCGGGCAGCGCCGCGATTACCCGACTCTTGCCCGAACGGGGACAATAGACAAGTGACCATCCCAGGAACCGACCGAGACGAGAGCGCCGCGATGACGTTCTACGACGAGATCGGTGGCATGCCGACGTTCGTGAAGATCGTCGACCGCTTCTACGAGGGCGTGGCCACCGACGAGATCCTCCGACCGCTGTACCCCGAGGAGGACCTCGCTCCGGCCGCGGAGCGTTTCACCCTGTTCCTCGCGCAGTACTGGGGCGGCCCGACGACGTACTCCGACAACCGTGGACACCCACGCCTGCGCATGCGCCACGCACCGTTCGCTGTCACGCCGGCAGCGGCCCAACGCTGGCTGGTGCACTTCCGAGCTGGCCTCGACGCCGCGAACCTCACCCCGGAGCAGGACGCGAAGTTCTGGGACTACGTCACCCACGCCGCGCAGTTCATGGTCAACACCCTCGACGAGCAGTAGGGCCCGTCAGGAGTCGAGCGTGGCCGTGAGCAGGTCGCGCTCGACGTCCGACAGCGGCCGCGAGCGCTGCGAATCGGTGTCGAAGGTCACCAGGACGGCCTCCGCGCGGGAGAGCACGGTGTCGCCGTCCTTGATCTCGGCGGTGAGCTCGAACGAGGAGCCCCCGACACGGGTCACCCGGGACTCGATCGCGTAGGGCTCGGTGCGGAAGACGATCGGGCGCTTGTAGTCGACGTCGACGCGGGCGAGCACGACGTTGAACCGGTCATCGGCCTCTCCCTGCCCCAAGGAGGTGAGGAAGACGATGCGCGCCTCCTGGTAGTACTCGAAGTACTTCACGTTGTTGACGTGCCCGTAGACGTCCACGTCCGAGAAGCGGACCCGGCACTCGTAGGTGTGCCTGCTCATCGCACCTCCTCGAAGCCGGGCTCGACGAAGCGCTCGAGCACGTCCCGCTCCTCCGGCCGGATCCGGCGGGGGCGTTCCTGGCTGAAGACGAACGGCGTCAGCACCGAGGTCGCCCTCGCGTAGACACGCCGCTCGCCGTCCGGGAGCTCGTCGAGGATCTCGTAGGCCATCGTGAACGACGCGGCCCTGAGCCGCGTGATCCAGGTCTCGATGCGTACCGGCTCGAAGCGGAACACCAAGGGTGAGAGGAACTCGACCTCGTGCCGCACGACCACGACGCCCTCGGCGAGCTCCTCGCCGCCCGGGGCAGGGGCGTGGATGGCGAACATGTCGACCCGGGCCTCCTGGAGGTAGTCGACGTAGGTGACGTTGTTCACGTGCCCGAGCGAGTCCATGTCGGCCCAGCGGAGGGGGCAGTGGTAGACGTGGCGCACGTGCTCGATCCTGCCAGAGATGACCTGCCATGTGTCACCGCGTCCGCGCGGGGCCGGTGAGCACGTCCGCGGTGCCCGTTCTACGCTGTCGGGGTGTCGGCGTACTCGTCCCGACCGCGTCGGCCCGACGCCAACAGATCGGAGTCCCACATGCCCGAGGCAGTCATCGTCTCTGCGACCCGCTCCCCCATCGGACGCGCCAATAAGGGGTCGCTCAAGGACATGCGTCCCGACGACCTGACGGCCGCGATGGTGAGGGCCGCCCTGGACAAGCTCCCCGAGCTCGACCCGAAGGACATCGACGACCTCTACCTCGGGTGCGGGCTGCCCGGTGGGGAGATGGGTTTCAACATGGGGCGGATCGTCGCGGTCCTGCTCGGCTACGACCACCTGCCGGGCGCCACGATCACCCGGTACTGCTCCTCGAGCGTGCAGACGTCACGGATGGCGTTCCACGCGATCAAGGCCGGTGAAGGTGATGTGTTCATCTCCGCAGGCGTCGAGACGGTCTCACGGTTCCGCAAGGGAACCTCAGACCACCTCCCCGACACCCAGAACCCGTTGTTCGACAGGGCCAAGGAGCGCACGGAGGAACAGGCCGCGGGCGGCCAAGGCTGGCACGACCCGCGTGAGGACGGCACGGTCCCCGACGCCTACATCGCGATGGGGCAGACGGCCGAGAACGTCGCGAAGCTGCGTGGACTGTCGAGGCGCGAGCTCGACGAGTTCGGCGTGCGGAGCCAGAACCTCGCCGAGAAGGCCATCGCCGACGGTTTCTGGGACAACGAGATCACCCCGGTCACCCTCCCGGACGGCACCGTCGTGGCCAAGGACGACGGCCCGCGCGCCGGGGTGACTCTCGAAGGGATCTCCGGCCTCGACCCGGTGTTCCGCCCCGACGGCGTGGTCACCGCGGGCAACTGCTGTGCGCTGAACGACGGCGCCGCGGCCGTGGTCATCATGTCCGACACCAAGGCCGAGGAGCTCGCCCTCACGCCCCTCGCGCGCATCGTCTCGACCGGTGTCACCGGCCTGTCCCCCGAGATCATGGGGCTCGGCCCGGTGGAGGCGTCGAAGCAGGCCCTGGCCCGGGCGAACATGACGATCGGCGACATCGACCTGGTCGAGATCAACGAGGCGTTCGCCGCACAGGTCGTCCCGTCGTACCAGGACCTCGGTATCGACCTCGACAAGCTGAACGTCAACGGCGGGGCCATCGCCGTGGGGCACCCCTTCGGCATGACCGGGGCGCGCCTGCAGAACACGATGCTGAACTCGATGAAGACCCACGACAAGCAGACCGGCCTGATCACCATGTGCGTGGGTGGTGGCCAGGGCATGGCGATGATCCTCGAACGGATGAGCTGAACCAGGTCCGCATCGCAACCGAGCCCTCGGACGCCGGCCACCCGGATCCCAGGGCGGTGCCTGTTCCCAGGGCGCTGCATGTCAGGAGATCTCGATCCAGTACCGGCGCTTCGGGCGGCCGCCAGGGTTCGGTACCACCGACTCCAGACGACCACCGCAGCGCTCGATGGTGAGGGCTGACCCGAGGTTGCCGTCGTCGCACGTCACCAGGGCGCGCCGGACACCGAGGTCTCCCGCGAGGATGAGGGACCGTCGAAGGATCTGCGTCGCGTGACCTCGGCGCCGGAACGCGGGACGCACGGCGTACCCGATATGCCCGCCGACGCGGGCGAGCTCCTCGTTCAAGTCGTGCCGGATCGAGACCCGGCCGACCAGGTCACCACCGACCACGGCGACCAGGAAGGTGGCCGGGACGAAACCGGGCGGGAGCTCCCGTCCCTGCCGCTGCTGGTCCAGGATCCGGAGGTACGCCGGCCAGGGCTGACCGGTCCACCCGAGCAGGAAGTCGAACCCCTCACGGGCGAGCTCCTCGTGCGCCGCGAGTGCCGCGGCCTCGTCGGTGGGGCCGAGCGCCCGCAACAGCGGCTCGTCCAGCGGTTCCTCGGCTGAGCCCACGCGCGGCCCTCCTTGGTCGGCGGATGGCCCATCGTCTCGCGTCCCACCGCCCTGGCCAACCGGTTGCCCGACCGACCCCAGGTCCGGAGTTTCATCAAGACTTCAACTGTTGCCTGGGTACCATCGCACCATGAGCACCCCTGCGACGCAGACCCGCTGGCTCAACCAGGAGCAGCAACACAGCTGGCGCGCCTTCCTGGTGGGGACGACCCTGCTGATGGAGCGGCTCGACCGTGACCTGCGCGAGCGGCACGGGCTCTCCCTGCCCGAGTACGAGATCCTGGTTCGGCTCTCCGAGTCGCCGCACCGTCGGATGCGGATGGCCGAGCTGGCCGGCTCGGTGAGCCACTCGCGCAGTCGGGTCACCCACACCGTGTCCCGGATGGAGAAGGCGGGACTGGTCACCCGCAGCGCGTGCCTGTCCGACGGGCGCGGGGTGGAGGCCGTCCTCACCGATCGGGGGCGGGATGTGCTCGAGGCCGCGGCGCCCACGCACGTCGCAGGGGTGCGGGAGCTCCTGGTCGACCTGGCCGACGAGGGCGACTTCGCCGCCATGGGACGCGTCTTCAACGCGGTCACCGACAAGCTCGTGGGCACGAACCCCGCAGCCGACATCCGCTGACACCGACGGGCGGCAGGCAGCCGGCCGGGCTCGGCGAGTCGGCGTCAGCCGCTGAGGCCCTCGTCGGGGTCGACCCGCGCGATGCGCAGTCCCGCCAGGGTCGAGGGCATCTCGCTCTCGCCCGGTCCCCCGCCGCGGAGCCACTCCTCGAGCGTCCCGGTCGGACCGTCGCCGGCCAGGCCGGAGAACCACACGGGCCGGCCCCCGCGTCGCCTGCCGGTGGCGCACGGGCGCACGACGACGACGTCCCCCTGGTTGCACTGGTCGAGGCACTCGACCTCGTGCAGGCCGGCGACACCCCGGGCTGCGACCTCGCGGAGCCGTCCGAGCTGTCCACCCCGGTGCGGGTCGCTCTCACCGAGGGTCTCACCGGCGCACAGCCCGCACGCGGTCAGCCCAGGCCTGGGTCGGGACTTGTCGGGGTTGCTCATGGTCGCTCTCGGCTCAACGGGGGCAGAAGTCGGGCGCACGCCTGTGAGGGCGTCGGCCGACCGCCGATTCTAGGTGCCGGGCACCGACGTGCCGAATCGGCGAGCGGGGTACCGTGGCCGCATGGGAATCATGAGCAAGATCGTCAAGATCGGGATCGCCAAGAAGGTGTACGACGAGGCGCGCAAGCCCGAGAACCAGCAGAAGGCCCGTGACGCCTACGCGAAGTTCCAGGCCAACCGTGCGAAGAAGAAGCCCTGATCGTCACCGTGACCTGACGAGGCCCCCGACGCCGTGCGTCGGGGGCCTCGTGCGTCAGTGCCCGGTGGAGGTCAGTCGCGGGTGAGCTTACGGTGCGTCACCCGGTGCGGCCGCGCGGCCTCGGCACCGAGTCGCTCGATCTTGTTTGCCTCGTAGGCCTCGAAGTTGCCCTCGAACCAGAACCACTTGCCGTCGTCCTCGTCGTCACCCTCCCAGGCGAGGATGTGCGTGGCCGTGCGGTCGAGGAACCACCGGTCGTGCGAGGTGATCACGGCGCAGCCGGGGAACTCCAGGAGTGCGTCCTCGAGCGACTGCAGGGTCTCGACGTCCAGGTCGTTGGTCGGCTCGTCGAGCATGAGCAGGTTGCCGCCCATCTTCAGCGTCAGGGCAAGGTTCAGCCGGTTGCGCTCACCACCCGAGAGCACGCCCGCCTTCTTCTGCTGGTCGGGACCCTTGAACCCGAACGACGCGATGTAGGCGCGGCTGGGCATCTCGAAGTTCGCGACCTTGATGAAGTCGAGACCGTCGGAGACGACCTCCCAGACGTTCTTGTTCGGGTCGAGCCCACCACGGCTCTGGTCGACGTAGGAGATCTTGACGGTCTGGCCGACATTGAGCTCGCCGGCGTCCGGCTTCTCCTCGCCGATGATCATCTTGAACAGGGTGGTCTTGCCGACGCCGTTGGGACCGATCACACCAACGATGCCCGCCCGCGGCAGGGAGAACGAGAGGTCGTGCATCAGCACGCGGTCGTCGAAGCCCTTCTTGAGGTCGTTGGCCTCGAGGACGACATCGCCGAGGCGCGGTCCGGCGGGGATGTTGATCTCGGCCAGGTCGACCTTGCGGTTGCGGTCGGCCTCGGCGGCCATCTCCTCGTAGCGGGCCAGACGCGACTTGCTCTTCGCCTGACGCGCCTTCGGGTTCGACCGGACCCACTCGAGCTCGCGCTCGAGCATCCTGGCGCGCTTGGCGTCCTTGTTGCCCTCGATCTGGAGCCGGCTCTTCTTGGTCTCCAGGTAGGTCGAGTAGTTGCCCTCGTAGGGATGCGCCTTGCCACGGTCCAGCTCCAGGATCCAGCTCGCCACGTTGTCCAGGAAGTACCGGTCGTGGGTCACGGCCAGCACGGCGCCGGGGTAGCTGGCCAGGTGTCCCTCGAGCCACTGGACCGACTCTGCATCGAGGTGGTTGGTGGGCTCGTCGAGCAGCAGCAGGTCCGGCTGCTGGAGGAGCAGCTTGCACAACGCGACGCGGCGGCGCTCTCCACCGGAGAGGTTGTCGACCAGGACCTCGGGCGGGGGGCACCGCAGGGCGTCCATGGCCTGGTCGAGCCTGCTGTCGAGGTCCCACGCGTTGGCGTGGTCGAGGTCGGTCTGCAGGTCACCCATCTCCGCGAGGAGCTTGTCGTAGTCCGCGTCGGGGTCGGCCAGCTCCTCGGAGATCTTGTTGTAGCGGTCGAGCTTGCCCATGATCTCGCCGACGGCCTCCTCGACGTTCTCGAGCACCGTCCTGCCCTCGCTCAGCGGGGGCTCCTGCTGGAGCATCCCCACCGTCGCGTCGGGGTCGATGATCGCGTCACCGTTGGAGGCGTGGTCGAGCCCGGCCATGATCTTCAGCAGGGTGGACTTGCCGGTGCCGTTGGGTCCGACGACGCCGATCTTTGCTCCGTGGAGGAAGGACAGGGTGACGTTGTCGAGGACCACCTTGTCGCCGTGGGCCTTGCGCACGTTGCGCAGCGTGAACACATACTCAGCCATAGTCCGAGAGCCTACGGCGCGGTGGCCCGCATCCTCCAATCGGCCGCGGCCCGGGTGCAGCTCAGGCCGCGGGCTCGTCCCGACTGGCGGCGTCGTGGTCCGGAGCCGGGGCGCCGTAGCCCGAAGGCCCGCCTGCGTAGCCGGCCGGGCTCTCGCCGGTCTCCGCAGCGGGCTCCTCGACGGGGTTGCCCCAGCTGTCCAGCCGCGGCTTGTCGTCCGCGTCTCGGTGGATGATCTCGGCCAGCTCGTCGTGCACGTCGGTCTCGGGTCGCTCGGGCCTCGTCGAGCGCACGAAGGCGCTGGTCCCCCGGGTCAGGTCGTGCCCGACCAGACTGGCCTCGACGACCAGCGTCTGCGAGACCTGTCCGTCCCCCCGCTCCCACGCGTCACTGCGGAGCCGGCCGTGGACCACCACTGCGTCACCCTTCTTGATCGAGCCGGTGACGTTGTCGGCGAGGGCCCGCCACGCGGAGACGGAGTACCAGGTGGTGTCCCCGTCGGTCCAGGCGCCCTTGCGCTTGATCCGGGGCGTGGAGGCGACGCGGAAGTTCGCGACACTCACCCCGTTGGCCTCGCGGTGCGTGACGTCGTTGCCCACCCACCCGTGGAAGGTGACGTAGGTGTCGGCCATGTCCTGCTCCTCTTCATCGGTCTCGTCCTGACGCCGCAAGACTGCCCAGCGGGCGAACGCCGCGGAAGACCGGACGTGGCACCTGTGGACCGCACACCGTCCCAGCCCCCTGGGGACGCGGACGGGCCGGAGGCAGGGTTCAGCGCAGGGCGGTCTGGAGCCCGTCGCGGGTAGAGCGGTACGCCGCGATCTCTGCCTCGATCGGCTCGATCACCAGCTGCTCGGTCACCTCGCTGATCGCCGCACGCAGTCGACGGTCGGCGGAGCGGGCACGCCGACGTGCGGCCAGAGAGGACAGCAGCCGCGACAGCATCGCCACGACCACCCCCGCGAGCACCCCGCCGAGGAGCATGAGGGTCGGCACGGGGAACCCGCGGTACTCCGGCGTTCCCGGGGTCGGCATCTGGAGGTACGCCATGAACGCGAGCCCGGCCAGCCACAGCCCGCCCGTCACCGCGGCGAGGAAGAGCGCCCACTGCAGCCACCGCACCCCGTGCCACCACAGCGGGGTCCGGGACACACCGAGATCGGTCCCGCCCACCGCGCGGTCGAGCCCGTCGTTGAGGTCCTCGAGCCGCGAGACAGACGCATGGCGGACCGCGGCCGCCCAGGGCCGGGTGAGGTCGGCCGCGGCGTCGTCGGCCACGGCACGGACGGCGGTGTCGACCCGGGCGCGTTGGACCTGCGACGCCTCGGGAACCGAGGCACGGGCGCCTCCGGTCAGCTCCTTGCCTCGGGGACCGAGGTCGAGGTGCAGACGCTTGAGCGGGTCCGGCCGCAGCTTCCCCAGCCACTTGGTGACCGGCCATCCGGTCGCCTGCCGCGCCCTGACCCGGGTGGCCTTGTCCACCGCACGTACGACGGTCGGCACGCCGGCGGCCTCGGCGAACGAGTCGACGAGCTCGTGCTTGCGGTCACGCGCGACGTCCCCCGGCTTCGCCGTACCGTTGTGATCCAGCATCCGCTGCGCGGCACCCTTCACGTCGGCGAGCAGACGGGCGCGGGTGGCCTTCTTCGCAGCGACCCGTCCGGCCAGCTCCTTCTTCAGCGCGG
>Ga0299913_10001684_pt1 | contig 16670 bp, 15 predicted proteins | sample RVTome_9_FD_201360 | JGI IMG/M metagenome (GOLD analysis project Ga0299913, IMG submission 201360) | Soil microbial communities from uranium-contaminated site in the Upper Colorado River Basin, Wyoming, United States - RVT155D38 (version 2) ... | reverse complement strand
ACCTGGCCCGTTGGCGGCCGTCTCCGCATCGTTCAACCGCATGGCAGAGCGTCTCGAGGAGGAGGATGCCCGAAGACGCCGTTTCGTCGCGGACATCGGTCACGAGCTGCGCACACCGATGACCGTGATCCGGGGCGAGATCGAGGCTGTCATCGACGGGATCCGCCCACCCGAGAGTCTGTCCAACGTGGTGGACGAGGTCGACCTCATGGATCGTCTGCTCGACGATCTCAGGGTCCTCTCCATGGCCGAGGCCGGAACGTTGCGGCTCGAGGCCCAGCCCACCGACCTGGCCGAGCTCGTCCGCGAGGTGCTCGCCTCCTTCTCCCGGCGCTTGGATGCCCAGAGCGTCCGGACAGCGGTGTCCGCCTCCCCCGACGCCCGCGAGACAGCAGTCGACCCCCACCGCATGCATCAGGTGCTCTCCAACCTGGTCGGGAACGCACTCGACCAGATGCCCGACGGAGGCACTCTGACCGTGACCCTCACGCACGCAGCCGGCTCGACGGTCATCGCGATCTCCGACACCGGCCCTGGTGTGCCCGAAGACGAACTAGAGGCGATATTCGACCGATTCGTCCGCGCTGGGGACTCCGCGGGCAGCGGGCTCGGCTTGTCGATTTCCCGCGACCTCGTCGCGGCGCATGGCGGGAGGCTCACTGCCGCCAACACAATGACGGGTGGGGCCGTCTTCACGATCCGTCTCCCGGAATGAACCACGTCGTCGAGGCATTCAGTAATCCATGACTCGACTACCCGAACTGGCCATCACCGGCTCCCGGGGGGCGGTCGGTGGCCGTGTTGCCCACCGTCTCGCCGCCGCCGGGGTGAACCAACGTCTCCTCGTTCGTGACCTGGCCACAGCACCGCAGCTGCCCGGGGCGTCACCGGTGGAGGTTTCGGATTACGGCGACTACGCGGAGATGGCGACCGCCCTGGACGGGGTGAGGACGTTGTTCCTCGTCTCGTTCCGGGAGGCGAGAGACCGTTTGGACCAGCAACTGCACGCCGTCGATGCGGCGGTGGCGGCCGGTGTCGAGCGCATCGTGTATCTCTCGTTTCTCGAAGCGTCCGCGGACTCCACCTTCCTCCTCGGCCGCCAGCATCACGCCACCGAGGAGCACATCAGAGAGGCGGGAGTGGGGTTCACCTTCCTGCGGTCGAGTCTCTATGCCGACTTCGTCCCGTTCTTCACCGGGGAGGATGGGGTCATCAGGGCCCCGGCGGGGCATGGAAAGGTGAGCTGGATCTGTCGTGACGACATCGCAGACACCGTCGTCGCCGCCGTACAAACCAACGAGTACGACGGCCGCGCCCTCGAGAACACCGGGCCCGCGGCCCTCGACTTCCACGAGACCGCTGCGGTGCTGAGCCGGGTCACCGGGCGCGACATCTCATACGTCGAGGAAACGGAGGAGGAGGCCTGGGAGTCGAGACGACCGACCGGCGCACCGGATTGGGAGATCGCGGGATGGGTGAGCTCCTATCTGGCGGTCGCCAATGGCGAGCTGGAGACCGTGTCCGACACGGTGGAGCTTCTCACCGGGCGCCCCGCCCGGGATCTCGAGGCCTTTCTCGGCGAGAACCCCGACCTCTGGGCTCATCTGTCGGTGTAGCAGACGTCGCTCAACAGATGCGTCCGCTGATCAGCCCCCGACCGTGAGGGAGAGCATCGTCCCCGGGTTGTCGACCGCGGCGGCTCGAGTCGACCCTCCGGGCAGGAACACCTGCGGCCCGAAGACGACCAAGGGGTTCCCGTGAAGGCCGAACGGCAGCGGCTCGTCGTCGACCCATCCACCCCTTGACAGTCTCTCCACCGAATTCAGAGCCTCGTCGGGGCCGAGCAGCTCTCCCCCGGCCACGATGATCTCCCCTTCTGCCACAGCCGCCCCGAAACCAGATCGGGCCTGGCCCATGCTCGGCCCCTCACGCCACGTGTCGGTCTCCGGGTCGTAGATCTCCGTGGTGGCGAAGATGTCCCCTTGCCAGCGCCCGGCGAGTGCCCAGATCTCACCGTCGAGGGCCACCGCCGCCAAATGCTCGCGTGAGGTGAGAGGCGGAGCCAGCTCCGCCCACACGTCGTCCCCTGGTGTGTAGCGGAACAGCCCCCCTCCCGTTGCCCCGCCGACCAGAAAAACCTCATCTCCGATCACGACCGCGGCGCCGGCGCCGATCGGCGCCGGGAGCCGGGCGCGATCCTCCCAGTGATCCCCCACCAACTCCCACACAGAGACCACATCGCCGCGACCTGTCTCCGAGAACCCGCCGATCACGAACAGCCGATCGCCGACCATCGCCGCCATCGCATGATGTCTGGGCTCGGGAAGGTCAGGGAGTGGCCGCCAGGAGTCGTCGTCCGGGTCATAGGCTTCGACACTCCGGGTGACCCCGAATCGGCCGGGGGCGGTCTCCACGAGACCCCCTATCACGACGATCTCGTCACCCCGGACCACGGCCGGGTGCTCGCTTCGGGCCACCGCCATGGAGGCATGCTCATGCCACTCCGAGTCGATCGCGACTCCAGATTGGGCGGAACAGCCCATCACGATGACGAGCAGGGCCACGGCCTTGTTCATGGCGGGACGCTACGCCGACGACGCGTGGCCCGGCTGTGTTGCCGGGGCCACGCTCGTGTTCTGTGCCGTCCAGCCGTCAGGGTCGGACGAGCTGTCCTTCGATCTCCAGAACGACTTCCTTCGAGACCAGCCAGCCGCCCCCCTCGAGCTGTGCGTTCCAGGTCAGATCCCAGTCGGCGCGCGTCATGTCGGCGTTGGCGGAGAAGCCGACGTGCTCTTTGCCCCAGGGATCGATTGCCGAGCCCTCGTACGTGACATCGAGGGTGATCGGGTGCGTCACGTTGCGGATTGTCAGATCTCCGGTGACCTTCCAGGTCTCGCCCTGGCGGCTGATGTCGGTTGAGACGAACTTCAGCTGGGGGTGGTCTTCGACGTCGAGGAAGTCGGCCGAACGGAGATGGCCGTCCCTGTCCGCCGCTCCGGTCGTGATGCTGGATGCGTCGAGAGTCACCTCCACCGTCGACTCGGTGAGATCATCGGCGACCTCGATCCGGGCGTCGAAGTCGTCGAAGTGGCCCCGCACCTTGGTCACCATCAGGTGTCTGGCGGCGAAGCCGATCTTGGTGTGCGCCTTGTCGAGGGTCCAGATCCCGGTCTCGAGCTCCGGGCGAGTCGTTGTCTCTGTGGTCACGTTGTCTCCTTCGTGTCGCGTGCCAGCAATAGTTGTCTGATACAACCATTGAGAGAGACAACTATTCCGGTAGAGTTGGAACATGACGAGTCGACCCTCGGACCGAGTGCGGGCGTGGCGCGCGCTCATGCACGTTCATGCGGCGGTGACCACCGCCATCGACGAGACCCTGCGCGAGGAGGTGGGCATCCCTGGGTCGTGGTACGAGGCTCTCGTCGAGATCGCCTTCGCCGGCGGCACGATGCGGATGAACGAGTTCGCCGAGGAGACCACGCTCACGAAGAGCGGGGCCACACGATTCGTCGACAGACTGGAAGCCTCCGGCCTGGTGGAGCGACACTCATGCCCCACCGATCGCCGCGCCTACCAACTCGCCCTCACACCGAAGGGAAGAGAGGTGCAGAGGGCGGCCGATCCTCATGTGTTGCGGATCATCGAAGACGAGTTTGGGAGCCATCTCAGCGACGGAGAGGCCAAGGTCATCCTCGATGCCCTGAGCAGGGCGCGAATGGCGCCGGTCACCACCTAGATTCGCCGACATGACCGAATGCCGGGCCGACTCTGATCGACATGGCTGATCTCCTCTCGATCGCGGCGTTGGCGATAGCTGTGCTCATGCTCATCACCTGGGTGGCGAGTGTCGTGATCGACGACGCCTCGATTGTCGACATCATCTGGGGTCTCGGCTTCGTCATCGCGGTCTGGGCCGCGTACCCGGCGTCCCCGGTAGATGCTCCGACCGACCGGGCGCTGCTCATGGCCGTCCTCGTCACGGTGTGGGGTCTGCGTCTCACCGGCTATCTGTTCTGGCGCAACCGGGGCAAAGGGGAGGACCGTCGCTACCAGCAGATGCGGAGGAAGACCCCCGACAACTTCTGGTTGGTCTCGCTGTACAAAGTGTTCGGGCTCCAGGCGGTTCTGATGTGGGTGGTCGCCGTACCTGCGGTCGTGACCTGGGCCAGCGATTCCCCCCTGTTCTGGCTCGACTACGTGGGTGTCGGGCTTTGGCTGATCGGTCTCGTCTTCGAATCCGTGGGAGACATCCAACTCGCCCGATTCAAGTCACGGCCCGACTCGAAAGGCAGGGTGATGGATCGTGGCTTGTGGCGATACACCCGGCACCCGAACTACTTCGGCGACTTCTGTGTCTGGTGGGGCATGTACCTCGTCGCAGCGGCGGGTGGCGCCTGGTGGACTGTGTTCTCACCGATCGTCATGTCGGCACTTCTGATCCGCTATTCGGGAGCCGGCCTCCTGGAGAAGACGATCACACGTCGTCGCCCCGGCTACGAGGAGTACATCCGAACGACGAACGCCTTTTTCCCCGGCCCGGCCAAACACGACCGTCAGACTGCCTCGGGACCACCCACCACCGAGCGCCCCGACCAATAGCCCGGCGAGCCCCGTCATGACCCTGGGGTCACTGATAGGTCAAGTGGAGCGACTCCCAGGAGCGTCTTATGACGCAATCGACGGCCTTGAGGGCGGACCAGAGCCCCGTGATCGCCAACGCTATTGCCAACGCAGGGACCACCGCCGCCTCGATTGTGGCGACGAGCACGGCACCCATCAACGACGCGACGAACGCAGCCAGATGGAGGAGAGAGCGTCGCAGACAGCGTCTCCGATGATCCATCAGCTCGACTCGGGCTTTGAGTGCTGACAACGATCCCGATGTCAGTTCGACGATCGCCCCACCGTCGCTGCGACGGCGCGAGCAAACCCAGAGTTGCGGGGCGGCGAGCTCGATCTCGTACTGTCCGGCGCGCCACCCGTGGCCTCGTTCTACCCACGTGAGACGGCTCACGACCTCGACTCTACGCGGTCGTGGCCGGGCTGTCACGCCCCCAATTTCACCACCATCGCCCACAGCGCCACCAGGACCACCGCGACGTCGACTGCAAATGTTCCGTGTGAGGCGCGGATGGCCCCTTCGACGCCCTCGCCACTCTCGACCGCGGCGAGCAGCCGCTTCTCGGTCTTCACACCGACGAGTGGCTGATACGCGGCCGAGAACACGAAAACACCGATTCCAACGAGGACGAAGGTGTCGTTCCAGCTCCAGGCGTCCTGGGTCCACACGAGCCCGATTCCGGTGAGCAGGGTGAGGACTGCGATCGGCCCGAAGTAGCGGTCTGCTGTCTTGGCCAACGTCTCGAGTGCCTTCCCCGATGTCTCCGAAGCCCGAGCCAGTTGTATATAGGAGAACCATCCGTGGAGACCGCCTCCGATCCACCCGGCGGCACCGATGATGTGCAGGACAAGCAACCCGTTGCGCAACTGATACCTCCTCGACCGCGCCGACGACAAGCTACATACGCGGCCGCGCCCGGTGAATCAATTCGACAACAACCCGTGTTGGTTCGTCGCCGCCAGGGTCGCCATAGGCTTTGCCTCCTCAGCCAGTACAGGATTCCAGCCTTCGCCTACCTACCTGAACTGCACCCACCTTCACCTGGCACCTCCGGCGCGCCAGGGCTTCGGGACGGCCGGGGGTCAACTCGAGGTCGAGGCCAACCAGAGGGCGAGGTCAACGACGACCTGCTGGAAAGGCTCCCCATGACCTGTCTCCATTGCGTGGGCGACCTCGTGGAGCACGGTCCAGGCTCGTGCCGGGCTCTCTATCGAGACGGCCCGCCGCTCCGCGTCGTAGAACCCGCCGAGGCGGCCATCGAGGTCCTGGACCACCTGCAACCGGATGGGGTCGATGTCCAGCTGCTCGGTCAGCCGATCGGCGAGGTCCTGGGCCTCGTGCTCATCGAGGAAGGAGGTCGAGAGCCGGCTCATCACCAGATCGACCCCGGCCTCTCGTACAGCTTCTTGGACGATGCAGTAGTCGAAGCCGCAGACCTCGAGCCCGTTGTCTGCGACTGTCGTGGCAAAGAAGACGTTGTATAGAGGAACCAACGCCATCGCCACGGCCGTCAACGCGGCCACGGCGATCAGCAGGGGCTTGCGCCAGGGAGGAGGGGAAAGTGGCTCGGAGCCCTCATCGTCCAGATCCCAGACCTCGAAAAAGTCGTCATCTTGCTGGCCGGGCTCGATCATCCGCCGATGGTATGGGCCCCCGGGGGGCAACGATCAGTCAGTGCTTGACCTCGAGACCACCGAAGAGGACTGTCGCGTCGATGCGCAGACGGGGGGCGTCGGCCGGGAGACTGTCCTTGTTGGTGGCGTTCTCGATCCCGCCGAACACCGGAAACCCGTTGATGTCGACCTGCCATCCCTGCGGCACTGCGATCTCGACACCACCGAACATGGTGAAGACGTCGAGCGTGGCCCCCGGAGCGAGGGATGCCTGGCGAAGGTCGATCTCGGCACCTCCGAAGACTGCCCCGATGCGGCCACCCTCGAAACTCGACGAGTTCGAGGCGAGGTCGCTCCCCGAGAAGAAGTTGAAGCTGCTGATGCTGTCATCCGACGTCGCCGTGCGAGAGCCGAGACCGCGCCCGAAGATGATGAGAAGCCCAACGACGATGAGCACGAAAGGCATCAGGGCTCCCAGCGTGTCGATCACCCCCGTCGTACGGAGAAGGACGATAGACCCGGCCGCCACGAGGATGAGTGGCGCCACCCAGTGTCTCGGGTTGGCGGCGAGAGCGAGCAGGCCTCCGAGAACGATCACCGCCGGCCACCACTCGGCGATGATCTCCCCCGAGTCGAGCACGTCGAGATTGTCGAGGAGGAGGAGGCCTCCCACAGTGATGACGACGATTCCGAGGAACGCCCTTGCCCAGTTCATTTGGTCCACCTCACACCTAGCCAGACACCGAAGCTAGCGCCCGATGTCGGGGTCGCTCTGCTTGGCGCGGCTCCGAATCGTGTACACGGAGTCGCCGGAGAGAACGCCGCCGCGTCCAAAGAGCCTGCCGAACTGCCAGTTCGAGAGTCCCAACTCGGGGCGATTGAGGGCATATTGGCCGTCGACCCAGCGGGTGAACCCATTTCCCACGAACGGGGCGTCGATGAGTTCGAAGAACCTGCGATGCTCGTCTTCGTCTGCCGAGATGAGACTGGCGGCGAAGCGAGGGCTCTGCTCGTTGAACAGACGGATGGCCGTCTCGGTGTCGGGCACGACGGTGAGAGTCACCTCAGGGCTTCCCTCCCACTCCCATTCGACACCGAGACGATCGGCGGCGATCGGCTCCGTGCGCACCTCCGTCACCGGCCCTTCGGCCCTGATGATCGAGGCCGGCTCGAACCACGATGGCGGTATGGACTCGGCGACGCTCTCGGTGACGTGCAGCTTCGCCGTCGCACCCAGACGCTCGCCGGCACGGTGAAGCGCATCGAGGAACACGGGGACCAGGTCCTCAGCGCGAGACTCGACGATGCAGACGGTATTGACTGTGTTGCAGACCTTTCGGTCCAGGGAGTGGTAAATGGCCGATGCGAAAGCTCCGGCATCCGCCGACCCGGCGGCGACGACCCAGGCGCCACCGGTCCCGTGGAGACTCACGGGGATCCCGGCCTGTCGCGCCACCGAGCCCAGCTGGGACACGGCGGTGCCAGAGCCGCGGGCCACGGCGAGACCGAGTCTCGGGTCCGAGAACATCGCCCATCCGGCGGAACGAGATGGGGTGTCGACGAGAGACACGGAACCTGCTGGGAGACCGGCCTCCTCGAGAGCAGGGTCGAGGGCGTGGGTCATGATCGCCCGGGCAGTGCCCAGGGCGTCGGATCCGATGCGGAACACGACTGTGTTCCCGGCTGCCAGGACTCCGGTGGCGTCGGCGAAGACGTTGGGCCGGCCCTCGAAGACGAAACCGACGACGCCCAGACCGGAACGCACCTGCTCCAGGGTCCACCCATCGTGGTCGATGGTCTCCACCACACGCCCTCGCCCGACATCGCCGTTGGCCCAGAGACGCAGACCTTCGATCATCCCCTCCCGCATGCCGTCACTCAGAATCAGGCGTGTCGTCGATCTTCCCCGCTCTCGCGCCCGTTCCACGTCCCCCGCATTGGCAAGCGCGATCGGGGCGAAGGTCCTGTCGTCTTTGAGGCGGGCGGCGAAGCCGTTGAAGAACGTGGCGAGGCGAGCTTCGGTCACCGTCCCCATCATCGAGAAGGCGTGATGGGCCGCGTCGATCGACGATGCCGCCTTCTCCCATTCGGCGGACGGGATGTGGAGCAGAGCGCCGGTGTCCTGTACGACCACCAAGCGATCCCCTTCCTCGAAAGCTCGGGCCAGGTCCTCACCCACGGTCACCATGCGGTTTCCGCCGTAGACGATCGGCATCCCCGCCTCGAGCCTGGTCAGTGCCTCTGCCATCGACTCGATCCTATGTGAGAACGACGAGATCGTCGCGATGGATCACCTCGCCACCGGCCACCGACGTGTGCTCCCCGCGCACCCTCGCTATCTCGGCTGCCGACATCGAGGCGAGCCCTTTGGCGATGAGCCGATCACCGTGCTTGACCTCCACGGCGGCCCCCGCAGAGAACACCCCGTCGACACCGGTCACGCCGGCGGGAAGGAGCGACTTCCCCGACGACTCGAGGGCGCGAGCCGCACCGTTGTCGACTGTTATGTCGCCCTCCGATGGTGAGCCGAATGCGATCCACAGCTTGCGCGCCGAGAGACGTGACTCCCGGGGATCGATCCAGGTCCCCACTTCATCGCCTGAGATGGACCGCGAGACCACGTCTTCCTCGACCGCCGCGGCTATGACGGTTGGCACGCCCGACCACGCCGCCATACGTGCCGCGGCAACCTTCGTGGCCACTCCGCCCGAGCCGAATGTGCCCCGACTGGAGCTGAGACGCAACTTGTCGAGCACCTCGTCGGTGTGCCGCACTGCCGACAGGAGCTCCGCCGTCTCCGATATCCACGGGTCGTCTGAGTAGATGCCCGAGGTGTCGGTGAGGAGCACGAGCATGCCCGCGCCAACCAGGTGGGACACGATGGCGGCGAGCCGATCGTTGTCACCGAAACGGACCTCGTCCACGACCACGGTGTCGTTCTCGTTGACCACCGGCACCACGCCGAGTGTCAGCATCCGCTGCAAGGCAGCGCGGGCATGGAGATACTGGTCACGGCGGGCGACGACATCCCGGGTGAGCAGGACCTGGCCCACCTGACGCCCGACCTCTTCGAACGCTGCCGTGTACATGGCCATGAGCCGGTTCTGCCCTACCGCGGCGGCCACCTGGAGACCGGGGATGTCTCCCGGTCGCTCGCTGAGCCCCATCGCGGGCAGGCCGGCTGCGATGGCACCCGAGGTGACCAGAACCGTGGGGTGACCCGCCTCCCAGGCGGCTTCGACATTGCCCACGACGTTGCGTATCGCAGCAGCGTCGATCCCCAGGTCTTTTCCCGCCAGACTCGAAGTCCCGATCTTGACCACCACGGGTGAGTTCGGAGTAGCCCGCTTTCTCATCGAATCGGGCACGGTAGTAGCGGCCCGCTCAGGCGCCGATTGCTCAACAATCCGAGGGCAGCCGCCGATAATCCCCTCGAGCGGTCGAGAGGAGACCAGGGAATGAACAGCCGAATGAGGTTGGTCGTGTCGTGCGCGGCGTTGTTGCTGGCGGCCTGTGGTGGGCCGGCCACCGGTGAGGACCCGACCACCACAGTCGCCCGCGACGTCTCGACCACGGCGGCTGCCCCGGTCACCACAACGACGGAGGCCAATACCACCACCACTCCCCCGACCACGACGACCGTGGCTCCATCCGGGGATGACGTGTCCGAGCTGTGGGCCTCGCTCGATGCCGGATCTGAGATCACCTCGGCCCGCGTCGAGGGATCGATCGAGATGACCGGTCTCGACGCCACCACCACCGGGCTCTCCGACGGGGTCATCCTCTTCAGCACCTCGTTCGACACGGTCACCGGAGACACCTCGTTCCTGATGGACATGTCCTCGATCGTCGGGGCCATGGAGTCCGATGAGACCGACCCCTTCGGGGGACTCGCCGCCGGCATGTTCGGTGAGATCGAATCACGTCAGATCGGTGACATTGTCTATCTGAAGTTCCCGCTCTTCACTGCCATGTTCGGCGCCGAGACCGAATGGGTCTCTATGCCCGCCGAAGACGGCGACGAGTTCATCGGCGGGTTCGAGACCATGCCCACCGACCCCAACGAGGTGATCGAGACCTTCGGCGACGCCGGTGCGACTGTCGAGGTGATAGGAGTTGAGAACGTCAACGGGGTCGAAGCCACCCACTACATGGTGTCACTCGACACCGACACGATGGAGCTGACGCCAGAGGAGGAGGCCGAGATGGCCGCCTCAGGGCTCTTCGCCAGCGGGGTGATACCTCTCGAGCTCTGGATCAGCGACGAGGGGCACATGGTGCGAATGATCATGGAGATCGACGGCACCGGCGTCGAGGCCACCCCAGGGGAGGAGTTCGACACCATGACGATGCGCTACGACGTGTTCGACATCAACGCCGGCGTCGTCGTCGAGGCCCCGCCGGCGTCGGCGGTCACACCCCTCGCAGACCTCGAGGACGCCTTCAGCTTCGAAGGATGAACACTCTCAGATCTTGGGGACCTTGAAGCCCGACTTCTCGATGACGTGGTCGCGGGCCTCGTCAGCCATCCTCATGACCGCGGGCCAGTCGACGTGCAACAGCTGCCCACCCCGCTTCATGACCCGACCGGCGATGAGCACCGTGTCGACGTTGCCAGTGTCCATCCCGGCGACGACGGCGGTCACCGGGTCGTTCAGCGGTGTCACGTTGATCCGATCGGTGCGCAGCATGACGATGTCGGCCTGCTTGCCAGGGCTGAGCGTGCCCACCTTGTTGTCGAGGCCGTTGGCCCTGGCACCTTCGACGGTCGCATAGGCGAGCACTTCTCTCGTCGTGGCCTGCGATTTTCCTTGTGCCGAGGCCTGAGACCGCTGCAAGGCGAGCACCGAGCGCATCTGGTTGAACATGTCGCTCGGAACGTTGGTCTCGACGTCGACGCTGAGGCTGGGGCGGAGACCTCTGTCGAGGAATTTCTGGATGGGTGGCATCCCGTGACCCATCATCATCTCCACCGGCGAGGCCAGCGACACCGTGCCACCGGTGTCCACGATCATCTGGATCTCGGTGTCGTTGAGTGTCGTGCAGTGGATGTACGTGGTGTCCGGGCCGAGGAGGCCGGCAGTCCCCATCTCCTGGACCTTGGAGTCCTGTCCGTAGGTGCCGACACCAACGTGGGTGGTGATCCGGGCGTCGGTCTCCCGGGCCAGCTTCCAGTGGTCGCGGGACACCTCGAAGTCGGTGAACTCGGGTCCCGGAGCGGCCAGTGCCAACGTCAGCATCTGGTCCTTCGACGAGAAGTGCTCGGTGGCCGCCCGCACGAACCAGCTCGGCTGGCGCTCCTCCCACTTGCCCCACCAGGGAAACCCGTAGGCGAAGACGGCGCGTAGGCCGGAGTCTTCCAGGGCCTTGACCACCGCGTCGGTGTGCGCCGGCGATCCCTGGATGTGGGACCAGTCGAGGAGCGTCGTGATCCCGGCGTCGATTGCGCCGAGGGCCGAGACGAGGTTGCCCACATAGGCGTCCTCGGGTCGGAAAGCGGGTGCCAGCTTGTGGAGCACGAAGGAGATGTAGCTGGTCCGGCCTTCCAGCGGCACGTCGGTGCCGATGTTGCGGAGCAGGCCCTCCCAGATGTGACGGTGCGTGTCGACGAACCCGGGGAGCACGATCATCCCGGTGGCGTCGATCATCTCGGCGTCGGCGGCCACGATGTCCCGTCCGACTTCGAGGATCTTGTCGCCTTCGACGAGGACGTCCCCGGGCATTAGATCCCCGACGTTGGGATCGAGGCTGATGACGGTGCCACCCTTGATGAGTCTCCTCCCTGCATGGGGAATCCGGAAGTCGATGCCCGAGGGGTAGAAGTCGGGGACCGAGGTCTTCTCGACGACCCTGCTCCCGAGGACGAGACGACGGGCACGTCTGAAGTTCCTCTTGACCAACTCCTTGAGATCACCGACCTGGAACAGGATGATCCCGATGAGAACGAGGACACCGATGATCATCATCCCGTCCGCCGGGGACAGGCCCAAGAAGGGCAGCACCGTGATGATCAGCGCCAGCAGGACGGCAGCCACGGCGCTGCCCACGAAGGTGGCTCGGCCCCCGGCGAGAGAAGCGCCCCCGAGGACTGCCGCCGTGATGCTGTTGAGGGCGAAAGACGAGCCGATCTGCGCGTTCCCCAGCGGAGAACGGGCCATGACGAAAAACGAGGCGACGGTTGCGAGGATGCTGCAGAGGAGCAGTGCCCGCACCCTGACCCAGTTCGTCCTGATTCCGCCGCGCTTCGCTGAGCGCTCATCGAAGCCAACGGCTCTTGCCTCGAGACCGGACCCCGAGGCATGCAGCCAAACATCGAGGAGCGCCGCGCCGATGACGATGACGAAGAAGGCGATGGGGATCGGACCGACTCTCGCCGTCAGCACAGAGACGATGTCGCCGCTGATGATGCCTTGAGCCGTGGGGCGCAGGGATAGCGATATGCCGTCGAGGATCGACAGGGTCGCCAAGGTGGCGATGATCGAGGGGATCTTCACCCCGCGGATGAGCCCCGCGTTGACCAGGCCGAGGAGTAGTCCGCAGCCGAGGATCGCGCCCGCGCCCACGAGTATCTCCGACGTGGTCGCCTCGGCGCTGATGAGGAAGGACGCCGCCACCACCCCAAAGCTGATCATCGCCCCCACCGACAGGTCGAGGTACCCGACGAGGATGGCGTGGGTCTGCGCGATCGCAGCGACTGCCAGTGGCATGGCCAGCAGGAGGACGTTGAGGATGTTGGCCTCGTTGAGGAAGCCCTCGAATCGACTGCTCGTGTACCAGAGAAGCCCGGCGATGAGGACGATCTGCAGCGCCACCGGCATCCACAAACGGAACTTGACGACCTTGCGCCACTTGTTCTTGTCGCGCGCATTGCGGAAGACCTTGCGGACGAGCTGACGGGCAGCATCGGTTCTGGTCGTGACGATCGGCTCACTCATCAGGATGCCTGCTTGCTCGGCGACTTCGGCATGGCGACACCGAGAGGGGAACGAGCCGACTTGGACATGCCGGGCCCTCTGACGATGGCCTCGACGATACGGACCTCGTCGAGCTCGTCACCCGGTATCTCTTCGACGATGGTCCCACGGGACATGACAAGCACCCTGTCGCACAGCCCGGCGAGCTCGATCGGATCGCTCGACTTCACGAGCAGCGCGGCCCCGGCGTTGCTCCTCGTGCGCAGGGCGTTGTAGATGTCGAAACGGGAGCCGACGTCGACGCCTTGAGTCGGCTCATATGCCAGGATCACCGAAGGCTCCTCGAGGAACGATCGCGACACGGAGACTTTCTGCTGGTTGCCTCCGGAGAGGAACTCAACCGGCTGATCGAGCGAGGGGGTTCTGATGTCGAGACGCTCGACGAGGTCGCCAATCGCGTCTCTCTCAGCCCTTCGACGCAGGATCCCGGCGAGGGAGAACCGTCGCAGCGACTGGACGGATGCGTTGACTCTCACCCCGAGCACGCCCATCAAGGCTTCCGTCTTGCGGTCGCCGGGCAGGAGCATGATCCCGGCACGCACCGCCTCGTGAGTGGAGACCAGTGTGAGCTCTTCGCCGGCGCATTCGACCCGTCCGGCCCGAGGGGGCGTGCGGCCGGACAAGGTGTCGAAGAGCTGCTGTTGCCCATTCCCCTCCGCTCCGGCGATCCCGACGATCTCCCCACTCTCGACGCTGAAGCTGACCGGGCCGAATGACTGCCCCTGCAGGCCGTCTACCACGAGAACGTCCTTCTTCTCGGACCCGAGAGGGTCTCGAGGCGGGAACGCGGCCTCGAATGGCCGGCCGACGATCCGCTCCACCAATTCGTGCTCGGTGGTGGCGCGGGCATCGAAGGTGCCTTGACTCACCCCGTCACGGAGAACGGTGACCCGATCAGCCACTTCGAGGACCTCGGGGAGACGATGACTCACATACACCACTCCCACGCCCCGATCCTTACAGGCCACGATGGTGCGATGGAGGGCCTCCACCTCATCGGGGCCGAGCGCGGTGGTCGGCTCATCGAGGAGCAAGACCTTGGGATCTGTCACCAGTGCCTTGGCCACTTCGAACAGCTGACGGTCGGCCATGGTGAGAAAACCGGCCGGAACGTCGGGGAACAGCTCGATGTCGAGGTCGAAGTCGGCGAGCAGTTTGCGAGCCCACTTCTTGCGGCGCCAGTAAGGCGGCCGCTGGTCAGGGGGCGCGGCGAAGTAGAAGTTGTTCTTTACCGGCTCCATCCCAACCGACGAACCGTCCTGGTAGGCCATGGCCAGACCCAGCTTCCTCGCTTGGGCCGGAGAGTCGGTGCGAAGACGTTGCCCACCGATCCGTATCTCGCCGAGATCAGGGTCCACGAACCCCGAGGCGATCCCGAGGAGAGTCGACTTGCCCGAGCCGTTCTCGCCGACGAGAGCATGGATCTCGCCGGCACGGCACTCGAAGCTGACATTGGTCAGCGCGCGAACGGCCCCGAACTGACGCGACACGCCCGTCAGCTCGAGGACCAGCTCACCCCCTGCCGGAACGGCCCCTGCTTGCCCGGCGTTCGCCGGGCTAGCAGGCAGCGTCGTCGACTCCCCTGCGGGAGTGCCTTCGGTCATCAGCCGCCGAACATCTGTGCCAGGACCTCGTCCGGCACCAGCGACGTGCCCGACACGACCTCGTTGGGCCGATCGGGGTCGCAATTGTCCGCCATCACCTGCCGCATGACGTGAGGCACGATGACCTCACCCGGCACGTCTGCGCCCTGGAGGGCGAGCATCGCAACGGTGACCCCGGTGCGGGACTGGAAGTTGCCACCGGCCGAGAACCAGATGTTGTACGTGGGCTCGCCGCGATCCGCCCAGTCGCAGAACAGCGACTGCTCGTCGGTGCGCAGGGCGACGCTCAGGTTCTCCACCGGGATCCCCAGCTCGTCGTACGCCTGCAGGGCCGTCAGCAGCCCGTCCGCGTACTCATAGGCCCAGCCGGAGACACCGGGGTTCGTGGTCAAGATGCCACGCACCGTCTCCAGGGCGAGGCTGTTCACCCAGAAGGTGTCTCCGGTGGTGGTGTTCTCGTCCGCCGGTGGGTTCACCAGGGTGACCTCGTCAACCAGCTCCTCGATGGTGCATTGCTGCCAGCCGAGAGTCAGAGCGTTGCCCGGCGTGCCGCCGAGGAGACCCACCTCACCCGAGCTCACATTCTCGTTGAGGATGCCGGCGAAGCTGTTACCCAAGTCACACAGATCCTCGCCGACCACGGAGGTGTAGTCCTCACCGGGAGTGAGGGCACCCTCGGTGCCGGGCAGACCCACATACCCAGCCGAGAACGAGACGTACGGGATACCCGCCGCCTCGGCCTCAGCGACTACACCGGACAAGGCGGCACCGAAGTCCGGGTAGCCCACGATGAAGTCCACCGGGTACTGGATCAGGAAGTTGATGCCGTTGACGTGGACTGCGGGGTCGGGATCGAAATTGGCCGCCGTAGAGACGATGGTCCCGATCTCTGGGTACGTCAGCGCCTGGAGGATCGCCTCCATGTGACTGACACCACGCCAGACGTTGACCGTATCACCGCCACCGTCGGCATAGCCCATGACCAGCTCGCCGCCCGTGCCGGTGTCACACTCGGGCTGACTCCAACACTCCATCGCCTTGTCGATGGTGGCCTGATCGAGCTCCTGGTTGGCCCGTGCCACCGAAGCGAGGATTATGTTCCAACTCGCCTCGTCGGATGGCTCTACCGGCCCCAAGGCCTTCTCGACCAATGCCAGGTCGGCGGCGGATGGATCCTCGCCGAACTCGGCCAGCGGGTTGTCACCTCCGCCCTCGGTCGTCGACGCCGATGCCCCGGTCGTCGTGGTCTCGGCCGGCGGCTCGGTCGTTGCCGGTGCCGCCGTGGTGTCCGGCGTCTCGGGGACGGTCGTGTCGCCGGACTCGCCTCCGTTACACGCGGCCACCAGCATCGCCAGGATGGCGAGCAAGCCGATGATCTTCGTTCGTTTCATGTCCTCCTCCATTTGGGCGCTTCGGCCCGTTATTCATGTTTCGTCGGTCGTGGACTCGTAGGCGTCTCGGATCTCCTTTCTCAACCAGATCCGTCGATTGAGCTCATGGTTTTCTCTCTCTCCAGGCGTTTCGGTCTCCGTCGCTCGCGGAGCACCTGCTCCACGACCCGGATGATCCGATCGCCCGAAACCAGCATTCCCCCGATGATCACGAGACCGAAGACCACGAACTGCAGGGAGGTGGGAAGCCCCAGCGCCCGCATCATCTGGTTGAGCCCCGTGAGAAACAGAGCGGCGGCGAACGTCGAGAGCGGGCTGGCGAGACCACCGGTCAGCGAAGCGCCGCCGATGACCACCGCAGCGATGGGGCCGAGCAGATAGGCAGAGGCGATGTTGACTCCCGGGTTGCGCAGCAGCGCGGCCAGGGCGATCCCGGCGATGGCGTATAGGACCGCGGCGACGACATA
>Ga0299913_10001683_pt1 | contig 16672 bp, 20 predicted proteins | sample RVTome_9_FD_201360 | JGI IMG/M metagenome (GOLD analysis project Ga0299913, IMG submission 201360) | Soil microbial communities from uranium-contaminated site in the Upper Colorado River Basin, Wyoming, United States - RVT155D38 (version 2) ... | reverse complement strand
TCCAGGCCAAGTTCGACGTCAAGACCCGGGCCCAGCACAAGGCCGAGGACCTCCGGCAGCGCCCGGTGTGGCTCGGTGCGACCGCCCTGGTCATCGTCGCCGTCGTCGCCCTCGTAGTCTGGCGTCTTCGGCGCTGACCACCCCGCACATCCAAGGAGCCGAGCCATGAAGAAGATCCCGCTGCTCGCCGCTGTCGCGGCCGGTTACGTCCTGGGCGCCCGCGCCGGGCGCGAGCGCTACGAGCAGATCAGGTCGGGCGCGCGGAAGATCACAGGCGACCCGCGCATCCAGGCGGCCACCCAGAAGGCGCAGGACGCGGTGGCCACCCAGGCGTCCCACGTCGCGGAGGTGGCCAAGGACAAGGTCAGCGACGCCGCCAGCACCGCGGCCGACAAGGTCCGCCGCGACGCCTCGATCCAACCCGGACCCTGAGCCATCTGAGCGCAAACGCGGCCGCCCTGGAGCAGCTCAGCGCCGAGGTCGTCGAGTGCCGCGCCTGTCCGCGGCTGGTTGAGTGGCGCGAGCGGGTCGCCCGTGAGAAGCGCGCGGCGTACGCCGACGAGGAGTACTGGGCGCGGCCGATCCCGGGCTTCGGCTCCGCGTCGCCGCGGATCCTGATCGTCGGGCTGGCGCCGGCCGCGCACGGCGCCAACCGGACCGGGCGGATCTTCACCGGCGACCGGTCGGGCGACTGGCTGTTCGCGTCCCTGCACCGGGTCGGGCTCGCCAACCAGCCGACCAGCGTGAGTGCGGACGACGGGCTGGAGCTCTTCGAGACCCGGTTGGTCGCGGCGGTGCGCTGCGCTCCGCCGCAGAACCGGCCGACCCCGCTGGAGCGCGACACCTGCGCACGCTGGCTGGACGCCGAGCTCGCGCTCGTCTCCGACCGGCTCCGCGTCGTCGTGGCGCTGGGCGGCTTCGGCTGGGACGCCGCGCTCCGGGCGCTGCGCCTCGCCGGGTGGCGGGTGCCCGACCCGAGGCCCCGGTTCGGCCACGGTGCCGCCGTCGCCCTCGGCGCCCCGCACGGCGAGGTGCAGCTGCTCGGTTGCTACCACCCCAGCCAGCAGAACACCTTCACTGGCCGGCTCACCGAGGAGATGACGGACGACGTCCTCGGCCGCGCCGCCTCGCTTGCGAGAATGCCCGGGTGAACGCCGCTCCGCACCAGCACGCCATCACCGTTCTCGGCCACGACCGGCCCGGCATCATCGCCGAGACCACCGGCCGGCTCGCGGAGCTCGGGCTGAACATCGAGGACTCCACGATGACCCTTCTCCGGGGTCACTTCGCGATGATGCTCATCTGCGCCGGCAGCTCGACCGCCCCGGAGATCGAGTCCGCGTTGGCGCCGCTGACCGCCGACGGGTCGCTCTCGGTGTCGGTGCGGGAGGTGCCCGAGGAGCAGTCGGTGCCGACCACTGGTACGTCGTGGGTGCTCACCGTGCACGGTGGCGACCGCCCGGGAATCGTGTCGTCGGTGGTGTCGGAAGTGGCCGCGGCCGGCGGCAACATCACCGACCTGACGACCCGGCTGGCGGGCGACCTCTACCTCCTCGTCGCCGAGATCGACCTGCCCGCCACGGCCGACGCGGTAGCGGTCGAGGCGGCCATCCAGGACGCGGCCACCAGGGTCGGCGTCGCGGCGACGATGCGGCCGGCCGAGGCCGACGACCTGTGACGGCACGGTGACGAACCCGCGCCTGCTCTCCTGGTCGGAGAGCGAGCTGGGGGTGCCCGGGCGGGTGCTGCCCGTCGTACGCGCTCCCGATCCGGTGCTGTCCACCACTGGACAACGGGTAGATCCCGGCGCCCCCGAGACCCTCAGGCTGGCCGCAGACCTGGTGGCCACCATGCGGGTCAGCCCCGGGTGTGTGGGACTGGCGGCACCCCAGATCGGCGTGTCCGCGCAGGTCTTCTGCGTCGACATCGCGGAGCATCCGAAGACCAGAGAGCACCACGGCACGTTCGTGCTGTGCAACGCTGAGGTCGTGGAGGCCTCGCGCAACGAGAGGGCCCGGGAGGGCTGCATGTCCGTCCCGGACCTGACCGGCGACGTGAAGCGAGCGACCCGGCTGCTGGTCCGCGCCGAGCTGCCCGGCACGGGCGAGGAGGTGCTGGTGCCCGCGGTCGCCTTCGAGGCCCGCGCGCTGCAGCACGAGATCGACCACTGCCGCGGGCTGCTGTTCCTCGACCGGGCCGCCGGCGCGCACGCGATCTACGCCCGCAAGACCTACTTATGAGGACTCCGCGAGAGACGCCCCCGTATCCCAACTGGCAGAGGACGTCGCCTTAAAAGCGACTCAGTGTGGGTTCGACCCCCACCGGGGGCACATGGACCACAAGCACGATCATCACGACCACGACCTCGACCCCGACACGATGTACACCCAGGCGACCTGGGACGCGCGCTACGCCGAGTCCGAACGGATCTGGAGCGGGCAACCCAACCAGCGCCTGGTCGAGGAGGTCGCCGACCTCGCACCCGGCCGGGCGCTCGACGTCGGCTGCGGTGAGGGCGCCGACGCGGTCTGGCTGGCCGGGCGCGGCTGGCGGGTCACCGCCCTGGACGTGTCCGAGGTGGCATTGTCGCGGGTCCGCGCGCACGCGGTGGAGGCAGGCGTCGCGGATCGGGTCGGGACTCTGCACCACGACCTGGTTGGAGGCGGTCCGGCTCCGGGCCGCTACGACCTGGTGTCCGTGCACTTCTTCCAGCCCCTGCCGTCGCAGTTCGGGGAGTTGTACGGCGGACTGGCCGACCTGGTTGACGCGGGCGGCTCGCTGCTCGTGGTCGGGCACCACCCCGACGACGTCGCCACCGGCGCGCGTCGACCGCACGGACCGCAATTGATGTTCACTCCCGAGCAGGTCGTCGAGATCCTGGACCCGGGGCAGTGGGAGGTCGTGACGGAGTCGGCACCGACCCGTGAGATGGCGGGCGACGAGGGTCCGGTCACCGTGCGCGACACGGTGGTGCGGGCCGTCCGGCGCTGAACCCACAGGTTTCTTTGCTTGGTTCTCGCGTTCGGCTGCGGGACCCCGGACGCCCGTGAAACCGTCGGTCTAGACCACTTTGGGAGCAGGCCTCAGGCGGCTCGACAAGGGGAAGTGGTCTTCACCCCAACTGGAGGAAATTTCATGGGATTCAAGCGCGCTCTGAACAGCAGGGTCGTCGCGGTCGGTGCCGGTGCGGCGGTGCTCGCTCTGCTGGCCGGCGGCGCCGGCTATGCGGCCGGTCAGATCGACTCGGGCGACATCGAGGACGAGACCATCCTGAGCAGGGACGTCAAGGACGGCAAGCTCAGGCTCAAGGACCTCTCGGACGGGACGCAGAAGAACTTGCAGGGCCAGGACGGCAAGGACGGCCAGGACGGCGAAGACGGCCAGGACGGTCAGGACGGCAAGGACGCCTTCGCCGACATGCAGGTGGCGGCGCTCGCGCAGTCCACGCCGATCGAGAACATCGGTGGCGGGATCAACCAGAACAACACCGACCTCGGGGTGAAGCTCACTCTCGAGCCGGGCAAGTACCTGGTGACCATCGACGGCGCCTTCATCAGCGACCAGGCCGCCGGCGATGGGACGCCCGCCGTGTGGCCGCAGCTCTCGCTGTGGATCGACCGCAGCGCGGACGGCAGCTTCCAGTGGCAGGAGAACGAGGGCGACATCAGCCCGAACGCACTGATGCCGCCGGCCGCGGACCGGCACATCTCCGTGCACGGCTCGACGATCGTGACTGTTGAGGAGACCACCGAGATCGGTCTGCTCGGCTTCGGCTACGCGGCCGACCAGTCCACCGCCCGCAGCGGTGAGATCGACGTGAACCGTGCGGTGCTGACCGCGACCCCGCTGCCCTGATCTGACACCTGACAGATCGCGCACCTCAGTGGTGCCCCGCGAGTCCGCTCGCGGGGCACCACGTGCCCATTTCGGACCAGGTTCGTTGGCTGGGGCATGCGCCGATGGGTGGCCGCTGCGGCGGCGGGTGCGGTCGCGGCGGGGTTGCTCGCGTCGGCCGGCGGCGCCTCCGGTGCTTCGACCGCTACCGGGCGATCGAACGATCTCGACATGTCGCAGGGCGTGGCGCCCTCCCATTCCGCGCGATCGAACGATCCGGACGACGCCGCGGCGCCGACCCCCCAGCTCCGGCGCAAGGGCCGCTGGCTGGTCGACGAGTACGGCCGGGTGGTGATCATCCATGGCCTCAACCTGGTCTACAAGCGCAAGCCCTACGCCCCGCCGAACAAGGTCACCGGCTTCCAGGCCCGCGACGCCCGGTGGCTGCACCGGCACGGCTTCAACGGTGCCCGGATCGGGACCCTGTGGGCGGGGCTCACGCCCGACCGGCCGGGGCGCGCGGATCCGGCGTACCTCCGCAGGTGGCAGCGGGTCATGGATCTGCTCGCCGACCGGCAGATCTGGATGCAGCTCGACGCCCACCAGGACCAGTGGCACGAGACGTACGGCGGCGAGGGCGTCCCGGACTGGGCGATGCGCCGGCCGGCGCCGTTCAACCTGCTGCCGGTGGTCAACGCGCCGTTCCCGCTGGGGTACTGGACGCCGGAGGTGTCCACGGTCTTCGACCGCTTCTGGGCCAACCGCGACGGGCTGCTCGACGGCTGGGTCGCCGCCTGGCGGGTGGCGGCCCGGGAGTGGCGCGACCAGCCCTACCTGATGGGCTACGACCTGATCAACGAGCCGTGGATGGGCCTCGAGTGGCCGAACTGCCTCACCGGCGGCTGCCCCGGCTCCTACCGCCGTGAGCTGCAGCCCGCCCTGGACAAGGCCCGGAAGGCGATCAGGAAGATCGACCGGAAGAACATCGTCTGGTGGGAGCCGCAGCAGTTCTCGGGCGGCCAGCGGATCGACACGTTCTTCACCGCGCCGAAGGGGGAGCGCCAGCTCGGCTTCTCCTGGCACAACTACTGCCCCGAGGTGTTCTTCGAGTCCCAGGGGCTCCCCGTCGGCGACACCGAGAAGTGCTGGAGCTTCGCGGAGAACCGGCAGCGGCACGCCCTGGACCAGTCGCGGCGGATGAACGCCGTCCCGATGATGACCGAGTGGGGGGCGACCGACAACGTCCGGGCGATCGAGATCGACGCGGAGGTCGCGGACCGGCACCTGATGGGCTGGACCCACTGGGCCTACAAGTTCTGGCGCGACCCGACGACGGCCGACGCCGACCAGGGACTGTTCCGCGACGACCGGCGGTTCGGGACGGTGAAGAAGGCGAAGGTGCGCACGCTGGTCCGCACCTACGCGCAGGCCGTCGCCGGCCGGCCGCTGGAGATGAAGTTCGACACCGACGACGGGTCCTTCCGGTTCCGTTACCGGCCGAGGCCCGGCATCGACTCGCCCACCCAGATCTTCGTCAGCCCGCTGCACTATCCCCGCGGATGGCGGGTGCGGGTCGACCACGGCCGGGTCGTGGGGCGGACCCCGACCCGGCTGCGGGTCGAGCCGGACTCCGACCGGGTGGTCACCGTGCGGATCGCCCGCCGCGGCCGCTGACCGGGAACGCCCGGGCCCTCCAGGGCGTTGAAATTGCTGAAGCCGTCTAGACTGACAACAGGATCGGTGAGCCGTCATGGTGACGGTCACTCTCGGCCTCCAAGGAGGAGACCACATGCAGAGCAACAACCCGGTGTTCCGGCGCTCGGAGGAGTTCCACGCCGGTGGCACGAACGCCTACGGCAACCAGACGTACGCCGGCAACGGCTCGACGTACCAGGGCTACGGCACCGACCCCTCGACCTGGGGGACCGGCCAGCCGGGCGCCCCCGGCCAGCCCACCCAGGCGCCGCCGACCACGGGACCGATGACGATCGACACGGTCGTCCAGAAGACCGCCATCTCGGTCGGCCTCGTGATCCTTGCCGCGCTGGCGACCTGGATCCTCACCCCGGAGATCTCGGAGACCGCCACCGGCGAGGACCTGGGCCCGCTGTTCGCCGCGATGACGATCGGCGGCCTCGGCGCGTTCGCCCTGTCGATGGTGAACTCGTTCAAGCGCGTCGTGAGCCCCGCCCTGGTGCTGGCGTTCGCCGCCCTCGAGGGTGTCGCGCTGGGCGCGATCAGCAAGCTGTTCAACTCCGTCTACGAGGGCAACGTGGTGATGGGCGCCGTCGTCGGCACCTTCGCGGCGTTCGCCGGCACGCTCGCGGCGTACAAGTTCTTCAACATCAAGGTCGGCGCGAAGTTCCGGACGTTCGTGATCGCCGCGATGTTCGGCATGGTCGGCCTGAGCCTGATGGAGCTGGTGCTCAGCGCGTTCAGCGCGGAGATCGGCCTGTTCGGCGTCAGCGGCCTCGGCATGCTGACCGCGTTCGCCGGCCTGGTGCTCGGCGTCTTCATGCTGATTCTCGACTTCGACTTCGTCGAGCAGGGCATCGCCAACGGCCTCCCCGAGCGGGAGTCCTGGCGCGCCGCCTTCGCGATCACCGTGGCGCTGGTCTGGATCTACACCAACCTGCTGCGGATCCTCGCATTCTTCAGCGACAACTGACGCACACCGCACGCTGACCCGTCGCCCTGGCGACGGGTCAGCGTCATTTGGGGGCCTGGAGCCAGGCCAGGACGGCGAGCACCCGGCGGTTGTCGTCCGGGGCGACGGGCAGGTCGAGCTTGGTGAAGATGCTGTTGCTCTGCTTGCCGACGGCCTTCTCGGAGACGAACAGCCGGGCGGCGATCGCGGCGTTGGAGCGGCCCTCGGCCATCAGGGCGAGCACCTCCTGCTCGCGGGTGGTGAGCCGGCTCAGCGGGCCGCCGCGCTCGCGCTGCTGCAGCATCGCGGCGACGACCTCCGGGTCGAGCACGGTGCCGCCCTCGGTGACCTGGCGCAGGGCCGCGACGAACCAGTCGACGTCGGTGACCCGGTCCTTGAGGAGATAGCCCACCGCGCCCTCGCCGCTGGCCAGCAGCTTCGGCGCGTACTGCGGCTCCACCAGCTGGCTGAGCACCAGGATCGGGAACCCGGGTCGCCGGGTGCGTGCCTCGATCGCGGCGACCAGGCCCTCGTTGCTGAACGACGGCGGGAGCCGGACGTCGACCACGGCGGCCTCGGCCTCCGGGTCAGCCTGGGCCTACCTCCGGCCGGGGTGCCGCGTCCGGGCGGTGAGTGTTGGTCGGTCTGTCGCGCGGATACCGACCCTGAGTCACCGCTCCCCGGGCGGCCCGGCCTACCGCGCGGACTCCGCCTCGGTCTCGCTCGGCTGCGGCGCCTCGTCCTCGGCCTGGGGCCGGCGCCGGCGGTGCCGTAGCTCGACCCAGAGCCCGCGGACCCCGAGCCGGTCGCCGCCGACCTGGGTGCCGCCGAGCTCGGTGCCGGCCTCGTTGACCGCCTGGATCGCGGCCCGGGTGACCGGCAGCACGCCCTCCCCGCGGAACGGCTCGGGCATCGCCTCGTCGGCGGGTGCCAGCTCGAGTGCGGCGAGCAGGGACGGGATCAGCAGGTTGGCCAGGGCCCGGTAGCCCTCCGCCGAGGGGTGGAACTGGTCCGGCCCGAAGAGCAGCGCGGGCGCCGCCGCGAACTCCGGCCCCAGGACCGAGCCCAGCGAGACCGTCCGGCCACCCTCCTTGATCACCGCGATCGTCTGTGCCGCGGCGAGCCGGCGCGACCAGGCCCGGGCCACCTGCTTCAGCGGCGGCGCGATCGGGTTGACCGTGCCCAGGTCGGGACAGGTGCCGACGACGACCTCGACGCCGGCCTCGCGCAGCCGGCGTACCCCTTCGGAGAGGTGTCGCACCGACTGGGCCGGCAGCGTCTTGTGGGTGACGTCGTTGGTGCCGATCAGGATCATCGCGACGTCGGGCTCGATCGGAAGGGCCCGGTCGATCTGGGCGCCCAGGTGGGGCGACCGCGCGCCGACGACCGCGAACTCGCGCAGGTAGACGCGGCGGTCGGCGTGCTCGGACATGCCGTTGGCCAGCAGCGCTCCCGGGGTCTCCTCCACCCGCTCGACGCCGTATCCGGCGGCGCTGGAGTCGCCCAGCAGCGCGACCCGGATGGCCGGGCCGGGGCGACCGCGGCCGTACCAGCCGGTCGCATCCGGCGGCGGATCCTCGCGCATCTGCCCGATGGTCCTGCGGGCCAGCCTGGCCTCGGCGGTGAGTACGCCGTACAACGCGCCGCCGAGCAGCGACAGACCGCCGCCGCCGTATGCAGCGGCGGCGGCGAGCTTGCGCGCGGCGCCGGCCTTACCCATGGAGCCAAACTGTACGGATGCCGCATAGATTGAGCGGATGCAGTACGTGAACTCGCTCCTGGACCTGATCGGCAACACCCCGCTGCTGCGGCTCTCGACGACGCTCGACGAGGTGGCCGAGACGGCGCCGCCGGTGCTGGCGAAGCTGGAGTACTTCAACCCCGGCGGCTCGGTGAAGGATCGGATCGCGACCCGGATGATCGAAGCCGCCGAGGCCTCCGGGGAGCTGCAGCCGGGCGGCACGATCGTGGAGCCCACGTCCGGCAACACCGGCGTGGGGCTGGCGATGGTGGCCCAGTCCAAGGGGTACAAGTGCGTGTTCGTCTGTCCCGACAAGGTCAGCGAGGACAAGCGCAACGTCCTCAAGGCGTACGGCGCGGAGGTGGTCGTCTGCCCGACCGCCGTGCCGCCAGAGCACCCGGACTCCTACTACAACGTCTCCGACCGGCTGGCCTCGCAGCCGGGGGCCTGGAAGCCCGACCAGTACTCCAACCCACACAACCCGCGCTCCCACTACGAGACCACCGGCCCGGAGCTCTGGCAGCAGACCGACGGCCGGATCACCCACTTCGTGGCCGGGGTCGGCACCGGCGGCACGATCACCGGAGTCGGCCGCTACCTCAAGGAGCAGAACGCCGCCGTCCAGGTCGTGGGGGCCGACCCCGCAGGCTCGGTCTACTCTGGCGGCAGCGGGCGGCCCTACCTCGTCGAGGGCGTGGGCGAGGACTTCTGGCCCGAGACCTACGACCGCTCCATCGCCGACCGGATCATCGAGGTCTCCGACGCCGACTCGTTCGCGTTCACCCGGCGGTTGGCCCGCGAGGAGGCGCTGCTGGTCGGGGGCTCGTCCGGCATGGCCGCCTTCGCCGCCGTACAGCTGGCCCGTGAGCTCGCCGGCACCCCCGAGGGCGAGGACGCGGTGATCGTGGTGCTTCTCCCGGACTCGGGGCGCGGCTACCTGACCAAGGTGTTCAACGACGAGTGGCTCGCCCAGTACGGCTTCGCCAGCGGCCACGAGCCCACCTCCCAGACCGTCGGCGAGGTGCTGCGCGGCAAGTCCGGCCGGCTGCCCGACCTGGTGCACACCCACCCCGGCGAGACCATTGCGGAGGCGGTGGCGATCCTGCAGGAGTACGGCGTCTCGCAGATGCCGGTCGTCCGGGCCGAGCCCCCGATCGTGGCCGCCGAGGTCGCCGGCTCGGTCTCCGAGCGCACCATCCTGGAGGCCCTGTTCACCGGCAACGCCCGGCTCACCGACTCCGTCGAGCAGCACATGTCCCCGCCCCTGCCCACCATCGGCTCGACCGAGGACGCCCGCGACGCGGTGAAGCTGCTGGAGACCGCCGACGCGGTGCTGGTCCAAGAGGACGGCAAGCCGGTGGGCGTGGTCACCCGCCAGGACCTGCTCGCCTACCTCGCCCGCCCGTAGCGAACCGAAACCACTTGACTCCGGATCCAGGTCCGGTGTCCAGGGTGGATCCATGCCAAGCGACATGAACCACCTCGACAATTGCGAACCTTGCGACACCCGGACGGAAGGCCCGGTGTTCTCTCTCTGGAGGGGGCGGCAGATCGGCCCCTGGGGGGCAACGGCCCGCGGCGTGGTGGGCGCGGGCGCGTTCGCCTGGGCGGTGGCACCCCCACACGACGAGCCCTGGCTGGACCTGCCGGTGGCCGCCTCGAAGCCCTGGGGAATCCTCATCGGCGCCGTCCTGGCGCCGGTCGCGCTCACCCTGGCGATGCGGCTCAGGGGCCGGTCCGCGCCTGCCCTGCGCCTGGGAAAGGGGCCGGCGACCGTGGTCACGGTCCTGATCCTGATGGCCGCCCAGATCTACCCGGTGGCGGTGATCGTCGCCATTGCGTTTCCGCTGCTGGTGCAGGCGGTCGTCGGTCGGGCTGGCTGCGAGGTGCTGACGATCCCGAACCTGGTGCTCCGCCGGCACGACTACCTGATGTGTCTGCCGTTCAGCCCGGTCGACGAGTGGGAGCGGCGCCGCCGAACACTGCTGCCCAGCGCCGGCCCCTAGGACGCGGGGAGCTACAGAACCCTGTGGATGACGAGATGCGCCGGGGGAAAGCCTGAGGCAGCCTGTCTCGGGTGTCCGTGGTGGAAGCGCTGGAGGAGCTCGGCGGGATTGCCCGTCGTTCCGCGCTGCTCCGCGTCGTCGACCGCGCCGACCTCGATCGCGCATTGGCCGCGGGTGACGTGGTGAGGGATGCCCGCGGCCTCTACGCGCTCCCCGGGGTCGACGAAGGCGCCCGCGCCGCAGCACGCCTCGGTGGGGTCCTGTCCCTCACGAGCGCGGCGCTCGCTCACGGCTGGGCGGTGCAGACCGTGCCCGACCGACCTCATGTAGCCGTGAGTCGTGGTCGGAAGGTCGATCCGAATCAGTCGTTCGCACACGTGCACCGCGCCGAGTTGCGCCCGGACCAGATCGATGACGGCAACACCTGCGTCGGACGACCCTGGGGCAGTGTCTGCGCCTCCTGCCTTACGACGAAGCGCTCGCGGTGGCAGACTCGGCGCGCCGCGAGGGCGTCGGGGCCAGCGTCTTCGACCGCATCGCCGACAACGCCAAGGGGCCTGGCGCACCCCAGATCCGCCGCGTCTGTCGCAACTCCAATGGCAAGGCGGCGAACCCGTTCGAGTCAGTCCTGCGGGCGATAACACTGGACGTCCCGGGTCTGGAGGCACAGCCGCAGGTAACGATCAGCGACGCAGAATTCACCGTGCGGCCGGATCTCGTCGACGAGCGACTCCGAGTGGTACTGGAGGCCGACTCCTTCGAGTGGCACGGCAAGCGGTCGGCGTTGGCCTCGGACTGCCGCCGCTACAACATGCTGGTCATCAACGGCTGGATCGTGCTCCGCTTCTGCTACGAGGACGTCATGTTCCACTCTGATGAAGTGCGTCGCGTGCTCCTCGCCGTGGTGGCGCTCGCCGAACTACTGAGCGAAGTCGGACTGCGGCGCCCCTCCGCCGCGTGACGTCGCTGTCTCGGCCTGACTTTGCTCATCACTTTGGCGAGGGAGGAACGCTAGAATGAGAACACGTTCTAGTAGGAAGGCCCCATATGAGCGTCAGCCCCGCCATTGACGGCTGGTTCACGACCGGACCGGAGCCGGCGCTGATCGGCTCGCAGTGCAGCAGCTGCGGGTGCGTGTTCTTCCCGCGCACCGAGGGCTTCTGCCGCAACCCGGTCTGCGACGGGGAGTCGTTCGAGGACGTCGAACTGTCCAGGCGCGGGCGGGTCTGGTCCTACACCGACGCGCAGTACCAGCCGCCCCCGCCGTACATCGCGGGTGATGAGTGGGAGCCGTTCGCGCTGGCGGCCGTCGAACTGCCCGAGGGCCTGGTCGTGCTCGGTCAGGTGGCCGAGGGGTACGGCGTCGGTGACCTGCATATCGGGCAGGAGGCCGAGCTCGTGGTCGAGACGCTCTACACCGACGACGACGGCGAGCGGACGATCTGGCGCTGGAAGCCCGTCGTGGAGATGGGCGAGGAGGCGGACCAGTGAGCGAGCAGGTGGCCGTCCTCGGGGTGGGTATGCACCCCTGGGGCAAGTGGGGGAAGAGCTTCGTCACCTACGGCGTGCACGCCGCCCGTGCGGCGCTGGCCGACGCCGGGGTGCCCTGGAAGGACGTCGACCTGATCGTGGGTGGGGAGACCGTGCGCAACGGCTACGCCGGGTACGTCGCCGGCGCGACGTTCGCGCAGGCGCTCGGTTGGAACGGCGCCCGGGTGGCCACGTCGTACGCCGCCTGCGCGACCGGCGCGCAGGCGCTCGACACCGCGCGCAGCCGGATCCTCGCCGGGCAGAGCGAGGTCGCGCTGGTGGTCGGCGCCGACACGACCCCGAAGGGCTTCCTCGCGCCGAACGCGGGGGAGCGGTGGGACGACCCCGACTGGCTGCGGTTCCGGCTGTTGGGGATGACCAACCCGGCGTACTTCGCCCTCTACGCCCGCCGGCGGATGGACCTCTACGGCGCCACGAGCGAGGACTTCGCGCAGGTCAAGGTGAAGAACGCCCGGCACGGCCTGCACAACCCGAACGCGCGCTACCGCAAGGCGTTGACCGCCCAGGACGTCCTGGACAGCGCGGTCGTCTCCGACCCGCTGCACCTGCTCGACATCTGCGCGACGTCCGACGGTGCCGCCGCAGTGGTGCTGGTGAGTGCCGAGTACGCGCGCCGGCTCGGCGCGGAGCGGCCGGTGCGGGTCGCCGCGGTCTCGACGGTCACGCCGACGTTCCCGAACACGGTGCTCGACATGCCGCTGCTGGCCACGGAGCCCGCCGGGATCGTGGGCCCGCCGGAGCGGACGTTCAAAGAAGGGATCGCGCACGCGGCCTACGAGGAGGCCGGCATCGGTCCCGAGGACGCGAGCCTGGCCGAGGTCTACGACCTCTCCACCGCCCTGGAGCTGGACTGGATCGAGGACCTCGGGCTGTGCAAGCGCGGCGAGGCCGAGGCCCTGCTCCGCGCGGGGGACACCACGATCGGCGGCCGGATCCCGGTCAACCCGTCCGGCGGCCTCGCCTGCTTCGGCGAGGCGGTGCCGGCGCAGGCGCTGGCCCAGGTGTGCGAGGTGACCTGGCAGCTGCGCGGACAGGCGGAGGGCCGCCAGGTCGAGGACGCCCGTGTCGGGATCACCGCCAACCAGGGCCTGTTCGGCCACGGCTCCTCGGTGCTGCTGACCCTCTGATGACGTACGTCGAGCTCTCCCGTCCGGATCCGGCGGTAGGCGTGATCACGCTGAACCGCCCGGAGCGGATGCACGCCATGTCCTACGACGTGATGGTGCCGTTCCGCGCCGCCCTCGACGAGCTCGGCGCGGACGGGGCGGTGCGCGCGGTCGTGGTCACCGGCGCCGGGACGGCGTTCTGCTCCGGCGCCGACCAGGAGTCGGCCGGGGCGCCGCCCGGCGTGGGCGACCTGCCGCCGACGACGTACGCGCTCCGGGCGATGCAGTACCTCGAGGACGTCGTGCTGACCATGCGCCGGCTGCCGCAGCCGCTGATCGCCGCGGTCAACGGCCCCGCGATCGGCGGCGGGCTGTGCCTGGCGCTGGCGTGCGACCTGCGGCTGGCGGCCCCGGCGGCCTACTTCCGCGCGGCGGGGATCAACAACGGGCTCACGGCGAGCGAGCTCGGACTCAGCTTCCTGCTGCCGAGGGCGGTCGGCTCGACGCGGGCGGCCGACCTGATGCTCACCGGCCGCGACGTCTCGGCGGAGGAGGCCGAGCGGATCGGCCTGGTGTCCGCGGTCCACGACGACGTGGTGGCGGCGGCGGTCGAGACCGGGCAGCGGATCGCCCGGTTCTCCCAGCCCGGGATCGAGCTCACCAAGAAGTCCCTGCACGCCGGGATGGCCGCGTCCTCACTCGAGGCGCACCTCACGAGCGAGGGACTCGGCCAGCTCTACCTGCGGCTGCTCACCGACAACTTCGAGGAGGCGACCCGGGCGCGCAAGGAGGGCCGGGACCCGGTCTTCCGCGACCGGCGCTAGCGATCCTTGGTCGCTAGAGATCGCCGCCCTCGTCGAGCAGTCGCTGGGTCTCGCGCTGGAGCAGCCCGAGCCGGGCCTCCTTGACCAGCGGTACCTCCCGCCGTCGGCGACGTACGTCGGCCAGGTCGAGCGAGACGGTGAGCACCTGCTCGCGGTCCTGCACCGCCTCCGCGACCGAGTTGCCCCACGGGTCCACGACGTGCGAGCCACCCCAGTAGCGGAACTGGCCCTCGGTGCCGACCCGGTTCACGAACACCACGAACACCTGGAACATCCGGCCGTAGAACCGGGTGATGTCGTGCCAGTACTCGTGGGAGTCGTACTTCTCGGGGAACATGCTCTGGGCGGACGCGGCAGGCACGAGCAGCACCTGCGCACCGTCGTGGACCGCCAGGAACGCCAGGTGCGGCTGCCACGCGTCGTTGCAGAGCAGCACCGCCACCCGGGTGCCGCCCGGCCCGGGGAACGCCCGCAGCGTCGGGCCGGGGGTGAAGTGGTTGCGCTCCTCGAAGGGCCGGTACGCCGGCAGGTACAGCTTGCGGTGCACGTGCGCCAGCTGCCCGTCGGCGTAGTAGCCCATGGCGTTGTAGGTGTGCGGGCTGCGTGCCCCGTCCTCGATGAAGCCGATCACGACCCCGGTGTCGCCCGCGTCCTGGACCACGTCCAGGAGGCGCGGGTCATCGGCCACCAGGGACAGGTCCGCGTCGATCTCGCCGATCGAGTAGCCGGACACGAACAGCTCGGGGAACACCACCAGGTCCGACCCCTCGGCGGCCGCGCCGGCGATCACCTCGCGCGCCCGCTCGAGGTTGCCCTCGACGTCGCCCAGCGTCGGCTCGAGCTGGGCGAGGGTGATCCGCACCTACGTCAGCCGATCAGGTCGTTGTCCTCGAGCCACTTCTCGGCGACCCCCTCGACGGGCAGTCCTTCGACGTCGACCTGCGCGTTCAGCTCCTGCAGCTCCTCGGTCGTGAGCGCGTCGGAGACGGGTTGGAGCACCTCCTCGATCTCCGGGGTGTCCGCCAGGACGTCCTCGCTGATCGTCATCGCCACCTCGTATCCCGGGAAGAACTGCTGGTCGTCCTCGAGCACCACCAGGTCGTTGGCGGGGATCTGACCGGCGCTCTCGAAGACCTCGCCGAACGCGCACGGGTCCGCGTCGGGCAGCGCGGTGTAGATGATCTCGAGGTCCACCTCGGTGATCTGTGCGTCGGGCAGGTCGAACCCGTACGCCTGCTCGAGGCCGGGCCACCCGTCCTCACGATCGAGGAACTCCGCGGCGGCGCAGAGCGTCGCCGACTCGGGGTCGCTGTTGACCAGCTCGGCGTAGTCGGAGATCGTCTCCACCCCGGTCGAGTCGACGGTCTCCTGGGAGGCGGCCATCGCGTAGGTGTCGTTCGCCTCCGACTTGACGATCCACTCGACCCCGTTGGCGGCGTCCTGCTCGGCGACCGCGTCGAACAGCTCCTGCGGGTCCTTCGGCGCGTCCGCGGTGGTGTTGCCGAGGATGTCGACCCAACCGGTGCCGGTGTACTCCCAGTACATGTCGATCTCACCGCTCTCGAGGGCGGTGCGCACGTTCGCGGTGCCCTCGATCCCCGTCTCGTCGCTCACCTCCGCTCCCGCGTCCTCGAGCACCCGGATCGCGATCGCCCCCAGGATCTTCTGCTCGGTGAACTCCTTGGACCCGACCGTGAAGGTCTTGCCCTCGAGCTCGTCGCTGCTGGCCTCGCCGCCGTCGTCGCCGCATCCGGCGGCCACGAGGGTGAGCCCGGCCACGGCGGTCAGCGTGACTAGCTTCTTCGAGTTGCGCATGGTGCTCTCACCTTCGGTTGTGGGTTTGTCGTGTGGGTCGTCACGGCGCGGGATCAGAGTCCCTTCGGGCGGAGGATGTCCTCGGCGATGCCCGCGACGTAGTCGACGAGCAATGCGAGGACCGCCACCAGGATTCCGCCGATGATGGTGATGTACGGGTGGTTGCTCGAGAACCCCGACACGATCAGGGCGCCCAGCCCACCGGCGCCGATGAAGGCACCGAGGGTCGCCGTGCCGACGTTGATGGTGAGCGCCGTCCGGAGGCCGGCCATCATCACCGGCACCGCCAGCGGCAGCTCGATCCGGGTGAGCACCTGACGCTTGGTCATGCCCATCCCGCGCGCCGACTCGATGACCGATGCGTCGACCTGGGTCAGGCCGACCATCGTGTTGCGCAGCACCGGCAGGGTCGTGTACGCCGCCAGGGCGACGACGGTCGGGGTGAACCCGATGTCCCAGTGGATGGCGAAGAGCACCATCAGGCCGATGGTCGGCACGGCCTGACCGACGTTGAAGACCGCGATGGCGAAGGGGGTGACCGGCCGGGCGAAGTGGCGGGTCAGGAAGATCCCGAACGGGATGGCGACCGCCAGCACGATCAAGGTCGACACGACCGTCAGCTCCAGGTGCTCCTGGGTCCGGGCGAGGATGTAGTTGAGGTCGAGCCGCTTCTTCTCGACCGTGTCCTTGTCCCGCCGCGCCATGGAGACGAACGTGAAGAACAGGACGATGGCGAGCAGCGTGGGCATGAAGAAGTAGCGCCCGACCCACGGGCGGCGGCGGCGCGGAGCGGTGTCGAGGGCGGCGCCGGACGCCAGCCCGGTGGCCCTGATCTTCTCCTCGGTGCGCGCCACGTCAGTCCGCCTCCTCCTCGGCGTCCTCGGGGCGCAGCCGACCACGCTCGGCACGCCGGAGGGTGCGCACCGTCTCGTTGATCGTGTCGATGTCGACGATGCCCTGGTAGGCGTTCGAGGAGTCCACCACGATCGCGGTGCTGTAGCGGGCGGTGATCATCTCGTTCAGCGTGTCGCTCAGGGTCGCGTTGGGCTGCACGACCGCCTCGGCGGGCAGGCCCAGACCCGCGCCCACGGGGCCGCCGACGGCCCGGTTCAGGTGGTCGGCGTTGATCCAGCGCAGCGGGCGCTGCT
>Ga0299913_10001682_pt1 | contig 16676 bp, 15 predicted proteins | sample RVTome_9_FD_201360 | JGI IMG/M metagenome (GOLD analysis project Ga0299913, IMG submission 201360) | Soil microbial communities from uranium-contaminated site in the Upper Colorado River Basin, Wyoming, United States - RVT155D38 (version 2) ... | reverse complement strand
CAACGGCGACGAGATCACCCGCGCGGACGTGGAGTTCGCCTCGGAGATGCTCCAGCACCACGCCGAGGCGCTGGCCGTGGTCGACCTGACCCTGGGCAAGGAGCTCGACCCGGAGCTGCAGGCCCTGGTCGAGGACGTGCGCTCCGAGCACAACCGCGAGGTCGGGACGCTGACCACCACGCTCACCGACTGGGGCGAGGAGGTGCCGGCGACCGTGCGCGACCACGTCAACCACGAGCACGGGGGCGGGGACGAGCACGCGGACATCAGCGGCGCCGAGGGCGCCCGGTTCGCCGAGCTCTGGGTCCCCGAGATGGTGGCCGCCCTCGAGGACTGCGCCCAGCTCGCCGAGGACCACGAGGGCCACCACGCCCCGACCGCGGAGCTCGCCGACACGGTCGCCGAGACCCACCAGGAGCACATCGAGACCCTGGAGGGCCTGCAGTGACGATCACCGACCTGCGCACCGGGCTCACTCCGCTCCTGCGCGACCGCTGGAGCCCGCGGGTCCTCGACGACACCCACGTCCTCTCCGACGAGGACCTGCTGCTCCTGCTCGAGGCTGCCCGCTGGGCGCCCAGCACCGGCAACTCGCAGCCGTGGTCCTACCTCGTCGGCCGCCGCGGCGACGACACCTTCGCCCGGCTCGTCCCGACCCTGAGCAGGGGCAACGCCCGCTGGGTCCCGCGGGCCAGCGCGGTCCTGGTGAGCCTGCGGCAGGTCGCCCCGGCCCCCGGTGAGGAGCCCGGCACCTACGCGTACGCCGCCCACGACACCGGGCAGGCCGCCGCCCACCTCACCGTGCAGGCCGCCGCACTCGGCCTGGTCGTGCACCAGTTCGCCGGCTTCGACCACGACGCGGTGGCCGCGGAGTTCGGCGTACCGGACCACGTCCGGGTGACCGCCGGCCTGGCCGTCGGCCGCGAGGGCGACCCGGCCACCACCGACGTCCCCGAGAAGGACCGCGCGACCCGCAGCCGCCGGCCGCTCGCGGACTTCGTGTACGCCGGCGCCTGGGGCGAGATCGCGCCCGTGGTGCGCTGACGCGTGGTGTGATGACGCCGTGAGGAGCCCTGCGTCGACCCGGTCCGCCCCGCGTCGCAGCGGCCTCTGGCTGCTGGGCCTCCTCGCGATCGTCCTGCTGATCAACGTGCCGTTCAGCTGGAGCCTCTGGACCCGCTACCAGCTCGACCGGCACGGGCTCACCACCCAGGCGGTCGTCGAGGACGACCCGGAACGCACCGTCGCCGTACCCGCGGACGACCCGCAGGCCTGGTACGTCGCCTACCGGCTGCCCCGGGACCTCGACGACGAGCAGCTGCTGCGCAGCACGCAGGTCGAGCGCGCGGTCTTCGAGGAGGCCACCGTGTCGGGCCAGGTCGAGATCACCTACCTGCCGGACGACCCGGTCACGCACCTGGTCGAGGGCCAGGTCACCCACCGGCTCGCCTACGTGCTGGTCGGCTTCGCCGACCTGGCACTGCTCGCGATGGGCCTGCTCTACGTCTTCGTCGGTCGCAGGCACGAGAGGGACCTGCTGCTCGAGGCGCTCGCCGACATCGAGCGCTGCCCGCCGTCCTTCACGATGACCGAGCTCGGTGACGACGAGTGGCTCATCACCGGCGAGGTCGTCGAGCTCTTCGACGACGGGCTGGCGCTCGAGACCCGCGACCACAAGCGGGTGCGGGTGCGACTCGGCGCGTTCCACAGCGAGATCGGCCACCAGCAGGCGGCCCGGGTGCACGGCCGCGAGGTCTCGTCGTTCTGAGGATTTCGGGCGCTGGTCGCGAGAACTCTACGACCACTACTTGAGCGTAACCCCCACCTCACGGGAAGGTGCTCGCATGGCCGCCACCGCATCGTCGTACTCGATCACCATGCGTCTCTACACGGACCCCGACCACGCGGTGGTCGGCGAGGTGGCGACCACCATCGCGCAGGAGGGCGGCATCGTCACCGCCATCGACGTCGCGGAGTCCAGCCACGAGCGGCTGACCGTCGACGTCACCTGCTCGGCCTCCGACGAGGAGCACTCCCACCGGCTCACCGCGGTGGTCGAGGCGCTCGAGGGCGTGAGCGTCCACAAGGTCTCCGACCGGACCTTCCTGATCCACCTCGGCGGCAAGATCGAGGTCCACTCCAAGGTGCCGCTGAAGACCCGCGACGACCTGTCGATGGCCTACACGCCCGGCGTCGGCCGGGTCTCCCTGGCGCTGGCGCAGAACCCCGACGACGTACCCCGGCTCACGGTCAAGGGCAACTCGGTCGCGGTGGTCACCGACGGCTCCGCCGTGCTCGGCCTGGGCAACATCGGCCCGGGCGCCGCGCTGCCGGTCATGGAGGGCAAGGCGGCGCTGTTCAAGCGCTTCGCCGACATCGACGCCTGGCCCATCTGCCTGGCCTCGCAGGACGTCGACGAGATCGTGCGCGCGGTCGAGATGATCGCGCCGGGCTTCGGCGGCATCAACCTCGAGGACATCGCCGCTCCGCGGTGCTTCGAGATCGAGCAGCGCCTGCGGGAGTCGCTCGACATCCCGGTCTTCCACGACGACCAGCACGGTACGGCGATCGTCGTGGCCGCCGCGCTGACCAACGCGCTGCGGGTCGTCGGCAAGGACCTGGCCGACTGCCGCGTCGTGGTGTCGGGTGGCGGCGCCGCCGGGTCCGCGATCGTGCGCCTGCTCCTGGCCGGCGGCGCGACCGACGTCGTCGTCTCCGACCGCACCGGCCTCCTGTCGGGCGACGACGAGACGCTCTCGCCCGCCCACCGCGAGCTCGCCGGGCAGACCAACCCCCGGCGGATCCGCGGCACGCTGCGCGACGCGCTCCAGGGAGCCGACGTCTTCATCGGCGTCTCGGCGCCCAAGGTCCTCGACGCCGCATGGATCCCCGAGATGGCGAAGGACCCGGTGGTCTTCGCACTGGCCAACCCCGACCCCGAGGTCGACCCGGCCGAGGCCGCGAAGCACGCCGCCGTCGTCGCGTCCGGCCGGTCGGACTACCCCAACCAGATCAACAACGTGCTCGCGTTCCCCGGCGTCTTCCGCGGTCTGCTCGACGCCCGTGCCCGCGACGTCACGGTCGACATGATGCTGCGCGCCGCGGACGCCATCGCCCATGTCGTCAGCGACGAGGAGCTCAACCCCTCGTTCATCATCCCCAGCGTCTTCCACCCGGACGTGCCGAAGGCGGTGGCCGCCGCGATCAGCGGCAAGGCGATGGGCTAGTCCCGCCGGGGCGTCGCGCGCCCCGGGAGCCGTCGCCCGCGGACCGCACGACGCGCTGCGCGGGTCGTCAGAGGTCGCGGTGCTGCAGGTCCACCTGGTCGTCCTCGATCAGCGGCGAGCGCCGGTTGAGGTTGACCACCGCGGCCGCGAGGCCGCCCCAGATCACCAGCATGGCGACCACCATCATCACGATCGCTGCCATGCTCATCGCGGCACCTCCTCCTCGTCATCGGCGCTGCGCGCGCCGTCGTACTCGGTCAGGACGTCGTCGGGCCGCCAGCGCACGTGGCCCAGCCAGAAGCCGGCCACCATGAAGACGAGCGCGGCGACCGGCCCCCATCCGAAGAGGCCCAGCATCCACGCCGGATAGCCCCCGTAGGGCTCGGTCACCGCGACGTAGAACTCGCGTCCCAGCACCAGAGCCAGGGCGATCGGCGCGACCAGGCCGATCAGGAGCTTCCACCAGCCGACCACGGGCACCGAGCCGTGGGTGTTGAGGTGGTCGGAGAGCATCGGCAGCGCCCGCAGCACCCAGGCCACGACGACCATGCTCACCACCGCGACCAGCAGGATGCCGAAGCGGTTGACGAAGTAGTCGACGATGTCCAGCACGTAGAGGCCGCTCGTGGTGGAGAAGAACGCCAGGCTGAGCAGTGTGGCCGGTACGACGACGACCAGCGTCGCCGCACGACGGTCCAGGTCGAGCTTGTCGCGCACACCGGAGATGACGACCTCGATCACGCTGATCAGGGAGGTCAGTCCGGCGATGACCAGCGAGCCGAAGAACAGGAGGCCGAGCACGGCTCCCAGCGGCGCCTCGTTGATGATCGTCGGGAAGGCGATGAAGGCCAGGCCGATGCCGTCGCTGACCACGCCGTCGACCGCGACGCCCTGGGCCTGCGCCATGAAGCCGAGCGCGGCGAAGACGCCGATGCCGGCCAGCAGCTCGAAGCCGGAGTTGGCGAACCCGACCACGAGGCCGGAGCCGGTCATGTCGGTCTTGCGTCCCACGTAGGAGGCGTAGGTGATCATGATGCCGAAGCCGATCGACAGGCTGAAGAAGATCTGGCCGAAGGCGGCCGCCCAGACCAGCGGGTCGAGGAGCGCGCCCCAGTCGGGCCGGAAGAGCGCGTCGAGGCCCTGGCCCGCGCCGTCGAGGAAGAGCGCCTGCACGACGAGCGCGAGGAAGGCCAGGACCAGCAGCGGGATGAAGACCAGCGCGGTCGCGCCGATGCCCTTCTGCACGCCGAGGTAGAGCACCACGCCGACGACCAGCCACACGAGGACGAGTGGCCAGATCACGCCCGGCACCAGGTTGGCCTGGACGCCGACGTCGCCGATCTCCAGCACCTCGTTGAAGAAGTACGCCTCCGGCTCGGGGCCCCAGGCCTTGTCGACGGAGAAGATCGTGTAGCGCACGGCCCACGCGATGACCGCCGCGTAGTAGACGGCGATCAGGAAGCAGATGCCCACCTGCCACCAGCCCAGGCTCTCCGCGCCGCGGCTCAGCCGGGCGAAGGACAGCGGGGCGGAGCCGCGGTGGCGGTGACCGATCGCGTAGTCGAGCAGCAGGAACGGGATGCCGGCGGTCAGCAGGGCCACGAGGTAGGGGATCAGGAAGGCGCCGCCGCCGTTCTCGTACGCGACGTAGGGAAAGCGCCAGATGTTGCCCAGTCCCACCGCGGAGCCGATCGCGGCGAGGATGAAGACCTTGCGGGACGTGAACGACCCGCGCTTCGCCGACACGGTGTCGGGCGTGCTCGTACTCATGCGTGCCTCCTTCTCCCCGTGCTCCCTAGGCTGGCACGACTCGGGGCCGAGGGGACCCACCGCAGAGGGCGAAAATGCGAAGCGTTGTCGAGCCGTGACCTGAGACGCTTCGAGCATGTCCACCACGCTCGAGCTCCGCGATCACCTCGACGGCCTGCGCGAGGCCGTCGTCGCGTTCGTGAGGTACGCCGACCGCGCGGGGCTGCGCGCGCCGGTGCCGACCACCCCGGACTGGACGGTGCGCCGGCTCGCGGCCCACCAGGGCATGGTGCACCGTTGGGCCGCGGCGACGCTCCGTGGCGACCAGGCCGATCCGGACGCGCTGGAGGAGGAGGGCCGGCGCCATCCCGACCCGCTGGAGTGGCTGCGCGACGGGGCGATCGAGCTGGCCACCGAGATCCACCGGGCGCCCGAGGACCTCGAGGCACCGGTCTTCCTGAGGGACGCACCTCCTGCCAGGCGGTTCTGGGCGCGGCGCCAGTGCCACGAGACCACGATCCACGCCGTCGACGCGCTGGCGGCGGCGCTCGGTCGCTACCCGAAGGCAGCCGACACGTGGATCAGCGAGCCGCTCGCCCTGGACGGCATCGACGAGCTGCTCCGGGGCTTCCTGCCGCGGTCCCGGTCGCGGCTGCGCTCCGAGGAGCCGATGACGGTCGGCGTCGTGCCCGGGAGCGGTGGCCGGGCCTGGCTGGTCGAGGTCGGCCCCGAGCCACCGGTGACGACCGAGACGACGCGCGACGAGGCCCGGCGGCGGGAGGTCGACGTACGACTGGAGGGCAGCGCGGTCGCGCTCTACCTGACCCTGTGGAACCGCTCCGACGAGGTGGCGCCGACGGGGGACGGGCTGGACCTCTGGCGCACCGGAGCACGTGTGACCTGGACCTGACCGCCGTCGCGGGTGTTGCGTGTGTGGGTAACGGCGCCTGCGCTGGGTAGCGTCACTGCGGTCCACCCAGAGGACGAGAGGACTCCACATGTTCGAGAGGCGCAAGAAGCGCAACGACCTGTCAGAGCGCGCAGAGCGCACCTTCTTCGGGCGCTCGTCGCCCGGAGAGACCATCGAGAAGAGCGCTCCTGCCGACGTCTCGGTGGCAGGAGCGGTCGAGTCGGGGCAGCGGGCCGGCGACGAGCGGGCCCGGGTGCCTGCTGGCCCGCCGGAGGCCGCTGGCCGACCGTGGACTGCTGGCGCACCCGAGGCGCCGGCGACCCGGTGGTCGGGCCGGCATGCGTCTGCGGACGCACCCGCGGAGGAGGCGGCCGGGGACGGGTCCGGTGTGGTCTCGCCGCCCGAGCCGATGCCGGGGACCGAGCCCACGCCCGAGCCGGAGCCGGCTCCTGAGCCGGAGCCCGCGCCCGGGCCGACGCCTGCCCCGACGCCGGGGCCGGAGCCGGAGCCCTCGCCGCAGGGCCCCGGATCGCGTGACGAGCCGGTGGCCGTGCCTGAGGCGGGTGCTGACTCGGCGCAGGGTGGGTCGCTGGGTACGGCGGCTGCGGTGGCCGGTGGTGCCGCGGTGGTCGGTGGTGCTGGTGCCACGGCTGCGGCGGGTGGTTCCTCGGAGGGGGTGCAGGCCGCTGCGACGGACGGGTCTGGTGTCGACTCGCCGCCCGAGCCGGTGGCGGCCACCGAGCCCGAGCCGACGTCGGGCCCCACGTCGGAGCCTGCGTCGCAGGACGCCGGTCCGGACGACGAGTCGGCAGGAGCGGCCGAGTCGGCCACGGAGGACGACTCGCAGGGCAGGACGGCGCCCATCGTGGGCGGAGCCGCGGCGGGCGGGGTCGCTGGCGTGGCCGGCGCAGCGGCTCTCTTCTCCCGCGACGACGAGGCCGCACCGGCGAGCGAGGAGCCCGGCTCCCGGCCGGGGTACCTCTCCGAAGGGTCCTCGCCGACCGACGAGGACACCGGCGTCGGCAGCCTCCCGGGCCGTCGCGACGCCCCACGGGAGGACAGCGAGCGGAGTGCCCAGCTGGCCCGCGAGGCGGCGCACGACCGCTTCGGCGGGCTCAACCCCGGTGCGGCGTTCTTCGGCTGGCTGGTCGCGCTGTCCTGCACGCTGCTGGTCAGTGGCCTCGTGGGTGCCGTGGTGGCCGCGGTCAGCCGCACCGGTGGGCTCGAGCTGTCGTCGGGCGACGTCGGCCAGCTCGGCATCGCGGCCGGCGTCTTCCTCGGCGTCTCCGCGATCGGCTGGTACGCCGGCGGATACGTCGCGGGTCGCATGTCGCGCTTCGACGGCGGGCGCCAGGGCATCGGCGTCTGGCTGATCGGCGTGGTCGCCATGGTGGCCGCGGCCTCGGTGGGGGCGATCTTCGGCGCGGAGTACAACGTGCTCGACCGGGTGGACCTCCCGCAGCTGCCGCTCAGCGGCGGCGAGGCAGGGATCGGTGCCGTGGGCCTCGTGGGCGCGTTCCTCCTGGTCACCCTGCTGGCCGCGCTTGCCGGCGGCAAGGTGGGCTACCGCTACCACCGCAGGGTGGACCGGGCGCACCGGGTCTGACGTCCCGTGGAGCGCCGGCGACCCCGCGTGGGTCGCCGGCAGTTCCGCATTTGGGCCCGCGTGCCCCGTGCCGACATGGGTACCGACCCGAGGTCCCATGACCCATCGACGGCACGAGAGGACGGACGACATGCTCACCTTCCACCGGCGGGATGCGCACGCGCACGACGCCGATCGTGACGGCGCGACCGCGGAGCACATCCGCCACGACGCGGCCCACGACCGCTTCGGGGGGATGAACTTCGGAGCCGACTTCTTCGGGTGGCTCGTCGCGCTCTCCTCCACCGCGCTGCTGACCGGCATCATCGGGGCAGTCGCCGCGACCGTGACCGAGCAGACGAACATCAGCCAGACCGACGCGGAGCGCGAGGCGGGCACGATCGGCCTGGTCGCCGCAGGCGTGCTCCTGCTGGTCTTCGCCATCGGCTACTACGCCGGCGGGTACGTCGCCGGCCGGATGTCGCGCTTCGACGGCGGGCGCCAGGGTCTCGGAGTCTGGCTCATCGGGCTCGTCGTGATGCTGCTCGCCGCAGGCGCAGGCCTGCTCTTCGGCAGCGAGTACAACGTGCTCGACCGGGTCGACCTGCCGCAGCTGCCGTTCTCCGGCAGCGAGATGAGCCTCGGCGCTGCCGTGACCGGCGTCGCGATCCTGGTCGTGACCCTGTTGGCCGCGCTCGCCGGAGGCAAGGTCGGCCGGCGCTACCACGGCAAGGTCGACCGCGCCCAGATCGGCTGACCCGACCGAGCGTGACGGCCGGCCGCCCCTCGGCGGCCGGCCGTCGTCATGTCCGGCGACCCCTGCGAACGGCCCGTGACACCCTTGACACGACGGTTTTACAAATGCGAGGCTCCTGTAAAGTCTTTACAACTGACGACTGTTTGTAAAGCGAGCGAGGAGGCTCGAGATGGTGGATACGACCACGGGCACTGTCCCCGAAGGTTCGACCGAGACCTGGAAGGACAAGAAGCGCTATCTGTGGCTACTGGGGCTGATGGTCCCCGGCTTCGGCGTACTCGCCTTCGTCGCCTACGCGCTCTACGACTGGTCGTGGGTGCTGTGGGTCGGTCCGCTGCTGATCCTGGTCATCATCCCGATCCTCGACCTGCTGATGGGGCTGGACGGCAAGAACCCGCCCGAGGACATCATCGAGGCGCTGGAGAACGACAAGTACTACCGGTGGATCACCTACCTCTACCTGCCGATCCAGTACCTCGTCTTCGTGGCCGCGTTCGCCATGCTGGTCGGTCACAACCCGATCGCGTTCGTGAGCGACCTGATCGGCATCTCCGGCTGGGTGGGCGCCCACCTCAGCCCTGAGCTGGTCCGCGACTTCGACCTCTCCCTGGTCCAGAAGATCGGCCTGGCGATCTCCGTCGGCTGCATCGGCGGCATCGGCATCAACACCGCGCACGAGCTCGGCCACAAGAAGGAGGCCAACGAGCGCTGGCTCTCCAAGATCGCGCTGGCCCAGAGCTTCTACGGCCACTTCTACATCGAGCACAACCGCGGCCACCACGTGCGGGTCGCCACCCCGGAGGACCCGGCGTCCTCGCGTCTGGGCGAGAACTTCTACCAGTTCTGGCCGCGCACGGTGTTGGGCTCGCTCAAGTCGGCCTGGTCGCTGGAGAAGAAGCGCTACCAGCGCAAGGACACCCACCCGTTCCACCTCGGCAACGACGTGCTCAACGCCTGGCTCATGTCGGTGGTGCTCTTCGGTGGCATCGTTGCCCTGTTCGGTGTGGAGACCATCCCGTACCTCGTCCTGCAGGCGATCATCGGCTTCTCGCTGCTGGAGGTCGTCAACTACCTCGAGCACTACGGCATGCTGCGCCTCAAGGTCGGCCCCCGCCAGCGCTACGAGCGCGTCGCGCCGCGCCACTCGTGGAACTCGAACAACATCGTGACCAACGTGTTCCTCTACCACCTGCAGCGGCACAGCGACCACCACGCGAACCCGACCCGTCGCTACCAGGCCCTGCGCGACTTCAAGGAGTCGCCGGCCCTGCCGACCGGGTACGCCGGCATGATCCTGCTCGCGCTGTTTCCGCCGCTGTGGCGCCGGGTCATGGACCGCCGCGTCATGGCGCACCTCGACGGCGACATCTCCCTGGCCAACGTCCAGCCGAGCAAGCGCGAGAAGTACTACGCGAAGTACGGGACGCCGCAGCAGCAGCGCGACCTGGCGCTCGAGGACGTGACCGTCCAGAGCTTCGACACCGAGGTGATGGCCGCGAAGTGCCCCGGCTGCTCCTACGTCTACACGGTCGCCGCCGGTGACGAGCACGAGGGCTTCGCCGCCGGCACGGCCTGGAACGAGATCCCGGACGACTGGACCTGCCCGGACTGCGGCGTGCGTGACAAGGTTGACTTCATCCCGGTCGACCCCGAGACGCTGAAGGTGGTGTCGCGATGAGGATCGTCGCCGACTACGACACGTGCGAAGGGCTCGGCATGTGTGAGTCGATGGCTCACGAGTACTTCGAGCTCGACGATGACGACAACATGCACATCCTCGACGAGAATCCTCCGGAGGAGGACCGCAAGCACGTGCTGGCAGCGGTCAACTCCTGCCCCGTGCTCGCGCTCAAACTGGAAGGGTGAGGTCCGCGGCCATGGTTTCGACGATGATGGGCTCGGCGGACGCCACCTCCGGCACCATTCGTGACCGCATCGTGGCCGTGGCCACCGACCTGACCACGACCGACGGCTGGGCGGCGGTGACGATGGGCCGTCTCGCGGACGCGGTCGGGGTCAGCCGGCAGACCGTCTACAACGAGATCGGCACCAAGACCGCCCTCGCCGAGGCCATGGTGCTCGGCGAGCTCGCCCGCTTCCTCGAACGGGTCGACCGGGCGTTCCAGATGCACCCGGACGACATCCTCGCGGCGATCGAGGAGGCCGTCACCGGCGTACTCGACTTCGCGGAGGGCAATCCGCTGCTGCACGCGATCGTCAGCGCCACGCACGGCGCCGACACCGAGCTGCTGCCGCTGCTGACCACGCACACCGGCGCCCTGATGGAGACCGCCAAGCTCGTGGTCGGCGAGCACCTGGCCACCTACGACATCGACCTCGAGCCGGACCGGCTGGAGATCGTGGTCGACTCGATCGTGCGGGTGGTGCTCAGCCACGTGATGCAGCCGAGCGGTGAGGCCGCCGTGACGGGCGAGGGCCTCGCCTGGATCGCGGCTCGCATCCTGCGGATCACGTGAGCGCGCTAGCCTGAGCATGGCGGGCCTGCGGGGGCCCGGGACGGCGGGGAGCAGGATCGATGGCAGGACGAGCTCGCGTGCGCGCCGCGCTGGCTGCGCTGTCGTGCCTCGCGGTGGTCGCGGGGTGCGCTGAGGGCGAGCCCGAGGACAAGAAGGGCGGCGACGAGCCGTCGTCCGCCAGCCCGTCAGGTCCGTCAGGTCCCTCACCCACGGTCACCGTGCCGGTCTTCGACGACGAGCACGCGATGGACCCGCCCGGCCCGCTGAAGGGGCCGCAGGTGCCGGCCGACATCCTGATCTACGCCGAGGAGACCCTGTCCGAGGACATGGTCGAGCAGATCAGGGCGATCAAGGGCGTGCACTCGACCGAGCAGCTCTCGCTCGCGTCCGCCTCCATCGAGAACAACGTCTTCACGATCGCCGCCGTGGACCCGGCGACGTACCGGCGCTTCACCCTGGTCGGGAAGCAGGACGAGATCTGGGGCCGGGTCGCGGGCGGCGAGATCGCGACCGCGAAGTCCGTCTCTGACAAGGTCGCCGACGAGGACTCCTTCATCAAGCTCGGCAGCGAGAAGGACGCCCCCTCGGTGCACGTCGGGGCCTACGCCCCCCAGGCCGGCAACATCGACATCGTCGTCAACGAGAAGTGGGGCGAGGAGATCCTCCAGACCCACGACAACGCGCTGCTGATCTCGACGTTCACGGCGTCACCGCAGTCGATCAGGAAGCCGCTGCAGCGGATCGTCGGCAGGAACGCCTCCATCCAGAACCTCGACGTGGTCGCTCGTGAGGGCCTCGACCCCAACACTGTGCAGACCGCGGTGCCGACGGGCGGCTCGGTGGGTGCGGCCGTGGGCACCTACCGCTACCGCGTCGACGGTGGCCGGGTGATCCCCGACTCGGGCTGGGTGAGCGCCAACATCGTCACCGACACCGTCCCGCTGCTGGGCCGGGTGACCTGCCACAAGGACATGATGGCGCAGCTCAAGGGAGCGCTCGCCGAGGTCGTCCAGCGCAACCTGGCCGAGCACGTCTACCAGACCGCGGGCTGCTACCACCCGCGGTTCATCGCCAACACCACGCGGCTGTCCAACCACTCGTTCGGCATGGCGATCGACATCAACTCGCTCGAGAACGGTCGCGGCACCGTCGGGCAGATGCACCCCCACGTCGTGGAGATCTTCAAGAGGTGGGGCTTCGGCTGGGGCGGCGACTGGGCCTGGACCGACCCGATGCACTTCGAGATGAACCGGATCGTCACCGCCGGCTGACCCCTCCCCTCCCCTCCCCCCGAGGTGGCGCTCGTGGCCCGCCGAGGTGGCGCTCGTGGCCGCGCGAAGTGGGAGGCGTGGCCACGCGGGGCGGTGCTCGTGGCCCGCGGAGGCTTGTGCGCCAGCTTTCTTGCACAGGGTGGCAGCGGGACCCGTTCCTCCCCAGCTGGCGATGGTGACGGGGCGCAGCGGCCGAGCGTGGGCAGACGCTCAGGCATGAACCTTCCTGACCGACCCTTCCTGTACTCCGAGGCCGCCGGACTGGGGCTCTCCCGACGCAGGCTGCGCACGGCCCTGGGCTCCGGTGAGCTCCGCCAGGTGCTGCGCGGTGTCTACTGTGCCGCGCGGCTCCCGGACAGCGTCGAGCTCCGCGCGGTGGCCGCCTGCCTGGTCATACCCGAGCAGGCGGTGGTCAGCGACCATGCCGCGGCCTGGCTCCACGGCATCGACTCCTACGACGCCTTCGCGCTCGAGGTGCCGCCCGCAATCGAGGTCGTGTCCCTTGCCGAGCACGACCGAAGCCGTCGGGCCGGCCTGCTCGGAGGGAAGCGTGAGCTGACTCCCGACGAGGTCATGGTGGTCAACGGCGTACGCGTCACCACACCCGTGCGTACGGCGGCGGACCTGGCCTGTCGCCGCGGTCGGTTCGCGGCCATGGCGGTGCTCGATGCGTTCATGCGCTCACACGGAGTCACGATCGAGGACTACCAACGCATGGTCAGGCGGTTCGCCGGCCGGCGTGGCGTGACGCAGCTCCGTGAGCTTGTCGTGTACGCCGACCCGGACTGCGAGTCCCACGGCGAGTCATGGACGAAGCTGGCGATCATCGACGCGGGACTCCCGGTGCCCACGCCCCAGCAGTGGGTGGTCCTTCCGGGCTTCGGCCGAGTGCGGCTCGACTTCGCCTACCGCTGGTTGAAGATCGCGGTGGAGTACGACGGCGAGGAGCACCACTCGAGCGACGAGGACCGGGAGGCCGACCAGCAACGTCGCCAGGCCCTCCGTGACGCGGGCTGGATCGTCATCGTGGTCCGCAAGGACGGCTTCACGGGTCCGACGCTGGATGCCTGGCTGACCGAACTGCGCGAAGCGCTGGCGGAACGGACGCCGAGCCAGCGGCGTACCTACGCGCGGGCACCGCGCGAGCGGCGTGCCCCCTCCCGGCGTTAGGCGGCGACAAGGGCCGCCTCGGCGGGCCACGCCTCCCACCTCGGCGGGCCACGGCTCCCACCCCGGAGGGCCACGCCTCCCACGTCGGCGGGCCGCGGCTCCCACCTCGGCGGGGCGGGAGCGCTACGCCCGCCGCTAGGGTGCGGGCATGCGCGCAGTCCAGGTCACCAGCCCCGACGGCCCCGGTGCGGTCGAGGTCCGCGACGTACCGGAGCCCACGCCCCAGCAGCACGAGGTGCTCGTCGAGGTGCACCGGGTGGGCGTCGCCTTCCCGGACCTGCTCCTGAGCAAGGGGATGTACCAGCTCAAGCCGGAGCCGCCGTTCACGCTCGGCGTGGACTTCGCCGGCACGGTCGTCGACGCCGCCCACGGCTTCGAGGCGGGGCAGCGCGTGGCCGGCGTACTCCCGTACGGCGGCGGGTCGGAGCTGGTCGCGGCGCCGGCCGACGCCGTGCTCCCGCTCCCCGGCGCGATGTCGTACGACGACGGGGCGGCGCTCCCGATGAACTACCTGACCGCGCACTTCGGCCTGGTCGTCCGTGGCCAGCTCCGCGAGGGCGAGACCGTGGTGGTCCACGGCGCCGCCGGTGGCGTGGGCACCGCGACGATCCAGGTTGCCAGGGGATGGGGCGCCCGCACGATCGCAGTGGTCAGCAGTGACGAGAAGGCGGAGGTCGCCCGGGCCGCCGGCGCCGACGAGGTGGTCCGCGTGGAGGCGTTCCGCGACGAGGTCACCCGGCTGGGCGGGGCCGACATCGTGCTCGACGTGGTGGGTGGCGACCTGTTCACCGACTCGCTGCGCGTCCTCAAGGAGCAGGGCCGTCTCCTGGTCGTCGGTTTCGCTGCGGGGCAGGGCATCCCCGAGGTGAGGGTCAACCGGCTGCTGCTCAACAACATCGACGTGCGGGGCGTCGGCTGGGGCGCCTACGCGATGACCCGGCCGGGCTTCATGCGCCGGCAGTGGGACGAGCTGGTCCCGCTCATGGAGGACGGCACGATCAGGCCGCCGATCGGGGAGACGTACGCCCTGGAGGACTTCGGGCGCGCGCTCTCGGACATGGAGGACCGCAAGACCCTGGGCAAGTCGGTCGTCGTCGTCCGCTGACCACGGGCGCCGCCTCGAGCGGCCACGGGCGCCGCTTCGGCGGGCCAGAAGCGCCACCTCGGCGGGCCACGGCTCCCACCTCGGCGGTTGAGGGATCTGGATAGGGTGCGGAGGGTGAGCATCCTCGACGACGCACGCGCGGGCATGGACCCGTCGATCCGGCCCCAGGACGACCTCTTCGGGCACGTCAACGGGACGTGGCTGGAGACGGAGGAGATCCCCAGCGACCGCTCCAGCTGGGGTCCGTTCGTGACGCTCAGCGACGAGGCCGAGGAGCAGGTGCGGGCGATCATCGAGGAGCTCGCGGCGGAGCAGCCGGACCCGGGCACCGAGAAGGGCAAGATCGCCGCGCTCTACGCCGCCTTCATGGACGAGGAGGCGGTCGACGCGCGAGGCATCGAGCCGGTCAAGCCGGTCCTCGACGCGGTCGCCACGCTGCGTGACGTCCGCGAGGTCTCCGCGCTGATCGGCGAGCTCGAGCGGGTGGGCGGCGCCGGCCTCGTCGGGTCGTACATCGACACCGACCGCAAGGACTCCGACCGCTACCTCTTCCACCTCGCCCAGGGCGGGCTCGGGTTGCCCGACGAGTCCTACTACCGGGACGAGAAGTTCGCCGACATCCGGGCCAAGTACGTCGACTACCTCACGACGATGCTCGGCCTCGCCGACCACCCGGACCCGGCCCGCGCGGCCGCCAGGATCCTCGAGATCGACACCCGTCTCGCAGAGGGACACTGGGAGCGCGCGGAGACCCGTGACGTCCAGAAGACCTACAACCTGATGACCCTCGACCAGCTCGAGGAGCTCGCGCCGGCGTACGACTGGCGGTCCTGGATGCGCAACCTCGGCGGCGGCGACCACACCCTCGCCGAGGTCGTCGTCAAGCAGCCGTCGTACCTCGCCCACCTCTCCACCGTGCTCACCGAGGTGACGGTCGAGGACTGGCGCGACTGGCTGGCCTCCCGCGTGCTCCGCTCGACGGCGCCCTACCTCTCGGACGCGTTCGTGCGCGCCAACTTCGACTTCTACGGCAAGGTCCTCAGCGGTACGCCGGAGCTGCGCGCCCGCTGGAAGCGCGGCGTCTCCCTGGTCGAGGGCGCGATCGGCGAGGCGGTCGGCCGCGAGTACGTCGCGCGCCACTTCCCGCCGCGGGCGAAGCAGATGATGGACGAGCTGGTCGACAACCTGCTCGAGGCCTACCGCCAGTCGATCAGCAGGCTCGACTGGATGACCGAGGAGACGAAGCAGCGGGCCTACGAGAAGCTCGAGACCTTCCGGCCCAAGATCGGCTACCCCGACGAGTTCCGCGACTACTCCGACCTGCAGGTCACCGCCGACGACCTGCTCGGCAACGTGATGGCCGCGTCGGCCTTCGAGACCGACCGCCAGCTGCGCAAGATCGGCAGTCCGGTCGACCGCGACGAGTGGTTCATGCTCCCGCAGACGGTCAACGCCTACTACAACCCCGGCACCAACGAGATCTGCTTCCCGGCCGGCATCCTGCAGAAGCCGTTCTTCAGTCCCGACGCCGACCCGGCCGAGAACTACGGCGGCATCGGCGCGGTCATCGGCCACGAGATCGGGCACGGCTTCGACGACCAGGGCGCGCAGTACGACGGAGCGGGCAACCTCAACGACTGGTGGACGCCGGACGACAAGGCCGCGTTCGAGCTCAAGAGCAAGGCCCTCATCGAGCAGTACGACGGCCTCTCGCCGCGCACCCTCCCCGGTGAGTTCGTCAACGGCTCGCTGACCGTCGGCGAGAACATCGGCGACCTCGGCGGGCTGACGATCGGCCACACGGCGTACTCGATCTTCCTGGGGCGTCCGCCGACGCAGGAGGAGTCGCAGAGGGTCTTCATGAACTGGGCCTACTGCTGGCGCACCAAGCGCCGCATCGAGCAGGAGCGGCAGTACCTCACGATCGACCCGCACAGCCCGCCGGAGTTCCGCGCCAACATCGTGCGCAACCTCGACGAGTTCCACGACGCGTTCGGCACCGAGCCCGGCGACGGGCTGTGGATGGAGCCGGAGGACCGCGTCCGCATCTGGTGACGCGCGCGGGGCCGTGGTCTGTGCTCAGCCGAGATCGGCCAGCTCCTGCGGGCTGACCGCGTCGGCCTCGCGCAGCGCGTCGACCATGGTGTCGGGGGAGGGGCTGCCGTTCCACTCCACCTTCAGCAGCGTGTCACCGCGGAGGACGCCGACGGTGTGATGCTCGATCGCGGAGTCGAACTGCACCACATCGCCGCGCTCGATGCACTCGTCCCGGCCGTACTCGAACATCGTCGCGCACATTCCGCCTGCCTCGAGCTCGAGGAGGTGGACGACGACGCCGGTGTTGTCGGGACCGGCGTAGCGGATCGCCGGACCCTCGGGGTACGACGACGTCCAGACGTCGGTCGGCTCGGCGCCGGACAGCTGC
>Ga0299913_10001681_pt1 | contig 16678 bp, 13 predicted proteins | sample RVTome_9_FD_201360 | JGI IMG/M metagenome (GOLD analysis project Ga0299913, IMG submission 201360) | Soil microbial communities from uranium-contaminated site in the Upper Colorado River Basin, Wyoming, United States - RVT155D38 (version 2) ... | reverse complement strand
GGCCCGCGACTGGCCCAACCATCTGCTGTTCGGCGGCCGGGTCACACCGATCTGGCCGGAGCGCTTCCCGACGCATCTGGAAGGCTCTGCTTACCTGGGGTTACTGTACACGCGCCTGGATCGCGGCGGCGACGAAGGCCCCCTACCCGGGTTTCGCCCGCTCGGGCCTAACATGGCCCTGCGGCGGAAAGCGTTCGAGCTCGGGGTGCGGTTCGATGAACGGATCGGCCCCGGATCGGAAAACCTGCCGATGGGGGACGAGCTGGACATCACCTTCAAGGTCGAGGCGCTGGGCGGGAGCGCCGTCTACGTGCCGACGAGCTGCGTGTATCACCGGGTGCGCGAGAACCAGCTCTCGCTTCGCTGGCAGTTGCGGCGCGGACTGGATTACGGACGCATGATCGCGTACTTCGACGGCTCGGCGGGCTCCGCCTCGCTGTTCGGCGTGCCCCGCTGGACCCTGCGCGCGATCCCGCAGCGCTGCGCCGCGGCCGCCTGGAACCTGGTCCGCGGAAGGCGCCGGGACGCCTTCGACACGCTGATGACGGCGGCGTTCGCCCTCGGAACGGCGAGCGCCGCCAGCCGGACTGAACTTTCTCGTCCCAACGGATAAATCTATGCGACTTCCGGACTTTTTGATCATCGGCGCGCAGAAATCGGGCACGAGCTGGCTGGCGAAGCAGCTCCGGGCCCATTCGCACGTCTTCATGCCTCCGGGAGAGCTGCATTTCTTCGACCATCCTGATCTGTACGCCCGCGGACCCGCATGGTACGCCGAGCACTTCGAGGCGGCAGGTCCCGATCGCCTGGCCGGGGAGAAAACGCCGAATTACCTTTTCCTGCCCGATGACCCCGACGTCCCCCAGGGGCACCGCCGAGTCGCCGAGCTTCTGCCGGGCATTCGCCAGATCGCCATATTACGGGATCCGGTGACCAGGGCCGTCTCCGCGCTGAATCACGTGATCCGCGACGGACTCGTGTCGCCGCTTTACTCCGCAGATCGACTGCTCGGAGCCGATCGGCACCGGGTGCCCTGGCCGGTGCTCGAATTCGGATTCTATGCCCGGCAACTGGCCGCGTTCTTCGAGGTGTTCGATCGTGATCGCGTCCTCGTGCTCTACTACGAAGACGACATCCGGAACGCGCCTGAACATGGCGTCCGGGTGTCGTGCCAGTTCCTCGGCATCGAACCGGAGCTCGACTCCGTGCTGCTGGAGAAACGTGCCAATACCCGTCGTCATTCGTGGTTGCGGCTCGCTATCGATCGGCACGTTCCCGTCCTGAGTCGCTGGACGGCACGCCTGGATCATCGACTCCCGTCGTATTACGCGAAACCGAGCGAGGACACACTGAAGCGACTGTACGATTACTACGCACCGCACAACGATCGGTTGTTCGACATGCTGGGCCGGCGGCCGAGCTCCGGATGGCGATACGTGCCCCCTGGCGAGCGGGAGGCGGCGTCCCCATGACGGCCTCCGAGACAGCCGGCGCGCGGCCCGGTACTTCCGAACGTCTCTCGCTGGTCATCGCCACGGCCGATCGCCCGCAGGCCCTCGCCGAGACGTTGCGCGGGCTGGTGGGGTGCGAATTGCCGGTCCCGGAGCTGCACGTGGTCGTGGCGGACAACGGTTCCGACCCGGGAACCCGGGCCGTGTGCGACGAAACCTTCCCCGGCCTGCGGGTGGAGCACCTTCCCGTCTCCGAACGCGGCAAGACGGTTGCGCTGAACCGGGCCGCGCGTGCCTGCGACAGCGACCTGATCAGCTTCACGGACGACGACGTCGAGTTCCACCCGAAGTGGCTGGTGGAGCTCGTCGACGCGACGCGCGCCTGGCCCCTACATCTGCTGTTCGGCGGCCGCGTCCTGCCGCTCTGGCCCGCCGACTGCCCGGCGCGTCTTGTCGGGTCGACCTTCCTCGGTCCACTGTATACTCGACTGGACTGGGGGGAAGACGGTGGACCACGCGAACGGTTCCGTCCCTTCGGACCGAATATGATGGTGCGGCGCGAGGTCTTCGAACGTGGCGTCCGGTTCGACGAGGCGATCGGGCCCGGAGCGGCGTCGGGGATCCCCATGGGTGACGAGGTCGACTTCGCCCTCCAACTGGAGGCCATGGGCGAGATGGCCGTCTATGTGCCTTCGAGCGAGGTGTATCACCTGGTCCGAAAGGATCAGTTGAAGTTGGTCTGGCAGTTGAAACGGGGCTTCATGTACGGACGTTCGTGGGCATACAAAGACGGCGGGCCCCACGACTCCGCTCCACGGTGGTTCGGCGTGCCCCGCTGGCTGTATCGAAAGGCGGCCGGTGATCTCGTCGCCGCGAGCCGGGAAGCCCTCCGGGGAGAGCGCTCCCGCGCCTTCGACCGGCTCATGGCGATCGCCGTGGACGCCGGGAAGCATCTGGAGGCGAACCGGACGTGAGGCTCCCGGATTTCGTGATCATCGGGGCGCAGAAGGCGGGGACGACGTGGCTCAGGCGGCAGCTCCAGGCCCATTCGCGCATCTTCATGCCGAAGGAGGAGCTCCACTTCTTCGATGATCCCAAGAAGTACGACGAAGGTGTCGCTGCCTACGCCCGTCACTTCCAGGGCGCGCAGGATGGCCAGCTCGCCGGCGAGAAGACGCCGGACTACCTGTACCTCGGTGAGTGCACGGACATCCCGAACGGCGTCGCGCGCATGCACGAGCTTCTTCCCGATGCGAAGCTCATCGCGATCTTTCGCGATCCCGTGACGCGAGCGGAGTCCGCGGTCAACCACCTGATCCACCAGTACGGGATCTCGCCGCTGTGCAGCGTCGATGGCCTGCTGTTGGGGCAGAAGCGGGAACGCCTGCCCTGGCCGGTGGTCGAGATGGGTATCTATGACCGTCAGCTCGAACCGTTCCTGGATCTGTTCGGCCCGTCCGCCATCCTGACGCTGTTCTACGAAGACGACGTGATCGGCGATCCGCAGAGCACGGTCAATCGGGTCCTCGACTTTCTGGGTCTGTCCCACGAAGAGCACACGCGGGAGCTAGGGATCCGGACGAATCGGCCGCGCCGATCCCGCTTCGGCCTCGTGGTGAATCACTACGCGCCGCTGCTCAGCGGCCTGGCCGGCAGTTTCGAAGTGCTGCTGCCCGATTACTATCCCCGCCTGAGCGAAGCCGGGCGAGAGGCGCTGTATCGCTTCTACGAGCCGCACAACGAAAAGCTCTTCGCGCTGCTGGGAAAGCGGCCTCGCTGGGGTTGGCGACTCGGTTCACATGACGACTGGAAAGGCGAGGACGGCGTGGGCTGACGGCTCGTCTCGATACGGCCGTCCGGCAGAAGGAAAACCCGCGACCTCAGATGCGCTTCAGAAACTCCTGCAGCCGTTCCAGTCCGCGGGCGAGGCGCTCCACCCGCCATTCGAGGCCCTGCCGCAGGACCAGGCGCGGCGGCCGGCGGCCGTGGGAGATCGTCCTCTCATAGCCGAGCTCGTCCATCAGATCTCCGGTGATGTATTCGATCGCCTGCACCTCGCGCCTGGACAACTCCTCGCGCCAGGCGTCCGCCTCGCCCCTGCGGTAGAAACCTTCCGGCCGGCTGTCGGCGTCCCAGGGAACGTCCGCATCCGACGCTCCCGAACGGAGACGGTCGATGCGACACGCTTCGGCAATCTCGGCACAGGTGGCTTCGTCGAAAGGCAGCTCCAGCCATCCCAGGAGTGAGGCGAGCTCTGCGCTCGTGTCGGCCAGCAGGGCTTCATAGCGTACTTCGCGGTAGTGCTCTGTCACCCCTCCGATTTCGCGGCCAGCCTCGACCAGCGTTTTCCAACGGCGGGCCTCGTCGATCGGGTTGGTCGAGGCGAATTTCGTGCGCCACGCGCGAGACGCGTGCATGAGCGAGCTGACCACGCTACGAGGATCACGGATGAGATGGATGAACCGGGCTTCGGGGTAGAAGCGGCGGATAAGCGACGAATGCTGCACGTGGAGCGGCGTCTTCTCAACCACGGTGTTGACGCCGGGGCCATCTCCGCGAATCGCTTCGAAGACCATGTCGGGGAGCGCCCGCAACCACGCAAAGAACTCCTCGCGGCTGATGAGGCCCGCGACGCCGACGGGACCCGAGTGAGACCAGCCGCCGGCCTGTTCCCACTCCCAGGCGCCTTCGAGACTGGCCACGTAGCGGCGGAAAACATCGGTTTCCCAACTGGTCCTGATCGCCGGATGCTGGGCGAGCAGCAACTGAAGCCAGGTCGTCCCGCTCCTCGGGCATCCCACCACGAAAACCCGGCGCAAGGAAGCGTCGCCCTGCGTCGGATGTGACCCGGACGGCGGATGTTCGACTTCCACTTTCATATGTTGCGTAACCCGTTTATGCCGTGTGTGCGACCTGACGCGTCTTTTCACAATATGAATCAGTGAGTCGTCCGGCATCTGCGCGTCCGTTCGGGAGAGACGTGCATCCTCGACGAGCCGGAATCAGCCCTCGGCCCGCGCGTCGCTGCGATCCGAAAGCGGAGGCTGGACGCAGGCCTCCGACGTCGCCGGGTCGGTAACCCACACGAAGGCGCGCAGATCGCTGCCGTCGGGAAGGGGGACCTCGCGCATGTTCGCAGCGATGTATGCCGCGGTTTCCGGCGGGACCGCCCACTCCGTCTCCCAACCGTGGCTCTCGATGATCACCAGTCCGCTCGAATAGCAGCGAAGCAGGCGGGTCATGGCCTCGGGAGACTTGACGGTCGGAATTCCCGTCCGCGGGTCGAGGGCGAAATCGGGCGCGAAGCCGGATCCCTGGTATAACCGCGAAGCGCCGAGCTCCACGTCGGTGCCGCCGAGATAATGGATGGCCTTCACCGCGGAGGTCGTTACGAGGACATCGGTGCTGTCACGCAGCGTGCGCAGGGTCGCGAGTGCCGGCCTCCATTCCGGCCTGCCCCGATACCGGGGTTTCGTCGGGGGCCACTCGGCGTCCGAAACGGTCACCATCTTGAACGTCGTGTTGTAGGCACTGTTCACTGCCAGGACGCAGAATGCGGCGAGACCGAGCACCAGGACGCTTCCCGCCCGGATTCGACGCGAGCCGGGCGCTTCCGCGAGCCATCGCGCCAGACCGCTCTGCGCCGCCTTCGCCAGCGCCGGGAGAACGGCGCCCAGGGTGATGCCCCATAGAGCAAAGAAGAACGGTATCGCATAGAACAGAAACCGTTCGGCCTTGAACCCGCCGCCCGATTGCAGGACGAGCGCCGCGCCGAAAACCGATCCGGTGAACAGGGCCGCCGACGGCCGGCGCCACAGGGCGACCACGAAGGCCACCGGAAGCAGGCCGTAGAACGTCGGGTAGTCCGTCATCAGCAGGTTGTGGTAGTAGCGGATGTCGTCGGCGCGATACGCCGTCGAGAGATTGACGTGCCTGTACATCGCCCACAGGCGCGCGAGCAGCCCCGAGCTTCCCATCCACGCCAGAGCCGCGGCACCGACCACGAGCAGGCCGGCCGCACAGGCCGCGAGGCGCCGTGGATGCCGATGCCATTCTCGTCGGCCCCACCCGAGTCCGACGTCGAGCGCGAACCACACCACGAGTCCGACGCCCGCGATCAGGGTGGTGATCTGCAGCGAGAATGCTCCCAGCAGCGCCAGCAACCCGACGCCCACGAGCATCCAGCGGCGGGACGCGCGTTTCGCCCGTTCGGAGTGCACCGCGCCGAACAGCGCCACCGCTCCGACCCAGACGAGGAGAGCATGCCAGGCATAGAAGCGCAGGAACTGGGATATGTAGACGGCCTCGGGCGCCAGGCCGAGGAGTAGTCCGGCCGCCACGCCAGCCGTCCGACCGGCCTGACGCCAGGTCCACCAGGAGACAGCGGCGACCAGCAGAACGCCTGCCGCGACGGAAACCAGGCGTCCCGCGACCATGCTGGTTCCGAAGATCGCGATGACCGCCGCTACGAGAACACTGTAGAGAGCCCCTCGATCATATGGTCCGAGGCATTCGGCGATGCAGAGGTCGCCGTCCTGCACGAGGGATTCGGCCGCCAGCAGATGGTAATACTCGTCGAAATGAGGGGCGTGACCCAACCCGACCAACCGTACGGCGAGTGCCAACAGCACAACCGGCGTGACCCACGCCCACGGGGATCCGGGGCGGACGGGCTCGGTACTGGTGGCTGCGCGCATGCTGTCTCCAGCTGAGGGGTTTCCTCGAGAGTGAGTTGCAAAACCTATGCTTGTCGGCGCTCCGGGGGGAAGCCATCCCGAGGTTGCCGTATCGCTGCCGTCTCGTTCATTATAGACCGGATCAACGGGCATACGTCGAACCGTGTTTGTGCGGGCGAGGAGAGGAAACGGGCGTGGAACTTGCCTCGCATTTTTGCTTTCAGCCGAAGCTCGAACAGAAGAATGGACCGTGGCTCATACACAGACTCAGGCAGACGAGGACGAGTCCGATGAGTTCGATTCGCGATTGACCGGACTCGACCCTTCCGAGTCCGTCGGCGCGGTCGACATCGCGGAATCACCTCCTCACGCTGTGGAGGAGCCGAGAGCGTCACTGCTGGAGCAGCTCCGTGAGATCGTGGTGGAGGAGTTGTGGACGTACCGTGAGCTCACCATCCAGCTGGCCCTTCGCGACATCCGAATCCGCTACAAACAGGCGGCGATGGGATTCGCGTGGGCGATCCTCATGCCGGCCCTGGTCGTCGCCGCGGGCGCCCTCGTTCGCTACGCGATGGCATATCTGTCCGGCGGCGACGTCGAGACCTCGGCGATCGCGGGGATGGCGATCAAGGCGCTGCCATGGGCCTTCTTCGTCGGCGCGATCGGCTTCGGGACCAACAGCCTGACGGGGAACCTGGCACTCGTGACGAAGATTTATTTTCCCCGCGAGGTGCTGCCGCTTTCCGCTACCCTTGCGCAGGTGTTCGATTCGACGCTGGGGGCTCTGGCCGTGGCCGTCATCGTGCCGTTCCTCGGCGTGTCATACGGCTGGACGGCTCTGTGGACGCTGCCCCTGGTGCTCATTCTGTTCATGTTCACGCTGGGCACGGCGCTGCTGCTCGGCTGCGCGAACCTGTTCTTCCGCGACGTCAAGTACATCGTACAGGTGCTCCTGAGATTCGGAATCTTCTTCACGCCCGTGTTCTTCGAGCCCGAAATGTTCGGCGCGATGGGCGCGAAGGTTATGATGCTGAACCCTCTGTCGCCGATCCTGGAAGGGCTGCGTCTGGCGATCGTCGAGCACCACGATCTGCTCGACCCGCTCGTCGTCCGCGGAGCCGATGGCGGCGCGATCCTGGCCTGGACTCCGTGGTATCTGGCATACGGCGTGATCGCCGCCGTAGTCCTCCTCCTCGGCGGGGTGCTCATCTTCCATCGCTTCGAACGCACCTTCGCCGAGTACGCCTGAGCCGTGACCAGAGCGCCGATCGAATTCCGGCAGGTGTGGAAGAAGTTTCATCGCGGCGAGCTGCACGACAGCCTGCGCGACCTGATTCCCGAGGCCACCCGACGACTCCTGCGGGGACGCCCTCCGCTCGAACAGCTCGAGAGGGACGAGTTCTGGGCGTTGCGCGACGTTTCCTTCCAGGTGACGCCCGGGGAGGCCCTCGGCATCATAGGGCCCAATGGCGCCGGCAAGACGACGATCCTCAAGCTGCTCACGAAGATCCTGCGTCCAACGGTGGGGGAATGCAGCGTCCGGGGACGAGTCGGCGCGCTCATCGAGGTCGCGGCGGGCTTTCATCCGGACCTGACCGGACGTGAGAACGTGTTCCTGCAGGGCGCGATCATGGGGATGCGGCAGGCGGAGATCGAAGCGAAGTTCGATCAGATCGTCGACTTCAGCGGAATCCCCCAGTTCATCGACACCCAGGTGAAGCGATACTCCAGCGGCATGAACGCACGCCTCGGATTCGCGATCGCCGCGCACCTCGACCCGGACGTGCTGCTGATCGATGAAGTGCTCGCGGTAGGCGACTATAACTTCCAGCGAAAAGCGTTCGGGCGGATCGAGGAAATGGCGCGACGAAACATTCCGGTCGTCATCGTCTCGCACCAGCTCGAGCGAATCGCCGCGCTGTGCACCAAGGCGATTCTGCTCGATGCCGGACGCGTGGTCAAGCGTGGCGAACCGGCGGACTGCATCGCCGCCTACATCGCGGGTCAGGAAGTATCGACTACGGAGAATGAGGGCGCGGACGCCGAGCTGGCGCGGACAGTCAGGCTCGACTCGTCTCGGGCGATCCTGTCCGGCGACCGGGTGCGACTCCGGGTCGCCGGGACGGTCGACGGCCTGCGACCCGACGAAGTCGCGGACCGCCAGATCATGTTCACTGTACGGGAGTTGCAGGGCGGGAACGTGCTGTTCCAGACGGGAACCCAGCGGAACGACATCGAGTTTCCACCCTCCGGCCCGTTCGAGATCGCCCTCAGCCTGCAGATGAACGTGCCGGCCGGAATGTACGGCATCGACACGACGGTATGGGACGGGCACCGCATGAAGACCTCGTTCCAGGGACCGTCGCTGACGATCCAGGTGAAGGAAAGCATCCCGTTCCGCGGTTCCGTTCAGCTCAACCCCGAGTTGCGGATTGAAGCAGGTTCGCCGGTGTCGTCCGCTGAGTCGGCGGCGGACGCGGGCGATCTGGCCGAAGGCTGAACGACGACGTGGCGCGCCGCTGGCGTCGAAGCCCGCGCGCCCGGCGGAGAGGCGCCGGTCGGCGCGCCCCTTCCCTCACTCGATCTCGGACACGAGCGGGACGAAGCGCACGGAGGCGAGCGGCTCCTCTTCGAAGCGGTCGTCGGCCGTGCGCGCGATGCGCAGAAGGCGCTGCCCGAACATGGAATCGGCCACCGGCACGACGAGTCGCCCGCCCACGGCGAGCTGCTGTTTCAGATCCGGCGGGATGACCGGCGTGGCGGCGCTGACGAGGATCGCCGCGAACGGCGCGTGCTCGGGCCAGCCGCGGGTGCCGTCGCCGTAGCGCACCTCGATGTTGGAGTAGCCGAGCCGCTCGAACCGCCTCTCCGCCTCGCGGGCCAGCTCTTCGTGGCGCTCGATCGTATAGACGCGGTCGATCAGCAGGGAAAGGACCGCGGCGGCGTAGCCGGACCCGGTGCCGACGTCGAGCGCCGCCCTGTAACGGTCTTCGTCGCCCAGCTCGAGCGCTTCGAGCATCAGCGCAACGATGTAGGGCTGGGAGATCGTCTGACCGCGACCGATCGGCAGAGGCGCGTCGTCGTATGCGAGTCGTCGCCTCGTCCGCGGCACGAACTCCTCGCGCCGTACGCGGCGCATCGCCTCGATCACCCCGGCGTCCGTGATTCCGCGACCCAGGATGTCGCGCTCGATCATCCGTTCGCGGCGCGCCGCGTAATCGGTCACGGAGCGGCCGTCACCCTCGCCGCCCTTAGGGCGCGCAGGCGCCGGAACAGGGGCGCGACATCGGCTTGCGAGGCGATGCGCACCGGGGCGTACGTGTCTTCGGGGCCGACCTTGACGGCCAGGTCGCCGGCGTTGAGGCGCGCGAAGGCGTGCTCGTCCGTGAGGTCGTCGCCGACGAACACGGTCGCCGTGGCGCCGACGGCGCGGCGCAACGTGTCGAGGGCATTCCCCTTGTTCGCCTGTCCACCGACCAGCTCGACCACCATGTGACCGGGCTGGATTCGCAGCAGGCCGCTGCCGTCGGTCAGTGCGGCGGCCCGTTCCGCGGCCGCGTTCCGCCGGGACGGCTCGATCTGCCGGTAGTGAAAGGCCACGGCGGTCGGCTTTCGTTCGACGAGCGCCCCCTCGTACTCTGCGGCAAGGCTCTCGAGCCCCACCGCCGCCTCGTCGAGCGCACGTTGGACGACCTCGGGGTCGTCAACCGGCTCCGGGGTCCCGACATCGCCGAGATCCACATCGCCGAGGGCCACGCCGCCGAACTCGACACCCTGGATCTCCGCTCCGTGGCTGCCGACGAGCGCCAGGCCCGAGTGGCCGTGACCGAGATGCTCGGTCAGAACGGCGCGGGACCGCCCCGACACTACGGCGGCCCAGGTCGCCGGAAGCTCGGCCAGCGTCCGGAGCGCGCCGACCGCCGCCCGGTCCGGGACCACGTCGTCCGGGTGGTCGACGATCCCGGCCAGCGTACCGTCGAAGTCTGACGCCACCAGCAGCCGGTCAGTTACGGCTACCCGGCGCAGACCGGCCTCGAGGGGGTCGATCATCGGGCGGCCTTCGGCGCCGCTCGCTCGATGGCCGCCAGGCACTGCTTCGCCCAGTCGAACACGTCGTCCTCCCACACCCGGCTCCGCAGGGCCGCCATGCGCGTTCGCCTCTCGACGGCCGACAGATTGACGGCTTCGTCGATCGTATAGGCGAGCCAGTCGCTGTCGTACGGGTTCACCTGGAGGGCCTCCCGCAGCTCGACGGCAGCGCCGGCGAACTCGCTGAGCACGAGCACGCCCGTATCGTCGTAGCGCGTCGCCACGTACTCTTTAGCCACCAGGTTCATGCCGTCGCACAGCGGCGTCACCAGCATGACGTCCGCGGCCCGGTAACAGGCGACGAGCTCTTCGCGTGGCAGCGAGCGGTACATGTAGGTGAAGGGCGTGTAGCCGGGCTTGCCGAACCGCCCGTTGAGCTGGCCAACGAGACGCTCGACCTCGTCGCGCATCTCGGCGTAGTCGGGAATCTTCTCGCGCGTCGGCACCGCAATCTGCAGGATCGCGCAGTCCTGCGCCGTGTCGGGCCGCCGCTCGAAGAATGTCGTCAACGCCTTGAGACGATGACCGATGCCCTTGGTGTAGTCGAGGCGGTCGACCGCGAGAATCACGGTTCGATCGGGGCCGAGGCGCCGGCGCAGTGAATCGGCGTGATCCTGTACGTCGGGCGTCCGGGCGAGACGCTCGAACATCCCCGTGTCGATCGAGATCGGCGCCACCTGCAATCGCACGAAGCGGCCATCGGACTCGACCCCTCCCTCCACCCGGCGCGCGCCGACATAGCGCACGGCGCACTCACAGAAGTTCTCGGCGTCGGACTCGGTCTGGAAGGCGACGACGTCGGCGGTCAGCAGATGCCGGAGGACGTTGCGACGCCACGGCAGGTGACCGAACAGCTCGGAGGGCGGAAACGGGATATGGAGGAAGAAGCCGATCGCGGCGTCGGAGCGCCGGTCGCGCAGGTAGCCGGGCACGAGTTGAAGCTGGTAGTCGTGCACCCACACCGTACCGCCCCAGCGAAGCGAGTCGGCGATGGCCTCGGCGAAGCGCCGGTTCACGGCGTCGTACGGCCGCCACCAGTGTCGATGATATTCGGGCGTGCGGATCGCGTTGTGGTAGAGCGGCCAGATCGTGGTGTTGCAGAAGCCAAGGTAGTGGTTCTCGATCTCGCCGGCGCTGATCGGTACCGGGCACTGGCGGATGCCGTCGTGCTCGAACGGCTCCGGGGCGTGATCGGGATCGCCGGTCCAGCCCACCCATGCGCCCGCCGCCTCCTGCAGGATGGGCGAAAGAGCGCTGACCAGCCCTCCCGGGCTCGTCTCCCACTCCCCTGTCCCGTCGTTCCACGCGACCGGCAGGCGGTTGGCCGCCACCACGAGGCCGGACTTCGCGTCGCTACGGCTCATCCGGAGGCCCTTCGGGAAGCACGGCGATGTCGTCGGCCGCAACGTCGGGCCGCGCCCGCGACAGCACGTGGGCCGCATTGATCAGCCCGACGTGGCTGAACGCCTGCGGAAAGTTTCCGATCAACTCGCCCGAGGCAGGCGCCACCTCCTCGCTCAACAGCCCGAGCGGACTCGCGTACGCGATCCCCCGCTCGAACGCCTCACGAGCCTCCTCGACCCGCCCGCCGAGCGCATAGGCCTGCGACAGATGAAACTGGTTCACGAGAAAGCACCCCTCGGTTCCGGGAACTCCATCGTCGGTAAGATAACGAAACAGGAGCCCGGTGTGCGGATCCCGCAGCTCCTCGACGGTACGATCGACCGTGGAAGCGACGCGCGGATCTTCATGCGGGAGGAATCGAAGTACACCGATCAGCAGATTCGCCGCGTCGGCGCGATCGGTGGCAAAGTGCTGGGTGAACATCCGCCGCTCCTCGCTCCAGCCGTGCTCGAGCACGTCGGCGTGGATCGCGTCGCGCGTCCGACGCCAGAGTTCGACATCGCCGGACAGGTCGAGGTCCTCGGCGGCGCGGATCGCCCGGTCGAGCGTCACCCACGCCATCACCTTGCTGAACACGAAATGCTGCGGCTCGCTGCGCACCTCCCACGGTCCCAGGTCCGGCTCTGCCCACAGGCGGAGCACGTCGTCGGCGAGGGACTTCGCCAGCTCCCACATCCCCTCGGTCATGTCGTGGTTGCGCCGCCAGATGTGCATCGAGTCCATCACCTCGCCGTACACGTCGAGCTGGAACTGGTCGACGGCGGCGTTCCCGACACGCACCGGGCGGGAACCGCGGTATCCCTCGAGGTGGCCGAGCGTGCGCTCGGGCAGGCTGCGCTCGCCGCCGACTCCGAACAGGATCTGACGGTGTCGCTCGCCACGCTTCCGACAGATCTTCTTGAGATAGACCATGTAGCGGTCGAGCTCGGAAAACTTCCCCAGGGCATGCAGCGCGAACAGCGTGTAGGTCGAGTCGCGCAACCACGAGAACCTGTAGTCCCAGTTGCGCTGCCCGCCGATCTCCTCGGGCAGCGACGTGGTAGCCGCCGCGACGATCGCCCCGGTGGGAGCATAGAACAGCAGCTTGAGGGCCAGCGCGGACCGGACGACGAGCGCTTCGTACTCGCCGTGGTAGCGCAGGTCCTCGGCCCACGATAGCCAGAAATGCCGCGTATTGCGGAGCTTCTCGCTCGCCTCGTAGTGCTCGGGCGGCCAGACGTCGTCGTCATCGTAGCGCAGAACGAACCAGGCCCCTCTTCCCGTGGAGACTTCGCAGACCGAACGCGCCTCACTCGCCTGTTCGTCGAACCGCCAGATGTGCTGGCGGTCGCCTCCGAGAGCGAGCACCTCATCGTCGCCGTCGGTGGCCAGCAGGCCATAACGGCGCATCTCGATCCGTGACTGGCCGATCGCGTAGTCGAAGCGCGGCTGAAACACCGACTCGATGCGCACGGTCCCCTCGATCGCCCGGACCCGTCGGTGGATCTCGTGGTGCGAGGCCAGCTGCCGGTCCCACTCGAGGCATGGCATGAAGTCGGTCACCTCGACGATGCCCAGCTCGGTCTCGTATCGAGTCACCAGGAGGTTGGTGCGCGGTTCGTAGTACTGTGTGCCGTCCGGCATGCCCTCGGGTCCGACCCGCCAGAATCCGCCTTTGTCCGCATCCAGGAGGCGCCCGAACACGCTGGGACTGTCGAACCGGGGAAGGCAGCACCAGTCGATGGAGCCGTCGCGCGCGACGAGCGCGCACGTGCGCATGTCGCCGATGATCCCGTAGTCGCTGAGCGGTCGGTAGCGTTGGCGTGGCATCCGCCCAGGGTTCCTCCTTCAGGGTTCTCAGGCAAGCCCGACACGGTCCGCCCGCACCTCGCATGGCAGCGCCGCCTCCTCTAAACTCGAGTTTCACGTGGTCCGGCGCGACCGGCATTGAAGCCCCCTCCTGCCTATCTTGTCCATATGCCGATCCCGGAACCGGATACGGCTTCCGGAAGCGGCGCGGCGAAGCGGAGCGCCGGACTCGACCATTCATCGACGGAGCGTCATCCATGAAGAAGCGACAGGCGACGGCACACTGGGAAGGCGGAATCAAGGACGGGACGGGAACCCTCTCGACCCCGAGCGGCGCGCTCCAGGGAACGCCTTACGGCTTCAGTGACCGATTCGAGGAGGGACCCGACACGAATCCCGAAGAATTGATCGGAGCGGCGCACGCGGGCTGCTTCGCGATGGCCCTGTCCGGCCAGCTCGGCAAGGCCGGCCTGACGGCGGAGAGCCTCGACGTCACGGCCAGCGTGACACTCGAGGAGCAGGGCGAGGGCTTTGCGATCACGGCCGTGCATCTCGACCTCTCCGCGCGTATCCCCGGCGCCGACCACGACGACTTCATGCAGGCGGCCAGCAACGCGAAGAACGGTTGTCCCGTGTCGAAGCTGCTCAAGGCCGAGATTACGCTCGACGCGAAGCTCGAGGGTTGAGGGGTCGAAGGCCGCCGCCGCGGTTTCGAACCTCAGCGCCCTCCGGCGGCGAGGCCCCCGTCGGACGCCGCGGCGTGGTCTCGTCGTCCCGTCCTCCTCGCGGATCACGGGTTCGCCGGCTCGGTTGACGGCGCGGCGTGGATCTTGAAAGGATAATCGGCGTAAGGAAGCGCGGGGCCGCGCGGCCAGGCGCTCATCTGTGTGATGTTAACGGGGACATCCGGTGCGAACTGACGCAGCTATTCCGAATATCACGAAGCGATCCTCGCGGCGAAACTCTTTCAAGTTGCGATCTCTGTCGGCGATTCTCGGCATTCTGTGTCTCGTCGCCCCCGCCTCCGCGCAGGAGGCCGGCCAGGCGGGCGACGCCGAGGCGCCGAGACGCGACGCCGGCGCGGAAGCCGGTCGGCCGATGCCCGAGAACCTCGAGGAGCTCTCGCGCCTCGCCACGGCGGCCGTGGTTCTCGTCGAAGTCCAGGCGGGGGAGCGTTCGAGGCAGGGCAGCGGCTTCATCGTCGACCAGGAAGGCGTGATCCTCACCAATCACCACGTGATCCGAAACGCCACCAACGCCACCGTGCGGCTGTCGTCGGGCGACATCTTCGATCGGGTATCCGTCCTGGCCGTGGACGAACGGCGTGACCTCGCCGTCCTGAAGATCTCCGGGTTCGGGATGCCGGTCCTCGAGCTCGGCAACTCGGATTCCGTCCGCATCGGCACCGACATCATCGCGATCGGGAGCCCGCTCGGACTCGAGAACACGGTCTCGACTGGCATCGTCAGCGGCCGCCGGACCGAGCCAAAGGGCTTTCAACTGCTCCAGATCACAGCGCCCGCATCGACCGGATCGAGCGGTGGACCCGTCCTGCTGCGTGACGGACGCGTCGTCGGAATTGCGGCTTCTCAATTCCGAAACGGACAGAACCTGAATTTCGCGGTTCCGATCAACTACGCCCGCGGGTTGCTGGCGGGCCTGGGCGGCGAGCCCATCGCCGTGCTCGGGGCGACGCCGCTCGCGGCGGCTCCGGATACGAACGAAACCGAGATGGCGGCGACAGCCGACAACGGGGTGAACCGGGGCCTCCGGTTCGATCTATCGGGATTCGAAGATCACCGCCTCGACCTCACCGTCCTCGAGCCGGGCGGTTCCGTCCGACGAACCCGAGTGACGTATCGCCGCATCGACGACATCGCCGGAGGCGAGCCCCGCGTCGAGCGCTATGTGGAGGGCGAATCGACGGTCGATCGAGAGGGCAACGCGGCGGCGCCGGGCGCGATCCGCCGCGAGCGCCATCGCAGCATCATGAGCGCGGTCGATCTCGCTCCCGTATCCGCGCGCGGACAGATCGAATGGGAGAGGGACGGTGCGTGGCTCCAGGCTTCGTATGACCTGAGGTTCGCCGGGGGCCGGGTGACGGGAAGTGTCGAAGACAGCGCCGGCGTCGTGCGACAGGTCGATCGCGAGGTCCCGCCGGGTCTCGTGCTCCGCGACATGCGGGACGTCGCGTTCGGCGCGCTGGTGGCCGAACCCCTCGTGGGCCGTAGCATGGAACTCCACACCTTCGACGCCGCCTCGGGCGAGGTAAAGCTCGACCGATTCGACATTCGCCGTCGCACGACGATCGAGATCGGTGGCGAGCAGGTGACCGCTCTCGCCGTGGACGTAGCCAGCGGGCTCGTGAACGAACGGTCTTACTTCTCGACGGACATCCCGCGGCGACTCCTGCGGCGCGAGGATGCCGAAACCGGCGCCGTCGAGGAGGTCGTGGCCTACTACGTGCTTCCGAAGCCCGACGAGGACGCGACCCCCTGACCCGGCCCCGGGTTGAAGACTTGAAGTTTTCCCTCCCGCCCTCTCACTGCAGGGAAGAATTCCCCACTTTCGGGCCCCGTTTTCCTCCCGCCGATCCGCGACATAGGAGCGGTCAGGCCGCCATATCTATACATATCAAAGTGTTGCCGGAGTGGTGCCGTAATTCGCACCGCATGGAACAGGTGTTGCTTCACCATAGTCACGAGACACGGAGTACCCCCGACCACTTTTACGGAGTACCCGCGAATAACCACGCTGGACGAAAGGCACACCAGAATGATGAAGAAGCTGACGAGCGGCCTGTTTGCTGCCGCGCTGATCCTGGCCCTCCCGCTGACCGCGAACGCGCAGGATGTGGCGGTCCCGGCGGAGGAGGCCCCGACCTGCACCGCTACGATCGCCCCGATCCATGCGTCCGATAACGTCGTCGTGACGGCCTCGTTCGATCGGCCGTTCGGCAAGGTCGTGGCCATAGAGGCACCGACCGCGAGCGCACTGGTCCTGGCCCCCGAGGAGCAGACCGAGATGGCCGACGAGGCTGTCGAAGGCGAGCTCGGAGCCGAGCCAGCACCGCTGGGCGCCGAGGATGAGAACGCTGCGACGTTCACCCTCAACGCCTCCGCCACTGAACCGGGCACTTACCTGATCACCCTGAACAACGAGGCCGGCGAGAGCTGCTCGGCCGAGATCACCGTCGAGGAGAAGTCCGACGACGAGTGGGACACCGAGGTTGAGGTTGAGATTGAGGAGGAGGACACCGAGGACGGCGAG
>Ga0299913_10001680_pt1 | contig 16681 bp, 15 predicted proteins | sample RVTome_9_FD_201360 | JGI IMG/M metagenome (GOLD analysis project Ga0299913, IMG submission 201360) | Soil microbial communities from uranium-contaminated site in the Upper Colorado River Basin, Wyoming, United States - RVT155D38 (version 2) ... | reverse complement strand
CCTGATAACTGACAACCTGTCCCCGTCATCCTGAGGTGGCGCGAAGCGCCCTCGAAGGATGAACGGCCTGGGCCGTCGCCCTTCGAGGCTCGGCCGACAGCCGAGCACCTCAGGGTGACGGATCAACGCACAACGCACTGGAGCAAATTCGAAATGGCTGCCAAAGACGTCAAATTCTCTACCGAGGCCCGCGACAAGATGTTGCGCGGCGTCGACGTGCTCGCCAACGCCGTGAAGGTCACGCTCGGCCCGAAAGGCCGCAACGTCGTGCTCGACAAGTCGTTCGGCGCTCCCCGCATCACCAAGGACGGCGTCACCGTCGCCAAGGAGATCGAGCTCGAAGACAAGTTCGAGAACATGGGCGCGCAGATGGTGCGGGAAGTCGCGTCCAAGACCAACGACACCGCCGGCGACGGCACCACCACCGCCACCGTGCTCGCCCAGGCGATCGTGCGCGAAGGCGCCAAGGGCGTCGCCGCCGGCATGAACCCGATGGACCTCAAGCGCGGCATCGACATCGCGGTCGCCGCCGTGGTGAAGGACATCGAGAAGCGCGCCAAGAAGGTCGGCTCCTCAAGCGAGGTCGCCCAGGTCGGCACCATCTCGTCGAACGGCGACACCAATGTCGGCAAGATGATCTCGCAGGCGATGCAGAAGGTCGGCAACGAGGGCGTGATCACGGTCGAAGAGGCGAAGTCGCTCGACACCGAGGTCGAGATCGTCGAGGGCATGCAGTTCGACCGCGGCTATCTCTCGCCTTACTTCATCACCAATGCCGAGAAGATGGTCGCCGAACTCGAAGACGCCTACGTGCTGCTGCACGAGAAGAAGCTCTCCGGCCTCCAGGCGATGCTGCCGGTGCTCGAGTCGGTGGTCCAGAGCGGCAAGCCGCTGGTGATCGTCGCCGAGGACGTGGAAGGCGAGGCGCTTGCCACGCTGGTCGTCAACAAGCTGCGCGGCGGCCTCAAAGTCGCGGCCGTGAAGGCGCCGGGCTTCGGCGATCGCCGCAAGGCGATGCTGGAGGACATCGCGATCCTCACGGGCGGCCAGCTGATCTCGGAAGACCTCGGCATCAAGCTCGAGAACGTCACGGTGCAGATGCTCGGCCGCGCCAAGAAGGTGATCATCGAGAAGGAAAAGACCACGATCGTCGACGGCGCAGGCAAGAAGAAGGAGATCGAAGCCCGCGTCGGCCAGATCAAGGCGCAGATCGAGGAGACCACCTCGGACTACGACCGTGAGAAGCTGCAGGAGCGGCTGGCGAAGCTCGCCGGCGGCGTTGCGGTGATCCGCGTCGGCGGCGCCACCGAGATCGAGGTGAAGGAGAAGAAGGACCGCGTCGAGGACGCGCTCAATGCCACCCGAGCCGCGGTCGAGGAAGGCATCGTTCCGGGCGGCGGCGTCGCGTTGCTGCGCGCCAAGAAGGCGGTCGGCCGTCTCACCAACGAGAACCATGACGTGCAGGCCGGCATCAACATCGTGCTCAAGGCGCTCGAGGCGCCGCTGCGGCAGATCGCCGAGAACTCCGGCGTCGAGGGCTCGATCGTGGTCGGCAAGATCATGGAGTCGAAGTCGGAGACCTACGGCTTCGACGCCCAGAAGGAAACCTATGTCGACATGGTCGAGGCCGGTATCATCGACCCGGCCAAGGTGGTGCGCACCGCGCTGCAGGACGCGGCCTCGGTCGCGGGCCTGCTGGTGACCACCGAAGCCATGGTCGCCGAGATGCCGAAGAGGGACGCCGGCGGACCCGGCATGCCGCCCGGCGGCGGCATGGGCGGGATGGATTTCTGATCCGCTCCACTTAGCACTGGAATGCAAAGGGGCCGCGCAAGCGGCCCCTTTTTCGTTTGCCCGAGGTTCATGGCGCCGGAATCTGAGTTATGATTGTTGACGCAGTGCAAACGGGAAGCCCAGACACGATGGCCGAGGCAGACAAGATCCAGGGAATGATCGCGGTCGACAAGATGGGGACGAAGGTCCTTTTCCTCGACCCGGAGAGCTTCGAGACGGAAGTCGTTATCGACGGCTTCCAGAAGACGGTGCATGAACTGCTGATCGTTCCGGAAACCGGGCTCGCCTATGTGCCGATCTTCGGCGACGGCATCCATGGTCGTAATCCGAATCCCGGCCACCTCTTGTGCATCTTCGATCTCAAGAACCGCAAGCACGTCGGCGACATCGACATGCGGCCCTACATCGCGCCGCACACGCTGAAGCTTGGGCCGGACGGCCACATCTACATCACCTGCGAAAACAGCGCCGTGGTCGCGGTGATCGACCGGTCCACCCACAAGGTCATCGACGCCATCGATTCCGGCTCGACCAACGGTCATCGCCTGATCATCTCGCCGGACGGCCAGCGGCTCTATACCGAGAACGAGGAGGACGCGACCGTCTCGGTGATCGACCTCCCCAAGCGCAAGCTGCTCGGCAAGATCAAGACCCCGCACGCGCTCGCGGGCATCGCCGTTTCGCCCGACGGCAAGACCCTGGTGACGGTCGATGACGAGGAGCCGGCGCTGATCCTGATCGACACGGAAAGCGCCACCGTGACGCGCAGCGTGCCGCTCGAGGGGGTCGCCAAGCCGGGGCAGATCGTGCGTTACAGTCCGGACAACAGCCTGATCGTCGTCACCAGCGTGCACAGCGGCACGGCGAGCCTGATCGAGCCGGACTTCAGCCGCCAGACCGCGATCAAGGTCGGAAAAGAAGCGATGGACATGGCGTTCCGCGGCGACGAGTTGTTCGTAGCCTGTCAGGGCGACGGCTCGGTCCACATCATCGATATTCCGGCGCGCAAGGCGAAGGGAAGCTTCCAGGCCGGGACGGGCTGCGAGTCGCTGGGATTTTACTGACCGGCCATCCCCTCAAGCTACCCCCGCGGCCAGAGCTGCGGCACGTAGCCGATCGCTTCGACCTCCAGCCCGCAATCCATCGGCGTGCGGCCGGCCTGCATGCGCGTGCGCGCCGGCAGCGTCTCGGTTGACGAGAAGTAGGTGCGGTAGATCTTGTCGAACTCCTCCTGCTGACGCTGGTCCTTGAGCCAGACGATCACCTTGAGAAGGCAGTCCATGTTGGAGCCGGCCGCCTCCACCAGCATCTTCATGTGGTCCATGATGATGCGCACCTGCCGCTCGAACGGAATGTCCGGGAACGGCGGAATCGGCTCGCCCTTGGCGCGCGCCTCGCGCAGCTTCGATGCATACTCCTCATCGAACGGCGGTAGGCCCGAGATGAAAAACATATCGCCGTAGCGGACGCAGAGATTGAAGGGGCCGGAGGTTTCAGGCACGCCCGCCTTGATCACTTGCTTTTCCACTGGCTCCCTCATCATCCTGCTCCCCTCCGCCCTGTCACGGCTTGAGCTCGCCCACGGCGCGCGCGGCCGCGTCGATGGCAAGATGCGCATAGGCGTCGCCGCCGGAATCGGTGTTGGCGATGGTGACGCGCCCGGCTGGCTGGCGCGCGCGCTGCAGCACGGCTTCCTCGTAGTCCTCGGGATCGAACAGCGAGTTCGCCACGTAGCTGTAACCGTGCGACCAGCGGTTGACCGTGATCGCCGCAATGTCGCGCGCGCTGGAAAAGCCGCCCGGGCCGAGCATCCGGTCGAGCTCGTCGCGGATCTTGCCCTCGAAATCCGCGAACGTCATTTCGAGCAGCTTCAACCGCCCGACGCGGAACTGGCTGCGCGCATCGAGGTCCTGGCCGGGCTCGCCCGGCACATGCACCATGTGCAGGCAGACCGGGACGGACGGATCGCGCGGATGCTCATAGCCGCCGATGCTGACGGGGAAGTCGAGCTTAACGCGGGAATGGAACGATATCGGCGCAGTGATGTCATGCACCTTCAACTTGGCGAACGGCTGCCAGTTGCGAATCACGACGTTGCTGTAGACCAGCGGCGCCTTGACGTTCTGCAGGAGCGCGTCGCGCTGCTGCTCCGGCAACTCCGGCATGATGTAAGGAATGAGCATGTTGAAGCAGGCGAGCACAACATGCTTCGCCGCGACACGCTCGAGCTTGCCGTCGCGGATGTACCCGATCTCGACCGCATCGCCGGCACGGCGCACGTTGAGGCAGGTCGAGTCGAGGCGGATGCGCACGGCATTTGCCGCATCGTCGAGCTTGCCGTAGTCGAACGGCGCCCGCACCACGTCTTCCATGGTGGCGCCTGGCGCCACACCCGGAATCAGCGTCCGCACCAAGAGGCGGGCGATCGACGCGTTGCCGTCGGGGAAGTGGTAGATGTAGGGCTCGTCATAGGCGTCGCCGTGATCGGGCTTGGGCAGGTTCAGCCCCTGGAAGCCGGGATAGCCGAGGGCGCGCGCGTCCGCGGCCGGCACGGCGTCGGCGCCGAGGGCGAAGAAGCCGAGCGTGCGCCCCTGAAAGCAGTTCGCCACCTCCTCGCCGCAGCCCCAGACCTTGATGAGGAAGTTGCGGTAGCTCGTGGTCTTGAGGATATTCTCCTTCTCCTCGTCGCTCTTGCCGTCGAGCGGATCCCGCGTGCTGTCGTAGAGCGCGACGAGCTGCGCCTTGCTCGCATCTGAGACGGGGAACGCGGCGATGTAGTCGGCGCGCGACTTGGCGCCGGGCGGTGGCGCGTCGCCCTCCCCCGGCGCGCCCGACGGGTCGCCCGACACCAGCACGTCGCGCCCGAACGTTTCGCGCGCGAAGAACGTGCCGCGCGTCAGCCCCAGACCGGCGTAGAGCTTGCGGTCGAAGGCGGTCTCGAACTTGGTCACGTCGACGCCGAGATCGCGCAGCAGGCCTTTCGCAGTCTCGCTCCAAAGCGAGCGCGGCGACTGGATCGATTCGCTGCCGCCGTAGCCGATGATAAGGCGGCCGTCGACGCGGAACTCGTTGCGCTTCGCGTGCCCGCCGAAATCGTCGTGATTGTCGAGGATCAAAATGCGCGCAGCGGCGTGCGCCTTGCGGTAGAAATGCGCCGCGGCGAGGCCGCTGATGCCGCCGCCCACCACGACGAGATCGTAGCGCTCCGTGATCGGCATGCCGTCGAACGAAAACGCCTTGCCCTCACGCGCCAGTTCGTGCGCGACCTCGAACGAGCCGGCGTGGTGGCCGCGCAGGCCGGTCAGCGCCGGCGGATAGCGCGACGGCTGCGCCATGATCTGGTCCCACGGCGTCAGCCCGGCGGCGATGGTCAGCGCGACGCCGTTGAGGAAATCGCGGCGCGAAATTTCGGATGGCATTGTGGTTTGATCTCTGGCTTCCCGAAAAAAGTCTAATGTATACCGCAACCATACGCCATCACGAACCTGGCGGTTTGCGATGCCCGATCGAACGTCGGCTTTGCGCTGAACCGCTGCATCAAACTATGATTTCCCGCCGTCCTGACGGCTTAGCCGCCAGCAGATGTCAACAGGAGCACGGGACCGGATCATGGACAACAAGCTCTACGACTATTCCCCCATCACGACGCGGCCGAAGCTCACCTTGCCAAACGGCGCACGGGTCGCCTTCTACATCGGCTTGAACATCGAGCATTTCGAGGTCGACAAGCCTTCAACCAGCATCTTCGGCGGAACCGCCACATTGGTACCCGACCCCCTCAACTACGGATGGCGCGACTATTCCGTGCGGGTCGGCGTCTGGCGGATGATGGAAGCCCTCGACAAGGTCGGGATGCGCGCATCCGTCCTGTTGAACTCGGACGTCTGCGCCCACTATCCGCAGATCATCGATGCCGGCAAGGAACGCAAATGGGCCTGGCTCGCGCACGGCAAGAACAACTCGATCTTTCATACCGGCTTGACCGTCGATGACGAACGGAAGGCGCTGAAGGACATGGTTGACACCATAGTCAAAGCGACCGGACATCAACCCAAAGGCTGGCTCGGACCGGCCTTGACCGAGACGTTCGAGACGCCGCGGTTGTTGAAGGAACTGGGCCTGACCTATGTGCTGGACTGGTGCGCGGACGACCAGCCGTTTCCGCTCAATGTTCCGGGCATGATGTCGGTGCCCTACTCGATCGAGCTCAACGACATCACGATGTTCCTTGGCAAGAGTCTCTCGGGCGAAGGCTTCTATCAGATGGTGGTCGACCAATTCGACCGGCTCTACGCAGAGGGGGAAAAGTCCGGTCGCGTGATGGCCTTGTGTCTGCATCCCTTCATCATCAACCAGCCGTTCCGCCAGAAATATCTGGAGCGGGCGCTGGACTACATCGCCGGCCACAGCGATGTATGGCTGACCACAAGCGATGACATCGCCGCGCACTATGCACAGAACTACATGTGATCCACTTGGATGAATCGCCTGAACGCAGAGCCGGTGTCCTTCGCCGTCGATGAGGCGCGTACCGTCTCCGGCCTGTTCACGAACACGGCGAACGCCCGCGCTTGCTATGTGCTTGCCCATGGCGCAGGCGCCGGCATGACGCATCCCTTCATGGCGGCGGTTGCGGCGGGCCTTGCCGAACGCGGCATCGCCACGCTGCGCTACCAGTTCCCCTACATGGAGCAGCGCAGCAAACGGCCCGATCCGCCGAAGGTGGCGCAGGCGGCGGTGCGCGCAGCTGTGGCGGAAGCGCGCCGGCTCGTGCCCACTCTGCCGCTCATCGCCGGCGGCAAGTCATTCGGCGGTCGCATGACCTCGCAGGCGCAGGCCGCTTCGCCGCTGCCCGGCGTCCGCGGGCTCGCCTTCCTCGGCTTCCCGCTGCACCCGGCCGGCAAGCCGTCCGACGAGCGCGCCGCGCATCTGTTCGACGTGAAAATCCCGATGCTGTTCCTGCAGGGCACACGCGATGCCTTGGCCGACTTGTCGCTGCTCGGGCCGCTGACAAAGCGGCTCGGCAAGCGCGCGACGTTGACGCTGTTTGCGGACGCCGACCATTCCTTCCATGTGCCGGCGCGCACAGGCCGCAAGGATGCCGACGTCATGCGCGAGCTCATCGAGGCGCTCGCCGCATGGGCAGCCGGAGTGATTGCGCGCCGCGAGTGATCGCTCGCGGCGCGGCCGTCGTCTATTTGCCGCGGGTGGCGCGCCAGGATTGCTTAGCGGTCGTCTTGAAGGTTCCTTCAATGGTGTTGCCGTTCACGCGGCCGACGTATTCCATCTTGCCCGCCGTGAAGGTGAGTTGATCGCCCTTCAGGCTGCCGGACACCTTGGCTGTCCCGCTCTTCGATTTCAGTGTGCCAGACACCTTCTGATACTTCTGCTCGAGCTTCAGTTCGCCCTGCGGCAGGCGCCAAGTGCCCGCCACCTTGGCAGGGATCACCCAGTAATAGCCGCTGCAGTACCGTTGGCACCCCGTGGAGGCTTGAATGTTCGCATCGGCCTCCCAATCGCCCATGCCGAACGTGTTCGAAACAATGCGCGTGCCCGGCTTCATATCGAGAAGCTTCGGCCGCAGACGAAGATTGATGTCGGAGAGCAGGAACATGGTGATGACGGTCGCCTGCGAGAAATCGCTCTCGAACAAGTCGGCCTTCATGAATGTCGCTCTGTCCGAGACTCCCTCCTTGGCTGCATTGCGCTGCGACAATGCGACCATGTCGGGATTGTACTCGATGCCCATCGCTTTGGCGCCGCGCTTCGCCGCGGTGATGACCGTGCGGCCGTCGCCGGAGCCGAGATCGATCACGTAGTCATCGGAGGTGACGTTGGCGGCCTCGAGCATCTTGTAGACCAGCCCTAACGATGTCGGCACCCAGATGACGTCCTTGCCGGCTTGGCCTTCTTGAGGCTCGAAATCCTTTGCCGACTCTTTCGCTGGTTCCTTGGCCGGCTGGGCCACGGCACAGTTCAGGGATATGACAAGCGCCGCGCATACCGCCGCCAGCGGTCTGCCAAATAACTGCGAAACTTCCACGCTACCCTCCAACGATGGGTGGCATTACGGGTGCCACATCCCAACCACCCAGCCGCCGCACCCTAGCGGGGCGGGCGGCCCTTGTCAGCACGGGGCGGGTCACCGGGAGGCGATCACATATCGGTGATGGACGCCGCCGACTTCCCGACCGCGTTGCCGATACGGCCGCCACCCCGAACGCATTTTGTGCCGCTCAATTTCATGTGAGCCGCCCTGGTCAGCGTGCGGCGCGTGCCGTATGCGTAAAGCTCGTCGAAGCTGGACGACAGGGACAGCGAACTCTTCGCAGCATGGCGGTCCACGCAATTCCTCGAATCAGCACCGACTCCGGCCGCACCGCCGGTAGACGTCACCTTCTGTCGGTGGCAACGGCCGCCGTTCTGGCCGCGCTGGCGCTGCCCGCCCTCGCGAATCCGCAAGCCTCCGACCTCGTGAAGACCGAACTGATTGCCGAGCTTGGCGCCGTGCGCGCCGCCGAGCCGTTCTGGGTCGGCATCCGTCTGACGATGAAGGAGCACTGGCACACCTACTGGCGTAATCCCGGCGATTCCGGGGAAGCCACGCAGGTGCGCTGGACCCTGCCCCCGGGATTCTCCGCCGGCGAACTCCAATGGCCGGCGCCGAGCCTGATCCGGGTCGGGCCGACCGCGAGCTTCGGCTACGAGGGCGAAGCCATTCTGGTGACGCGCATCACGCCGCCGCAGCGGCTCGAACCCGGTCAGGATGTGCAGCTCAGCGCCGATGTTGCCTATCTCGTCTGCGAGAAAATCTGCATTCCCGGCGAAGCCAAGGTTTCACTGCCGCTCGCAGCGGTGGGATCGGAGACTCCATCCGGCCCGCATGCCGAGGTCTTCGCGCAAGCCCGCCGCAAGCTGCCGCAGCCTTCGCCATGGCCCGCGCGGTTTGCCGCCGACGCCAAAACGATCACGCTGACATTCGATACCAAGGATCAGGGCGCTTCGATCCGCGCCGCCACGCTGTTTCCTCACGACAACCTCTTGATCGACAACGCGGCGCCGCAGGGCCTGGAGACGGCGGACAGCACCCGTTTGATCCTCGCGCGCAGCGCGCTGGCGGCAGCGACGCCGTCGGCGATCGACGGCGTCCTGGTCGTCGAGGAAGATCTCGGCGGGCGGACCGTCACGCATGCGTTCGCAGTAAGCGCGGGAGATGCTGGAGCAGCGGGAGTGACCCAGGGCGGGATCGGCCTACTGCCGGCGATCCTGCTCGCGATGCTGGCGGGGATAATCCTCAACCTGATGCCATGCGTGTTTCCGGTCCTGTCGATCAAGGTGCTGCACCTGACGCAGCAGGCAGGCGAGACAGCCGCGCGCGTGCGGCTGCATGGCTTGGCCTACACCGCCGGCATACTCGCGAGCTTTGCCGCGCTCGCCGGCGTCCTGCATGCGGTTCGCGCCGCCGGAGCGGAGGTCGGCTGGGGGTTCCAAATGCAATCCCCGGCGGTCGTGGCCGCCCTTGCCTTCGTCATATTCGCGATGGGACTTAGCCTGTCCGGCATTTTCACGATCGGGACGGCGCTCGCTCGCGTCGGCAACACCACCCTGGCGCACGCGCCCGGCCTCACAGGCTCATTCTTCACCGGCGTCCTTGCAACGATCGTGGCGACACCGTGTACCGCCCCGTTCATGGGCGCCGCGATCGGCTTTGCGCTGACGCAATCTTTCCCGACCGCGCTCACCGTCTTCCTTGCGCTCGGCTTCGGGCTGGCGTTCCCGCTTCTCGTATTGAGCGTCGTGCCTCGCTGGCGCCATTGGCTGCCGCGGCCGGGACCCTGGATGGATACGCTCAAGCAGCTCCTGGCCTTTCCGCTTTACGCAACGGCCGCATGGCTGATCTGGGTGCTCAGCCAGCAGGTCGGATCGACCGGACTTCTGGCGGCCCTGTCCGGGCTGGTGCTCATCGGGTTTGGCGCGTGGACGTTCAATATGGCGCGCGAGCGGCATGGAACATTTGGCCGTGTTTTGCAGGGCGTTGCCGCCGTGTGCTTGATCGGCGTTGCCGCGCTCGCCGCGACTGTTGAAACGGACCGGACAGGGTCCGGTGCCATCACGGCCGCCACCTCCGCAGCGGAGGCCGAGCCATTCACTCAGCACAAGCTGGACGCGCTGCTCGCGTCTGACCGGCCGGTGTTCGTCAACTTGACGGCGGCGTGGTGCATCACCTGTCTCGTCAACGAGCGCACCGCGCTGTCCACCGACGCCGTGCGCGAGGCGTTCGCGCAAAGTCGCGTCGCCTATCTCAAAGGCGATTGGACCAACCGCAATCCGGAGATCACCCGCATGCTGGAGCGATTCGGCCGCAGCGGGGTTCCTCTCTATGTGCTGTATCGTCGGGGAAAGGATCCGATCGTTCTGCCGCAGATTCTCACCGAGTCGCTTGTGATCGACCACATCACTCGGCTCTGAAACTCACGCCTCCATCCAGAAGGGAGTAACACATGAACAGACGCGGATTTGCATCGATCTCACTTGCGACGGCCGCGGGGCTCCTGCTGCTCGCAGGCGGCGGTTCTTCCGTCAACGCCGATCCTCGGGTCGGACAGCCCGCGCCGAATTTCACCGCAACCGACAGCAACGGCAAAAAAGTCAGCCTCGGCGACCAGCGCGGCAAGACCGTCGTGCTCGAATGGACCAACGACGGCTGCCCCTACGTGCGCAAGCACTACAACGCCAAGGCCATGCAGGCCCTGCAGAAGAAATGGACGGCGCAGGGCGTCGTATGGCTGTCGGTGATCTCTTCACCGCCCGGCGAGCAAGGCTATGCGGACGGAAAATTGGCAAACCGGCTGACCGAAGAGCGCGGTGCTTCGCCGACCGCCGTGCTGCTCGACCCAGGCCAGCAGGTTGCGCGCGCCTATCGGGCGACGGCAACCCCGCACATGTTCGTCATCACGGCCAAGGGAAGCGTCGCCTATATGGGCGCGATTGACGATAACCCGTCCTACAGCGGCGATCCTCGCAAGGCGAAGAATTTCGTCGATCGGGCCCTGACGGAAGTGAAGACCGGAAAGCCCGTCTCCAACCCGAGCACGCGGGCTTATGGCTGCGCCGTGAAGTACACTTCGTAAGACTGCGCGCAGATGCGAGAGCTGTTCCCGGCTCTGCCGGGAACAGCTCAATGCGAACTCACACGATAACGGAAGGTCTGCGGGCCGATCAGCACCAGGGCGCTGCCCTCGCGCCGCCAGGTCGTGACCTTGATCAGCACCTCAAGCATGGCGGCATCCTCCCGCAGGCTCTGCTCGCTACATGTGCCGGGGTTAGCACTCTGCGGGACGATGCTGATGGCCGATCCCTCGATGCGCACGCGGCCGCGCACGCTCGCGCACCAGAGGTCGATCGTCGCCCAGCCGTTGCTCTCCACCTCCATGCCGGGGAGCCGATCCGAGCCCGGCCGCGGCTGCGTCTCGAGCAGCAGCTCCTGATCGTAAGGGAACTCGGCATCGGAGCCGAAGGCCGTGACGGCGCCCGTGCACATGATAAGGGCCAAGACCCAAAGCCGGCGCCGGTACCACGGCACTACGACTTTCACCTGCATGTCCGGCAACTCCCGCTGGCGGTGATTTGTTGAACCCGGCTTGGCAGCCGAGCGGCGATCGCGGCGAGGCGATTGTCGTTTCCTTCCTGCCCGATCCGTGAGTTGCACTCAAGCGTCGAGAGATAAGTTTCCGCACACCGATTTGGCTCGCTGCGCAGTTAGCAGTCCGCATCATACGGCCGGCAAACGCAGCCATGCGGCGAGCGCTTTGAGCACCATGTCGACCGCCACCGCCGCCAGCAGCATGCCCATGATGCGGCTGATGATGGCGGCGCCGCTCTTGCCGATCAGCCGCGCCACCGGCTCCGCCAGGAGAAACAGGATCAGTGTCAGGATCAGCACGACCGCCATCACGGCGACGGTCTGCGCCTGCTCGACAATGGCGTAGCGGTCGTTGTCGGTGAGCAGCACCACCGCAAGCATTGCGCCCGGCCCTGCGATCGACGGCGTTCCCAATGGATAGATTCCGAGTTCAAGCCCGCCGCCCGCCCTCATCTGCTCGGCCTGCGCCGACAACGTGCCGTGGATCAGCTGCAGCGCGAACAGGAACAGCACGATGCCGCCGGCAATCTGGAACGAATGGAGGCCGATGCCCATTGCGATCAGCAAGAGCTGTCCGGCGACGACAAAAAACAGGAGCATCAGGAAGGCCACGCCCACCGCGAGAAACGCGATCTTCCGCCGCATCGACGGGTCGAGACCGGCCGTCACGGCAAGAAAGACCGAGAGGCTGCCGAGCGGGTCGATGATCACCCACAGGGTGACGAACTCGGTCAGCCGCTCCTGCCACATTCCGCCTCTCCCGAATCGCCCCCCAAGCCGCAGTGTCCCGGGATTCGCCGGCCGATCGCAAGCAGCCGATCACAATCGCTTTCAACGGGAATACCGGCGGCCCCGCCCATGTTAGTGTGATGCCCACAACAAACCTCAGGGAGGGCATCCATGGATCAGAGAATCATCGATCTTTATGACGAATTCACACACGGCGGCATGACTCGCCGGACTTTCCTCGACCGGCTGAAGACGCTGGCCGGTTCGACGGCGGTGGCCGCCGCGCTGCTGCCGCTCCTGGAGAACGATTACGCCAAGGCGGCGATCGTTCCGGCGGACGATCCGCGGCTCGTTGCCGAGCGGGTTTCCTACGATTCGCCGAAGGGTAAGATCAACGGCTACCTGGTTCGGCCCAAGGCCAAAGGCAAGCGTCCGGCCGTGCTGGTGATCCACGAGAACCGTGGCCTCAATCCGCATCTGGAGGATGTGGCGCGGCGTCTCGCCGCCGAAGGCTTCCTCGCCTATGCGGTCGACCTCCTGTCGCTGGTCGGCGGCACGCCGCCGGAAGAGGATGCCGCACGGGCACTGCATCCGAAGTTGAACCAGGATGACGCCGTGGCCGCGCTGGTGGCGGGCGTCGCGTTCCTCAAGTCGCATCCGGAATCGACCGGCAAGGTCGGCGCGGTCGGCTTCTGCTTCGGCGGGTTGATGATCAACCGCCTGGCGGTCGCGAGCCCGCAGCTCGATGCCGCCGTCGCGTACTACGGCCGGCAAGTTCCCGCCGCCCAGGTGCCGAACATCAAGGCGGCGCTCTTGCTGCACTATGCCGAAAAGGACGCGGGCGTGAACGCCGGCATTGCCGCCTATGAGGCCGCGCTGAAGGCAAACAACAAGACCTTCACGATCTACCACTACGCTGGTGCGCAGCACGCCTTCAACAATGACACGGGCGCTGCGCGCTACAACAAGGCTGCCGCCGATCTCGCGTGGGGACGGACGCTGGCGTTCTTCAAGCAGCAACTCGGCAATCCGCCGAACGCGGCGTAGCGTTCGCGATACAACCCTCTCCTCGCCTTGCGGGGAGAGGGTTCAGCGGCGGTGGTAGTTGTCGCCGAAGCGGAGCGTCATGACGAAGTCGTAGACCAGCAGCGCCATGACGCTGACGACGATGATGATCAACGGCGGGGCGGGAACCCACACGATCATAAAGCCGAGAAACGTCACCACCATGGCGATGCCGATGGCGCCGGCAATGAGGTTGCTGATCATGTTGCGGCCCTCTTTGCCTTGCGGCGCGCTCCGGCGCCTTTGCCGCGGCGGGCGCCGGGCTGAGTGAGAGTTTGCACAAGCCAATGCGCGGTGCGCAAGAGGCGCGCATCGCCGCCGCGGCGGCCGACCAGTTGAACGCCGAGCGGCAGTCCCGCCTCGGAGCGCAGAAGCGGCAACGTCACGGCCGGCGTCCCGAGAAAGGTCCACATGGTGCAAAAAATGGGGTTGCCGGTGGCCTCACCCACGGGCGCCTCGCCAGGCGCGGCCGGGGTCAGGATTGCGTCGTATTCGTCGAACACCGACTCCAGCCCTTCGTTGAGCGTGGCGGCCTGGCCCAGGGCTGCCTGGTAGTCGAACGCCGTATAGCCGCGCCCGCGCTCGATCAACGCACACAACTGCTTCGAAAGCTTGTCGCGTCCCTGCGCGTAGTCTCGGCGGAAATTGTGCGCCATCTCCGATTCCATCACCGTCTTGTGCAGATCGGCGACGTTCTGGAAGCTCTGCCCCATTTCCACCTCTTCGGCGGTTTCGACGAGCGTATCGACCAATTCGGCAAAGGCGTCCTGCATGACCGCGTCGGCATATTTCCACGCAGGCGTTTTCATGAAGGCGAAACGCGGCGGCAGCGGCGGATCGCTGACCGCCAAGGCGGCGAGCGGAGGGCGCGCGATCGGGCGCGTATCCGGATCTTCCGGATCGAAGCCCGCCATCGCCTCAGCGATCAGCGCCGCGTCTTGCACCGAGCGCGCCATGATGCCGACGTGGTCGAGCGCGCGTGACAGCATCAGCGCGCCGGTGCGGGGAATAAGGCCGTGGGTCGGCTTGAAGCCGACGACGCCGCAGTAGGCGGCGGGACGGATCACCGAACCGTTGGTCTGCGAACCGATCGCGCCGGGCACCATGTAGGCGGCTACCGCCGCCGCCGATCCGCTCGACGACCCGCCTGGCGTTCGCGCCGGATCGTGCGGATTACGGGTCTTGCCTGGCTGGAAATAGGCGTACTCGGTGGTGACCGTCTTGCCGAGGATCACCGCACCGGCGGCGCGCAAGCGTGCTACCGCCGCCGCGTCGTCACGCGGTGTGCGCCCGGCCCACAGAGGCGAGCCGAATTCGGTCGGCATGTCATGCGTGTCGAAGATGTCCTTGATCCCGACCGGCACGCCGTGCAGGGGGCCGGTCGCCCTCCCCGCGCGGCGATGCTCGTCCAGCGCCTCGGCCTGTCGCATCGCGTGGTCGCGGTCGAGAAAAGTCCAGGCCTGCACCGCCGGCTCCACCTCATCGATCCGGGCGAGGCAGTCGCGGACCAGTTCGACCGAGGTGATCCGTCCCTCGCGGATATCGCCCGCCGCCTCGGCAAGACCCAGTGCGGAGAGACTCATGCGTGACTAATCCCGCGCCGATGCGCCCCCATCGGCCTCAGTTGGCAAGACATCAGTTGTAGAGAAGGTTCGGCAGCCATAGCACAATCCCCGGGAAGATGTAGATCAGCGCCATCGACAGGAACACCATCATGACGAAAGGCAGCGCGCCCTTGAAGATGTCGGTGAGCTGCACATGCGGCGGCGCGATGCCTTTCAAATAATAGGCCGCCATGGCCATCGGCGGGGTGTTGAACGAGGTCTGGATATTAAGCGCGACCAGCACGCCGAAGAAGATCGGGTCGACGTTGAACTTCTGCAGCAGCGGCAGGAAGATCGGCACGAAGATGATGATGATTTCCGACCACTCCAGCGGCCAGCCAAGCAGGAAGATGATGATCTGCGTCAGGATCAGGAACTGCACCGTGGACAGTTCCATCGACAGAATGAAATGCTCCACGACCGAGTGGCCGCCCAAATAGGAGAACACCGAGGAGAATGTCCAAGAGCCGATGAACAGGTAGCAGACCATGGCGGTGGTCCGGGCCGTGAGGAACACCGCTTCCTTCAGCCGCTCGAAGGTCAGCGCCCGGTACGCGGCCGCCAGCACGAGCGCGCCCAGCGCGCCGACGGCCGCCGCTTCCGACGGTGTGGCAAGGCCGAACAGAATCGCCCCGAGCACGGAGAGAATGAGGATGGCCAAGGGAAAGAAAGACGTCGCCAGCGCCGTGAAGATGACGCTGAATGGAACATCAGTCTCTTCCTTGGGCAGCTTCGGCGCCAAGGCGGGATTGAGCATCGCACGCGAGATCACGTACAGAATGTACAGTCCGGCCAGGAGGAAACCGGGGAACATCGCCGCGGCATAGAGCTTGACGACGGACACCGCAGCGGTCGCCGAGTAGACGATCAAGAGGATGCTCGGCGGAATCAGGATGCCGAGACAGCCGCCTGCGCAAATCACCCCGGCGGAGAAGCTCTTGTCGTAGCCGGCCCTGAGCATCTGCGGATAGGCGAGCAACCCCATCAGAGTCACGACCGCACCGACGATGCCCGTGGCAGTGGCGAACAGCGCGCAGGTGATCAACGCCGCGACGGCAAGTGCGCCGGGAATATTGCGCATCGACAGCTGCAGAGAATGGAACAGCCGTTCGAGAATATTCGACCGCTCGACGACGTATCCCATGAACAGGAACAGCGGCACCGCGATCAGCACGTCGTTCGAAGTGACCTCGAAGGTTTTCTGCACCAGCAGCGTGAAGACGCGATTGGAGAAGAACTCCTGGCCGGGCGTGTAATAGGCGTAGTAGCCGAAGCCGACGCCCATGGCGATCAGCGTGAACGCGATGGGGAAGCCGATCAGAATGATGAAGATGAACAGGCCCAGCATCAACATGCCGATTTGCGGATCGGTCATGTTCAGGATTCCCTCTGCCCGGGCTGCGCCTGCTCTTGCGCGTGTTCGCGCTGATATTCCTGCTCATGCAGAATCGCGGTTTCCATCTCCTCGACGTCGTGCAAGCGCTGCGGCCAATAGCCGAGCCGCAGGCAGAGGATACAGCGGACGATCTCGGCGAACCCTTGGATCAGCAAAAACACGCCGGTCAGCGGGATCAGCGCCTTGAGCGGAAATACCGGAATGCCGGCGGGACTGAAAATGCTGACTTCCCGGAACTGGATCGACATCTTGGCGAACTGCCAGCCGGCATAGATCCACGCCAGCACGGCAGGCAGAAAAAAGATGATATAGAGCGTCAGGTCGAGCCCCGCCTGCACCCGCGGAGGCCAGAGCCGGTAGATCACGTCGCCGCGCACATGACCGTTGCGCGACAACGTGTAGGCGCCCGCCATCAGGAACAGACCGCCATAGGTGATGTAGCTGAAGTCG
>Ga0299913_10001679_pt1 | contig 16683 bp, 16 predicted proteins | sample RVTome_9_FD_201360 | JGI IMG/M metagenome (GOLD analysis project Ga0299913, IMG submission 201360) | Soil microbial communities from uranium-contaminated site in the Upper Colorado River Basin, Wyoming, United States - RVT155D38 (version 2) ... | reverse complement strand
CATCCTTCCCGCGTCGGTCGCGGCAGGACGCGCCGGCGTCACGACCGGCGAGTGGGCCGACGCGCTACGCGAGGTCTTCGGCGAGTACCGGGCTCCGACCGGTACCGGCGCGCAGGCCGCGGGCGGCTCCACCGAGGAGATGGCAGAGACGCGGGCCAAGGTGGACGGTGCGCGCGAGCGCCTCGGAGTGGCGCGTTTGCGGATGCTGGTCGCGAAGCCGGGGCTCGACGGACACTCCAACGCGGCCGAACAGGTCGCGGTGCGAGCGCGGGATGCAGGATTCGAGGTCGTCTATCAGGGGATCCGACTGGCGCCCGAGGAGATCGCCCGGGCGGCGGCGGAAGAAGACGTGCACGTCATCGGCTTGTCGATCCTGTCCGGTGCTCACGGGTGGCTGGTTCCCGAGGTGCTCGACCGGTTGCGGATCGAAGGCATCGATCCGGCCCGGGTGCCGGTAGTCGTGGGAGGCGTCATCCCCGACGAAGACGCGACGAAGCTCCACGAGCTCGGCGTCGCACGGGTCTACACCCCCAAGGACTTCGACCTCACGGCGATGATCGGCGAGATAGCGGACCTCATCGGGACGAACCGGGCATAACGCCCGGCCCCCACAGGGGCAGGAACGACCTGTAAGGGGGTCGAACCCTCTTCCCAGACGAGAGAAACCCCGGCCGCGCTTACCACCGGGGATCGATACCAGGAAGGGGACGAATCGTGCGCAAGATCTTCGCCCTGACGATCGCGGCGCTCCTGCCGGCGACATTGCTGTCGCCGAGCGCCGGGGCCGGCCCCGGCCCCGGGGGCGTGACGAGCGACAACGTCGAGTTCATCCGTCACATCCCCATCGCGCAGGACGGCGTCGGCGGCAAGTTGGTCGGTCGCTACTTCTACGCGAACGACCAGAACAAGGTCATGATCTTCGACACCAAGCCAGACCCCGAGGATCCCCAGCTCCTCGGTCAGGTACTGATGCCGCAGGAGTGGCTGTTCTCGCGCGAGGACCTCGACGGCAACGCGTCGCTGATCGTGGTGCCCAACACCGTGAGCGGCTCCTACGACGGTCAGCCGTCGGCATCGACCAACGCGCTGTACATCATCGACGTCGAAGACAAGACGAATCCTCAGATCGTCGGCAAGTTGCAAGGCGGGGCGTCACACACGTCGAGCTGCATCCTGGACTGCAAGTGGGTCTACGGCTCGGACGGAAAGATCATCGACATCCGCAACCCGGCCGAGCCGAAGCTCATGGACACGAGATGGGGTGACGGCAAGCCGGCCAACGGCGGTCACGACGTCACGGAGGTGCGGCCCGGGATCATCCTCACCGCCAGCAATCCACTGATGTTGCTGGACGCTCGCAAGGACCCCGCGAACCCGAAGCTGATCGCCTTCTCCGAGCCGATCCAGAACGTCAACGTCATGCACTCGCTGCGGTGGGGCCGCAACGGCAAGGACCCGTTCTTCGTCGCCGGCAGCGAGCAGAACTTCGTCGCCCGCTGTGGGGCCGAGACGAACGGCCACCTCATGACCGTCGACATAAGCAAGTGGAAGAAGGGTGTCATCGGTCCGATCATCGACCGTCACTACGAGACGAACGGTACCTACATCGACGGCAAACCCGCCGCGAACCAGGGAGGTTGCTCGTCGCACTGGCTCGAGCTGCACCCGACCTTCAAGAAGGGCGGGATCGTCGCGCACGCTCGCTTCGAGCACGGCACGCGCTTCATGCGCATCAACTCCAAGGGAAAGATCTCCGAGGAGGGCTACTTCATGCCGTGGGCCGGGATGACCGGCGCCGCCTACTGGGTCAACAAGCGGATCGTCTACTCCCTCGACTACAACCGTGGCATCGACGTCCTCAAGTACAACGGCAAGTTCTAAGGGGAAGCGAATGAAGAAGATCGCAGTGCTACTCAGCGTGATCGCCCTTCTCGCGGCGATCGCAGCGCCGGCGGACGCAAAGAAAGGCAAGAAGAAGAAGTCGACGAAGCCGGTCACGGTGTTCGAGGACGCGGCGGAAGACGCCAACAGCAACGGGCAGCTCCCCGCGTCGGTGCCTGCCGGCATGGACCTCGTGTCCGGCACGATCCAGCCCGACAAGGGCGGCCTGAAGTTCGTCGTCACCCACGCGGAGATGCCCTCGACGGGCAGCCCGGGCGAGGGATTCCGGTTGATCTGGGGCGTCGCCGTCGACGGCAAGCAGTACGAGATAACCGTCAAGAGCTTCGACATCGGCAAGCCCGACGTCATCGCGTCGGTCATGGGCCAGGACCCCAACGGCGAAGAGCGCGTCGGTCAGGTCTACATGGGCGTTGCGCGCTTCGAGGAGTGCGGCACGATCTCCCTCGGCATCAACTGGTCTCAGTGCACGACGCTCGGCTACTACGACGCCGTGTTCGATCCCGCCGCGAAGACCGCTACCTGGGTGATCGACCTCAAGACGATGGGGGCCAAGAAAGGAAGCGAGATCGCCGGCGGCGGCGGGGGCCGCGCGACCACCGGGTGCCAGATCTGCTGGGTCCCGCAATACGCCGAGAGGTCGCTGACGCCGACGAGCATCATCGACGCGGCGACGCAGACCGTCACCTACAAGGTTCCGTGATGAAGCGGACGATCGTCGCGACCCTGGTTGCCGGCAGCATGCTCGTGGGAGGCCTGGCCCAGGCGAAGGTGAAGCCGGTGTGGGACGACCCCGCGGGGGACGCGGATGCCGCGCAGGGCCTCGGCTACTCGATCCCGGCCGGCTTCGACCTCGTCTCCGGTGGGATCCTGAAGAAGGGCAAGGACCTCCACTTCGTCGTGACCCACGCCGACATGCCGCCCAGCGGCAGCCTTCCCGAAGGCTTCCGGTTCCTGTGGGCCTTCAACGTCGACGGCACGGACTTCCGGATCACCGCCAAGAGCGCGGACATCGGCAAGCCCGATGTGCTCGCGGGAGAGAGCAACGAGCGGGTAGGCAGGGTCGATCCGCAGGGCCACTTCCGTCTCGAGGGCGACTGCGCCACCGGGGCCACGGTCGGCGTGCTCCAGCCGGTGAACTGCAAGCCGCTCGAGTACATCGAGGGCGCGTTCGATGCCGGGAACATGGCGTTCACCGCCATCGTGCCCATGAAGTCGGTCAAAGCCAAGAAGGGTTCTTTCATCTCGATCGGCGGCGGTGACGCGGCCGGGATCTGCGGCATCTGCTGGGTCACGCACACGGCAGAGCGCTCGCTGCAGTCCACGATCGTCGACCAGGCGACCATGACAAAGACGTACAAGGTTCGTTAGGAGGCGACATGAAAAAGATCGCGACGTTGCTGATGATGTCGGCGCTGCTGGTCGGCGTTCTGGCTCCGGCCGACGCGGCCAAGCCGAAGTCGACAAAGCTGTGGGAAGACGTAGCCGACGACGCCGATCTCGGCCAGGGCCTCGGAGCATCGCTTCCCGGTGGCTGGGACCTGGCATCGGGCTCGGTGGTGAAGAAGGGCAAGAACCTCGAGTTCACGGTCACGCACCACCAGATGCCACCGACCGGGTCGGGTCCGGAGATGACCCGGTTCATCTGGAACTTCACGGTCGACGGCAAGCAGTACCGGTTCACCGTGAAAAGCGTGGACATCGGCAAGCCCGACGTGTTCGGAGGTCAGACGACGGAGCGGGTCGGACGCGCCGACGTCACGGGGCACTTCCGTTTGGAGGGAGAGTGCGTCACGGACAGCACCCTTCCGATCGGGTTCGTCAACTGTCCCCCGCTCGAGTATCTCGAAGGCAGCTGGGATGTCTTTAGCCCGCCGAATCCCGGTTCGATGAGCTTCACCGTGATCCTTCCACTGAAGTCGGTGAAGGCGAAGGTTGGCTCCGTGATCGGTCCCGGCCCCGACCAGATCTGCACGATCTGTTGGGTAAGCCACTACGCGGAACGGTCGCTGTCTCCCGCGACCGTGATCGACTCGGCGTCACAGACGGTCTCCTACAAGGTGCCGAGGAAGTAACGGAGCACAGGCCATCCGGCAAGAGGAAGTCACCCCGCATCCGTCGAAGGGTTCATCCAGGACGGGCGGATCCCGCTCGCAGATCATGCGGAGGTTGCTATGAGCAAGTTCTCAACGGTCCTGATAGCAGGGGCGCTCCTCACCGTATTGATCGCTCCGGCGGAGGCGGCGAAGCCCAAGACGGTATGGGAGGACCCTTCAGGTGATGCCGACGGCGCGCAGGGCCTCGGCAGCTCGATCCCGGGCGGCTGGGACCTCGTCAAAGGATCGATCGTCAAGAAGAAAGCGAACCTCGAGTTCACGGTGGAGCACGCAGATATGCCTCCGATCGGATCGGGGCCGGAGGCGACTCGCTTCTTGTGGGCCTTCACCGTCGACGGGAAGACCTATCGCTTCACGGTCAAGAGCGTAGACATCGGTAAGCCGGACATTCCCGCGGGTCAGACGACCGAACGGGTCGGACGCGTCGATGTCGAGGGTCATTTCCGGCTGGAAGACGGTGAGTGCACGGAGACGTCCGCGGGGGTCACGTTCGTCAACTGCGCCCCGCTCGAATACCTGGATGGGACATTCGATGCGGCCGCGATGAGCTTTACGATCGTCCTTCCGATGAAAGCGGTAAAGGCAAAGGTCGGCTCGGTGATCGGCCCCGGTTCGAACACCATCTGCAACCTGTGTTGGGTGAGCCATGTCGCGGAACGGTCGTCCAACGCGGTCATCATCGACCAGGCGGCCCAGACCGCCACCTACAAGGTGCCCAAGAAGTAACTACAAGCCTCACGCTGGTAGCGTCACCGGGCCCCCTGTGAAGGGGGCCCTTCCTCGAAGGGCTCCCTGGGTGCGTAAGCCGGATCCCGCAAGGGGTCCGGCGACAAGGATGGCCCGTTTCCGTCTCCGGGAGGGATCCAGACAGTGGCTGTGAAGTTCGGCGTCGGGTTGTTCACCGGACAGATCCCGTCGTGGAGCGACCGCACGTTCCACCGCGAATACCGTGACTACATCGACCTCGTCCGCGATGTCGAGGATGCCGGCCTGGACTCGGCGTGGGTATCCGAGCATCACGGCGCGGAAGACGGTTACCTGCCCTCGTTGCTTCCCATGCTTGCCGCGTTCGCGGCCGTGACCGAACGCATCGAGCTAGGCACCGGGGTGGTCCTGGCCCCGTTCCACGACCCGATCCGGCTCGCCGAAGACTTCGCCGTGGTCGACCAGATCTCCGGGGGACGCGTGATCTGCGGGCTCGGCATCGGATGGCGCGAGGAGGAGTTCCGGGCCTTCGGGATCGAAACGCCTACCCGCACGCGCCGTCTCCGCGAGATAGTCGAGGTCCTGAGGCTGGCGTGGTCCGAGGATCGCTTCGACTACGACGGCAAGCACTATCGCTACACGTCGATCGCGGTGACACCGAAACCGGCGCGGCCCATCCCTATCCTTATCGGCGGCTTCGTCGACGACGCGATCCGGCGCGCCGGGCGCATCGGCGACGGCTATTTGTCATCGCGCGCCCAGCCCGAACGCGTGGCGCAGGCCTTCGAGATGGCCTCGGAGGAACGCGCCAAGGCCGGGCTCTCCGGCGAGCCGATAGTGGGGCTCCTCCAGAACTCGTTCGTCACGGACGAGCCGGAGCGGGATTGGGAGATGGTCCGCACCGGCGCCGGGCACCAGCTCGGCGTCTATGCGGGGTGGCGAGCCGGCACCGACGTGAAGGGCTCCCCGTTGGAGGTGACGCCTCCCGAGGAGGGCCAGCTCCGTGCGATGACTGCGTTCGGGACGCCCGAGCAAGTCGTGGACTTCCTCGGACCGATCGTCGAGGTCCTCGATCGCTACGCACAAGCGCACCTCGTGCTGAGGCTGCACTATCCGGGGATGGACGCGGCCCCCGCGCGACGAGCGATCGAGCTGCTGGCGACGAAGGTCGTGCCGCAGCTCAGGGGCCGAGGCACGAAATAGGGCCGTGCAACGTCCACGCGGGGCTCTTTCGGCCGCGGTGTTCCTCGCCGCTCTGTTCGCCACCTACCTGTGGTTCTCGATGCTCGCGGGGCCGTGGCGACTGGCGAGCGGGTTGCTGGACGCGCGCACGCACCTGAACAAGGCGGAGACTTCGCTCACCCGCGGCGCCATGAAGGCCGCCCGCTACGAGACCCTTTCAGCGGCAGCCGCGGCACGGCGCGCACGCTCGGGGCTCGAGTCCTCGGGACCGGTGATGCAGATCGCGCGCTTGCTGCCCAAAGTCGGGCCTGCGCTGGACGAGGTGGATCATCTCGTCGCCGCCGCCGAGCTGTCGACAGATGCCGCACGCGGAACGCTCTCGATCGCGGAGACCGCGCTGCGTGGCAAGAACAAGATCATCGAGTCGGACCCCGTCGACCCGAAGGGTGGCGCACGCATCCGGTTGGAGCGGATCGAAGAGATCGCCGGCACGATCGCGGACATCCGCGCAACGATCGTCAAGGTCTCCGACGAGCTCTCCGCGGTGAGAACGAAACGCTTGCCCAGACGGCTGGCGCGCTCGGTCGAAGAGGGCCTCAGCCGAGCAAACGAGACCGACGCGACGCTCGCCGACGCCGAAGCGGGCTTCGCGGTGCTCCCCTCGATCCTGGGGGCCGATGGCCCCCGCACCTACCTGATCATCATGCAGAACCCGGCAGAGCTGCGAGGGACCGGAGGCTCCGCGTTGCGCTTCTCCCCGTTGGTGATCGACGAGGGCAAGCCCCGGCTTCCGCGCGGCAAGGGGATCAACCTGTCCGTCTACGACGTCGATAGGGACCGGCGCCAGTTCCCCGAGGTTCCCGTGCCGGACGACGCGTGGTACCAGCGGGTGATCCCCGACTCGCGCCGCTTCGGCAACGCGAACTTCACCCCGGACTGGCCGCTCGCGTCCGAGCTGATGCTCGCCTACGGCCGCGCCGCCGAACCGACCTTCCCCGAGGTCGACGGGCTGATCGCCGTCGACCCGTTGATGCTGCAGAACCTGATGCCCGGTGTCGGTCGCTTCAGGACGCACTACGGCAACGTCATCTCGCAGCAGAAGTCCGTTCACTTCCTACTCAGCCGCGCCTACAGCGCGTTCGGTGCGAAGGACGAGGTCCGCAAGGCGGTTCTTCGCGGGGTCGTCGAGCGCTTCTACGACGGGATGATCCGGCCGAAGCGTCCGACCGAGCTCGTGCAGGGTATGGGTGAGTCGCTGGCCGGCAAACACCTCCAGATATGGATGCGCGATCCGCGCGAGCAGGCGTTCATCGAGCGCATGGACTGGGACGGCGGTCTGGAGGATGCCGAAGACGCCGACTACCTCGCCGTGGTCGAGCAGAACGTCGGCGGGAACAAGCTCGACCTCTTCCAAGACCAGACCCACACCCTCGAGGTCACGCTCGATGGCGACGACGCGGTCAACGAGGTGACGGTCGATGTCTTCAACGGCGTCTTCCTGCCGCAGCACCGTTACGTGATGGGTGACTCGGGGGGGCTGTTGCGTGGCGTCACCCGCCCGATGATGAACGTCTACGTCCCGGGCGACGCCGAGCTGTTAGACGCCCGACCGAACGGCGACCTGTACCCGATGGAAGCGGGGGCCGCGGCGTGGTCGGGCTCGCGGCCCCCCGAGTACCACGAGCTGGGCAAGAAGGTCTGGGCGGTGGCGTTCCTCATCGAGGTCGAGGAGACCGCCTCGGTGACCTACGGCTACCGGGTTCCGGGCGTGGTCCGCACCGAGGGTGACCGGCGCGTCTATCGTCTAGTCGTTCAGCACCAGCCGAAGGTCCGGCCCGAGGCCCTGGTCGTTCGCCTCCACCTGCCCGAGGGCGCGACCGACGTGCGCGCGCCCGGGTGGAAGAAGCAAGGCGACACGCTGGTGTTGGAGCGCCGACAAGACAAGGATCTCGAACTGGAGGTGTCATGGCGACGGTGAGGGCCGTGGTGCTCGCGGCGGGACGCGGTGTCCGGATGGGGGGCGAGCATCCCAAGACGCTGCTGCCGCTCGACGGTGGGCGCCCTCTGCTCGACTACATCATCGCCGGACTCAAGAGCGCGGGTATCGGCGACTTACTCGTAGTGACCGGTTTCAAGCACGCCGAGGTGCAGGCCTTCGTCGACGAGCACGCTGGTGATCTGAGCGTCTCCTACACCCGTAATGCGCGCTACGCGTCGTGGGGCAACTTCCACTCGCTGCGCGTCGCCCTCGACCAGTCGCCCGGCTTCGACGTCCTGGTGGTGAACTCCGATGTGATCGTCCACCCCGACGTGATCGGTCGCGTCATGTCCGCTCCCGGCGACCTCGTCCTGGCCGTGCAGAAGCGTCTCGTTCTGAACCAAGAAGACATGCGAGTACGGCTCCAAGTTGATCGTGTGCGTGGGATCGGCAAGGACCTCGCGCGCGCCCACAGCCACGGCGAGTACGCGGGAGTGTCGCTGCTGCGATCGAGAGCGGCTCAGGCGTACAACGAGGTCGCCAGCAACCTCGAATGGAGGGGCGACACGGATCGCTACTACGAGGACGTCTACGCCGACATCCTCACGCAGATAGACGCGCGCGCGGCCTCAGTGGGCGAGGACGAGTACGCCGAGGTCGACACGCCCGAGGACGTGCGCGCCGCGGTGGCGGTCCTCGAGCGTCACGCGGACGTGTGGGGCAGCCCCGCCGGCGCGCCCGCTTAGGGATCGATCCCGTGCCCGACTTCCCCGAGGTCTTCGCCTTCGACTCGTCCGACGACGAGGACGACGCCGCGCGCGCGCTGGCCGGCCGTTTGAAGGAGCTGGAGGTCGACGCCCCCATGGTGATCACCTCCGCGCAGGGCAAGGTGCTCGCCGGCAGGATCGAAGGCGAGCGCGCGCCGGACACCCCCATCGCCCAGACCGACCAGTCCTGGGCCTTCGATCTCGGGGCTCGTGCCGCAGAGCGGGACGCCGACGCGATCGTTGCCGTGGGCGGAGGGCGGTGCCTCGACATCGCCAAGCTGGCCGCGGCGCGCTCGGGCCTCGTGAACATCGCCGTGCCGACGCAACTGAGTCACGACGGCATCTGCTCTCCGGTCGCGGTGGTCCCGAACGAGGAAGGCAAGAGCGAGAGCCTCGGCGCGATCGCCCCACGGATGGTGTTCCTGTCGATCCCGACCTTGCTCGGCGCGCCGCCCGAGACGATCGCCGCCGGCCTCGGCGACCTGCTGGCGAACCCGCTGGCGCTGCGCGACTGGGCTCTGGCCGCGGAACGCGGCTTGGAATCCGTAGACCAGCGCGCGTGGGACATGTCGGTGGAGTCTTTCGAGCTGATCGAGTCGCACCTCGACATCGCCCCTCCAGAGTCTCTTCGCGACCCGGGGTTCGTGCGACGACTCGCGGACGCGTTGATCCTTAGCGGGATGGCGATGATCGTGGCCGGGACGTCGCGGCCCGCTTCGGGTGGGGAGCACGAGATCTCGCATGCGGTCGACCAGTTGTTCGGGGGCCGCGCCATGCACGGCGCACAGGTCGCGTTCGGATGCATCGTCTCGGTCGCGCTCTACGGCGAGGACACCGATGCATTCCGGAAGCTGCTTCGCGTGCTGGGGCTTCCGAACGAGCCCGGCGACCTGGACTTGTCCCCCGACGATCTCATCCGCGTTGTCCTGGCCGCTCCCGAGACCCGCCCGGGTCGTTTCACGATCCTCGAGGACGCGAACCTCGACGAGTCAGACGTGGTAGCGCTCATCCGGCGGATCTGGCCTAACTAGGATGCGCTGGTGAGTCGTAGAGCTGCGGTTATCGGCCTCGACGGTGCCGCGTGGCACCTCGTCGACGACATGATCGAGAACGGCGTGATGCCTCGTCTGGGTGCGCTCAAGAAGGAGGGGGCGGCCGGGGTGCTGACGTCTACGGTCCCCACGTACACCCCTCCGGCATGGACCTCCGCCGCGACCGGGGTGAACCCGGGCCGCCACGGCGTTTACGGATTCGTCTCGGGCAACGCGCAGAGCGAACGTCAGGAACTGATGCACGCGGGCAAGGTGCGCGCTTCGACCGTGTGGGAGATGGCCAACGCGCAGGGCTTGAGCGCCGGCATCTTCCATCTTCCGCTCACGTTCCCGGCGCGCGAGCTCGACGGGTGGATGGTGTCCGGGATGATGACGCCGGGCTACGGAGAGCGCCCGCCCCAGGGTTTCACGGCCCCCGCCGAGCTCGAAGCTGCGATCGGTTCCTGGACGCCCAACTACGCGATCGACGTCAGCGCGAACTGGGAGAAGGACTGGCGCGACGCCGCGCTCTGTACCCGCATCCTGGAGTCGCTGGAACAGCGCAAGACGGTACTGACCCGGCTGCTGGAGGAGAGGCCGGCAGACGTCGTGTTCTCGGTGCTGGAGTCTCCCGATCGGATGCAGCACGTCTACTACCGCTACATGGATCCCAACGACGACATGTATTACACCCCCGAAGCGCGACGCCTACGGCCCGACATCTGGACCTGCTTCCAGGCGATGGACGAGATCGTCGGGATCCTCGACGACTACGCTCGCACCGAAGGCGGTGTCGTCGTCTGCTCCGATCACGGTTTCACCGCGTGGGAGGTCAGCGTGCACACGAACACGCTGTTGGAGCGGTGGGGTTATCTGCGGTTCAAGCCACGCGCTCGATTGATGCGCACGAAGCTCGCCCGCGCTGCCGTGCCGTTCGCGAAACGGATACTCCCCGCCAAGGTTGCCCGGCAAGCGAAGGGCGCAACGTTCGCCGCGATCGACTGGTCGAGGACCAAGGCGTTCGCATCGCCCATCCCCCAGCAGGGGCTCTATGTCAACCTGAAAGGGCGCGAGCCCTACGGCACAGTCGAACCGAGTGAGCTCGACGCGATCAAGGACGATCTCGTCCGCCGCTTCGAGGAGCTGGTCGGTCCCGACGGGAAGCCGGTCGTGGATCGCGTCTATCGGTCCGAAGAGGTCTTCTCCGGCGACGCGCTCGCAGGCGCTCCGGACGTGCTCCCGGTCTTGCGCGATCATCGCTTCGAGATCGACGACGAGATCTTCCACACCGAGCCCTTCACCGACCTTTCGCATCTGCCGCGTGGCGCCCATCATCCCGACGGAATCGTGGTGGTCGCGGGGCCGGGCGCACGTGCCGGCGCGGAAGTGCGAGCGCGGGTGCTCGATGTCACGCCGACGCTGCTCTACATGGCCGGCGCCGAGGTCCCCGAGGGCCTCGACGGAAGTGTCATCACCGACGCGTTCGAGGACGATTTCCTAACGAGTCACCCGGTGCGGACCACCGACGCGCTCACGTCGGAGGAGCGCGACGAAGAGTCCCCCTACTCCGCGGAAGAGGAGGCGCTGATCGAGGAGTCGCTGCGCGGGCTCGGCTACCTTTAGTCCATGGCGCAGACCGCTCCCGCCGTGGAGCCCGCAGCTCGCTCAGCACGCCGCCCCTTGCAGCGCCGCAGCGCGAAACGGATCCTCTTGCGGGTCGTTGTCGACGCGATGGCCGTTTCGGCGGCGATGCTGCTCGCGTCGATAGTCCGTTTCGAGCTCGATTTCTCGTGGACGCGCTCGCCTGCCGCCGAGCTCGACTACGCGTTGCTGACGGCGATCTTTACCCCGGTGTGGATCTTCTTATTCTGGCTCTACGGCCTCTACGAGCCCCGGCAGGTCCTGAGCCCCGTCAACGAGTTCAAGCAGGTGTTCCACGGCGTCATCGCCGGCGTGGTGGCGATCTTCCTGGCCGACTCCGTCTTCAACCTCAATCTCGCCCGAGGCTGGGCGTTGCTGGTGCTCGCGTCGGGCTTCGTCGTGGTCGCCGGCGAGCGCCTGGCGGTACGCAAGGTGCTGCATTTCCTCCGGCGACGGGGTGGGGATGCGACCCGCACGATCATCCTGGGAACCAACCACGAGGCCCGTACGGTCGCCCGCACGCTCGAACGGGAGGGTTGGCTCGGCTACCGGATCGTGGGTTTCGTCGACGACACGATCCCCTCCGGTGAGGAGTTCGCCGACGGCCGCGTCGTGATCGGCTCGACCAGCGAGTTGAAGGACCTGATCGACGAGCACCGAGCCAACCTGCTCCTGGTCGCGTCCTCGGCGATCGAGACGGCGCGACTGAATCGCCTGTTGTGGGAGCTCCAGAGCGTCGACATCGACCTGCAGATCACGTCGGGAACGCTCGATCTGTTGGCATCACGGATGACCGTTCAATCGGTGGCCGGGGTGCCGCTCCTCTACGTACGCCGCACGGGGATCACGCGCGGGCAGCTCTTGCTTAAGCGCTCGATCGACGTGGTTGCCTCCGCGCTCGGGGTCGTGGTGTCGTCCCCCTTCCTGATCGCCATCGCCGTGTGGATCAAGCTCGACACCAAGGGCGGAGTGTTCTTCAAGCAGGTCCGTTCCGGACGAGATGGCGAGCCCTTCTTGTGCTGGAAGTTCCGGACGATGGTCCACGACGCCGAGCAACGCCGGATGGAGCTCGAGCACCTGTCGGAGGGCCCCGGGCTCCTCTTCAAGCTGAAAGACGACCCCCGCGTCACGAAAGCCGGCCGCTTCTTGCGGCGTTATTCGCTCGACGAGCTACCCCAGCTCTACAACGTCCTGCGTGGCGAGATGAGCCTCGTCGGCCCTCGGCCTGCCCTGCCCAGTGAGGTCCAGCAGTACGACGATTGGGTCGCGAACAGGCTCCGGGTCAAGCCCGGGATGACCGGTTTGTGGCAGGTCAGCGGGCGCACCGAGACGTCGTTCGCGGAATATGTTCGCTACGACCTCTTCTACATCCAGAACTGGTCGCTGTCGCTCGACGTCTGGATCCTGTGGCGCACCCTTCGAGCGGTTACCTCTGCCGAAGGTGCTCACTGAGGGGTATCTTGTAACCATGCTCGAGGAGATCATCGTCACCGTCGACGATCAACCGGGAGCGCTCGCGGACCTGGGCGAGCTGCTCGGGCGCTCGGGCGTGAACATCGAGACCCTGTGCGCGTCGAGCCACAACGGGCTCGGAGTGATCCACATCGTCGTGGACGACGGGGAAGACGCGAACGAGGTCCTTCGCTCGAACGGATACAAGGTCGAGTCGTCGCGACCGGTCCTGACCACTACACTGGACGACCGCCCCGGCGAGCTCGGCCGTTACTGCCGGCGACTCGCGCAGGCCGGCATCACGATCTCCGCCGCTTACGTCGCGAAGCGCTCCGGCGGCGAGACCGAGCTGATCCTCGCCGTCGACGACCTCGAGGCCGCCGGCAAGGCCTGAGCCGGCTTACGCGGCCCCTCTTTCTCCTTCAGCCCCGATCGTTCCGAAGAAGATCGCGAGCATCGCCGTCGCCAGATGCAGGTAGTCGTCCGCCAGGTTCGCCTTCAGGAGATCGGGCACCAGCACGTTCACAAGACCGAGCAGGGCGACCACCGCGTAGACGACGCCCACGATCAGGTTCACGCGCTTCGCGGATGAGTGACTGCCCGTGCTGATCAATAACGCGAGACCGATCACCAGGTGAACGAGGTTGTGCGCCAGGTTGACGTTGAAGACCCCGAAGAGCTTGTCACCCGCATCGGCCACCAGGATCAGGCCGAGGATCCCCAGCAACAGATAGACGACGCCGAACGACATCGCGAAGTGCTGTGCCGCGCTCCTCGCGTGTGGACCCGCCATCGCGTGCTTGTGGCCCTACGGGGTGGGAGGCGTGGGCGTAGCCGCCGTCGTGGCCCCGGTGGTCCCGAAGTACAGCGCCAGCGCGCCGGTGGCGAGGTGCAGCCAGTTGTCCGCGCTTCCCGAGCCCGAGATGTTCAACAGGTCCCCCATGAAGTCGAGACCGAGGAACCCGAGGATCGCGACGAGCAGCAGCACGATCCCGACGAGCATGTTCATGCTCTTGGCCTGGGCGACCGTCCTCGAACCGGCCAGCAGCAACGCTCCGATCGCCACGTGGACCAGGTTGTGAAGGTGGTTCACCGGGAAAAGAAGCAGCTTGTCGTCGGTCGAGCCACCCGTGAAATCGTCGGTTACGAAGAAACCGGCGACCCCCACCAAGAGGTAGATCAGCCCGAAGACCATCGCGAAGGTCTGCCCCGTCGTCTTGCTACCGGCAGTCGCTGCCATGTCTGCCCCTCCTGTCTCGGCCGAGCCCTTGTGCCTACCCCCCGGACATTCTCAACCACACGGGGCGGAACCTCCGGGATTGCCCCGTTATAGATACCCGAGGTTGCGCAGGGACTCCTCGATCTGGGCCTCCTCTTCGGCGGAGTAGGGCTTGGCCTCGGCCCCCTCGCCGGCGAGCGGCAAGGGGCCCGGAGCGATGCGTCGCTCCCGCGCCGCGGTCACGCCGGGCGGCAGGAACTCGGTGAGGACCTCCCCGTCCATCTCGGGCAGCGCGCAGTCGGCGAGGTACAGCGCGGTCGGCGCGATGTCGTAGAGACGCGCGTGGGCTCCCGAACGGGCCTCGATGCCGGGCCCCGCGAGCCCGAAGATCCCGTCCATGTGATGGAAGCCGCGCGGCGAGTCGCGGTAGTCGGTGAGGACGCCCGGCGAGAACAGGCCGTCGGAGAGCTCGTACGAATAGCCTCGACAGACGGGGAAGAGATCCGGAGCATGCTCGGCCTCGGGGCCGTCTACGACCTCCTCCCGCTTGTAGATGCGGTCGAGCACCGGTTTCCCGTCGTCGGGATCGATCATCCCCGAGAAGCGCTCGATCACCTCGTCCCGCACCCGCTCGTAGTCGGCTGGAGCCACCGTGCCGTGTGGCTCGCGGCCCTGGAGGTTCACGTAGATGCCCTGTTGCGGGATCGGTGCGGAGAACGCACGCGTCTTGCTCCAGTCGATCTGCGCGTGCGCGGCGCCCTTCGCGCGACGGCGTAGACCGCGAGGCACCATGCCCTTGACCTTGCGCGCGATCTTGCGCAGTGATGCCGCCTGGGCCAGCGCGCCGGCGCCACCTAGGGTGAGCAAGCCCCATTCCTTCAGCGCGAGGTTCATGTTCACGCCCTTGTCCTTGCCCTGGAAGCCATGGTCCGACATCGTCACGATGAAAGAGTCGTTGCCGGCCCACGCCAACGCGTCGGCGATCATCTCGTCCAACTCGTCGAAGAACGCCCACGCCCGCTCACGGATCGGGGTCGCCTCCGGCCGGTCGAAGTGCTCGTAGCGAGGGTCGATGTACTTGTAGTGCACGTGCATCAACCGGTCGGGAGCCTCGAGCACGACGAAGAGGATCGGAAGGTCGCCATCGTGCTCGAGCAGGTGAGTGAACGCGCGTCGCTTCGTGGCGAGATTGCGGGACAGCCGCTCGATGATCTCGGTCGAGCGCCAGTCTTCGTCGTAGTCGACCTCGATGTCGATCTCGTAGTCGTCGACGACACTGGCGAGCTCTTTCGCCAGGGACTCCGGATAGGTGAAGTTGTCGGGGGTCAGGCCCCCACTCTCCGGCGTGAGCATCCCCGACACCGCCCACCCCTCGACGGGCGGAGGCGGGTAGGTCATCGGGATGTTGAACAGCCCGATGCGTTTCCCGTCCGCGTTCGCCGCGTTCCACAGTGCCGGAGCCCGTACCTTGTCGAGTCGCACCAGGCCCTCGTTGCGCTGCGCGTTGCCGAGCGTGAACCCGAAGATGCCGTGCTTGCCGGGATTCACCCCGGTGAAGATCGAGGTCCAACCGGGTGGCGTGTACGGCGGGATCGTAGACGTCAGCGTCCCCGAGACCCCGAGGTCGAGCAACGCTTTCAGGCGCGGCATGTGGCCGGCTTCGAAGGCGGGTTCGAGCATCGGGAAGCCGACGCCGTCGAGACCGAGAAGGAGGACCCTCCTGGGGTCCTGAGGGACACGATTCATCGTGCAGCCCTCAGCATGACGGCGAGGATACCGACGCCGAACGCGACGTCACCGATCCACAGCGCCGGCACGACGAGGCCGGTGACCGGGCCGACCAGGAACACGAGCGCGGCGATGTCGGGCGCGCCGGGCGTGGGCAGCAGGCGGTGGCGCGCGAGCCACGCCGCATAACGGCTTCCACCTTCGCCGGCGGATTCAGGACGCGTGCCGCCGGAGATCTGGCCGAAGTAGAACGCGAACAGCCCGTAGACGCAGGCGAGCAAGAAGGTCGGCTCGTCTTCGGTGCGCCACAGGTAGATCGTCAGTCCCAACGCGCCGCTCAGACGGCGGCCCCCATCGGCGAGATCGTCGAGCAGCTTGCCCTTGGGCCCCGACGTGCCGAGAGCACGCGCCAGCTTGCCGTCGATGCAATCGGTGAAGAATGCCAAGTACCACAGGATCCCCCCGACGATCAGGCCCCAACGTTCGCCGGTCGCGTAGAAGAGGCCCATCGGGAGCCCCAGCAGCAGCGAGATCCAGGTGACCTGGTCGGCGGTAACCCATCGTTTGCGGGCGAGGAACCGGGCCGCGGGTAGCGCGAGTGGGTCAACGAACAAAACAGTCCACCAGTAATCGCGACGTTTCGCGCCGAGTGCTTCGGCGGTGCTCGCGCTCACCGTGACACCCCCCGGCTCCCCTTGAGTGCGGTCTCGTCCCCGTCCTTCGCGGGATCGATGAGGCCCCGCCCACGCGCCTGCTCGATCGCACCGACGATCATCCCGGTGACCAGACCGGGATCTTGATGCTTGAGGGCACGCCCGATGTTCAGGACGAACAGACCCACCAAGCCCCACCACAACGCGAAGCGATGGCGGAAGTCCTGGGGCATGTTCTTGCGGTGCAGGTAGAACTGGTTGCCGAGGTTCATGCGCTGGAGATGGAACGCCGGCATACGCGCGGTCTGGGT
>Ga0299913_10001678_pt1 | contig 16683 bp, 18 predicted proteins | sample RVTome_9_FD_201360 | JGI IMG/M metagenome (GOLD analysis project Ga0299913, IMG submission 201360) | Soil microbial communities from uranium-contaminated site in the Upper Colorado River Basin, Wyoming, United States - RVT155D38 (version 2) ... | reverse complement strand
GGAGCATCTCGCGATTTTCGAGATAGCGCATGAAGCGCGCCTGGTAAATCGCCATCATGGGGCCCAGGCCCATCGAGACGGTCGGGTACTGCCAGAAATCCGGCATGAGCCACGGGTGCGGGTAGGACGACAGTCCGCCGCCGACCTCCTTGCGGAAGCCGTTCAGCTGTTTTTCGTCAAGGCGCCCCTCCAGGTACGCGCGCGCGTAAAATCCGGGAGACGAATGCCCCTGCAGGAAAATCATATCGCCGCCGTGTTCCTCGGTCGGCGCGCGCCAGAAGTGATTGAAACCGACTTCATAGAGCGTTGCGGAGGATGCGTAGCTGGCGATATGACCGCCGTACTCGGAGCTCTCCCGGTTGGCCTGAACGACCATCGCCATCGCATTCCACCGTATGTACGACTCGATGCGTCGTTCGATCGACCGGTCACCGGGATATTCCGGCTGGCGACCGGTGGCGATCGTATTCAGATAGGCGGTGTTGGGGCTGTAGGGGAGGTAGGCACCGGAGCGCCGTGCGAAATCGATAACCTGGTTCAACAGGAAATGCGCCCTGTTCGGACCGTGCTGCTGCAGCACCGAGTCTATGGACTCGAGCCATTCACGCGTCTCGGTAGGATCGATGTCGTCAAATCTGCTGAATTCACTCATAGATCGTCCACAAAAACATCCTCAAGATCTTCCGCGAGCATTCCGGCCGCGGGGCCGCAGAGGTTGAGGGAATCGCGCGGCGTAAGTTCGATCAGGCGTCCGGCGAGGACGTCGTACCCGGCATTCACTCCACGATATATTTTCCACTCGAATCTTTTCAGTTCGAATATTCACTACGGATACTTTAATGTGCCGTTCGGTGGGATATTCGGGTCTTTGCGCCGGACCGGGACTCGTTCATCACCGGCGACGATTCAATGAGTCGCGTATTATGGCCCAAGCGGCCCGGAAAGGTTAGTGCTCTATGGAAAATCTGCTTCACGACAAGTATCCCGACAACGATGTAAGAATCACCCAGACGACAGGGGCGCCGAACAGCGCAACCATTGCCGGGCTCGACCAGTTGCTGATCGTCCTGCCGGACAAGGTTCCTGCTTCTGCCTGGCGCAGGATACCGCAAGGCAACAAGGTTCAGGCGCTGATGAAACGCCGGCCGCGAGGCGCCGTCCCGGCGATCACGACGCGCGTCGGCAACAAGCGCCAGACAGCGCTCCTCGTCGCCACCCTTGCAGCGGAAACGGACGCATTCGAGCAGTTCACGCTCGGCCGCAAACTGGTTGCCGCGGCGCTGTCGGAGAAAGGCGGCAGCCTGGGGATATGGGTTCTGGGATTCCGCGATGAGGATACGGAAAAGCTTGTCGCGCGCCTTGCCGCTGCCGCGCTTGCGGCCGGCTTCAGGCTTGCCGACTTCAAGTCCAAAGTTAAGCCTCAGCGCCTGAAAAGCATCCGCATCGTCGGTCTTGAGGCGAGGCTCGACCTCAGCCCCGTTGAAGCGGCAGTAAACGGCAACAATCTGGCGCGTTGGTTGACGGCGATGCCGTCGAACAAGCTGCACGCGACAGCGTACATCGAGTTTCTGCGGCAGTTGGCGAAGGAGCGCGGCTGGCAATTCAGGAAATTCGGCGTGCGCGAACTCGAAAAGATGGGCGCCGGCGCTTTTCTGGCCGTGGCGCGGGGCAATGGCGACGACAGCGCTGCAATCGTCCGCTTGCAATACCGTCCCGGGGCGCAGTCCGCGCCGCCGCTTCTGAGCCTGGTCGGCAAGGGCATCATATTCGACACCGGTGGCACGAACCTGAAACCGTTCCTGTCGATGGCCGATATGCACATCGACATGGGCGGCAGCGCGGTGGCTGCCGGTACGCTGCTGGCATTGACCGAACTCGACGTTCCTTATGCCGTGGACTGCTGGCTCCCGATCACCGAAAACAGGATCGGTCCTGCCGCCTACAAGTCGCAGGACGTGATCACCGCGATCAACGGCAAGAGCATTCAGGTGGTGCATACCGACGCGGAAGGCCGCCTGGTCCTTGCTGACGCGCTGGTGCTTGCCTGCAGGGATAATCCGCGGCTCGTAATCGACTATGCGACACTGACGGGAGCCTGCATCAATGCCATCACCCGCGGTTACAGCGGCGTCTTTACGAACCGTCCCGACTGGCATCCGATACTGAAAAAGTCGGGCCGCGACAGCGGCGAACGGGTGTGGCCGTTTCCCTGCGGCAAGGAATTCATTGCCGACCTCGAGAGCGAAGTGGCGGATATCAGGCAATGCACACCCGATGCCGGTGGTGATCACATTCTGGCGGCAACGTTTCTGAACGAGTTCGTCAGCAGCGAAATTCCGTGGATACACGTCGACCTAAGCGCGTCCAAACGAAAGGGCGGTCTGGGGCCTGTTCCGACGGACATCACCGGCTTCGGCGTCCGCTTCACGATGGATCTCTTACTCGACAAAAAACTGCTGGAAGGTGCCGAAGGGGCCTAGGGATCTGCGCGGTAGAAATATCCGTAGCGAAAATGTGCCACAGCGAGGACAGTTTTTCGTTCTTTTGAGGCGCATAGTCATTCTACGCTTTGATAAAAGAACGGAAAAATGGACCGCTGTGGCGCATTTGCAGTAGGGATATTTCTGCCGCGCAGACCCCTGTTTTCGTTGCGCGACAATGTGCGTTTCGATCTGCTATGGTCACTGAGTGATGCGACCTTTTTCGATGTCAGAACGTTTTCGCGGATTCCTGCCGGTGGTCGTCGATGTCGAGACCGGCGGATTCAACGCCAAGACGGACGCGCTGCTGGAGATCGCGGCAGTGCATATCGAAGCGCATGCAGACGGAACGCTGGTACGCGGCAAGACGATCCGCTATCACGTGAAGCCATTCGAGGGCTCGAATTTGGAGCCGGCTTCGCTGGCGGTCAACGGCATCGATCCCGACCACCCGCTCCGCCCCGCCATCGACGAGCGCGATGCGCTGCAGCGGGTATTTCGGGATGTGCGGACGGCCGTTCGCCTGCAGCGATGCTCCCGTGCGATCCTCGTCGGCCACAACTCCTCGTTCGACCTTGCATTCCTGAACGAGGCGGTGGAGCGAACAGCTATCAAGCGTAATCCGTTTCATCCCTTCAGCAGTTTCGACACCGCGACCCTTTGTGGTGTGGCCTACGGTCAGACAGTCCTGGCACGCGCGGTGCACGCAGCCGGCCTGGTCTGGGACGAAAGTCAGGCGCACTCGGCCGCTTACGATGCCGAAATTACCGCAGACGTTTTCTGCGACATCGTCAACAGGTTTCGCGGCGTGTTCGAGTCGGCGCGATCGCAGAATTACGAGCCGCTTCAGGAGCCGATCCGCAGCGGTGAGGAGTTATAACGGCGTCTCTCCGGGGCCGGCTTGGCGGCTCCAGGGAAGCTCTGCCTGATGCAGAGGTTCGCTAACTGACCTCCTCGGCCAACAGCTGCTGCAATTCTCCCGACTTGTACATCTCGACCACGATATCGCAGCCGCCGACCAGTTCGCCGTTGACATATAGCTGCGGAAAGGTGGGCCAGTTCGAATATTTCTTCAGGCCTTCGCGAATTTCCGGATCTTCAAATATGTTCACGTAGGCGAACGGCTTACCCACGGATTTCAGCGCCATGACCGTCTGCCCGGAAAAGCCGCATTGCGGGAAATCCGGCGTACCCTTCATGTACAGCAATATCTTGTTTTCCTTGAGCTGCTGCTCAATTCTCTCGTTTATGTCCACTTTGTCTACCGATTAGTCAATGAGTTGAATTCATGTTAGGCCGGAGAACGACAATTCAAGTTCCCTGAACGACCCTGATGCGGCTGTCGACCCGTTGGACACCGTCGACGGCACGTGCCAGTCGCACCGCTCTGTCACGCGCATCGTAGCTCCCGACCGTCCCGTGCAGTATCACAATGTTATCAACCGTTTCGACGCGCAAATTGTACCGTCCCAGAACTGCATCGCCGATGAAGCGGTTGCGCACCGCTGCCGATACCGCGCCATCCGTCGCAACCTGAGCCTGCGAGCGCGTATCCCGGCCGAGCTGTGTGCCGTCGCTGTTACCGCCGCCGAGGAGCATTGCTGTGCAGCCCGACAGCGCCAGAAGGCACGCCGCCACTAGCCATATACGCATCAGAACTCGACCCCAATCGATTGCCCGGCGCTCATTGTACGCGCGTGGGGCTGAGGGACAATCAGACCTGCCGTTTCTGCAAGGCACCGATCACTTGCCATTGCTCATCGGCGGTCATTCTCGACCAGGCGGCGATCTCTGCGCTAGTGCGCTTGCAGCCGGTGCATACGTCCTTGTCGTCGAGCTTGCAAAGGTCGATGCAGGGGGAAGGCGGGAAGCCGGGTCGTGGCGGTTCGCGGGACGGCAGGTTCACGGGGGCCATGATTGAGGTGTTTGTCATAATAGAACGCTTTATAATACAATGGCTTAAAGAGCGTTGTTGAAGTTGTTTCTGCGGATTAGTGTCGCCCACACGCTCGATCGGGCAGCAGCAAAAGTGGTGGCAAATGCTTTTGACTGGTGCACACCTTATAATAAAGCGACCCCTGCAGGCGAATCGGGGCGCGCTCCCCGGAAAGCCAATTCCAAGCGATAACGAACTAATAATCAACCGGGAGAACCGAGAGTATGAACCCATTGAATTCCATTGCCGGCACCATCATCGCGGGCGTGATCCTTGCAGTCGTCCTGGTTCTGGTAACCATGGGCAACCACATCGTTGGCGCGATGCCGGTCAACTCGATCATGATCTGGCTGCACGTGCTGGCCGGCATTACATGGATCGGCCTCCTCTACTACTTCAACTTCGTTCAGGTGCCGGCGCTCGCCGCTGCGGCGACCGACGACGGCGGACCCGGCGGCGCCGGCATCACGAAGTACGTTGCACCGCGAGCGCTTGCGTGGTTTCGCTGGGGCGCGGTCGTGACGTGGTTATCGGGCGCCGCGTTTCTCCTGCATCGCCAGCAACTCGACGATGCCTTCGCGCTCGGCATGCTGACGGAGACGATCGACCCCTACGCACTGACCATCGGTCTCGGCGCCTGGCTGGGAACGATCATGCTGTTCAATGTCTGGGTACTGATCTGGCCGAACCAGAAGAAAATTCTCGGACTGGTCGAAGCCGGCGCAGACGAGATTGCAAAAGCGAAGCGGACCGCATTACTGGCCTCGCGGACCAACACCGCGTTATCCATCCCGTTGGTGATGTCCATGGTGGGCGCCGGCCACGGCTTCTTCATGTAGAAAGCGCGTGCCTGTACAATGCCCGGCCGGAAGATAAGCCTCCGGCCGGGCTTTCTTTTAGTACGTCCCCGTTTCTTGCTGCTGCAGTCATGCAAAATCTCCGCGCCACCATTCACAGAAACGTCAGCGAAGCGCTGACCGAAGATCTCGGTGACGGTGACCTGACGGCAGCGCTGATAGAGGAGTCGGCAACAGCGTCGGCGACGATTATCACGCGTGAGCCGATGACCCAGGCCGGCCGGCCGTGGGTCGACGAAGTCTATCGCCAGATCGATGCAAGAGCACGGGTTGAATGGCTGACGGACGACGGCGACGCGGTCGCCGCAGGGACAGCGCTGGCGCGCTTGCAGGGGCCGGCGCGCGCGCTGCTGAGCGGCGAGCGGACCGCGCTGAATTTCCTTCAGACCTTGGCGGCCACGGCGACCACGGCCGCCGCGTACGTCGCAGCCGTCGCCGGCAGCAAAGTCCGCATTCTCGACACTCGCAAAACCGTGCCCGGCCTGCGCCTGGCGCAAAAATACGCGGTCCGTTGTGGCGGAGGCGTCAATCACCGAATCGGGCTGTTCGATGGAGTTTTGATCAAGGAGAATCACATCCGAAGCGCCGGCGGCATCGAGGCAGCTTTGCTTCGGGCGCGCGATCTGCACGGGACCCTTCCGATCGAAATCGAAGTCGAGTCCGTCGATGAAATGAGGCAGGCGTTACGCGCGGGCGCGAATCGGCTGCTGCTCGACAACTTCAGCGTGGAGCAATTAAAGCAAGCGGTGGCGATCAACAGAGACGAAGGGAGTCCGCCCGCGGCGCTGGAGGCATCGGGTGGATTAACGATGCAAGAAGTCAAAGCCGTCGCGTCGACGGGCGTGGACTATATTTCGATCGGCGCGTTGACGAAAAACGTGCGCGCTATAGATTTGTCGATGCGTTTCGACTGAAGGCAAGCCTCAGGAGCCGCGCCTTGATCGGTGACGACGCATGGTCGGGACCACGCCCGATCAGCGCGATTCTACGCGACGGCGCGCGTTACGCGCTTCGGTTCGGCTACGCCGTAGCCCTGTGCGTAATCGACCCCCATGCCGCGGAGCATGGTGATGATCTCGGTGTTTTCCGCGAACTCGGCGATCGTCTGCTTGCCCGTCAGATGCCCGATCTCGTTGATCGAACGCACCATCTCTCGATCGATGGGGTCATGCAGTATTTCCTTGACGAAACTGCCGTCGATCTTGAGGAAATCGACCGGGAAATGCTTGAGGTACCCGAATGAGGACAGGCCGGTGCCAAAATCATCGAGCGCGAACTTGCAGCCCAGTTCCTTCAATGCGTTGATGAACCGGTTTGCCTGCGAATAACTCGCAATCGCCGCGGTCTCCGTGATTTCGAAGCAGATGCGCGTAGCGTCCAGGCCGCTCATCTGAAACTGATCGATGACGAACGGCAGAAATTTTTCATCGCTGAAACTCTGGCCCGACAGGTTGATCGAACACAGGCGCAAGCGTTCGCGTTCGTCCGCTTCCGATACGAGCCAGCGAAACGCGTTCCTGATCACCCAGCGGTCGATGCTGGGTGTAATGCCGTAGCGTTCCGCAGCTTCGATAAAAAGACCCGGCGCGACGATCCCTCCCGTTTCATCCCGCATGCGAAGAAGAAGTTCGTAATGCGCGCCATCTTCCGTTTTCTGCAGCGGCTGTATTGTCTGGCGAAACAGTTCGAAGCGATCTTCTTCCAGGGCATTGTTGATGCGGGCGGCCCATTGCATCTCGCGACGCCGGCGCATGAGGTCGATGTCGTTTTCCAAAAAGCTGTGGATGCGGTTGCGGCCTGCTTCCTTGGCCGCGGCGCAGGCGCTGTCGGCGGCGCTCATGAGCGAGGCGACGTCTTCGTTGTCGGCAGAAATGGGCACCACGCCGATACTTGCGCCCAGGCGAAAGCTACGATCGTCCCAGAGGAATTTGAATTCCCCAATGGCTGCCCGCAGGACCTCCGCGGTCTGCATCGCCTCGTCGAGGCTGCAGCTTTCGAGCAGCACGCCGAACTCATCACCGCCCAGCCGTGCAAGCGTGTCCCGCCAGCGAATCTTCGATTTGAGCAATGCGCCGAGCTGGCCCAGCAACGCGTCTCCCGCGCTGTGGCCGCAGGAGTCGTTGACGATCTTGAACTGGTCAAGATCCAGATAGCAGAGCGCGTAGGACGTTTCCCTGGCCCTTGCACTCTTGAGAGCACGCTCCAGGCGGTTTTCGAATTCGCGGCGGTTGACGAGCCCGGTCAGAATATCGTGGCTGGCGTGGTAGCTCAGGCGTCGATTGAGTTCCCGCGATTCGCTGACATCGTGGAACACGAGAACGCCGCCCGTGACGTCTCCCTTGCCGTCCCGGATCGGCGACGCCGTACTCTCTATATACAGTTCGTTGCCATCCCGGCGAATCAGAAGCGTCGGTCGCACTGACTTGATGGAGCGATTGCGGCGTATTGACACCGCCAGTGGATTCTCCAGCGGCTCGCAGGTCTCCTCGTGAAACCCGCGGAATATCTCGTCGATGACCCGCCCGCTCGCATCGTCGACTTTCCAGCCGGTCAGCTCTTCGGCGACTGGATTGATGTACTCGACGTTGCAGTCGGCATCGGTGGTGATGACGCCGTCACCGATAGAGCGCAATGTAATCTGCGCGCTTTCCTTTTCGCGAAAAAGCGCTTCTTCATAAAGCTTACGCTCCGTAATGTCGACTTCGACACCCAGCAGGCGAATGAGGCGGCCCTTGTCGTCCTGCCGAGCCTTGGCTCGGCTGGTCATCCAGCGCCACTCGCCGTTCTGATGCTTCATGCGATGAACGCTCTCGAAAAAAGGCGTTTTCCCCTCGAGGTGTTCACGCATCTTCGCTTGCACCCGTGCCATGTCGTCGGGATGCACGAGACGGTACCAGTCGGGCAATACGTCGTTGCGATCCTGATCGTATCCGAGCATTTCCTTCCACCGCCGCGATAACTCGATGCGCTTGGTCTGACCGTCAAAATCCCAGATGCCGTCGTTCGCTGTCAGGTTGACGAGCGTGTTGCGTTCCTCGAGTTCCTCCAGCGCGCTCAGCGTGCGCATGCGCTCGAGCCCGGAGGCGAGCGACGCGCCGATCAATTTCATCAGCAAGTGCAGGTTGGCATCCCATCCTTCGACCGGCCGTTCGTTGGCCAGCGCGAGGTATCCGGCGAGCTGATCACGTACGGTGAAGCCGATGATGAGGCAGGAACCGATGTTCAGTTCTGCGAGACGTTTGAATTCGGCTGTCGCCATTGATGGGCCGACGTCCGTATCGGAAATGTCGATCAACCGCAGATGGCCGAGGCGCAAGCAAAGCCAGGGCCATGCCTCCAGCATTTCGCCGGTCAGCGGTTCCGGATTGCAGCCGGAAAAAACTGAACTCGAGCACAATACCGATTCGATGGCGGAACCGTCTTCCTGGAAGAGTGCAAGATAAGCAGCGTCGCAGCCTGTCGCATCCGGCAGCTCCGCGATGTTGTCGCGAAGCTGCTCGAGATATCGCTCGGGATCGAGATTCTGCAGGTTGACGGCAATCTTCGTTTGCAGAGCATCAACGGCACCACGATTGCGCTCGCCGGCCCTCGGTCGACGACGCTTCGCGGGCACTGATCTCGTAATGCTGCTGCCGGACGCGGTTGTCATTCCGCTGCCTATTGTTGCTTATTGGTAGATTGAGTCAGTCTAGCCTTCACCGAGCGCCCGGGCCTACGGACTGCCGCACAAATGCGGACGCTCACTGTTCGTTCCCCTTTAGCTTCGCATTCTGACACGTCACAGCAGGAATTCAAGATAAGTGCCTGTATTTTTGCAGGTTGTGTTGCGCGACAGCCTGTTCGCGGCTCTGCGGCCGCAATCTGCTTACCGTCCGTGTAGCAATTGCAAGGCGGCGGTAATTTATTCACTGCAGGCGCAGCCTGGCGTTTCAGCAATAGAAGCAGCTCCTGCTGCGGCATGTTTCTTGCTGTGCAGGAAGCAATTGCGAGGTCCCATGCTGGAATCACCCCGACCCGATGGCATCGAACCGAAGCACATCCACGATGCCCGCGGTTCGCGTCTTCGCCGCTGGCCGGTCGGCCTTGTCGGTCTTGGCGTTCTCCTGGCTTTGTCGTTCTTCGGCGTTTTCGGCGCCGGCGCGAGAATGGTCGCCACAGGAGAGCAGGTAGAACTGATCGTTGACTCGCCGAGCCACATTCGTAATGGCATGTTCTTCGAAACGGTAATTACGATCGAGACGGAGCGCGATCTTCGAGATGCCGTCATCCTGGTCGATAAAGACCTGTGGCGCGAGGTCACTGTAAACACGATCCTGCCCGAACCGACCGAATACGGCTTTCGCGAGGATGCGTTCGAATTCCGATACGGCCCGCTGACCGCAGAGGAGAGACTTGTCATCAAGGTCGCCTTGCAGGTCAATTCCGGTCACGGCCCCTCCGCCAATCAAGGAAGCGTTGCGCTGGCCGACGGAGACGCGATTCTGGCTACCCTCAACTACGCGATGGAGGTACTTCCCTGATGGATATCGTATTGCGCGCCACCGTAATGTTTTTCGCTCTCTATTTGCTCGTGCGCCTCATGGGAAAAAGAGAGCTGGCGCAATTGACGCCCTTTGAACTCATCGTGCTAGTCGTGTTCGGCGACCTCATTCAGCAAGGGGTGACGCACAACGATTTTTCCCTGACCGGCGCGATTCTGGCCATCTCGACAATGGCATTCTGGGCGCTCGCGATGAGTTGGGTGACCTGGTTGTCGCCGAAGGCTGAATCGATACTGGACGGCGAGCCGCGGGTGATCGTTCAGGCCGGGCGCATCGTGCAGGAAAATCTGCACCGCGACCGACTGACGCATGCAGAGATTCTTTCCGAGATGCGCCTTGCCGGAATCGGTCACCTCAAGGATGTCGCGTGGGGCATTCTGGAGCCGCAGGGCAGAATGAGCTTCATCAGGCACGAGGCTCCCGGCGGCGGCGAGTCCGAAACCCGGCCGAAGAAAGACGATGACAAAAGCGCCGTCTGAGCGTGCCGGGGCGCTGGAGGTGCACCGGCGCCGGGCTCTTATGTGGGCCGGATGCGTATGCTGATGCTCCAGAGCGCGCTTGCCGGGCAAGGAACGGGAACGTTCGCATTTTGAAGATTTCCAGTGAATGACTCAATGGAAGCAGCAAGGAGAGTTCAGAGCACGAGCCCATCCGCCCGTGAGATGCGACGCCTGGCATGGTTGCTGGACGAGTCGATTCGGCTGCCCGGCGGGTATAAAATCGGTCTTGACGGTATCGTCGGCTTGATCCCGGGAGTGGGAGATGCAGTGGGTCTCGCTGCATCCAGCTATATTTTGTTCCGCGCCAGGCGCTTCGGCATTCCCCGCGTGGTGATGGCGAGGATGATCGGCAACATACTGCTGGAAGCTCTGATCGGAGCGATTCCGGTCCTTGGTGACTTGTTCGATTTCACGTTCAAAGCCAATCGCCGCAACATGGCACTGATGGAGCAGTATCTTGTTGACGAACGGCAAGTCCGCAGAAGCAGCTTGGGCAGGCTTCTTCTTGCCGCTGCCGCTGGTCTGGCCGTGTTCGTGCTGTTCCTTTTCCTCGCGTTCCGCCTTATTCAATGGATCTGGAATCTTGCATCCGTTTAAAGCCGTTCAACGTTGCAGGTATCCCGCATTATGCGACTCATCAATTTGTTTCAAGCACTGAGCTCCCTCATGGGCATTCTTCTTCTCGTTTCCTGCACGAGTACCTATTACCGGGCGCTTGAAACGGTCGGTATCGAGAAGCGAGACATATTGGTCGATCGCATCGACGATGCACGGGGTGCGCAGACAGACGCCAAGGAACAGTTCAGCTCGGCGCTCGAGCAGTACCGAAGCGTGATCGACTTCGACGGCGGCGATCTGGAGAAGGTCTATGACCGGTTGAACGCAGAGTACAAGCGCAGCGACAATCGCGCCAAAGCTGTGCGGGAGCGAATCGATCGCGTTGAAAAGGTCGCCGAAGATCTGTTTGAGGAATGGGAGGATGAGATAGACGCTTATTCCGATCCGGATCTCGCCAGCCAGAGCCAGCGCCTGCTCTCCGATACGCGCAGCGACTACAGTAATGTACTGGACGCTATGCATCGGGCGGAGCAGACGATGGATCCGGTACTGACTCTTTTCAACGACCAGGTCATGTTTCTGCGCCATAATCTGAACGCGCGCGCGATCGGCGCACTGGAAGACGAGCTTTTCAGCCTGGAGCAGGCAACCGCGACTCTTATTGAAGAGATGGAGCGCGCGATCGCCGAGGCCAGCCGCTTTATCGAGGCTATGCCCCGCGATTCTGGAGGTTCGGCCGGTGGGCTGGCGGCGAACGTCAGTGGAACCAATGACTAATAAAGAAGAAATTGGTATGAAAGCTGTCAATCTCAAGGAGAAATTAGCGACGTTCTCCGAGCACTGGTCGCCAAAAATCGTGTCCGGCTTTAACGGACATGACGTGATGGTGGTAAAAGTGAAAGGTGAATTCGACTGGCACTCACATCCCGATACCGACGATTTTTTTCTTGTCCTGAAGGGCGACCTTACCATCCAGCTTCGCGACCAGGATATTCAACTTCAAGAGGGTGAGATGTTTGTGGTGCCCAAGGGAGTGGAGCATTGCCCGGTAGCGAAAGACGAAGCCGAACTGTTGCTCATCGAGCCCCACGGTACACCTAACACCGGCGATGAGACGACGGCAGCAATGAAAATGAAAATATAGCGGTGCATCAGTGAAAATCTGGGTTGATGCAGATGCCTGCCCCGTCGGGATCCGGGAGATATTGTTCAGAGCCGCCGAGCGTACGGGAGTAATGCTGACCCTGGTCGCAAATCAGCCTGTCCGCACACCCCGCTCTCCCCTGATCAAAATGCTTCAGGTGGCTCACGGCTTCGACGTTGCTGACGACGAGATCGTAAGACGCATTGGCGCCGGCGACCTCGTAGTCACGAACGACATTCCGCTGGCCGCGGAGGTTATAGAAAAAGGCGGAATGGCGCTAAGCCCACGCGGTGAGCTGTTTACTGAGGAAAACATCAGAGCGCGGCTTAATATGAGGGACTTCCTGGACACGATGCGAGCCAGTGGCGTAGATACAGGTGGCCCTCCGGCTCTGAACCAGAGTGACAGGAAGAAATTTGCCGACCACCTCGACAGATTACTGACCAAAGGTGCGAGCGATGCTCGATAGGCCCCCGTGTGGATTAGCCGCAGGTAATTGAGCGCACATGTCGGATCATGAGCTCTGGATGGCCTTTTTCCGTGATCCGGACAAGAACTTGCTTGGGTTAATGAGCGAAGTGAGATCGTGAATAAGTTCGTAGAAGCTTTGTATCCCACGCCCATTGAGGCCATTGGATAAACGATGCACGTGAAACGGCCTTGGCGGTACTTCGTAAGTGCGTCGGTTGGCATCGCTGCGGGTGTTGTCGCGGCATTTCTCCTGGCGATAATCCTTGCCATTGTCGATCTCTACCTCTCAGGCCACAGTCGGCCGACTCTCAGCCGCGCATGGCTGTCGGTGCCCGAATGGGGCATCTCTTTAAGTCGGGCGGACGTCATTCTTCTGAGCGGGGCGTTTCTTACTGCCGTAACATCAGCAGTGTTGGTTGCCAGATCCTGCTCTACTAATTCAGTTCAGCGCGAACAACAGGAGGTGCAATAATGAGGTCACTGCGCTCTGTTTGTCTGGCACTTTCAGTGATCGCTTTAAGCGTCTTTGCCGCGCCGGCGCATTCCGAGAACCGAATAACGATCATTGTGGATGCATTCGGGCCTTCCTCCGATCTGAGGCAGGACTGGGGTTACTCTGCGCTGATTGAGCACGCAGGCAAGCGAATACTGTTTGATACCGGCAATAATGCCGACCTTTTTGCTGAAAACAGCGCCCTGCTTGGTGTGGATCTGAGGCGGCTCGATTTCGTTGTGATTTCGCACCGGCATGGCGACCATACGGATGGACTGCACCATCTGCTCAAGATCAATCCACGGATCAAAATTTACACCGCCAACGACGAGTACTTCGGCGGACCAACGCCTGCCGCCTTCTTTCAGCGGTCCGTACCTTCGCTGCCAGAACGCATGCGTTATTTCGGGGGCGAGGTGCCGCAGAACATCCCGCATGGCAGTCCATGGAAACACGCGAATCTGGAACGGGTCTACGGCGTCCTGGAGATCGCGCCCGGTGTCCGGCTTGTGAACAATCGCGCCCGGACGGGGCCGTTCAGCGAAACACCTGAACTCTCTCTGGCAATCGATACACCAGAAGGACAGCTCCTGTTCGTCGGTTGCTCGCATCCCGGTATCGAGCAGATCCTGGGGTCGGTAAATGCGATGGAGGACCCGGTTCGTCTCGTCGTGGGCGGCTTGCATCTTGTTACCACGGACGACGCCGAGATCGAACGGCTGGCAATTGCTTTGCGCGACGACTGGAAGGTGACGGCAGTGGCGCCAGGGCACTGCACCGGCGAAGCGGCCTTTGCTGCCTTGCAGAGGGCATATGATCGGCGGTATGTCTATGCCGGCGTCGGTACGGTCATAGACGTACCCACGTCGAGCGGGCACGGGACGCCAGAGTATGCGGGCAGTAGCGGCGCCGGCGCACAATAGTAGAATCGGGCGTTCGACCCTGATACACAGATGGACGACGCCCGCGCCCGGCGTCCCGCAATAGCGGCGGCCATGGCTTGCTTTTGACTCGAGGCGCGCGGCGTAACGATGAAGGTGGGGATTTGCCGTTGAAACGAGTTGAATCTCCTCTCTGGCGCTCCGCCGTAAGGCGAGGAGGCCTGGGACTTCTGATTATCCTCGCTCTGCTGATCATCGGCCTCGTCGTCAACACTCTGCTGGTAACCGTTCCGCCGGCGCACGACGTCCGCGCAACGGACACGCCTGTCCTCGATGATGCTGCGCCGCGCCGTCTCGCTACCGCAGTCACGTTTCCGACGGTTTCATCCCGCGAACCAGGCATGCTCGATCCGGCTCCGTTCGTGGCGTTGGACGCGTTTTTGCGGGAAGCCTTCCCACGCGTGCACGAGCACTTGAGCCGCACCGATATCGGAGAACTCAGCCACCTTTATGAGTGGCAAGGACGCGATCCCGAGCTGAAGCCCGTCCTGCTCATGGCACACCAGGACGTCGTCCCTGCCGTTGATCCGGAATCCTGGAGGCATCCGCCTTTTTCGGGAACCATTGAAGACGGTTTCGTCTGGGGTCGCGGTGCAATGGACGACAAGGCGGCTTTGATGGGCTGTCTCGAGGCGATCGAGGAACTGCTCTCGTCCGGTTTCCAGCCTGCACGCACTGTTTACCTGGCGTTCGGCCACGACGAAGAGGTGGGTGGCGCGACGGGGGCCTACGCAATCTCTCAGCACCTTGCCGCGCGCGCAGTTCGGCTGGAGTTCGTGCTCGACGAGGGCGGGTTCATCGGACACGGACTGCTACCGGCTATCGAAGCGCCGATCGCCTTCGTCGGCACGGCTGAGAAGGGTTACCTGACACTGGAGCTCGTGGCCGAGGAGGACGGCGGACATTCCTCCCGCCCGCCCGCACAGACTGCAATCGGGATTGTCAGCAGGGCTGTGGCGAAGCTCGAAGACAGGCCGTTTCCGAGCCGGCTGAACGGAGCGACGGAGGAGATGTTCGAGCAACTGGCGCCGTACATGCCCTTCGGGCAGCGCCTGGTGATTTCGAACAAGTGGCTGTTGGCTCCGGCGCTGCTGGCAATGCTCGAAAGCGATGCAACTATGGCGGCCCTGGCGCGAACAACCACTGCGGCGACCATGTTCGAGGCCGGTGAACAGGACAACGTGCTCGCACGTCAGGCGAAAGCCGTGATCAACCTGCGTATCCTTCCCGGAGAGAGCGTAGACGCGACCTTGGAAAGGGTTCGCAACGTCGTTGACGATCCGCGAGTGCGAGTGCGTAACTCCTTTGCAACAGAGCCCTCCCCCACTTCCAGCACCACTTCGGCCGCGTACGATTTGCTCGCAACGTCGATTCGCGAAGCGATCGGAGGGGATGTCATCGTGGTGCCCTACCTGCTGTTGGCGGGCACGGACTCTCGGCACTTCGCTCCAATCTCTGACGATATCTACCGGTTCGTCGGCCTGTCGCTGACTGACGAGGACATCGCCAGGTACCACGGCATTGACGAGCGAATCTCCATCCGAGACTACGAGAAAGTGGTTGCCGTGTACTACCGGCTTTTGCGAAACCTTGACGATCTGGCGCCTCAATAGGTCAGACAGTTTGTCGCCGGGTGGGCCATCAACGACGACAAGGAGATATCATGTCCAAAATCCGGAAGCATGTTCGGCATGGAATTGGTGCCGTCAGGCCCTATATTAACGGCCCCGCCTCACTGCCTCAGTTCGTGAAAGAAGTTTTCGACGCCATCGAACTTGAGCGACACGAGTTCGGCCCCGACAGCTGTCACGTCGAACTTCAGATCGAAGACTCCGTGCTGGTCATCGAAGCCGGAGAACTGCCCGCCGAGGTGTCTCCCTGGCGCAATTCGATTTACGTCTACGTCTCGGATGTGAACACGGTATTTCGTAGAGCGATGGAGCTCGGTGCAGAGTCTGTCGTGGAGATCCAGGACAAGCCTTACCAGGAGCGACAGGCCTGCTTTCGCGACGTCGCGGGAAATACCTGGTGGGTGGCGACCTACAACAAAACTCAGGAAGTGAAGCCGGGATGACGGCGCCGCCGGCGAGGCATCCGTTGGACATCGGGTCGGACGGTCGGATGGATGCGCTCAGTCAGCGCACCTTTCTCCTTCTGATCGTATCTCAAGCGCTACATTCGATCGAAGAATATCATTACGCGCTTTGGGAGGTCTTGGCACCGGCGCGGTTTTTAAGTGGGTTGGTAAGCAGTGATTTGTCGCTCGGATTCGCGGTGATCAACACAGCGATTGTGGCATTCGGCGTTTGGACGTACCTGGTTCCCGTCCGGCAGAATCGCAGCTATGCGCCACAAATCGCGTGGTTCTGGATAATCCTGGAATTTGCCAACGGCATCGGACACATTGTGTTTGCTGTGTCATCCCAGGGTTATTTCCCGGGTGTGTACACGGCGCCGCTCTTGTTGGTATTTTCGAGCTATCTTGCAATGCAATTGATGCGCGGCGGCCATGTGCCCGACGGTAAGCACCATCATTGAATCACAGCGGAGAAAGCCCCGGATGAAAGGCCTGATCGAGGAACTTGAGCATGTCCGATAGGCAAACGGACCAGAACCCAGACGACGCGTTTTTTGACAGAGCAGATGCGCACATACATCTGGCGAACGATCAGGTCAAGAATGTGTCCCGAGGCAAAGCAAGCGCCTCTATGATGTACGCAACCGCCAGGTTCAATGCCTGGGTCAGCGCCTGCGGGTTCGAG
>Ga0299913_10001677_pt1 | contig 16690 bp, 12 predicted proteins | sample RVTome_9_FD_201360 | JGI IMG/M metagenome (GOLD analysis project Ga0299913, IMG submission 201360) | Soil microbial communities from uranium-contaminated site in the Upper Colorado River Basin, Wyoming, United States - RVT155D38 (version 2) ... | reverse complement strand
AGCGCCCGAAGCGCGCAAGCGCCGCCTTCTGCGCCTCGGCGCGGAACGGCCCGCCCGGGACGAGCGCCTCCGGCAGCGGCACCTCCTCGAGCTTCGGCCCGCGCTTGAGGACGAGCTCGCGCGCGTCCCGGTCGACCGACAGCACCTCGCCCGCGCCGTTCCCGGTCGCCGGGTCGATCACGTCCTGGCCCTGGCCGATCTTGTGCTCCTGCGGCGGGAACGTGAACGTCCACGCGACCGACCGCGCCACCGGCTCCGGCCCGCCGACGGGCGCAAGCGCGCCGATCGACTCCGCGTCCTCGACGAGCTCGGCCGGCGTCTGCTCGAACCGGTCGAAGAGCGCCCACCAGACGGGCTTCTCCTCGCGCCGGTGGTAGTCGAGGAGCTCGCCGGCGAGCGGCTCCCCCGCGTCGATCAGCGCCCGGCGAAGCGCGGCGCGCTCGGCGTGCTCCTCGCGCTCTTCCTTCGACTCCTCGGGCTCGGGGAGCGGGAACGGGCCGAACCGCTCCAGCGCCTCACGCTGCCGCTCGACGAGCCAGTCGCGCAGGAGGAGCGTCGCCTCGCAGTCCTCCCGGTTGTAGTCGGCGATCCCCTCGAGGATCCGGTCGTCGCGGGTGCGCATCCACTCCTCGAACATGAGGATCGAGGCGCCGCCCTCCTTGATGTCGGCGCGCCGCTCGAGCGGGAGGAAGACCTCGAGGTTCTTGATCGAGTAGCGCGGCTGCGAGACCCGGACGCCGTTGCGGACGACCGCGTAGAGGTCGACGAAGACGTCGCGGCGCAGGAGGTCGTCCACCTCGCGCTCGCGCGTGCCGTAGAGGCCCATGAGCCGGCGCAGGACGGTCGTCTCGTACGCCGCGTAGTGGTAGACGTGCAGGTCCGGGTGCGCCGCAAGCCGCTCGTGGACGAGGTCGACGAAGCGCTCGAACGCCGCGCGCTCCGCGTCGCGGTCGCGCGCCCAGATGACGCTGAAGCGGTTCTCCGCGTCGACCCAGCCCCAGAGGTACTCGAGGCTCCCGGTCGAGTCCCAGAACGGGTTCCCCTCGAGGTCGAAGAAGAGGTCGCCCGGGGAGGGCGGCGGGAGGAGCGCGAGGCCGGTGCCGGGCTGCGGCGGGATCAGGCGGTATTCGTTCTCGCCGGTCTCGCGCGCGTGGAGCTGGAGCTCAGCCTGCTCGCGGAGGCGCGCGAGCATCGCCTCGTCGATGCCCTCGACGGGGTCGCGGGAGCGCGCGAGGTCTTCGAGGCTCGCGATCCCGGCGGCGCGGAGGAGCGTGAAGTGCCGCCGCCCGAGCCGCGCGACGCGCGAGAGGTGGTCGGTCTCCTCCCACCAGACGTCGCACGTGGGCCGGAAGGAGCAGAGGTCGCAGTGCGAGACCGGGTACGGCTCGGTGGGGCGGTCTTCGGAGGCGAACGCGGTGAACCGCTCGCGCAGCCGCCGGTAGTAGGCCCCGAACTCGTTCGGGTCGTACGAGTCGCGCTCGCCGGAGCCGAGCACGACGTGAAACCGCCGCGGTTGCCGCCCCGTGACGCGCGCGAGCCCCTCCGTGTAGAAGCAGAGCTGGAGAATGTGACTCGGCTTCGCGTGGCGCGCGAGCTTCGTGTCGACGGCCTCGTACGAGCCGTCGGGCTGCCGCTCGAGGAAGTCGGTGATCCCGCGCCAGCCGTCGGCGACGAAGACGCCCTGGTAGACGACGTCGACGTTGCTCGCCAGCGCCTCGGCGGTCTCGCGTGCCGCGCGCTCCCAGTCGAGGTCGTCGGTGTCGATCTCGGCGATCGTCTTGCCGGCGGCGCGGTAGCGGGCAAGCTCAGCGTCCTCGTGCGCGATGCCCTTCTCGCGGAGCAGGTCAGCGTGCGGGTTGTGCTCCTCCGCCGGCGCGCTCGCAAGCCCAAGCGCCACCCGCCGCTCGAGCTGCGTCAGATGCTCGCAGGCGAGGTAGGCCGAGAGGTCAGAGGGCGAGAAGAGGAGTCGGGCGTCGTGCGAGTGCATGTTGACATTGTCGCGCCGCAGAGCGCCGCGGCTTACGGCGGCACGTGGATTCTCGAGCTCCGGCGACGCCAAACCCACGAGGCGAAGCCCGGGAACGGCGCGAAATCCCCTGTCGCGCCGAGACGAACGACGCGGCCCCGATCCCGTCCATTCAGATCAGGCGTCAGACCAGTCCCAAGTGGCGGAGGCGGCTTTGTATCGCGCTTTCGCGGCGGCTCAGGTGATCGGCAATCTCGGCGGCCGAGCGCCCCTTCCGGTGGAGGTGGGCAAGCACCCTGTCCTCGTTTTTTGTCCATGGCTGGTAGGCCCGGCCGTTCTTGATCCGCGGCGCGGGACGGCCGTCATCCGCGCGGCCCCACGGCGATGGAAGAGCCGCGATCAGGGCCGGCACGTCGGCGTCCGCGATAGGCGGTGGTGCTGACCTCGAGCGTGTCGTCGTGACGCCAACCGAGCCTTGCGGGGAACGACCAGGCGCCTTCTTGGGCCGCCGCGGCACCGGAGCAACGACCCGCGGAATGATCGCCTCCAGGAACGGGCTCGGCGCCTGCTCCTGAGTGTGGGAGAGATAGAGGTACTGTCGCGCTCGCGTGAGCCCGACGTAGAACAGGCGTCGCTCCTCGTCGACGCTCCCGTCGTCGATCGACCGCCACCATGGAATCTCGCGATCGGCAAGCGCCGGGAGGAGCACGGCATCCCACTCGAGCCCCTTCGCCGAATGGAACGTGGAGAGGCGCACTGCCTTCCTGGTTGCATGGTCGTCGTAGGTGCCGAACTCGTGGCGAAGGTACTCGACGAAGTCGTGGATCGTCCTCGAGCGGTCGTCGAACGAGTTTGCGAGCTCGATGAACAGGCCCAGATCGAGCTGGCGCGTGTACTCCTGCGCGCCCACGTCACGTTCGTCGACCCCCACGAGGAAGCCCGCGTCGAGAGCTTCCTGCTGAACGACCTCGGCGATGTTCGTCATTGCGCCTCTCGCCCGAGCGAGTCGCTGGAGCATCCGTCGGCCGGCCTCACGCTCGAGGAAGCCGCCCTTGGCGACCTGGAAGGGGATGCCCGCCTCGTGCAGGGGCACCTCGAAGCGAGACGAGCGAGCGTTGATCCGGTAGAGAATCGCGATCTCCTGCGGAGCGACGCCGCGCCCGAGAAGCCTCTTGACCTCGCCGACGATTCCGGCGACCTCGGCCCTCGCGTCCTTGTACTGCGTCACACTCGGCTCGGGCCCGTCTCCGTTGTGAGAACGGAGGCTCTTGCGCACTCCCCCCAGCGTCGGAGCGAGCCTATTCGCCAGGGTGAGGATCTGCCTCGTCGAGCGGTAGTTCATCTCGAGCTTGATGACCTGTGCCTGCCGAAAGCGATCCTGCATCGAGATCATGAAGCGCGGGGACGCACCTTTGAAGCCGAAGATCGCCTGGTAGTCGTCCCCCACGACGCACACGTCGTCGCGGTCGCCGAGCCAGGCATCGAGCAACGTCTGCTCGAGGAGGTTGACGTCCTGGTACTCGTCGACCGTGATTGCGCGGCAGGCGTCCCGGAACCGCGCGACTGCACCCGAATCGCTCTCGAAGAGCCGAACCGCCTCCTCAAGCATGTCCTCGAAGTCGAGCTTGCGGGCAGATCGCTTGTGCCGCTCGTAGTCGGCGAACACGCCCTTGACCACCTCCGGCGGAAGCCCGGACCGGTTGTCGACGCCATCGTACGTCTGCGGCGTGAGGCGGCCGTTCTTCGCTCGCTCGATCTCGCTGGCCAGGTCGAGCAGGGACACATCACGGAACGGTCGAGGGAGTCCGCCTCGTATTCGGAGAAGGATCGGCATCTTCGACTCGAGCACGTCGACGTCCCGCCCGCCGAGCAGCCTGACCTGTCTGAGCGCTGCGCTGTGGAACGTCCGCGCCTGGACGCCCGGAACCCCGAGTTCATCGAGGCGAGCGACCAGCTCGCCGGCTGCCTTCTTCGTGAACGTCACAGCGAGGATCGAGCGCGCGGCAAACGTTCCCGAGTGCACCTGATACGCGATCCGCCGCGTAATCGTGGTTGTCTTACCCGAGCCGGCTCCGGCCAGGATGACAACCGGGCCGGTAACCGCCTGGACTGCTCTCAACTGCTCGGGGTTCAACCCGCCGAAGATCCGCTCGTCTGTCTGCGAAGAAATCGTCACGGTCAAGGCAGCGGAACCGGAGCAGCTATCCCCACGCGTCCGGGCCGGGCCAGACGGTGATGATCTGCTGGGCTAGGAAGGCGCCCCGCGCGTCGATCGCCGGCTCGTCGAACAGTTCCGGGTACTCGTCAATGAGGCGGCCGTTGAGGAGCAGCTTGCTGTGGAGGTTCAGCTCTTTCTGCTTAGCCCGCCACGCCGCGTTCGACAGCGCCGAGTTGTGTGCCGCGGTCACCAGCGTCAGGTTCCCGATCAGGTGGAGCTTCGAGTTCCGGAGCGCCTCTGCCTCGACGCGCTCCTCGTCCGTCAGCCCTGCAGGCAGCGGCCAGGTGTCACCCCACGCCTGCGGCATGACGTGCTCGACCGAGAGATCGCGTGGAACCATCACCGCCTCAACCTTGCTCGTGTGGAGCGACTCCTCGACCGCGCGCAGGAGCATCACGATCCGCTTCTGCCCGTGGTATCCGTAGACGTTTCGGGTCAGGCAGAACTGCCGGAGCTCGTGGTCGTTCGGCCACCGGCTGATCTGCCCGACGCCCGTCCGCAGCTCCTCGAGGATGATCTCGTCGGCCCGTTCGGGCGCCTCGGCCACCCGGCCGATGATCACCGGGACCTGCTGGTTGTAGTTCTTCGCCGTTAGGCCGAGGATCATCCGCCGAACCAGCCAGCTTTCCAGCATCCGGAGCGCGCGGCGCCGGCGCTCGACGCTGATCCCCGGCTCGCGGAAAAGGAAGAGGACGAGCGGCAGCGGCGTCGCCGTGTCGAGCGCGTCGAGACGCTCGAAGAACGTCGCCTCGACCGAACCGCGCTCCTGGTCGTCGAAGCTCCGGATGGTGTGCGCGTCACGCCTGATCTCCGGGATGAGTTCGGCCATCAGCGGCGGCGGAACGGTCGACAGGATGTTCGTCCTGAACGTCGCGAAGAGTTCCGTAGCAGGCACGACCTTCCGCAGCTTCATCGTCAGCCAGTGGGTGAGGAACAGCTCGCCAATGGGGCGGTTCAGCCGACCCTGACGCCGCTCGGTGCGCCAGTACTCGTCGTCGTCGGGATCGTCGAACTCGGGCTTCCACACCGACTCATAGAGCTGATCCGTGTCGAGCCCCTGCTTCGCCGCCTCAAGGAAGACCGCGTTCTTGACCAGATCGAGCGCCAGCAGCGGGGCGCCCCGTGCATTCAGAGTCTCGAAGATGACCTGCGCGTTGTCCTCTGCCTCGAGCGTGATCGAGACAACCTTGAGGAGATCGCAGAGCGTGATCCGCAGAAGTCGAAGGCGCCGCTCCTGCTCTTCACCGTCGACTTCGCTCCCCCACTCGCGGATCGCTCCATAGAAGAAGGCGTACACCTCGTCGATCCGGTTCTTCGGATCGTCCTCACGGTCGGGTGGGGGGCCGCCGTCGCTCATCACCGCCTGGAACGCTGAGCGGTTCGCGTTCGTCGGCCAGACCTTGAAGAGATCGAGGCCGCTGACCTTCTTCGGATTGTTCCGGACGAGTTCGCGGATGATTTCGGCCTCGTTCATCGCTCCGAGCTCGGCGCAGACGTTCGCCGCCGCCGCGAGGATGATCTGCAGCGTCGTGAGCCGCTGCTGCCCGTCGATGATCGTGAACTCGGGCACCTCTCCCGGCAACGGCGTCTGGTGATCAAGGACGACCGCGCCGAGGAAGTGCGAGTAGTGCTGCCCGTTCGCGCTCTCCTGATGGTCGAGGAGTGTCGTGATGTCGTCCCAGAGTGGCTCCCACTGCCGCTCCTGCTCCCAGACGTAGGGCCGCTGGTAGAGCGGGACGACGTAGCGGACATCGAGGCCGAAGAGCTGCGTCACCGTGCGCGTTTCGGGCTTCACGCCGCGTCCGCCTCGGGCGGCTCGTAGGTCAGCGCGAACACGGTTTCGAGCAGCCACTTCCGGAATGATTCGTTGTCGCTGAACTGCTTGAAGAGCTCGGTGTCGTCCTTGATCAGCGACGTCATTACGCGCCCGAGCGCCTTGTCGTGTTCGATGCGTGCGTTCTGCTTGTCGCTGTTCGCCTGCGCGTTCTGGTACGCCTGGTCGGCCGCGACCTTCGCCGGGATCTCTTCGGTGACGAGCCGCTCGATCCGGTCCGCGTCGCCCCACTGGATGTTTCCGAACATCTCGTTGAACGTCGTAACGATGTTCGAGAGACGATCGAGCTCCGGCTCGGCCATCCTCCCGCCGCCGCTCGTCGGCACAGGCTCGATCTCGGCATGCTCATCTGGAAGCTGGATCTTCATTGCCGCCGACTTCTCGGCTCGGTAGCTGTCCATGTCGATCGTCTCGAGGATCCCTTTCGAGAGATCCTCCTCCTTCGGCGCCGGCAGCTTCGGGATCAGGAAGTTGAGGAAGATAGAGAGCTTCTCCCAGTCGGCGTTCGTATACGGGAGGATCGCTGCGAGGAAGCCGTACGTCCGCACGAAGCCCTTCGCCTTCCCCTTGAAGTCGACCTGGCCGTCCTCGTCCAACTCCTGCTCATACGTCGCGCGGCAGGCGTCGAGGATGATGTCGAGCTGTTCACGGTCGGCGCCGGTCAAGTAAAGCTCGACGAACTGCTCAACCTGAGCCTGCTCGTAGACCTCGTACCCGTCGAGATCCGCCTTCAGGTCGTGGAGCTTGTTTGGGTCGGTCTCCTGGCTGAGGATCGTCGTCCGGTAGTACGGCGCGAACGCTTTCTCGATCGTGTCGGAGTCGTTCTGGAAGTCGAGGACGAAGACATCGTGCTTCTTCGGGTGCGCCCGGTTGAGCCGCGAGAGCGTCTGCACCGCCTTGACGTCGGAGAGCGGCTTGTCGACGTACATCGTGTGCAGCAGCGGTTCGTCGTAGCCGGTCTGGAACTTGTCGGCACATACGAGGAACCGGTACGGGTCTTCACGGATCTGCTCGGCGATCTTGCTCGAGGGGAAGCCGTTCAGCGATGCCTCGGTAACCTGCTTGCCCTCGTATTCCGGCTCGCCAGAGAACGCGACGACTGCTTGGTAGGGACTCTTGCGCTCGAGGAGGTAGGCGCTGATCGCATTGAAGTACTGCAGCGCCCGCTGGATGCTGCTGCAAACGACCATGGCGCGCGCCTCACCGCCGATCTTGTTCAACGCGACCACCTGCTCGAGGAAGTGGTCGACCATGATCTCGGCTTTGATCCGGATCGCGTGATCGTGACTCTCGACGTAATGGCGCAGCTTCTTGCGTGCGCGCTTGACGTCGAACTCAGGGTCCGCCTCGACGGTCTTGACGAGCCTGTAGTAGCTGTCAACCGGCGTGTAGCTCGCGAGCACGTCGAGGATGAAGCCTTCCTGAATCGCCTGCTTCATCGAATACGTGTGGAACGGCTGGTGCTTCGTCTCGCCGTCCCGATCGAACGGGTCGCCGAAGATCTCGAGCGTCTTGTTTTTCGGCGTCGCCGTGAAGGCGAAGTAGCTCGAGTTTGGCAGCAGCTTGCGCGACTCCATCAGCCGGTTGATCGCGTCCTCGACCGTCTCGTCCTCGTCGGCCTCGCCTCCTTCGGCAAACGCTTGATTCAGCGCCGCCGTCGCGCGCCCACCCTGGCTCGAGTGCGCCTCGTCGATCACGATCGCGAAATTCCGTTCACGATGGGCGGAGCCGAGCTCGTCGAGGATATGCGGGAACTTCTGGACGGTCGAGATGATGATCTTCTTGCCGCCCTCGATGAACTCGCGAAGCTGGGCCGAGCCTTCGGTGACGGCGCCGATGGTCGCGCTCACCTGCGCGAACTGCTTGATCGTCTCCCGGATCTGTTGGTCGAGAATCCGCCGGTCGGTGACGACGACGACCGTGTCGAATACGTTCCTGCCGTCGCGCTCGAGGCCGATCAGCTGGTGCGCGAGCCAGGCGATCGAGTTCGACTTGCCGCTTCCCGCCGAGTGCTGGATGAGGTAGCGCTTCCCGGCGCCGCTCTCGGCGGCGTCGCCGAGGAGCCGGCGAACAACGTCGAGCTGATGGTAGCGGGGCCAGATCTGCGTCTTGCGCTTCCGGCCCGTCTGCTCGTCCTTGAAGGTGACCATCTGGGCGTAGTTCTCGAGGATGTCGGTAAGACCGGGCGGGGTCAGCGCCTGCTTCCACAAGTAGTCGGTCTTCAGCCCGTCCGGGTTGGGCGGGTTGCCGGCCGCGTCGTTCCAGCCGCGGTTGAACGGCAGGAACCACGACGCCTTGCCCCTCAGCTCGGTGCAGAACCAGACCTCGGCGTCGTCGACGGCGAAGTGCGCGATGCACCGGCCCAGCTCGAACAGCCGCTCGCGCTGGTCGCGGTCACGCTTGTACTGCTCGATCGCGTCCTGGACGGTCTGCTTGGTCAGGCTGTTCTTCAGCTCGAACGTCGCAACCGGCAGGCCGTTCACAAACAGGCAAAGGTCGAGCGAGTTCTGCGTCTCGTCGTTCGAGTAGCGGAGCTGCCGCGTGACGCTGAAGCGGTTCCGCGCGAACAGCTCCTTCGCGTGCTCGTTGTCGGTCGAGGGCGTCCCGTAGAAGAGGTCGACGTCGTGCTGGTTGTGCTTGACGCCGTTGCGGAGGACGTCGATCGTGCCGCGCTTCGAGATCTCGCCCTGCAATCGCGCGAGGAAGCTCCGCCGCGTCGGCCCCTCCGTCTCGAGCGAGAGCGCGTTCGCGACGTCCTCCTGCGTCGCCAGGACGAAGCCGCGCAGCTGGACGAGGTCGACGCAGTAGTCGCGGTCGTAACGGTGCGGGTCGCCGAGCAGCCAGCCGGTGCCGCCGGCGACGGGATCGGACGTCTCTGTCGCGACGTGCTCGGGCGAGAGCAGGTCGGTGTAGCCGGTCATCGCACGAACGATCAGGTCTTCGAGGCCGCGTTCGCTCGTGTCAGTGGTCATGCCTCGATCGGCTCCAAGCCTTCGACGTCAGGCTCTGCCATCTGCTCGACGGCAATGTCGTCAAGCAGTTCCGAGTCGCGGGACTCTTCCGGCAGACTTGCCGCAGCATCGCGCACATCAAGTCTCCCGGTCACGACATCCGTGATCAGCCGTGAGCGGTACTCGTTCAGCAGATCGATTGATGCGGCAGAACCCGCAATAGCTCGTTCGATCTCGCCCACCGACGTTTCGACCGCTGCGACTATGCGCCCTTGCTCGTCTTGAGGCGGCAGGGCAACCTTGAACTGCGATAGATCTCCGCAGGTCAAAGCGCCTTTCGTGCTACCAGAGCCATCGCTAATGCGGCGGAGTTCCGGGTAAGCGGCGATCAAGGACAGCCGGAGGTACTCGCTGATGACGCGGTCGCGGTCCGGCGCGATGTATGCCATGTGCTGGTTGATGGTGGCTTCCATTTCGAGAATCGCTGCCGTCCCGCGCGTACGCCCTTGGCCCGTAATAGCCACGAGCAACGTCCCTGGGGTCAGACGCGGGAGGTGACATTCCTGCAGGGCAAGATCAGTGACGAACTGATCCGCGTGACGAATCCGTCCCCTATTGACACTGCTGCTGTTGAGCCAAGGGCGTGTCCCGCCATCCCAGTAAGCCTGATGGCTGCGCGATGGCGTCGAACCGTTGCCGATGCGCCCGAGGCGGCCGATCCGCCAGACCTCCCAGTGCACGGGCACGTCGCCGAGCCAATCCATGCCCGAAGGCTTCAACCGCACGTTCGGATCGAGCCCGCGCGTGACAGCGCGGTGAATCACGGCCTGCTTCTGCTCGTTCAGCAGCGCGATCATCTTCTGCTTGGCGCGGGTCGCGCGCCGGATCCGCCGGTCGGCGTGATCAAGGAAGCGGACGACCGCGTCCTGCTCGGCAACGGGGGGCACCAGGCAGGGAAGAGACTTGAAGTCTTCCCAATCAAGGTTCTGCCGCAGACCAGACCCCAGCCCGTAGAAGATCTTCTTCAGGTCGTACGCGTGCAGAAGAAGATAGCCGTACTCGCGCGTCATCTCGCCTTGCGTCCGAAGACAGATGTACGCGGAGGTGATGATCCCGCGATGCGGACTTAGCGCGAACCTCAGGCTGTTCCAGTCGTTCTGCAGATCCGTGGGACGAACGACGATGTCCCTCGGTTCGACAATCTGGTAGGTCTCGAACGACTCTGGGACGAGACCGCGCAGCCTGTCGTCTGACTTGACCACTATTCGTCCGAAGCTGAGAGACAGAACTTGGCTCTCCTGCATTCCGCTATTCGGGATGGCGCGCTCGCGATAGCAGGCCCTTCCAGGCAGCACCTTCCATTGATCAGGGACTTCTCCGAGCCACGAAACACGGCTGTCTCGTGTGTCGCCGTACGGGCGTAGGTCCGCAATCACGCGGCGTCCCCAACGATCTCGCCGACCAACCCCTCCGTCTCTCGTTCCAGCGCGAGAATATCCGCCCGGATCTCCTCCAGCGATCGCAGCGGCTGCGGCTTGTAGAACTCGCGCGTAAAGCTGATCTCGTAGCCGACCTTGATGCTCGCGGGGTCGTACCAGGCCTCCGGCGCGTAGGGCAGCATCTCGCGCTCGAGGAACGCGTCGACGCCGCCCTCCTCGAGCAACGGCACCTGATCGGTGTCGCGCAGATCGGGGTCGGGCTCGTACTCGACGACGACGGTCTCACCGCCGATAATCCGCTCGAACAGGCCGCGCAGTGGGTCGGGCGTCACGCGCTTGTGGAGCTTCCGGATCACGGCCGGCGCGTGCTCGTCGCGCTCGCCGGTCTCCTTCAGCGCCTTGATCTCCTTCGCCGTGTAGACGCGCTCGGCGTCGATGCCCTCCAGGCGCAGCGGCCGGTCGACGGTCACCTTCCGGTAGCCGAAGTGCGCGTTCGGGAAGGTCTTCGACTCCTCGCTCTCTTCGAAGCGGAGGAACGTCTCGCAGATGCACTCGACGTCCGCGTCCGAGAGGCGGCAATTCTTCTTGCCGAGGTTCTTGCGCAGCGGCTCGAACCACTTGGTCGCGTCGATCAGCTGCACCTGGCCGCGCCGGTGCTCCGGCTTGCGGTTGGAGAGCACCCAGACGTAGGTCGCGATGCCCGTGTTGTAGAACATGTTCAGCGGCAGGGCGACGATCGCCTCGAGCCAGTCGTTCTCGATGAGGTAGCGGCGGATGTTGCTCTCGCCCTGGCCCGCGTCGCCGGTAAAAAGCGAGCTGCCGTTGTGCACCTCGGCGATCCGGCTCCCGAGCGGCGTCTCGTGCTTCATCTTCGAGACGAGGTTGGCGAGGAAGAGCATCTGCCCGTCACTCGAGCGAGTCACCAGCGAGAACTCGGGGTCGCCGTCGTGCTCGACGACGAAGCGCGGATCCTTCATGCCGCTCTTGCCGCCCATCCGCTCGAGGTCGCTCTTCCAGCTCTTGCCGTACGGCGGATTCGAGAGCATGAAGTCGAACTCGCGCGAGGGGAAGCTGTCGTTGGCGAGCGTCGAGTGCTCGGGGCCGCCGACGATGTTGTCGGCCGCCTCTCCGTCCCCCTTCAGCAGCAGATCGGCCTTCGCGATCGCGTACGTCTCGCTGTTGATCTCCTGGCCGTAGAGGTGGATCGAGACGTCCTTGCCGTGTTCGGTGGCGAGGTCGAGGAGCGTGTCCTCGGCGACAGTCAACATCCCGCCCGTTCCGCAGGCGCCGTCGTAGATCAGGTACGTGCCCGACTCGATCTCGTCGGCGACCGGTAGAAAGATCAGCTTCGCCATCAGCGCGACGGCGTCACGCGGCGTCCAGTGCTCGCCGGCCTCCTCGTTGTTCTCCTCGTTGAAGCGCCGGACGAGCTCCTCGAACACGGTGCCCATCGCGTGGTTGTCGAGCCCAGCCGGGCTGAGGTCGATCGAGGGGTCGAGGAACTTCTCGATCAGCGAGCCGATCGCGTCTGCGCGCGAGAGCCGCGGGATCTGGTTGCGGAACTCGAACGCGTCGAGGATCTCCTGCACGTTCGGAGAGAAGCCGTCAAGGTACGCCTCGAAGTCGAGCTTCAGCTGCTGCTGGCTCGTCCGCGAGCGGAGATCGCGGAGCGTGAACTTCGAAGTGTTATAGACGGCCTGACCGGCCGCGTCGCGGAGCGGCCGATCCTTGTCGACGATGCCCTGCTCGTCGAGAAAGCGATCCATCTCGAGCACGGCCTGCTTCGTCGACTCAAGGACTGCGTCGAAGCGCCGGAGGACAGTCATAGGGAGGATCACGTCGCGGTACTTGCCGCGCACGTAGAGATCCCGAAGGACGTCGTCTGCGATCCCCCAGATGAAGCCCGCAATCCGGTGAATCTGGGCCTCGCTGGTCGGCGCTAGCTGGCTGGTCACGCCGGCCTCTCCCCCAGCCCGAAGCTGTAGAGCCGCCAGGCCATCGCCTCGCCGCTTACGCCGAACCGGCTCGCGGCCTCGCCCTCTGCAGCGGCCGCACGCACCGCGTCCTCGGGCATGAGCAGCTCCGCGGCGAACACGTTCGCCTCGCGCTCCAGCAGCTGGCCCTCGCCCACGCCGACCTCGGCGGCTCGGCAGAACACAGGCACGGAGCGCCCCTCCAGGTGCTGGCACACCCAGTGGCCGAGCTCGTGGGCGAGGGTGAAACGCTGCCGCGCGGGCGATTCGGACGCGTTCAGCCAGATCTGGCGCTCGGCGGGGACCAACATCCCGCTCACTTCGAGGTCCTCTCGCTCGCCGACGGCCAGGCCGAGCAGGTCCTCCGCGATCGACTCCACGGGCACGGGTAACCGAGGACTCGCGGGGAACCGTTCCTGGTGTCGCTGCCGCAGAGCCCCGGCTCTTGGATCCGTGACCGGACCGGGCACGTCCGTTCAAGAGGATGTCGAGTCAACACCACGGGGTCAAGTGGCAACGGGGCCGGTGAAGAGCTCGTCCACCTCGTCGCGCGGCTCCTCCGGCGCGGCCGACGCGGGCGCGACCACCGAGAGGTCCGGCCCGGAGGCGCGCAGGTACAGCGCAGGCGCCGCAGGCGGAGGCCGCCACACCGCGAGCTCGTCGACGCGCGCGCCGAGCGCGTCCGCCAGGACGGCGAAGACGCGCTCGCTCACGCCGCGCGGGTCGAGCAGGCCCGTTTCCAGCCGGTGGTAGTACGCGGCGACCTTCGCGGTCGCGGCCTCCCCCAGCCCGAGCCGGCCGACGAGCGCCTCCACGACCGACGCGCGCGTCAGCCCGCGCCGCACGCGCAGCTCGAGCAAGGGCGGCTGCCCGGACGCCCAGGCCTGCATCGCGGCCACCTCGTCCTCGGTCGGCTCGGCCGGGAGCGACGCGGTGAGGAACCGGTCGAGCAGCTCGCGCAGCTCGGCCTCCCCCTCCCCCGCCCGCGCGAGGTACTCCCGCGCGTCGGGCCGCTCGCCGCGCGCCCACGCGGCCGCGTACTCGTCGAAGAGGCGCGCCACGTCAGCCACCGATCGCCTCCCGCAGCCGCCTGTGCCCGCGATGGAGCGCCTGGTCGACGGCGTTGCGCTCGATCCCGAGCCGCCGGGCGATCTCCTCGTGGTCGTAGCCCTCGAGGTAGCGCAGCTCGAGCACCTGGCGCGCCCGCTCGGGCAGGTCGCCGAAGAGGAGCCGCAGGTCGTGGTCGGTCTCGAAGCCCTCGTACGGGTCGGGCGCGGGCAGGTCGAGCTCCTCGGGCCACGGGTCGGTGCGCGGGCGCGCGAAGAACTCCTTGATCGTCCACGTGGTCACCATCTGGACGACGACGCGGAACGGCACCGGGTACTCCTTGCCCCGCCGAAGCTCGCCGAGCAGCCGGAGCGCGACGCGCTGGGCCACCTCCCAGGCGTCCGGGTCGGGCAGCCGCAGCCGGCACCGCTCGAGCACGACCGGGTAGTAGGTCGCAAGGAGCGTGGCGTGGTCAGCCGCCGCGAGGAGCCGGATGTCCTCAGCGTCGCGCGCATCGTGCATCGAGAGAGAGGTCGCCCTGGCCAGGGCTCGATCTTACGCGGCCCCATAAGACGGGTTCGCGTAATGCGAGACTCCAGGGCACAACCTTGTACTACGACCGACGAGTCTCCGAAACCCTGCTCACCGAGCTCTCACAGGGCGGCGCGCTCCGCTTCCTCGTCGAATGCGCAAGAGCCTCAACCGTTGTCGACCTGCAACTTCGTGCGACTCCGAAGTCCACTTCGTGCCGCGCGACGTTGTACGTGGGGCTCACGAAGGTGCTCGACGTCCACGAGCAAGGCAGCCAATTCCGCTTCTCCGCTTACACCAAAGCACGGCATACAGCTGGTTTTCGACCTGAGTGGGCCGCGTGGGTGCAGCGGGATGCACTCGTTTCTCTCGCGCCCGCGGTAAGGCGCTATGCGGAGGGAGCAATCGGGGCCGTCGCAGATCGGTATCTGAACCAGGAAGGCAGAGTGCAAGGAGCTCTGTGTTCAGACCTGTTCGAAGGGTTCGCGGTGTTCGACCGGGAGGCGGTCGTCGGGTACTCGACCACCGATGAGAGGAAGCAAGTGACTTCAGAGCTCTTCAAACCGTACGCCGAGCGCATCAAATCGATTGATCTTCCGAGCCGGCCCAAATCGCTGGGCACCAAGGCGGACGTTATGGCGCTGGATCCAGAGGGGCGGGTTCTCGTGATCGAGGTGAAACCGGGCCGCGAGCTCACAGCAATCGCATGGTCGCCCGTTCAGGTCGCCTTCTACAAGGCCTTGTTCGCCACCTGGCGAGACGCGGCCGGCGCAATCGCGTCGCGTCCCGTCGAAGGAATGCTGGAACAGCGACTGCGCCTTGGGCTTGTGCGCGCCTCGTATCCGGTCTCGCCGGCGTTCCAGCTCGTCCCGGTGGTTGCGATCGGAACACCGCTTCATCGGCTCGCGCGTGGGCGGCTGGATCGGGCACTCGCCGGGCTTGTGTCCGATCCTCGAACGAATCCGGGACCCTTTGAGCTTTGGGAGATCGACCTAACGGGGCCTCCGACGCTCCGACGGGAGATCATAGATACGCGGTGATGTCAACGCTTCCTCGCATCTATGTACCGGCCACATCCGTGGAGAACTGGCGCCCTCTGCTCGGAAGACCGTCACACCTCAAGGAGGGACGCTCGGCGCACGCGATCGCCACGCGGTGGCTGGCGGCAAACGACTTCCCGCCCCGAGTCCGGGCGGCCCTTTCGAACGCCGACGACCCGGCGCTGAGAAAGCTCGAGTTGCTTCTGGCAATTCCGGAGCACCGAACGCTTCTCCCGCCCGCCCGCGGGCGCGCTTCCCAGAGCGACCTGCTCGTCCTCGCACGGGGCGCAGACGTCCTGGTTGCGCTGACGATCGAAGGCAAGGTCGACGAGCCGTTCGGCGAAAGCGTCGCGGCGTGGCTCGGGTCGAACCCGTCTCCCGGCAAGAGTGAGCGACTTGCCTTCATCGTCGAAACACTCGGCCTCGAGGGACACGACGTTGCGCCCCTTCGCTACCAGCTTTTGCACCGCACCGTCTCGGCCGTGCTCGAGGCACGGCGCTTCACGGCTCGCCACGCGGTCATGCTGGTCCACTCGTTCGACCCTCGTGACACCGGCTGGCCGGAGTACGCCGATTTCGTACACACGCTGGGAGGCGAGCCGGCGCCGGACGCGGTAACCCGTGTCCGGCGCCTCGGCTCAGGCGATCTTTCCGTCGGCTGGGCGCGCGACGAACCGCCCGCCCTCTCGTCGGTCTAGAGCTCGCGCAGCACCTCGGCGAGCTTCGCCACGCCCTCCGGCGCGAACTCCCGCGCGCCCGCATCGGCCATGCCGTCGCGGTCCTCGACCGTCTGGAACACGGCGTGCTGGGTCACGCGGGTGCGGCCCTCGCCGGCGTCCTCGAGGATCAGGGTCTGGAGGCAGACGTGGCCGGGCAGGCCCTCCCACTCGAACGTCTGGATCAGCCGCTCGTTCGGCTCCATGCTGTGGATCACGCCGCGGAAGGCGTACTCCCCATCGTCGCCGCGCTGGACGAAGCGCCACCGGCCGCCGGGGCGCGGGTCGTACTCGTCGACCTCCGTCGTGAGGCCCTCGGGGCCCCAGTGGCGGATGAGCAGCTCCTGCTCGGTGAACGCGCGCCACACGGCCTCGCGGGGCGCGTCGTGGACGGACACGGTCGTCATGTCGTGCTTGCCGGGCTCGGCGATGAACTGCATCTCGGGGGTCGTGGTCGGCATTCCGGTCTCCTCTCTCGTCGGGTCTGCGGATAGGACGGTCGGGGGCCTCCGAACTCATCGGCGCCCTCGGAGGCGGCCGATTCGACCGAGGCGGGATCGGCCCTTGCGGGCGAGGAGCTCGCGGTCGCCGCCGCCTGACCCGCCCCTCGATCGCGACGACGTGCTGGCTATTCTGGGAGCGCTCGCCGATATCCGCTCCGACACGCGCGTGATCCGCGAGATCCTCGAGGAGGACGATGAAACGGAACGATGGGATGAGCCCTGAGGAGCGCGCCGCGCGCGACGCACGACGCGCCGAGGTCGATCGGCTGCTCGAGCAGCGCATCGCGCACCACCGCCGCAAGCTCGACGAGGAGCGCACGGCCCGCGAGCGTCCGGCGCGGCGCCGGCTCTTCCGCCGCGGCTGAGCGACGCTAGGCGCGGGCCGCGACCGGCGAGGCGACGAGGTCGTCGTAGAGCGCGACGATCGTCCCGATGTTCGCCTCGACCGTCATGGTCGGGCGGGCCGCAACGA
>Ga0299913_10001676_pt1 | contig 16695 bp, 12 predicted proteins | sample RVTome_9_FD_201360 | JGI IMG/M metagenome (GOLD analysis project Ga0299913, IMG submission 201360) | Soil microbial communities from uranium-contaminated site in the Upper Colorado River Basin, Wyoming, United States - RVT155D38 (version 2) ... | reverse complement strand
GTGCGCGCCCTTCGCAGCGCTCGCCGCGGTGGCGCCGGCGCCGTCGGTCCCGGGCACCCCGCCCGGCTCGGCGGCCCGGATGCCGAGCACCTCGTCGGGCGGGACGTAATCAATGCCGACGCCCTCGGCGACGGCCGGGTGCGCGACCTTGCCACCGGCGACGTTGACGCCGAGCTTCAGGCCCGGGTCGCGGCGCGACGCCTCGACGATGCCGTGATCGGCAAGGGCCAGCACATACGGGAGGGTCGCGTTGGTCAGCGCGTAGGTGGAGGTGATCGGCACCGCGCCGGGCATGTTGGCGACGCAGTAGTGGATGATCCCGTCCACCTCGTAGGTGGGATCCGAGTGCGTCGTCGGCTTCGAGGTCTCGAAGCAGCCTCCCTGGTCGATGGCCACGTCGACGAGGACGGCGCTCGGCTTCATCAGGCCGAGCTGCGAGCGGGTGATCACGTGCGGCGCCTTCGCCCCGTGGACGAGCACGCAGCCGATGACGAGGTCGATGTCGGGCAGGCGCTCCTCGATCGAGAGCGTCGAGGAGAACACGGTGGAGGCCCGGCCCGCGAAGGCGATGTCGAGCTCGCGAAGCCGGTCGATCGAGACGTCGTAGACGAACACGTCGGCCTCCATCCCGATCGCGATGAAGGCGGCGTTCATGCCCACGGAGCCGCCGCCGATGATCATCACGTTCGCCGGCGCCACCCCGGGCACGCCCCCGAGCAGGATCCCCCGCCCGCCGAGCGGCTTCTCGAGCATGAACGCGCCCGCCTGGGTTGCGATCCTCCCCGCGATCTCGCTCATCGGCGCCAGCAACGGCAGCCGGCCGAGCCGGTCCTCGACCGTCTCGTAGGCGACGCAGGTGGCGCTGGTCCCGGCGAGCGCCTTCGTCAGCTCGGGCGCCGGCGCCAGGTGCAGGTAGGTGAACAGCGTCGTCTCCGCGCGCAGCAGCTCGGTCTCCGAGATCTGCGGCTCCTTGACCTTCAGCACCAGATCGGCCTCGCCCCAGACGTCCTCGGCCCCAGCCACGATCCGGGCGCCCTGCGCCTCGTAGTCGCCGTCGGCGATCGCGCTGCCCTCGCCCGCCCCCGTCTGCACCAGCACGTCATGGCCGTGCTCGGCCAGCTCCCGGGCGCCGATCGGGGTCAGCGCGACCCGGTACTCGTCGGCCTTTATCTCCGTGGGAACTCCTACCTTCATCGGATTAGCTCCCTGGCGCGCAGCGCCAGCCACAGCTCGATCCGGTCGGTCGCACGGGCAAGATCGCGGCCGGTCAGCTCCTCGATCTTCCGGATCCGATAGCGGAGCGTGTGGCGGTGGCAGTAGAGGCGGCGCGCGGCGCGCTCCCAGTTCCCGTTGTTCTCGATGAACGCCTCCAGCGAGCGCAGAAGCTCGCCCCCGTACTCGCCCTCGGTGCGCTCGATCGGCTCCAGCAGGCCATCGCTGTAGGCGCGCAGCGCATCGTCGTCCTGAAGCGCCAGCAGCAGGGTGAACGCCCCCAGGTCCTCATGCGATGCGACGTCGGGCGCCTCGCCGTTTGCGAGGGAGGTCGCCTCGAGGGCGCAGCGCGCCTCGTGGAAGGCCCGGCGCAGCGAGCCGACGCCGACCGTGCGCGAGACGGCCGCCCTGACACCACCGCGTCCGGCGATGAGCGCGTCGCGCAGGCTTTCGGCCACGTCGCGCGGCTCGCCTCCATCCGGCGAGACGATCGCGCACAGCAGGGGCCGGCCGGCTGCGGCGGTGGTCGCGACCAGCCCCGTCGTGCCCAGCTCGGCGAGGCGTGCCTCGGTCTCGGCCTCGGCCGCCGGCGGGTCGTCGAGGTCGAACACCAGCACCGCCGCCTGCTCGCCGATCCCGAACGGACGCAGCCGACCGTGCGCCTCGTCGGTGTCGAGCCGCCCGCTCAGGGCCTCGGAGAGGAGGTCGCCCGCGAGCCGGCGCTCGGTCTCGCGCACCACTCGCTCGCGCATCAGCTCGAGCCCGACCACCATCGCGGCCTGCCGCGAGATCAGGCGCTCGAAGGGACCGAGCGGCCCGTCGTCGGAGACGATCACGAGCCAGGCGGTGGGCGAGGCATCGCGGCGCCCGGACACGGGAACAGCCAACGCGCGATCGGCCAGCTCGGGTGCCGAGGGAGCGAAGAAACCCGTCTGGGCGGCGTCGCCACGGGCGCCGATCTCGCCGGCGACGGCGTCGATCACCGCCTCGGCCGGAGCCCCTCGCTTGGAGTGGCGGGCCAGCAGGCCGCCGCCCGCGTCGAGCACGAGCGCCGCCCCTGCGGCCGCGGCCGCGATCGACTTCAGCACCTGCTCCAGGCCGCGGCCCTCGAGGACGAGCCGCTCGAGCCGCTCGTGCACCTCGCCGGCCCGCTGGAGCACGTCGTACTGCTCGTTCACCAGCTTCCCGAACGCGTGCTCGGTGATCGCGATGAACGGCATCTCGTACGGCACCTCGAACAGGGGCAGTCCGTGCTTCTCCGCGGCGTCGACGAGTGCCTTCGGCAGCTTCTTCGCGGAGAAGCCGGTCCCGAAGCCCAAGCCCGCAAGCTCGTGGCCGGCGAGCAACTCGACGTAGCGGCGCTGCTTCGCCGGGGTGGCGAGCGGAATTCCGGTCGTCAGCAGGAGCTCGCCGCCGGAGAGCCACGGCGTCGGGTCCTCGAGCTCGGAGATGTGGACCCAGCGGATCGGCCGATCGGCGCCCTCGGCGGCGGCGGCGAGCTTCAGCCCGCACCCCTTCACCAGGCTGCCGACGGTGAGCATCAGCCGATCACCCGGCGGCCCTCAGCGGAGCCGCTCGGAGGCCTCGGTCAGGACCGGCCGAAGCACCGCCTCGATCTCGTCGAACTGCTCCGTGTCGCAGATCAGCGGGGGCGCGATCTGCACGACCGGGTCACCTCGATCGTCTGCGCGACAGATGAGCCCGCGACGGTAGAGCTCGCCGGAGAGGAAGCCGCGGAGGAGGTCCTCCGACTCCTCGTCCGAGAAGCCGGCCTTGGTCTCCTGGTCCTTGACCAGCTCGATCGCCTGGAAGTAGCCGGCGCCGCGGACGTCGCCGACGATCGGGATGTCTCGCAGGCCCTCGAGCATGGCCCTGAACTCGCCCTCGTGGGCGCGGACGTGGCCGCACAGGTCCTCGCGCTCGAACACGTCCAGGTTGGCCATCGCGATCGCCGCCGCCACCGGATGCCCGGCAAACGTGAATCCGTGGGTGAACATCTCGGTGCCGTGCATGAACGGCTCGGCGATGCGGTCGGAGGCGATCAGCGCGCCCATCGGCGCGTAGGCCGAGGTCATCGCCTTCGCGGTGGTGATCAGATCGGGCACGTAGTCGTAGCGCTCGCAGCCGAAGTAGTGGCCCAGGCGCCCCCACGAGCAGATCACCTCGTCCGAGACGAGCAGCACGTCGTGGCGGTCGCAGATCTCGCGCACTCGCTGGAAATAGCCCTCCTGTGGCGGGATGCAGCCACCGGCGTTCTGCAGCGGCTCGAGGATCACGGCGGCGACCGTCTCCGGGCCCTCGAACAGGATCCTCTCCTCGATCTTGTCCGCCGCCCACATCGGGTCACGGTCCTCGGGCCAGTGATAGGAGTTCGTGTTCGGTACGTGGCTGCCACCCGGGACGAGCGGCTCGAAGTCGGTGCGAAGCGGCGTGATGCCGGTCGCCGCCAGCGCCCCGAGCGTGGTCCCGTGGTAGGCGACCTCACGCGCGATGAACTTGGTCTTCCGCGGGTTGCCGGTCCGCTGGTGGTAGGCGCGGGCGAGCTTGATCGCGGACTCGACCGCCTCGGAGCCGCCCGAGGTGAAGAAGACCCGGTTGAGGTCTCCGGGGGTCAACCCGGCGATCCGCGCCGCAAGCTCGATCGCCCGCGGGTGCGCGTAGCTCCACAGGGTCGTGAAGTCCAGCTCCTCGACCTGGCGTGCCGCCGCCTCGCCCAGCTCGGTGCGGCCGTGGCCGGCGTTCGAGCAGAACAGGGCCGAGAGCCCATCGAGGTAGCGGTTGCCGTGCTCGTCGAAGACGTATGGCCCCTCGCCCCGGACGATGATCGGCACCTCCGAGTCCGCGTAGGCGCCCATGCGCGTGAAGTGCATCCACAGATGCCGCTTGGCCATGGCCTGCAGGCTCGCGGTCGCGGCGGTCTCGGGGGTCGTGGTCGTGGTCGTGGTGGTGGCCATTGCTCCCTTCCCTCGGGGCCCACTCAGCGGGGCCGTATCGACGTTCCGTACAACCGTACCCACTCGATTGCAGGGTCACAACGGCGATGAGGTTCAGATTACCACCGAGGTCTTGTACGATGCGACCAAGAGGGTAGGAGAGGTTGACGGAAGCCCCCACGTTCACAGAGGAGTCCCAGCCCCAGGACGTCAAGTCGAGCGTCCGCCTGGAGGGCGTGAGCAAGCGCTTCGGCGACTTCGAAGCGGTGCGATCGCTCGATCTCGACATCGCAAGCGGAGAGTTCTTCACCCTGCTCGGTCCCTCGGGATGCGGCAAGACCACGACCCTGCGGATGGTCGCCGGCTTCGACCAGCCCACCTCGGGGCGGGTCCTGATCGATGGCGACGACGTCGCCGGGCTGCCCGCCCACCGGCGGCCGACCAACACCGTCTTTCAGAGCTACGCGCTGTTCCCGCATCTCTCCGTCGGCGACAACGTCGCCTTCGGCCTGCGCCGCAAGAAGGTCGCGAAAGCCGAGGTCGGCCGGCGGGTCAAGTCCGAGCTTGAGCGAGTCGGGCTGGCGGGCGAGGCCAACCGCCGCCCGAGCCAGCTCTCCGGCGGCATGCAGCAGCGCGTCGCGCTCGCCCGGGCGCTGGTCAACCTGCCAAAGGTCCTGCTCCTGGACGAGCCGCTCGGCGCGCTGGACCTCAAGCTCCGCAAGGGGCTTCAGCTCGAGCTGAAGCGGATCCAGCGCGAGGTGGGGATCACGTTCCTTTACGTGACCCACGACCAGGAGGAGGCGCTGACCATGTCCGACCGGATCGCCGTCATGGACCAGGGCCGGTTCGAGCAGATCGGCTCGCCCGAGGAGATCTACGAGCGCCCGCGCACGACCTTCGTCGCCGGCTTCATCGGCGTCTCGAACCTGATGCCCGCCACGGTCACCGCGGCCTCCGGAGGCCGCGGCTCGGTCCGCCTCGACAGCGGGCTCGAGATCGACGCCCCGGTGAACGGGCTCGCGGCGGGCGATCGCTGTCACGCCGTCGTGCGACCGGAGAAGCTGCGAATCGAGACGGCGGCGGCCGGCAACGGCTCGTCCGGGGACCCGGCGGTCGACGGCATGGTCGAAAGCTCCGTCTACCTGGGGACCTCGACGCAGATCGTGGTCAAGCTGGCCGACGAGGTGAGGATGACGGTGCTGATTCCCAACCGCGACGAGGCCGAGCGCTCGACGCTTCCGGGCGGCGGCGCCCCCGTTCGCTTGGCCTGGGCGCCGGAGCACATCCACGTCGTCCGCGACTCCGGCCACGCGCCGAGATCGCCCGCGCCCACCCCGACGGCGAGCGACGAAGCTGAAGAGGAAGCAAATCAATGACGCCGAGGAGGCGATTTTCGATGACGAGTCTCAGCCGAAGAAACGACCGAGGAGCCGGCGCGCTCTTGCGCATGCTGCTCGCCATAGGCGTGCTGGCAGCTGGGCTGGGGCTCGCTGCCTGCGGTGACGACGACGGGATCGAGGGCGAGAGCGACACCGGCGAGGTGCCGGTCGCCGAGGCCGAGGGCGAGCCCTCCGGCAAGCTCACGATTGCCAACTGGTCCTTCTACATCGACCGCCAGACCGTGCCCGAGTTCGAGAAGGAGACCGGGATCTCGGTCAAGTACGTCGAGGAAGTCAACGACAACAGCGAGTTCTTCGGCAAGGTGCAGCCGCAGCTCGAGCAGGGCGAGTCCGGAGACCGCGACATCTTCGTCGTCACCGATTGGATGGCGAAGCGGATGTACGACGCCGGATACCTACAGGACTTCGACAAGCAGGCGCTCGAGCCGGGGTTCGCCAACCTGCTGCCGGCGCTGGAGAGCCCGTCGTTCGACCCGGACCGCAACTACTCGCTGCCGTGGCAGTCGGGCATGACGGGGCTGGTCGTCAACACGGCAGAGGCGCCCGACGTGACCTCGATCAACGATCTGTTCGACCCTGAGTACAAGGGCAAGGTCGAGATGCTGACCGAGATGCGCGACACCGTGCCGCTGGTGCTGAAGGCCGACGGGGTCGACCCGGAGGAGGCGACCGAGGAGGATTGGCAGGCGGCGATCGAGAAGCTCGACGAGGCCGCCGACTCGGGGCAGATCCGCCGCTTCACGGGCAACGACTACACCAAGGACCTGGCCAACGGCGATGCCGTGGCGGTGATCGGCTGGTCGGGCGACGCGGTGCAGCTCCAGGCCGACGACCCGAGCATCCAGTTCGTGATGCCGGACGAGGGCTGCATGCTGTGGTCGGACAACATGGTGATCCCGGTCGGGGCGCCGAACCCGACGGCCGCCTACGCGTGGATGAACTACATCTACGAACCCGAGAACCAGGCTCAGATCGCCGACTACAACTACTACGTGACCCCGGTCGAGGGAACCGAGGAGGTGCTCCAGGAAGAGGGCTCCGAGGCCGCCGAGAGCGAGCTGGTGTTCCCGTCCGACGAGTTCACCGCGGACTGCTCGACGCAGGACGAGCCACCGGGCGGCCCCGAGGCTGTGATGGAGGTGGAACGGCAGTTCCAGGACGTCATCACGGGCGCTTAGGCGCGGCATAGGCATGGACGGCGGCGAATCGCAGGTGCGCTGACGGGATGAGCACCACGGTTCGCCGCCGTCTCGTGCCCTACTTCCTGATGGGGCCGGGGCTGATCTGGCTCCTCTTGTTCTTCGTCGTCCCCATGTACTTCATGGGACGGCTGTCGCTGGAGTCGGGCACCCTCGAGACGGGCTTCAGGTTCACCTGGGAGTTCTCGAACTTCACCGACTCGCTCGAGCGCTTCGACAACCAGTTCGGGCGCTCGTTCCTCTACGCCGGGGTGGCGACGCTGATCGCGCTCGCGATCGCGTACCCGCTGGCGTACGCGATCGCGTTCCGCGGCGGGCGCTGGAAGAACGCGCTGCTGCTGATCGTGGTGGCGCCGTTCTTCACCACCTACCTGATCCGGACGATCGCCTGGACCACGATCCTCAGCGACAGCGGCTTCGTCGTCGAAACACTACGGACGGTGGCGCTTCTCGACGAGGACGGGCGCCTGCTGGCGACGCCCACGGCGGTGATCGCGGGCATCACCTACAACTTCCTGCCATTCATGGTGCTGCCGATCTACGCCAGCCTCGAGCGGATCGACGAGCGCCTGATCGAGGCGGCCAAGGACCTGTACTCCTCCTCGCGCCAGGCGTTCACGCGGGTCACGCTGCCGCTGTCGGCGCCGGGAATCGTCGCCGGCACGCTGCTCACGTTCATCCCCGCCGCCGGCGATTTCATCAACGCCTTCTACCTCGGCTCGATCAACCAGCAGATGATCGGCAACCGGATCCAGTCCCTCTACCTCAACGAGCGCGACTTCCCGACCGCCGCCGCGCTCTCGTTCACGTTGATGGCGGCGATCCTCTTGATCGTCTTCATCTACATCAGGTTCGCCGGCTCGGAGGCGCTCATGGGTGACGAGGAGGAGGCGAAATGAGCCGGGCCTGGAGCTGGCTGCGCCATCACGCGATCGTCATCTACGCGGGGCTGGCGGTCGCCTACATGCTGATCCCGATCGCCGTGATCGCCGTGTTCTCGTTCAACGATCCGGCGGGCAAGTTCAACTACTCCTGGGAGGGGTTCACGCTCGATTACTGGACCGGCGCCTTCGACATCCCCGAGCTGAACGACGCCATGCTCAACAGCCTTCAACTGGCGGCGCTCTCCACGCTGATCGCCACCGCGCTGGGCACCCTGATCGCGATCGCTCTGGTGCGCCACGAGTTCTTCGGCCGGACCCCGGCCAACTTCCTGATCGTGATCCCGATGGCGACCCCCGAGGTCGTGATCGGCGCCGCCCTGCTGTCGATGTTCCTGATCTACGGGGTCCCGCTGGGGTTCACGACGCTGCTGATCGCCCACGTGATGTTCTCGATCAGCTTCGTGGTCGTCGTGGTGCGCTCGCGGCTGATCGGCTTCGACCGCAGCCTCGAGGAGGCCGCCCGGGATCTCGGGGCGAATCCCTTCCAGACCTTCCGGCTGGTGACCCTGCCGCTGCTGATGCCGGGCGTGATCGGGGCGGCGCTGCTCGCGTTCGCGCTCTCGATCGACGACTTCGTGATCTCCGTCTTCAACTCGGGTGACACGGTCACCTTCCCGCTGTTCATCTTCGGGGCCTCGCAGCGCGCGATCCCGGTCCAGATCTACTCGGTCGCGACGATCCTGTTCGCGGTCGTCGTCGCGGCGATGGTGTTCACGATCTGGCAGCAGCGCCGAGCTGAGCGGATGGCGGCGATCGCGCCTGAGCGTGAGGGCGACCCCTACGCGACCACCGCCGCGATGCCGCCCGCTCCGGGGGCAGCGGGCGGCTGATCGCAGCTCCGCCCGCGCGTTTCGAGCCATGAGGCGCCGGGTACGGAAAGCCCGATGAACACGGTGACGGGCTTCGGGCAGCCCCTGGATACAAGCGAGCTGTTCGCGGGGGAGATGCTCGCCACGCGCCTATCCCGGCGCGGACGGGTTGTCTGGCTCGCGGTCGCGGGCGAGCTTGACGCGTTCACCGCCCCCAAGCTGAGGCGCGCGCTTCGCGAGGCCGGGGTGGCGGCCGGCGAGGACCTCGTGCTCGACCTCCGCGGCCTGCGGTTCATGGACTCCTCCGGGCTCGCTGTGGTCCTCGCCGCCCACGAGCGCGCGATCCGGGACGGCGGCGAGCCGATGAGGCTGTGCATCCGCGGCTCGGCCCCGATCGAGTCGATGTTCGAGACGATTGGCGCGACCGATCACCTGAACCTGATCGAGGACGCGTCCGAGCTCGGCACCCCCGCTGGCGCCTAGCAGCGCTCAGTGGGCCTACGCCGGGTCCCGGCGCGCGACCGCAAGGTCGTCGGCCACGGAGACCTGACCCGAACGCGCGTGCGCGATCCGCTGCCGGCGGACGGCGATCACGGCCACGTCGTCGTCGGGCTCGCCGCCGAGGAAGTCCTCGAGGGCGCGGCCGACGCGACCGATCGCCGCCAGCGGGCTGGTCGCGCCCGCAAGCTCGGCCCGGAGGCGGGTGTCGCCGAAGCGCTCGCTCGCCCCTCGTGCCTCGATCACGCCATCGGTGTACAGGACCAGGCCGTCGCCGGAGCGAAGCTCGAGCGCCTGGCGCTCCCAGGCCGAGTCCTTGAAGGCCCCCAGCAGCGGGCCGGGACGACCAACCTCGGCGACCTCCCCATCGCGCAGGAGCAGTGGCAGTGGATGCCCGCCCGCCACCAACGTGACCGCCGCCGGGTCGGCATCCGTGCTCGGGAGGACGAGGATCGCCGCCGTGCACAGTGCCCCCTCTCCGCGGGCTCGCAGGGCGTCGTCGAGAAGCTCGAGCGCCCTGCACGGATCGCCGGTCAGGATGCCTGCGGTGCGGATGGTGTGACGGGCGAGCGCGGTCAGCGACGCCGCCGCCGCGCCGCGACCAACCACGTCGCCCACGGTGAGCATCCAGCCGCCGTCGATCTCGAACGCGTCGTAGAAGTCGCCCCCGACCGCGTTCACCTCGCCGGCCGGCTGATACATGGCCGCGCTCTCCCACCCCTGCATGTGCGGCAGCGCGGGCGGCTTCAGTCCCTCCTGCAGCACGTGCGCGACCTCGCTGCGCTCGGCGGCCAGGCGCGCGTTCTCGATGGCGGTTCCGGCCCTGCGGGCGATCTCGGTCGCCAGCGCCAGGTCCTCGCGGTCGAACTCCCGGCCACGGGGGCCGCGCCCGAAGGTGAGGACGCCGAGCGTGCGGTCGTCGAAGGTGATCGGCACCAGCATCCCGGAACGGGCCGCGACAGCCTCGACCAACTGCCTGCTCGATGGGTCGTCGGGCACGCCCGGAACCACGTCGCCGTGACCCACGGCCAGAATCGACTCACCCTTTCGGAAGGCCTCGCCGATGCGGCCCTCGCCCCCGACCGGCAGCGGATGGCGACGCCTGAGCTCGATCAGGGCGTCCCGCCCCTCCGGGTCGACATGGGACACGGCAAGCTGCTCGGGCGCGCCGTCGCCGGCGAGCACGTACACCGAGCACCAGTCGGCCAGCTCGGGAACGGCGACATCGGGGAGGCCCCGCAGCATGCGCCGGTAGTCCGTCGACGCGGACAGCAGCTCGCCCGCGCGGGCCAGCAGTCGCTGCCCGAACTCCGCCCGCTTCACGGCGGTGACGTCCTCGATCGCCGTGACCGCGTAAAGCGCCCTGCCCTCCGGCCCGAGGATCGGCTTGGCGCGGGTGATCAGCCAGCGCTCGGGGCCGCCATCGTGCCGATCCACCCGCGCCACCAGTGGTGCGGTCGCGGCGCCCTCGAGCGCCTTCAGGCCGAGCAGGTCACCGGGCCCCAGCGGCGACCCGTTCTCGGCCTGGATCCCCAGCCGCTCGCCGATGGACTCGGCGCCGGCACGGTCCTCGGCCTCGGGCAGGTCCAGCATCCGGCCGGCCGCCGGGTTCGCGAAGACCAGCTCGCCCTCGGCGTCGTGGATGACCACCGCCTCGTCCAGCAGGGACATGACGTTGTCCATGCGGCGCTCGACCGACTCCAGGTCGGAGAACAGCCCGGCGTTGTCGAGCGCCAGCGCGACGCGGCCGGCGAGGACCTGGGCGAAGCGTACGTCGTCCATCGAGTACGTCCGCCCCGACCAGGCCGTGTTGAGCGTGAGCGCGCCCAGCATCCGGTCGCGCGCGAGCATCGGCACCGTGATCGACGAGCGAAGCTCAAGCGAACGCAACCAGGCCAGGTCTTCTTCCCCATGCGCGATCCGGCGCACGTCCTCGTCGTTGAACCGGGGGATGAAGCGGGGGTGGCGCGGGAAGGGGGCACCGGACGCGGTCAGCCATTCCGGGAGGCTGGGAGCACGTCCGGACAGCCGCTGCTCCGTCTCCCGGTCGCCTCCTCCCCGCCGGCCGCGCACCCGGACGGCCGAGCGCAGCACCCGCTGGTCGTGGATGGCATCCACCATGCAGATGTCGGCGACGGCCGGGACGATCACCGCCAGCACCCGGTCGAGCGTCTCCCCCAGGGGAAGGGACCCGTCCGCGACCGCGCCGACCTCGTTCAGCAGCTCCAGTCTCCCGGCCCCGTGCCGGCCCCGCTCCCGGGCCCACGCGCTGGCGACGGCCAGGGTCCCACCCGCGACCAGGAGGGCGATCCGTACGTCGTAACCGGTCGCCCCGAAGTCGTCGTTCCACAGACCGCTTGCCGCCCCGCACAGGAACGTCAGCGCCGCTACCGCTGCCGTGAGCGCGGTGCCGGCCCACAGGGCGGCAGCGAACGGGACGACGATCATCGCTCCGGTCAGCGCCACCTCCTCTCCGAGGCCGACGTCGGCGATCACCAGGGCGACCAGGAGCGACCCGCCGGCGAGCGCGCCGAAGCGGTCGTTACGCGTGCCGCCGCCGAGGCGTGCGGCGAACCGCGACAGGGCGTTCGAGGGCATCATTCTCATGGCGAGGCTCGACCGAGGCTAGAGGGCTGCGGGGGCCGGTGCAAGTGGCGGTCACTAAACTGCGAAGCCGCTTTCCGCAACCCCGGCATGAGCGTGCACGGGCACCGGGCGATCGCGGCCTCAGGCTGCCACGAGACGAGATGAACGCTTCCTTCAGAGTCGAGACCGACGAGCTTGAGGACGTGACCGCATTGCGCGTGATCGGCGAGCTGGATCAGGCGACGCTCCCCCTGCTCCAGTCCAAGCTCGACCCGCTGCTGGACGCCGGAAGCGGCTCCCTCCTCGTCGACCTGTCCGACTGCGAGTTCATCGACTCATGCGGCCTCGCGGCGTTCGTCGCCGCTCATGAGCGGCTGGCGACCCAGCCGGGCCGCCTGATGGGAGTCTGCTGCCCCGACAACCAGGTCCGCCGGCTCCTGGAGCTGACCGGGCTCGACCGGGCGATGGGCATCGCAGACTCGCGCGACGCAGCCCTGGCGGCGCTTCGCGACGGCGTTTCGGCAGACCCGGTCTAAGCGACCACGGGCGCAGCCCGCGCTCAGATCCGGGTCACAGCCCCAGGTCGCGCAGGATCTGGGGTTTGTGCGCCTCGAGAAAGACGAGGAAGGGCACCCCGGGGGCGCGCTCCTCCGGGTGGCCCTCCCGGGCGTGTTCGGCCGCCGACGCCGAGATGTCCTCCCACGCGTGGTCGCCGGGATCCCAGCGGGTGAGCGAGACCTCCCCCTCGAGATCGTCGTCGTCGATCAGCCCCTCGACCACGCGAGCGGCAGCCTGGGCGGCCTCCTGGGAGGATGCGTAGAGGAAGAGGTGGGAGCCGTCGCGGGTGACGATCACGTCCCCGCCCAGCCGCTCGCGCGCCTCGTCGTCGAGATCGAGCGAGCGCAGGCGCTCGCCCAGGGTGAGTCCATGCCCCTCCTCGCCCAGCTCGACTTCGACTCGCCACTCCTCGGCCACGACCTCAGTCTGCCACGCCGGGGCGCCGGGTCGCTGTGCCGGACCGGCGCGGGCAGGCAGCGCGCCTTGTACTTGTGCGCGGTGGGGGCGACGCTAGCATCGCCCTCATGGGCGAGGTGGAGACACGGCTCCTGATCGGCGGTGAGCGGGTCGCCGGCGCCGGCGATCGGCTGGAGGTCGAGAACCCGGCCACCGAGGAGACGATCGCAACCGTCGGCTCGGCATCGGGTGAGCAGGTGTCGGCCGCCGTCGCCGCCGCGAGCGAGGCACAGCGAGGATGGGAGCGTACGCCCGCCGTCGAGCGCGGCGAGATGCTGCACCAGGTCGCAACGACGCTTCGCGACCGCACCGACGAGCTGGCCGCCACGATGACCGCCGAGGGAGGCAAGCCACTGATCGAGAACCGCGACGAGGTCGGCTGGACCGCTGCGGCCTTCGACTATTACGCCGAGATCGGGCGCGACTCGGCCGGACGCGTGATCCCCTCGATCGAGGCGACGCAACTCGCCCTGGTGGTGAAGGACCCGGTGGGGCCGGTGGGCTGCATCGTCCCGTGGAACTACCCGCTGCTGCTTCTGGCGTGGAAGCTGGCGCCGGCGCTCGCGGCCGGAAACGCCACCGTGTGCAAGCCCTCCGAGCTGACGCCGCTCTCGACCCTGGCCCTGGCCGCCTGCTTCGAGCACCTGCCGGCGGGGGTGGTCAACCTGCTCGCGGGCGGCGGCGATGTCGGCGCGGCGATCGTCGCCGACGAGCGCATCGCCTGCGTGGCCTTCACCGGCTCGGTCGAGACCGGCAAGCGGATCGCCTCCGTCTGCGCCGACCGAGTGGCACGGATCAACCTCGAGATGGGCGGCAAGGACCCGTTCATCGTCTGCTCGGACGTGGCTTCGAAGCTCGACGTGGCGGCCCGCGGCGGAGTGTGGGCCGCGTTTCTCAACGCGGGCCAGGTCTGCACGTCAGCCGAGCGCTTCTACGTGATGGAGGACGTCTACGACGACTACCTCTCGGCATTCGCGGAGATCACCGGCGGGCTTCGGGTCGGCGACCCCACCGAGCCCGACACCGACGTCGGCCCGATGATCTCGGCGGCCCAGCGCCAGAAGGTGGCCGACCAGCTCGACCGAGCCGTGGCCGCGGGCGGGGAGGTGGTCATGGGCGGCGACAACGACGGTCGGGATCGTGGCCACTACTTCGCCCCCGCCGTGGTCACCGGTGCGCCCGCGGATACCGATCTGCTGCGCGAGGAAACCTTCGGGCCGGTCGCCCCGCTCGTGCGGGTCGCCGGCCTCGACGAGGCGATCGAGCTGGCGAACTCCACGCGGTTCGGCCTGGGCGCCAACATCTACACGCGGGACCTCTCCAACGTGCTGCGCTGCCTGCGCGAGATCAAGGCGGGAACGGTCTGGTTCAACGATCCCCTCACCGACAACGACGCCGGGCCCTTCGGCGGCTACAAGCAGTCGGGGCTGGGCCGCGAGCTCGGGCGCGAGGGGCTCGAGGCCTTCCAGGAGACCAAGCACGTCCACATCGAGACCGAGATCGCGCCCAAGGAGTGGTGGTACCCGTACTCGGAGTACTCGCGCGCCTCCGCCCCCCGCGACGGGGCGGGAGCATGAGGCCGACGGCGGCGCCGGCCGCGGTCCGCACCCTGGCCAACTACGCCGGCGGCTGCTGGCGGCCGGCCGAGGGCCTCGAGGCGCTGCCGGACACCGACCCCGCGACGGGCGAGGTCGAGGCGATGGTGCCGCTCTCGGGCGAGGCCGAGGTCGATGCTGCGGTGGCAGCCGCGCGCGCCGCCCTGGGCGAGTGGCGGCTCGTCGCGCCCCAGCGACGCGCCCGCGCGGTGATGGCGCTGCGATCGGCGCTGTGGGAGCGCCGGGACGACATCGCCCGGCTGGTGACGGCCGACATGGGCAAGACCCTGGACGACGCCCGCGGCGAAGTCCTGCGCGGGATCGAGTCCACGGAGGCCGCGACCGCGATCCCGCAGCTGCTGAAGGGGGAGAACCTGGAGGGCGTCGCCCGTGGCGTGGATGTCGAGCTGGTGCGCCAGCCCGTCGGCGTGGTCGCCGCAATCACGCCGTTCAACTTCCCGGCGATGATCCCCTTGTGGTTCCTGCCGTTCGCGATCGCCTGCGGCAACACGTTCCTGCTCAAGCCCTCGGAGCGCGACCCGCGGCCCTCGGAGCTGATCTTCGAGCTGATCGACGGGATCGACGAGATCCCGGCGGGCGTCTGCAATCTGGTCAATGGCGCTCGCGACGCGGTCAACGCCATCCTCGCCCACGACGGGATCGACGCGATCTCCTTCGTCGGCCAGGCGTCCACCGCGCGCTACGTCGCCGAGCGCTCAGCGGCCACCGGCAAGCGCTTCCAGGCACTCGGTGGGGCGAAGAACTCGCTGGTCGTGATGCCGGACGCCGACCTCGCCGTCACCGTCCCCGCGATCATGAGCACCGCCTTCGGCGCCGCTGGACAGCGCTGCCTCGCCGGCTCGGTCGCGGTCCTCGTGGGTGACCGTGGGCGCCAGGATGAGGTCCGAGCCGCGCTCGCGGAGGCCGCCGCGAAGCTGAGCGTGGGGCCCGGCGCCGCGGACGGCACCGACGTCTGCCCGCTGGTGGCCCCCGAGGCGCGCGAGCGGGTGACCGGGGCGGTGGGGCGAGCCGAGGCGGCGGGTGACGAGGTCGTGCTCGACGGGCGCGGCGCCGACGCCGGGCCTGGCGCGACCATGCTCGGCCCGACGATCGTCGAGACGTCCGACCATGCCTCCGAGATCGCCCGCGAGGAGGTCTTCGGGCCGTTGCTGACGCTGGTGCGCGCCGCCGACCTCGGCGAGGCGCTCGCGTTCGTGAACGGCTCGCGCTATGGCAACGCCGGCTCGATCTTCACCACCTCGGGCGCTGCCGCGCGGGCGTACCGCGCCGGGGCCGAAGCGGGGATGCTGGGCGTGAACGTGGGCGTCGCAGCGCCCGTCGCCTGGTTCCCGTTCTCGGGCTGGAAGGATTCGCTCGAGGGCGACCTGCACGCCAACGGCACCGACGCGGTCGAGTTCTACACCCGCAAGAAGGTCGTCACCTCCCGCTGGTAATGGCTCTACGGGAGGTGGACGGTTCGCCCGGGTCGCCGTGGGAGCGCCCGGCGGCGGGCAGCCTGGACCGGCTCGTGGTCGAGTCCGACCTGCTCGCCGCCAATCCCCTGGGCGATCCGGCGCGACGCCCGCTGTGGATCTACCGCCCGCCGGGGATCGAGCGCGACCATCCGAAGCCGTTGCCGTCGGTGTACGTGATCCAGGGCTTCACCGGCCAGCTCGACGCCTGGGTCAAGCGAGAGCCGTTTCAGCCCAACTTCGTCGAGCGCCTCGACGAGATGTTCGCGGCCGGCGAGTGCCCGGATGCGATCGTCGTGCTCGTCGACGCCTGGACCTCATACGGCGGCTCGCAGTTCCTGGACTCCGCGGGCACCGGCCGCTATCAGTCGTACCTGTGCGAGGAGGTGGTGCCGTTCGTGGACTCGCTGTATCCAACGGTGCCGGAGGCCTCCGGTCGCGGCATCGCCGGCAAGTCGTCGGGTGGCTACGGCGCGATGGTCGTCCCGATGATGCGTCCGGGGCTGTTCGGGGCGCTCGCCGCCCACGCGGGCGACGCCCTGTTCGAGAACTGCTACCTGCCCGAGTTCCGCCGGGTCGCCCGCAAGCTCCGCGACGACTTCGAGGCCTCTTACGAGACCTTCTTCCGAGCGCTGGCGGAGGCCGGCCATTTCGACTGGGACCGCTTCGGCTCACCGCTCGAGATCTACGGCTACGCCGCCTGCTACTCACCCGACCCCGAACGCCCCGGCCGGGCGCTGCTGCCGTTCGAGATCGAGACGGGCCGCCTCGTCGACGACGTGTGGGAGAGCTGGCTGGCGCTCGATCCGGTGCGGATGGCGCCGGCCCACGCCGACGAGCTGCGCTCCATGCGCCGCATCGTGGTCGAGGCCGGCCGCGCCGACGAGTACCACCTCGACCTCGGCGCCCAGGCCTTTTCGAGCGAGCTCGATGCGCTTGGCGTCGAGCACACCCTGGAGCTGTTCGACGGCAAGCACGGCGGCATCACCCACCGCTACGCCCCGGCCATCCGCGAGCTGGTGCTGGCGCTGGA
>Ga0299913_10001675_pt1 | contig 16707 bp, 15 predicted proteins | sample RVTome_9_FD_201360 | JGI IMG/M metagenome (GOLD analysis project Ga0299913, IMG submission 201360) | Soil microbial communities from uranium-contaminated site in the Upper Colorado River Basin, Wyoming, United States - RVT155D38 (version 2) ... | reverse complement strand
GAGCAGCCGGTCGAGCACGCAGTGCAGGCCGAGCCGGCAGCGCAGGTCGAGCCGGCAGCGCAGGTCGAGCCGGTCGAGCAGGTGTCTCCCGCAGCGGAGTCGGCGGATCCACGAGTCGTGGCCGCCCTGCGGCGTGCCGACGAGCTCGCGGCGACCTCCCCGGCCGACCACGTGGATATCTACGAGGACGTCCACCGAACCCTGCAGGAGGTGCTGGCGGACGCCTCTGGCCAGACGCCGGTCCCCGACCGCGTGGGGCACAGCTCCGATGCGGGGGACACCGCCAGGTGAGTCGGCGAGCGCGCCTGGACACCGAGCTGGTACGACGAGGGCTGGCCCGCTCGCGTGAACAGGCGGCGGCGCTGGTCGAGGCCGGCAGGGTGAAGGTGGCTGGACGCCCGGCGGTCAAGGTGGCTACGCAGGTGATGACGGGCGAACCCATCGTCGTGGCGCCAACCAGCGGCGGGCCGGACTATGTCTCTCGTGGCGGGCACAAGCTCGCCGGCGCGCTGGACGTCTTCGAGCCGCTGGGTCTGCGGGTCGACGGCAGGCGGGTGCTGGACGCGGGTGCGTCCACGGGTGGCTTCACCGACGTGCTCCTCCGGCGCGGCGCAGCGCATGTCGTGTGCGTCGATGTCGGCTACGGCCAGCTGGCCTGGTCGCTGCAGACGGACGCGCGCGTGAGCGTGGTGGACCGCACGAATGTGCGCGACCTGAGTCCGGACCTCGTCGGACCTCCGGTGGGGCTCGTCGTCGCCGACCTGTCCTTCATCTCCGTCCGCCTGGTGCTGCCAGCCTTGGTGCGATGCGCCGACGCAGACGCCGACGTCGTCCCGATGGTCAAGCCGCAGTTCGAGGTCGGCCGGGAGCGGCTCGGTGACGGCGGTGTCGTGCGCGACCCGGCGCTGCGCGCCGAGGCCGTGCGCGGGGTGGCGATGACGGCGTACGACGACCTGGGGCTGGGCGTGCTGGGCGTGACCGCCAGTCCGCTCCCCGGACCAGCAGGCAACGTGGAGTACTTCCTGTGGCTGCGCCGAGGCGCACTCGCACTTGACGACGCCGACCTCGCCGCGGCCGTCGAGGCGGGTCCGCAGTGAGCCAGGCCACCCAGCGAGAGATGTTGCTGGTGACCCACACGGGCCGGTCCGACGTCCCGGAAGCGGCTCGCGCAGCCGCTCAGCGGTTCGCTGCCAGCGGGGTGACCATGCGCCTCCTGGAGGACGAGGCCGCCGCCCTCGATCTCCCAGCTGCATCGGTCGTCGCCGCCGGACCGTCGGCGGCCGTGGGCTGCGAGCTCGTGCTGGTGTTCGGTGGCGACGGGACGCTGCTGCGCGCGGCCGAGCTCGGCCGGGCCAGCCGGACGCCGCTGCTCGGCGTCAACCTGGGCCACGTCGGCTTCCTCGCGGAGGCCGAGCCGGAGCACCTCGACTCGGTCGTGGATCGGGTCCTGGCCCGGGACTACACCGTCGAGGAGCGCATGACGATCGACGTGACCGTCACCGTGGGGGACACGCCGGTGACACGCGGCTGGGCGTTGAACGAGGCATCGGTGGAGAAGGCCAGCCCCGAACGGATGCTGGAGCTCGTGGCCGAGGTCGACGGTCGGCCGCTGTCCCGCTGGGGCTGTGACGGGGTCATCTTCGCAACCCCGACCGGGTCGACCGCCTACGCCTTCTCCGCGGGCGGGCCGGTCGTCTGGCCGGAGGTGGAGGCGCTCCTCCTCGTCCCTATCAGTGCGCACGCCCTGTTCGCCAGACCGATGGTCGTCTCACCGGCGTCAGTCCTGGCCGCCGAGGTGCTCTCCAACAACGAGGGTTCAGGGGTCATGTGGTGCGACGGCCGGCGTGCCGTCGAGCTGCCGCCCGGCGCCAGGGTGCAGGCTTGCCGCGGCGAGCTCTCCGTGCTGCTGGCGCGGTTGCAGACCGCTCCGTTCACCGACCGCCTGGTCGCCAAGTTCGACCTGCCGGTGCGTGGGTGGCGGGGCGGCCGATCTGACGGTGGCGGCGCGTAGGCTCGCGCCCGTGCTGGAGGAGATGCGCATTCGGGGCCTCGGCGTCATCGACGACGCCGTGCTGCCGCTCGCCTCAGGGCTGACCGTCATCAGCGGTGAGACCGGAGCCGGCAAGACCATGGTGGTCTCCGGGCTCGGGCTGCTCTTCGGTGGACGCGCCGACAGCGGTGCGGTTCGGGCGCCCGCCGGCACGGCCCTGATCGAGGGTCGGCTGCGCACGCCACCCGACGGACCGGCGGCCAGCCGAGCCCTGGAGGCCGGCGGTGACCTCGACGACGACATCCTGCTGGTCGCGCGCTCGGTGTCCGCCGAGGGGCGTTCACGGGCGCACGTTGGCGGCCGGGCGGTGCCGGTCGGCGTCCTCGCCCAGCTGGCCGAGTTCTGTGTCGCCGTGCACGGACAGTCCGACCAGTCGCGGCTGCTGCAGCCCGCTCGCCAGCGAGATGCGCTCGACCGCTACGCGGGAGAGGCAGTCTCGCGGCCCCTGCTTCGCTACTCCGCGGCCTACGCCGAGCTCCGCGCACTTGAGGGGGAGCTCGCCGAGCTCACCACGCGTGCCCGCGAGCGTGCCCAGGAGGCCGACCTCCTGCGCTTCGGGCTGGAGGAGATCGAAGCCGTCGACCCGCAGCCCGGCGAGGACGTCGAGCTCGCCCACGAGGACGACCGGCTCTCGCACGCCGATGCCTTACGCGGTGCGGCGAGTCAGGCTCGCGCGGCATTGCTCGGTGACTCCGACATGGTCGACGGCGCCGGAGACGCCAGCACATCGGTATCCATGGCGGCCGCGAGCCTCGAGCAGGAGGGCGGCCACGACCCTGCCCTGGCCGGGCTGGCCGCACGCGTGCGGGAGGTCGGCTACCTGGTGGCCGACATCGCCGCCGACCTCGCGTCCTATCTCGCCGGCATCGAGACCGACCCCGCCCGACTGGCGGTCGTCGGCGATCGCCGCGCGGCGATTGCCCGGCTGACCCGCAAGTACGGCGACACCGCGGAGGAGGTGCTCGCGTGGGGGCAACGGTCGGCAGCCCGGCTGGCCACGCTGGAGGGTGACGACGAGCGCATCGTGGCGCTCCAGGAGCGCGAGGGCGCGCTGCGCGAGGAGCTCGGGTCTTCGGCTGCTGCGCTGTCCCGGGCGCGGGCCGAAGCAGCCGACAGGTTTGCCGCGTCGGTGTCCGTCGAGCTCGCCGCTCTCGCGATGTCGCAGGCGCGGGTCGATGTTGCCGTCAAGCAGAGTGAGAGCCCGACCGGCATCGACCTGGCCGGGCGGCTGCTCGCGTTCGGCCCCCACGGGGTCGACGAGGTCGAGATGCTGCTCTGCCCGCACCTGGGTGCACCTGCACGCCCCCTGCAGCGGGGTGCCTCCGGCGGTGAGCTGTCTCGGGTGATGCTGGCAGTCGAGGTGGTGTTCGCCGGCGCGGACCCGGTCCCCACCTTCGTCTTCGACGAGGTCGACGCGGGGGTCGGTGGCAAGGCAGCGGTGGAGGTCGGCCGGCGTCTCGCCCTGCTCGCTCGTACCGCCCAAGTCATCGTGGTCACCCACCTTCCCCAGGTCGCGGCGTTCGCCGACCAGCATCTGGTCGTGCGCAAGACCAGCGACGGCTCGGTGACCAGCAGCGGGGTCAGCGTCCTCGACGACGAGGAACGGGTCCAGGAGCTGTCGCGCATGCTGGCGGGGATCGAGGAGTCAGCGGCAGCGCAGACCCACGCGACGGAACTCCTGGAGGCAGCGCGGGCCAGCAAGGCCGGGTGACCCAGGTCACGCGTGATGCCCGGGGTACGCGCCGGTTCGCATCCCCAGAGCCACCTGGGCCCCGTGGCAGGATGGAGCGCGATGAAGATCGCGACGCTTCGGCGCGCCCGTCGGCAGCCCGATCTGCCGGGGGTGACCGGCACCGCCCGGGTCGACACGCGCACCAAGAATCTCACCAAGAGGCTCCGGCCCGGTGACATCGCCGTGATCGACCACCTCGACCTGGACAAGGTGAGTGCCGAGGCCCTCGTCGGCGCGCGGGTCGGTGCCGTCATCAACGCGGCCCCAAGCACGAGCGGGCGCTACCCGAACCTCGGTCCCGAGATCGTCGTCGCGGCCGGTGTGCCCTTGCTCGACGCCGTTGGTCCCGAGGTGATGCGCGCGGTCGAAGAAGGAGAGCGGGTGCGGCTGCACGAGGACACGCTCTACCGCGAGGACGACGTGGTGGCCAAGGGCGAGGTGCTCACGGTGCAGAGCGTCCAGGCAGCGATGGAACAGGCGCGCGCCGGCCTCGCCGTCCAGCTCGAGGCATTCGCGGGGAACACCATGGAGTACCTCCGCCAGGAACGCGAGCTCCTGCTCGACGGCGTCGGGGTGCCGGAGATCCGCACCCAGATCGACGGCCGACAGGCCCTGATCGTGGTGCGGGGCTACCACTACAAGGAGGACCTCGCGATCCTGCGGTCCTACATCCGTGAGTTCCGGCCGGTGTTGATCGGGGTGGACGGGGGAGCCGACGCGCTGTTGGAGAGCGGCTACCGCCCGCACCTGATCGTCGGCGACATGGACTCGGTGTCCGACCGTGCGCTCTCCTGCGGTGCCGAGCTCGTCGTCCACGCCTATCGAGACGGCAGGGCGCCGGGGCTGGCACGCCTCGAGGAGCTCGGCGTACCCAGCGTGCTGTTTCCCGCGACCGGCACCAGCGAGGACGTCGCCATGCTGCTCGCCGACGACAAGGGCGCCGAGCTGATCGTGGCCGTCGGCACCCATGCCACCCTGGTCGAGTTCCTGGACAAGGGCCGGTCGGGCATGGCGAGCACCTTCCTCACCCGCCTGCGGGTGGGAGGCAAGCTGGTGGATGCCAAGGGTGTGAGCCGGCTCTACCGCAGCCGGGTGTCCAGCGCCCAGCTCGCCCTGCTCGTCGTGGCCGGACTCTTCGCCCTCGTCGTCGCGATGATTGCGACCGAGGGTGGCCAGGTCGCGATCACCGTGCTGCAGGCGCGCTGGGACAGCTTCTACTTCTGGCTCCAGGGACTCTTCTGACGTGATCGACTTCCGCTACCACATCGTCTCGCTCGTCGCCGTGTTCCTTGCGCTCGGTGTCGGCATCGTGCTCGGCTCGGGACCGCTCGACGAGCAGATCCAGGGTGCCCTCCAGACCCAGACCGAAGACCTCCGCGCAGAGCAGCGAGATCTCCGCGGCCAGGTCAATGACCTGCAGCGTGAGGTGGCAGTGGGGGAGGAGTTCGCCCAGGAGGTCATCGCCCCCCTCACGGCGAACCAGCTGGCCGACCGCCGGGTCGTCGTCTTCGTCCTGCCCGGGGCGGACAACGACCTGGCCGACGAGGCAGGGCAGTCGCTCGAGCAGGCCGGCGCCACCGTCACCGGGAGGGTGAACGTCACCGACGTCTACGTCGACCCGACCAAGGCGAAGGCGCCGCTCGAGGACCTGGCGTTGCGCCTGGTGCCGCCAGGGGTGGAGTTCCCGGACGGGGCCACCCCCATCGATCGGGTCGGCGTCGTGCTGGCCCGCGCGACCGTGGCCGAGGACCGCCAGGACACCCAGGAGATCGACCAGCGGGCGGCCGAGGTGCTGGCCGGTCTGCAGGAGCTCGGCGCCGTCGATGTCACCGGTGAGCCGGGGCGACGATCCGACCTGGCTGTCGTCGTCGCGCCGCCCGCCGCCGAGGACGACGGCGCTGAGCCCGACGTCGTGCGCGCGGAGAACGAGGCCCTGCTCGGGCTCGTCGCGGCCCTGGACGCCGGGGGTCGCGGCGTCGTGGTCACCGGACCTCAGCAGTCCGCAGACCCCGGTGGGTTCGTCAACGTGGTCCGCGGATCCGACGACCGGGCGCAGGGTGTCTCCACGGTCGACCTCGCCGACTCGACGGTGGGCCAGATCGGCCTGGTGCTGGCGCTGGTCGAGCAGACGCGCGGAGCCGCGGGTGACTACGGCGGCGGCGACGGGGTGGACAGCGTGATCCCCGACCTCTCCGGTGGCGGCGGCTCGTGACCCCGGCCGGCCTCGTCTGGTCGGCCGCATCGGGAGCGGCCGCCACCGCGGCGGCGCACTGGCTGCTCGCTCAACGGCCACCAGGAGGCGCCGCTCGGTGGACCCGGACCAACCACCGCGGTGGGGCCGTCAGCCTGCTCGAAGGACCAGCGGTCGCCGCCGGCTTGACGGTGGCTGCGGTTGCCGGACCCGGTAGGTCGCCCCGCGTCCGCCTGGCGGCTGCCACCGCCGCCTTGGGCGCCGGTGGTCTCGGCGCGTACGACGACCTGGTCGGCAGCGGCGACAGCAGGGGGTTCCGCGGCCACCTGGGGGCGCTCCGCCGAGGTCAGCTCACGAGTGGGGCCGTCAAGATCGCCGGGATCGGCGCGACCGGGTTGGCGGCCGCCGCCATCACCGGACGCCGCGGCAGAGGTCTCCTCCTCGCCGGGGGAGTCGTCGCCGCCACGGCGAACCTGGTCAACCTGTTCGACCTCCGGCCGGGCCGCGCCGGCAAGGTCGCACTCGGGCTCGCGCTGCTCGACGGACGCGGGAGCGACGACGCGTCACGACTCGCGGCGACCGTCGCGGGGTGCGCGCTGGCCGCGCTGCCTTCGGACCTCGGCGAGCGAAGCATGCTCGGCGACGCGGGAGCCAACGCCCTGGGAGCGGTGCTCGGGGTCGCGGCCGCCGCGGGCGACACCAGCGACGCCCGGCTCGCGCTCCGGCTCGCGCTCCTGACGGGGCTGACGCTCGCCAGCGAGAAGGTCAGCTTCACCTCGGTCATCGAGTCGACGCCCGGTCTTCGCGAGCTCGACCGGGTGGGCCGCCGCCCGACGACGGCGTGAGCGCGCGGCGGGCACTGCTCGTGCCGGCGGGCCTCGCCGGCGCGGCGCTGCTCATCGCGGGCGTGACGGCGCTGAGCCGGGTCCTCGGCTTCGGCCGGTGGCTGGTCTTCTCCGAGACGGTCACCGACTCGTGCCTGGGCACGGCGTACTCCACCGCCAACATGCTGCCCAACATCGTCTTCGAGGTGGTCGCGGGCGGAGCACTGGCGAGTGCGGTCGTCCCGCTGATCGGTGCCCAACTTGCCCGGCAGGACGCCGACTCGGTCCGCCGGACCGCGTCCGCGCTGCTGACGTGGTCCATGCTCGTGCTGGTGCCGCTCACCCTGCTGGGGATCGTCCTGGCCGGCCCGTTGATGACGGCACTCGTCGGCTCCCCTCGCGGCTGCGACGGGTCGTCGGTGGCTGACGTCGCCACCCGGATGTTCGTGTTCTTCGCGCCACAGATCCCGCTGTACGGGATCGCGGTGGTGTGCGGGGGGATCCTCAACGCGCACCGGAAGTTCCTCGCCGCCGCGGCCGCGCCGCTCGTCTCGACCGCGGTCGTCATCAGCGCGTACGTCGCGTTCGGCGCCGGCTACGAGGGGAGCCGCGACGACCTTGATGCGCTGCCGCGCCGCTGGGAGGTCGTGCTCGCGGCAGGCACGACGGCCGGGGTCGTCGCGCTGGCGCTCGTCACCGTCGGACCGATGGCCCGGCTGGGTCTGGGGCTGCGCCCGACCCTGCGCTTCCCGGCGGGCGTCGCCCCGCAGGCCCGCTCCCTTGCGCTCGCCGGCCTCGCCGGCCTGGTCGCACAGCAGGTCTCGGTGCTGGTCGTCATCGTGCTGGCCAACCGCGACGCCGGTGCGCTCAACGTCTACCAGTACGCCTGGGCCGTCTACCTGCTTCCCTACGCCGTGCTGGCCGTGCCCATCGCGACCAGCGCCTTCACGGCACTGTCGGCGCAGAGCGGCCAGGACGACCGGGCGGCGTTCACCCGCACGACGGCCGCCACCACCCGCGCTGTCGTCCTGGCGTCACTGCTCGGAGCGGCGCTGCTGGCGGGGACCGCTGAGCCGGTTGCCCGCACCTTCCTCGCGGGCGACGAAGGCAACGCGGCGCCCTGGCAGATGGGGTGGGCACTGGTGGCATTCGCCCCGGGCCTGCTGGGCTACGGGCTGGTGGCACACCTGGGTCGCGTCCTCTACGCGCAGCACGCCGGCCGGGCGGCTGCGACGGCGACCGTTGCCGGCTGGGCGGTGGTCGCGGCGGGATCCGTCGTGCTGGTGTCGGTCGCACCGGTCCGCTGGACGGTCCCCGCCATCGCTGCCGCCAACTCGGTCGGGATGGTCGTGGCGGGAGCGCTCTTGGTCGGCGCCCTCGCCCGGCGTACCGGCCGGGAGAGCCTCTCCGGCACCGCGAGGGCCGCCGGCGCGGGCCTGGCAGGGGCCGTGCTCGGTGCGGGGACGGCGGCCGGCCTGGCTGCGCTCGTCGAGCTGAACGGCACGCTGGCGAACGGCGCCTTCGCGTGCGGCCTCGCGATCGTGGCTGCCGGCGTGTTCGCCGTGGTCGTGCTCGTGCTCGACGGCCGCGACCTGCGGGCGCTGCTCAGTCGCAGGTACGCCGATGCCTGACGGCCGTCGGCTGCGGATCGCGCTGGTCCTGGGCACCAGCGGAGGCGGCGTCGGCCGTCATGTCGCGTCGTTGGCGGCCGGCCTGCGAGCCGACGGGCACGACGTGCTGGTCGTCGGGCCGACGGAGACCGAGGCGACATTCGGCTTCACCCGGGCAGGGGCGACGTTCCGGGCCTGGGAGGTGAGCGACCGGCCGCGACCCGCGGGTGACGTGCTCGCAGTGCGTCGGCTGGGCAGCCTCGTCGCCGGTGCCGACATCGTGCACGCGCACGGGCTGCGAGCCGGGGGCCTGGCCGTGCTGGCCCTGCGCGCCAGGCGCGGGCCACATCCACCGCTCGTGGTGACGCTGCACAACGCGCTGCTCGCCGGAGGTGCCGTGGCGCTTGCGTACGGCGTGCTCGAACGGCTGGTGGCGCGGGGGGCCACCGTGGTGCTCGGCGTCTCCGCAGACGTGGAGGACCGGATGCGCCGACTCGGGGCTCGCGCGGTGCTCCCTGCGGTGGTGCCCGCGCCGGCCGCCGCGCCGACGTCGCGTGACCCGGCGCTGACCCGGGCCGAGCTCGGTGCCGACGGGCCGCTGGTGGTCACGGTCGGCCGGCTGGCCGAGCAGAAGGGTCTCCCGCTGCTGCTCGACGCCGCGGCACTGCTGGCGGGGCGGGCGCCCGAGCCGCTCTTCGTCATCGCCGGGGACGGGCCGCTCGAGACCGATCTGCGGCGACGGATCGCTGCCGACCGTCTGCCGGTGCGGCTGCTCGGGCGGCGCGATGACGTAGCCGACCTGCTCGCCGCCGCCGACGTGGTCGTGTGCCCGAGCAGCTGGGAAGGTCAGCCGCTCGTCGTCCAGGAGGCACTGCGCGCGGGCGCTCCGCTGGTCGCGACCGCCGTCGGCGGGATCCCCGCGCTCGTCGGGGACGCCGCTGTCCTGGTGCCCTTCGGCGATGCGTCCGCGCTCGCCGCCGCGGTCGCAGCCCTGCTCGACGACCCGGTCGAACGCGCCTGGCTCTCCGCCACCGCGCTGGCCCGTGCCGCGACACTGCCCGACGACGCGGACGCGGTCCGCGCGGTGCTGGCCGTCTACGCCCAGCTGTGCTGATAGTCTCGAAGCCCGTGGACGGACTGATTCTTCAGTCGCACACCTGACCACGGGAGCCCCCATTGGCCGCGTCGCAGTCGACCAAGCACATCTTCGTGACGGGTGGCGTCGCCTCCTCCATCGGCAAGGGCCTCACCGCTTCCGGCCTCGGTCATCTGCTGCGCTCCCGTGGCGTCCGCGTGACGATGCAGAAGCTCGACCCCTACCTCAACGTCGACCCCGGGACGATGAACCCGTTCCAGCACGGCGAGGTGTTCGTCACCGACGACGGCGCGGAGACTGACCTCGACGTCGGCCACTACGAGCGGTTCCTCGACCGTGACCTGCACGGGTCGGCCAACGTGACGACCGGACAGATCTACTCGGCCGTCATCGCCAAGGAGCGGCGCGGCGAGTACCTCGGCGACACCGTGCAGGTGATCCCGCACATCACCAACGAGATCAAGGCCCGGATCCGGGCCATGGCCGCCGACGACGTCGACGTCGTCATCACCGAGGTCGGCGGGACCGTCGGCGACATCGAGTCGCTGCCCTTCCTCGAAGCCATCCGACAGGTGCGCCACGACGTCGGCCGCGAGAACGTCTTCTTCCTGCACATCTCGCTCGTCCCGTACATCGGACCCTCCGGGGAGCTCAAGACCAAGCCCACCCAGCACTCGGTGGCGGCGCTGCGCTCCATCGGCATCCAGCCCGACGCGATCGTGTGCCGCTCGGACCGCGAGATCCCGCCGAGCGTCAAGCGCAAGATCTCGCTCATGTGCGACGTCGACGAGGAAGCGGTGGTCGCCGCGGTCGACGCGCCGTCGATCTACGACATCCCGAGGGTTCTGCACGGGGAGGGGCTCGACGCCTACGTCGTACGACGGCTCGGGCTGCCCTTCCGCGATGTCGAATGGACCGCTTGGGACGACCTGCTCCGCCGCGTGCACAAGCCCGCGCACCGCGTCACCGTGGGACTCGTGGGCAAGTACGTCGACCTGCCCGACGCCTACCTCTCGGTCACCGAGGCGCTGCGCGCCGGCGGGTTCGCCAACGACTGCAAGATGGAGCTGCGCTGGATCGCCTCTGACGACTGCCGGACCCCTGAGGGAGCCGCGCGTCAGCTCGCGGACGTGGACGCCGTGTGCGTCCCGGGCGGGTTCGGTGTGCGCGGCATCGAGGGCAAGCTCGGCGCCATCCGGCACGCACGAGAGCACCGGCTGCCATTACTCGGTCTCTGCCTCGGACTGCAGTGCATGGTCATCGAGTACGCGCGCACGGTCGCGGGCCTCGAGGGGGCCAACTCGCTGGAGTTCGACGACGCGACGCCGCACCCGGTCATCGCGACCATGGCCGACCAGCGCGACGTGGTCGCGGGGGAGCGGGACATGGGCGGCACCATGCGGCTCGGGCTCTACCCCGCGAAGCTCGCCGAGGGCTCGATCGTGCGTGAGGTCTACGACGCGCCGTACGTCGAGGAACGCCACCGGCACCGCTACGAGGTCAACAACGCCTACCGCGGCCAGCTCGAGGAAGCCGGACTTCACTTCAGCGGGACGTCCCCGGACGGGCGGCTGGTGGAGTACGTCGAGCTGCCCCGCGACGTGCATCCGTACTTCGTGGCGACGCAGGCGCACCCTGAGTTCAGGTCCCGGCCGGCCCGGGCCCACCCGCTGTTCGCCGGTCTGATCGCGGCCGCGCTGGCGAACCGCGAGCAGGTTGCCCCGGCCGATGCCGCCACGGCATCCGCTGCCATCACCTGATGGGGGCTGCGCACAGCGGGCCGGTCCGGGACGAGAAGGCCGAGCTCGAGGTTGTCTCCTCAGAGAAGGTGTTCGACGGCCTGGTGTGGGACGTCCGCCGCGACGACGTCCGGCTCGAGGACGGGCAAACCGTCACCCGAGAGGTGCTCCTGCACACGGGTGCGGTCGGCGTCGTCGCGCTCGACGAGCAGGACCGGCTCCTTCTGGTCCGCCAGTACCGGCACCCGGTGCGGCACTACCTGTGGGAACCGCCCGCAGGACTCCTCGACGTCGACGGTGAGGAGCCGCTCGCCGCCGCGAAGCGCGAGCTCACGGAGGAAGCCCACCTGCGCGCGTCCGACTGGCACGTGCTCGTCGACTTCTTCAACTCCCCGGGTGGCAGCACCGAGGCGTTTCGTTGCTATCTCGCCCGCGACCTCGACGAGGTGCCCGACGGTGAACGGCACGAAGGCGCGGGGGAGGAGCGGGACATGCCGGTCGCGTGGGTCCCGCTGGACGACGCCCGCGATCTCGTGCTCGCAGGTCACCTGCACAACCCGACGGCTGTGACCGGGATCCTGGCTGCCTGGGCCGCCCGCGATGCGGGCTGGCGCACGCTGCGTCCGGCGGATGCACCCTGGCCCGAGCGCTCCCCGGGGCGTCGACGGACCCAGTAATTGACGGAGTTCTGATGCCGTTGCCCGGACCCGCTGCCGCTGCGGCGTGACGTGCCCCGACCGACTCCGCTCGCCTTCCGCAAACCGGCGCAAGCCACTACCGTTGGACGTGGCAAATGCGGGAAGGGGCAGGCGAGGACCGTGTCGGTCGGGGTCTGGCTCGTTGGCGCGCGGGGTTCCGTGGCGACGACCGCGACCGTGGGGGCTGCCGCGCTCGCCGCTGACCTCGTCAGTCCGGTCGGCCTCGTCACGGAGCTTCCGCCCGTAGCCAGTCGTTGGCTGCCGGCGATCGGCGACCTGGTCTTCGGCGGCCACGATGTGATCGACACACCGCTCATGAAGCGGGCCGAGGCTCTGGCGAGTGAGGGGGTCCTGCCGGCGCGGCTGCTTCCCGCTGTTGCACCCGGGCTTGTCGACATCGACACCCGTATCCGGCGAGGTATCGACGCTCACGATCAAAAGGACCCGCTCGACTCCGTGCAGAGAGTCGCAGGCGACCTCACCCGCTTCCGGGATGAGCACGGCCTCGACCATGTCGTCGTGTTGAACGTCGCCTCGACGGAGGCGTCGCCGAGCCCGCACCCTGCCCATGCCGACATCACCCAGCTCGACCGCGCGCTCGAACAGGGGCTGGGCGTGCTCCCGACGAGCTCGCTCTACGCGTACGGCGCGTTCCAAGCCGGCTGCTCCTTCGTCGACTTCACCCCCTCGACCGGTGCCCGACTGCCCGCCCTCGAACAGATGGCCCAGCAACGCGGCGTTCCGCACGCAGGTCGGGACGGCAAGACCGGCGAGACCCTGGTGAAGAGCACGCTCGCCCCGATGTTCGTCACCCGGAACCTGCGCGTCCGCTCGTGGTCTGGCACGAATCTGCTCGGTGGTGGAGACGGCGCGGCGCTCGCGGACCCGGACCGGCTGGCGAGCAAGCTCGAGTCGAAGCAGCGTGTTCTCTCGGCGATCCTCGGTTACGAGCCCGACGCGCCCCTGCACATCGACTACGTCCCCGATCTCGGTGAGTGGAAGACGTCCTGGGACCACGTGTCGTTCGAAGGCTTCCTCGGCACGCGGATGCGGATGCAGTTCACCTGGGAGGGGTGTGACTCGGCCCTGGCCGCACCGCTCGTGCTCGATCTCGCCCGCCTCGTGGCCGCCGCCGCCGCCGCAGGATCCCGGGGAGGGTTGGACAGCCTCGCCTTCTTCTTCAAGGACCCGTGGGGCGTCGACGAACATCGTCTGGACCACCAGTACCACCGGCTCTGTAGCTGGGCGGAAACCCTCGGGGAACACTCGTGACATCGCTGCCCGACGCCCGCTCTGTCATGGATCTGGTCCGGCTGCCGGCGGTGCTCAGCGTCCCCGGGGACTGTTTGCTCGGCCACGCGAGTGCCGGGGCACCCGGCAACGCAGCACGAACGGCCGGACTCGCCGGATCCTCGTGCCTGCTCTACCTCGGTGGGATGGCGCTGAACGACTACGCCGACCGCGACGTCGACGCCGTCGAGCGTCCACAGCGCCCCATCCCGTCCGGGCGGGTGCAACCCGGCTTCGCGCTGCGCCTCGCCCAAGCCCTCACGGCTGCCGGAGTCATCACCGCGGGCCTCGCCGGCGGCCGTCGGTCGCTCGCCGTCGCGGTGCCGCTGGCGGCGACGATCTGGGCATATGACCTGGCACTGAAGAACACCCCGGCCGGGCCAGTTGCCATGGCTGGGTGCCGCGCGCTCGACGTACTCCTCGGCGCATCGCCCGCTGCCATTTCGTCCGCCCTGGCGCCTGCTGCGGTCGTCGGTGGGCACACGTTCGCCGTCACCGTCGTCAGCCGCCACGAGGCCGCGGGCGGCAGCCGGGCCGTCGGTCGCGGCGCTGTGTGCGCCGCCACCGTGGTGACCGTCGCCGCCGGAGCATTCGCAGTCCGTCGCCTGCGTGGGACGCCGCGCGCTCGCGCGCTCGCCCCTGGTGCCGCCGCCCTGCTCGCCGTCTACGCGTCGTCGTTCGGACGCGCATCCGTGGAAGCGACGCGCGACCCGAGTGCCACACGCCTGCAGCGCGTGGTCGGCGCCGGAGTCCTCGGCCTCATCCCGCTCGAGGCAGCCATGCTCGCCGGAACCGGCCGCCCGGCCACGGCCGGCGGCGTCGCCACCCTCTGGCCGCTCGCGCGCCAGCTGAGCCGGCGGCGCTCAGTGACATGACCACTGTCCGCGACACCGCGACGAAGACCGGGCTGCGCTACGGCTACATCACGAACGGTCTGGGCGACCACCGCCTGGACGACGCGTTGGCCCTTCTCGCGGACTGTGGCTACGACGGTGTCGGACTCACCCTGGATCACCACCACCTCGACCCGTTCGGCCGCGACGTCCGGGCGCAGGTCCAGGTTATTGGCCGGCGCCTCCGGGACCTCGGCCTCGCCGTGGTCATCGAGACCGGGGCGCGCTTCCTGCTCGACCCCCGTCGCAAGCACGAGCCGACGTTGCTCTCCGACGGGCGCGAACTGCGGATCTCCCTGCTCCGGCAAGCGATTGCCATCGCCGCCGACCTCGGTGCGCCGGTGGTCTCGTTCTGGTCGGGCGTCGTCCCGGCAGGGCTCGACCGCGCCGAAGCATGGAACCGGCTCGCCGCGGGCTGCGAGGACGTGATTCTCGAAGCGCAGGCCCGCGGCGTGACGCTCGGCCTCGAGCCGGAACCCGGCATGCTGGTCGAGCGCGTCGACGACTGGGAGATGTTCGCCGCACGTCTCGGCCATCCCGACGGCCTCGGTTTGACGCTCGACATCGGCCACTGCCAGTGCCTGGAGACCGAGCCGGTCGACGCGTGCGTGCGGCGCGCCGGCGATCGCCTCGTTCACGTCCAGATCGAGGACATGCGCCGTGGCGTGCACGAGCACCTCGATTTCGGAGACGGTGAGATCGATTTTCCCCCGGTGCTCGCCGCCCTCGCCGAAATCGGCTACCGCGGACTCGTATGCGTCGAGCTGTCGAGGCACAGCCACGCCGCCCACACCACGGTTCCGCGCGCGATCGGCTTCCTTCGACAAGCAGAAATGGCAGGGGTGAGGGGATGAACGGCGTCTCGCTGGCCGACCTGACCGGCAGCCTCCGAGCGAAGCTGGGCAGCGCTGCGGCTGGATGGCTCGACGATGCGCTTGCCGCGGTGGCGAGCGACGCCAGGGCCGTCCGGACCTGGTTCCCGGCGGCTGCCCGCAAGGTCGGAACTGCCCCGCTCGACGTACGGGACCATGAGGGGGCCGCGCCGTGGGGCGCCGACGAAGCCGCCCGGGCAGTGATGCTTGTAGCGCTCGGCACGCGGGTGAGCCAGGAGATCGAGGATCTGTACCGCTACGGCGACGCGGCCGAGCGGAGGGCGATCCTGCGCTCGCTCCACCTGGTCCCGGTCGGCGACGCAGGGACGGCGCTCGTGCTCGACGCGCTGCGCACCAACGACGAGCGGCTCGTCGCGGCGTCGCTCGGCCCCTATGCCGTCGACCACCTCGACGACAACAGCTTCCGCCATGCCGTCCTCAAGTGCGTCTTCATGGGACTCCCACTCGCGAGAATCGCGGGCCTCGACACTCGCGCGGACGCGGAACTCGCGCGGATGCTCGCCGCCTACGCACACGAACGCGTGGCCGCAGGACGTGACGTCCCGAGCGACGTCTGGCCGTTGATCGACCGCTTTCCGCCGGAGGCTGAGCTCGCTGCCCTCGCCGACGAGCTGCACGCCGACGCCGACGGGCGGCGACGCGCGGCCGAAGCCGCACTCGCCCAACACGCTGCCATCCGTGGGAGGAGCTGACCGTGCGAATTTTCGAACCGCATGCGCACATGACGTCGAGAACGACTGACGACTACGAGGCGATGGCCGCCGCGGGGGTCAAGGTGATCGTCGAGCCCGCCTTCTGGCTCGGACAACCACGCACGTCGGTCGGCTCGTTCGTCGACTACTTCAACTCGCTACTCGGCTGGGAACCGTTTCGGGCTTCGCAGTTCGGCATCGTCCACCACTGCGCGCTCGCGCTGAACCCGAAGGAGGCGAACGACCCCGCGCTGCGCGACGGGGTGCTCGAGCTGCTTCCCCGCTACCTGGTGAAGGATCGGGTCGTCGCGCTCGGCGAGGTCGGCTACGACGCGATGACGCCGGAGGAGGACACGGTGTTCGCCGCGCAGCTCGCCCTCGGGATCGAGCACGACCTTCCCGTTCTCGTCCACACACCGCATCGGGACAAGCTGGCAGGCGTCCGCCGATCGATCGACGTGGTTCGCGAGTCCGGGCTCCCGCCTCAGCGGGTGCTGCTCGACCACAACAACGAGCTGACGGTACGAGACGCGAAAGACAGCGGTTGTTGGGTCGGCTTCTCGATCTATCCCCACACAAAGATGGACGAGGACAGGATGGTCGCCATTCTCCGCGAGGAGGGCACCGACCGAATCGTCATCAACTCGGCCGTGGACTGGGGGCGCAGCGACCCGCTGAAGGTGGCAAAGACCGCAAACGCCATGCGCCAGGGCGGTTTCAGCGAGGACGAGATCGACAAGGTCGTGTGGAGGAACCCGCTCGAGTTCTACGCGCAGAGCGGCCGCATCGAGCTCGAGCAACGGCTCGAGGCCACCGAAACCTTCGCCGGGAACAGCATCCTGAGAGGGGAACGGGTGGGATGACTCGTTTCCGCCACCGTGACGGCAGCGTCGTGCACCTGTCCTACTGCAGCAATGTTCATCAGGCGGAGGACGTCGACGGCATCGTCGGCCAGCTCGCACGTTTCGCCGGTCCCGTTCGCAGGGCCCTCGGGTGGCC
>Ga0299913_10001674_pt1 | contig 16708 bp, 17 predicted proteins | sample RVTome_9_FD_201360 | JGI IMG/M metagenome (GOLD analysis project Ga0299913, IMG submission 201360) | Soil microbial communities from uranium-contaminated site in the Upper Colorado River Basin, Wyoming, United States - RVT155D38 (version 2) ... | reverse complement strand
AGCCCACCAAGGTCGTCGACCTGCTCGAGGCGCTCAAGGCGTCTGTCGAGGCCACAAAGGGGAAGCAGGCGAAGGCCGGCTGACCCCGGCTGCAACACAGACGGGTCTTAGAGTCACCTCATCGTGGCTTTGTACGGCGCCGTCGAGATGGGCGGGACCAAGACCGACGTCGCCGTCGGGACCTCACTCGAAGACCTATCCGACCCGTTTCGCATCCCGACAACCGATCCCGGGTCGACACTCCAACAGATCATCGAGTTCTTGTCCCGGCACCAGGTCGAGGCGATCGGGGTGGCCAGCTTCGGGCCGCTCATGCTCGACCGCAATAGCCCCCGATTCGGCACGATGCTCTTCACCCCCAAACCCGGATGGGCGGGCACACCCGTTTTCGAGCGACTGAGCACCGGGCTCGACGCCCCCGTGGCCCTCGACACCGACGTCAACGGCGCCGCCATCGGAGAGGGCAGGTGGGGAGCCACATCGGGGATGCGCAATCACGTATATGTGACGGTGGGGACGGGGATTGGCGCCGGGATCGTCGTGAACGGCAACACGATCGGTGGTGAGCGTCACCCCGAGATGGGCCATATCGTCGTGAGCCGGCTCCTCGGGGACGTCCACCCGGGGAGCTGCCCGTATCACGGTGAGTGCCTCGAGGGAATGGCGGCCGGCCCCGCGCTCGAGGCTCGGTTCGGGCGTCCCGAGACGTGGCCCGGGAACGACCAGGTGCTCGACGTCGCCGTCCACTACATAGCCCAGGGAATGGCGAACCTGGTCTACACGGTCGCCCCCGAGCGCATCGTCGTGGGTGGCGGCGTGTCCCGTCTCCCAGGACTCCATGATCGGCTCCGCATCCGTCTCGGGGCGCTGCTCGCCGGGTACCCGGAGATGCCCGACCTCGATCTCCTCATTTCGAAGCCGGGTCTGGGTGAGCGTTCGGGTTTGGCGGGCGCTCTTCTCATGGCGGCGGCGGTGGCTGGCTGATGGGCACCCCCAAGCTCCAGGTTCGGTCGAACCACCCTGACTTCCTCGACCTTCCGTGGGAGCGACCGGTCGCCGAGTGGGTGAGTCCCCGTCTCGTGGACATGCCTGCCGGGGTCCACCGCCATCCAGTCGTCTTCGCTGCGTACGAAGAGGGGGTCTACGTGATCAAGGAGCTCTCACGTCGCCTGGCCCACAACGAGTACCGGGTTCTGCGTCTACTCAGGGAGCACACCCAGCGCTCGGCGGAGCCGGTGGGGCTCGCCGAACGCGACTGGATCGACCCTCACGACGAGGGAGCGGGGGTAGTCATCACCCGTTACGTCGACCACGCTTTTCCCTACAGGAGGCTCGTCTCGGGTGCGGGGTTCGGAGCGAGACGCAGCCAGATGCTCGATGCGCTCGCGGGTCTCCTGGTCGAACTGCACATGGCCGGGTGCTATTGGGGAGACTGTTCGCTGTCGAACGTCCTCTACCGATTCGACGCCGGTCAGATCGAGGCGATCATGATCGACGGCGAGACCTCCAAGCTCTACGACTCCCTCAGTGACGGCCAGCGTCTCGAGGACATGTCGATCATGAAGGAGAACGTCGCCGGAGAGATGAGCGACATCGCCGCCGAGACCGGAGAGGACATCGATGCTGCAGACATCTCACTCGGCGAGGACATAGAGAATCGGTACCTGGCGCTCTGGCACGAGCTCACCGAAGAGCTGATCATCACCCGGGACGACCACTACCGCATCCGCCAGCGGATCCAACGCGTCAACGAGCTCGGGTTCGCCGTTGACGACATCGAGATGACTCCAGTCGACGGAGGGAGCAGTGTGAAACTGTTCACCCATGTCGGAGGGCGGACCTACAACTCCGACGCACTACGAGGGCGCACCGGAATCGATGCCTCCGAGAACCAGGCGGAATTGGTCCTCAGCGACCTCAACTACTACCTGTCGAAACACGGCGACGTCACCGCCACGGGAAAGAGCGTCGGCACCTTCAAATGGCTCACGGGCCAGTTCGAGCCGATGGTGGCCAGGATCAGGGACGAGTGGTTCGGGGAGGACCCGATCCAGGGCTATTGCGACTACCTCAACTTCAGGATGGCGATGGCGAATGAGCGCAAGGCGGACGTCGACTCGTTCGAGGCCTTCGAGGCGTGGATCGAGGCCGGCTTCCCCGGCTTCGTCCCCGACGCCACGCCCATCGAGGGATGATGGGGGTCTCTAGTGCTCTGTCAGCCGGTTGGTGCGCCAAGCCCCGTACTCGTCGGCGAAGCCCACCATCAACCCCGGTAGAACGGCTCCGGCCAGGACTCCGGCCGGGTTGATGAGGAGCAGCATCACGAGCATGTAGGCCACAGCGAATGCCACCCCTGCCAGACGACGTCTCAACTGACCGGCGATATCGGGCATATTGAGCGTGACCGCGATGCCCACCCCGAACCCGGCAGCGGCGCCGAGGGCCGGATCGAACAGCCCGAGGGCCAAACCCAGTGCCAGCAGCAAGCCGAACGAGACAAGGGTCCGTTTCACCCAATTCGGGCTCCGCGACACGACTCCGACGGCGACGAAGACCACAGGAGCCACGACCAATGCGATCGCCACCAGACCGGGGTCGACCAATCTGTCTTCGCCATCGCCGCCAACGAATGCCCTCACGTAGGGGAAGTAGCTGAACTGGAGAACAACGGTTCCGATGCCGAGCGCCAGCCAGTTGCGTCGTCGCGTCGGCTCAGATGCGGCCCAGCTCTTGGTCAGTGTCGCTCAGCCCTTGACCGAGCCGGCGGTGAGGCCTCTCACGAAATACCTCTGTAGCGCGAAGAAGACAACCAGAGGCAGGATCATGCTGACCATGGCGCCGGCGGGCAACAGGCTGAGCGCGCCTTCGCCGCGTCCCTTCAGGGCGGCGAGCGCCACCGTCACGACTTCCTTGGTCGGGTCAGCCACACCGAGGAAGACCAGGGCGACCAGGTAGTCGTTCCAAACCCAGAGGAACTGGAGAGTGGCGAACGCTGCAAGTACGGGCGTCGAAAGCGGAATGATGAGTCGCGTGAAGATCGTGTAGGGCCCGGCACCGTCGATCTGGGCCGACTCGATCAGCGACGACGGCAGCGAACCCATGTAGTTGCGTAAGAGATAGATGGCCAACGGAAGACCAAATCCTGTGTGGGCGAGCCAAACTCCTGGGAAGGTGCCGGTGATGTCCAAGTCGGTGTAGATCCGCAGAATCGGGATGAGCGTCATCTGCAGCGGGACCACGATGAGAGCCACCACCAGTGCGAAGAGGATCGTCCTCCCGGGGAAGTCCATCCAGGCGAATGCATAGGCGGCGAAGGCGGCAACTGTGATGGGGATCACGACCGACGGGATGGTCACGGCTAGGGAATTGGCGAATGCGTTCCCAAAGCCCTGGTCGAGAACGGTTGCATAGTTCTCGAGAGTCCATGTCGCCGAGTTGAAGATCTCGCCAAACACGGTCCACCAACCATTGGCCCGTATCGCCTGAGGAGCCCGGAACGAGCTGACCATCAGCCCGAGGGCCGGGATCAGCCAGAGCACTGCGATGATGACACAGGTCAGGTAGATGGGAAAGCGGGACGCGGTGAACGACTGATTCGGGTCGACCGGCCGTTTAGTCTCGACAGTCTGAGGTTTCTCTGCGACGGCTGTCATCGTGTGGCCTCCTGTTGCCGGAACCGTCGTACGTTGATCACGAGAATGGGCGTCACGACGATGAGCAGGACAACCGCCAAGGCCGCGCCGACCCCGTTGTTCTGAAATGTGAAGAATTCGGTGACCATCCGCTCGGCGACCACCGAGGTCCCGTCGCGACCACCGGTCGTAACGGCCACGATGTCGTAGACCTTCCAGGTTGTGATCAGGATCGTGGTCCATACCACCACGATCGTCGACGCGATCGTGGGCACGGTGATTCTCCGGAAGACTTGCCACTCATTGGCTCCATCGATACGAGCCGCTTCGACGATGTCTTCCGGCACGCCTTTGACGGCCGATGACAGAATGACCATGGCAAACCCGGTCTGAGTCCAGATCAAGATCACCATCAGGAACAAGTTGTTCCAGAACGGCACCCTCAGCCAGTCGACCGGATCGCCACCCCAGGCGGCCACGATGGAGTTGAGCAACCCGATCTGCTCGCCGAATCCCTCCGGGCGGAAGTTGTAGATGAACGTGAAGACCACCGACGCGCCGACGAATGAGACTGCCAAGGGCAGGAAGATGAGTGACTTGAACGAAGACTCGGTCTTGCGTGGCATCCGGTCGGCGAGTGTGGCGATGACCAGGCCGACCACCACACAGATCACCGGGACGACGATGGCCCAGATGAAGCTGTTGCGGAGGGCTTCGATATAGATGGCCTCGGTGAAGATGACGACGTAGTTGGCGAACCCGACGAACTCCTCACCCGACGAGTCGCGCAGACTCGTGATGATCGTGTCGATGGTCGGATAGACGAGATAGAAGCCGAGGATCACCAGCGCCGGGCCGGCGAACACAAAAGGCCGCACCCCTGCCTCCGCCCGCTCCGGGAGCAGAGACACGAGACGGTCCATGGCCCAGTAGAGGAGCCAGACACCGCCAACACCCACCACGATCGCCACGACGATCTGGATGACCTTGTTGCGACTGCTGTCCTGGAGGAACTGGAATGTGAAGAAGAACAGCCCCAGCACCGCGGGGACCACCAGCGCACTCAGGATTCGCAGTACCCAGACCTGTAGCGAGTTGTCCCGAGATCCGGGCTCTCCAGTCGGGTGACTGACTTCTACGTCCTCGTCCGTGGGGAGTAGTGGCGTTGTCATCTCGTCCTCGGTTCAGCTACACGCGTCGGCGGTGGACCCTAGCGGGCGCTCTCTGCCCGAGTCGGCCGGAGGGGCGGTTTCCCGCCCCTCCGTGCCAGTAGTCGGTTTCGATCTTCGATCAGCCGGCAGGCCAGCTGGCCTCGATGGTGTCGAGGATCGACTGGACGTCGGTGCCGCTCGCATCGTCGATCATTCCCTGCCAGAACGTCTCCTGACCCACTTCCGGTGGCATCAGGTCTGACGCGTCGAACACGAAGGTGTTCTCGGCCAGAGCCGTCGTGACGCCCTCGGCGAAGGTCTGACCCGCCTCGCTCTCGAAGCAAGCCGGATCCGTGTTCGCATTGCCGGGAAGACGCTCGACGCCGGCGACTCCATGCCCGCCGTAGGGCGAGACACCGCCACCGGATGCCGATGCCAGCGTGCACTGCCAGTCGGGGCTGATCCAATCCTGGATGGATTGGGCGACCCCTTCGGCGTCTTCGAACACGATGATGGTGTCGCCACCACCCATGGCTCCGGGATTCCCATTGATCGTCGGGAAGTTGAACACGCCGATCTCGGAATCTTCACCTTCTTCGAAGTCAGGTGACTGGGAGAAGAAGTTCGTCGCGAACGAACCTTGCTTGAGCATGGCACAGCCGGGCTCGGGGTCCTGGAACATCGGACCAGGCGAGTCCTCGACGATCACGCTGGGGACGTTCTCGGCACCGCCGAGCACAAAACCCTCACCTAGGAGGATCTGGTTGAACGTCTCGAACGACTCAGCCACCATCGGATCGTTGAACGGGATCTCGTGGGTGTACCACTGGGTGTAGGCCTCACTTCCGTGCTGACGCACGAAGATGTCCTCGATCCAGTCGGTGCCGGCCCATCCCGTGGCGTCTCCCGCTCCGTAGCCGAAGCACCAGGGGGTCTGCCCGTCAGCCACCATCTGCTCCGACAGAGCTACCAGGTCTTCGTAGGTCTCCGGCACTTCGTACCCGTTGGCCTCGAAGGTGGGCATGTGATAGAAGATCACGGACTTGTAGTTGGGGAACCAGGGGATCCCGTAGTGGTTGCCGTCGGCGCACACTCCGAGGTCCATCCAGTATGGGGAGTGGGCTTCCTCCATCGCGGCGATGTCGAATCCCATGTCTTCGAGGGACACGAGCTCGCCTTCATCGGCAAACGCGCAGATCGATGCCGGCTGCGGGGTGAACGACACCTGCGGTGGATTGCCGCCGTCGACTGCGATCCGCAACTCCGACTCGTAGTTGTCCGAGCCGCGGTAGGTGATCTCCGTGCCACAGGTCTCGTTGTAGACGTCGATGAAGCCCTGAAGAGCCTCGCCTTCCACTCCGGTGGGTGCACCGAAGAGGTTGAAGGCAGCGCCCGTGGACTCACAGTCTCCCGCCGCGACGGTCGTGCCGTCACCTTCGCCTCCGTCGCCATCCCCTTCGCCTTCACCATCGCCGCCGCATGCCGCGACGACCATGGCAAGAACTGCGAATAGGGCGATGAGCCATCGCGTTCTCTTCATAATTGTTCATCCTCTGTTTGCGGATATTGCGCGAGTCGTAACCCGCGAGACGCGAACACTACACACAAGACGCGTCGGGGGTTCGGGGTGGAGTGGACTGACATTTAGTCTCCGTCCGATGTCCCGACGAGACACGAATGGCGCGCAATGGTGGCGAGAGGCAGTCGTGTACCAGATTTACCCGCTCAGCTTCGCCGACTCCAACGGCGACGGGTTCGGTGATCTGGCGGGGATCACAGGACGTCTCGAGTACTTGTCGGACACCCTCGGCGTCGATGCTATCTGGCTCTCTCCGTTCTACCGCAGCCCGATGAGGGACTGGGGTTATGACGTCTCCGACCACACCGACGTCGACCCGCTGTTCGGTGACCTCGGCGACGCCGAGGCTCTGATCGAACGGGCTCATGAGCTGGGTCTCAAGGTGATCGTGGACTACGTGATCAACCACACCTCCGATCAACACCCCTGGTTCCAGGAGTCGGCGTCCTCCCGGGACGACCTGCGTAGGGATTGGTACGTGTGGCGGGAGGGACGCGATGGGGGCCCCCCCAACAACTGGCTGAGCATCTTCGGCGGGCCGGCATGGTCGTTCGACGAGACGACCGGGCAGTGGTACCGGCACACCTTCCTATCGAGCCAACCCGACCTCAACTGGCGCAACCCGGACGTGGCCGAGGCCATGCTGGACGTGGCCCGCTTCTGGATGGACGTCGGCGTCGATGGGTTCCGGGTGGACGCCGCCCATCACATGATGAAAGACCCTCGCGAACGGGACAACCCACCGGCTCCGCAGGATCATCAGACGCCCTGGAAGCCCATGGGCGAATACGACGACTTCCTCCACCTCTACGACGGCGGGCATCAGGATGTGCACGAGGCTCACCGCATCTTCCGCAGAGTCGTGGATGAGTACCACCGGGACGCACTGACGGTCGGCGAGATGCACATATTCGACCTGCCGCAATGGGCGTCGTACTACGGCGAGGACCTCGACGAGTTCAGTATGCCTTTCAACTTCCACCTGATGGCCGCCGACTGGGACGCACCGTCGGTCCGGGCGGCGGTGGAGTCGGTTCTCTGGCACGTTCCGGCCGGCGCCTGGACCAACTGGACTCTTGGCAACCACGACGAGATGAGACTGGCCTCGCGTCTCCCCGAGGGTCATGAGAGAATCGCGGCGACCTTGATCCTCACCCTGCAGGGCACACCTTTTCTCTACTACGGAGACGAGCTGGGCATGCGGGAGGCGAGACTGACCGACCGTGTCAGCCGAGACCCGTGGGGCCTCAACGTCGAAGGTCTCAGCCGTGACGGGTCCCGAACTCCAATGCAATGGACCCCCGCCCCTAACGCAGGCTTCACCTCTGCAGATGCCGAGCCATGGCTGCCCGTCGACGACTCCTATCGGGCAGTGAACGTGGAGACCGAACTCGCCGACGACGGCTCGCTGCTCAACATGTACCGACGGCTCCTGGCGCTCAGGAGAGAGTCCTCCGCTCTCAGACTCGGCTCGTTCCTGAGTCATCCTGGGTCCACCGACGAGCTTTTGGCGTACCGACGAGAGAGCAACGACGAGGCGATGACGGTGGCTCTGAACTTCGGCGACCGCTCGGCTTCGATCGCCCTGGGCTCGGGTCGGGTGGCGTTCTCGAGTCACGACCCGACCAGATCTGATGAGGTGGACGATGAGATCGAGTTGGGGCCCGGTGAAGCCGTGGTGATCTCCCATCCCTGATCGAAGCTGCCCCGTCGACTCATTTCCACTATGTTTCATCCGGCTGTCGAGAGATGGAAGGGACCGTTGGCTGAGATCAAGATGGAAGATCTGGGAAAGATCTACCCAGATGGCACACGCGCTGTTGGCGACGTCGACCTGACGATCGAGGACGGGGAGTTCCTGGTCCTCGTCGGCCCGTCAGGATGCGGCAAGTCCACAATCCTGCGAATGATCGCCGGGCTCGAGGACATCAGCGAAGGCACGATGGCAATCGGTGATCGGATCGTCAACGACGTGGCAGCCAAGGATCGGGACATCGCGATGGTGTTCCAGAACTACGCCCTCTACCCCCACATGTCGGTCTTCGACAACATGGCGTTCGGCTTGAAGCTGAGGAAGTTCTCGAAAGACGAGATAAACCGCCGGGTCGGCGAAGCTGCCGAGATCCTCGAGATCACCGACTACCTCGATCGCAAGCCGAAGGCTCTCTCCGGTGGCCAGCGTCAGCGAGTCGCCATGGGCCGCGCCATCGTCCGGGAGCCTGCCGCCTTCCTCATGGACGAGCCCCTTTCCAACCTCGACGCCAAACTGCGTGTTCAGATGCGCTCGGAGCTGGAACGGCTGCATGGCCGTCTGGGCACGACCACCGTGTACGTGACTCACGATCAGGTGGAGGCCATGACCCTCGGCGATCGGGTCGCCGTTCTCCGTCCCGTCTCCGCGGCCCGGCCTTACAACCTGCAACAGGTTGGCCCCCCATCCGAGTTGTACGCCCGCCCCAACAACCTCTTCGTGGCGGGGTTCATCGGCAGCCCGGCCATGAATCTCACCTACGGCCACATCGAAGTCTCGGGTGACGAGGTCTATGTGGTGCTCCCCAACAACCGTCTCAAGGTCGACAAGCAGGCACTCGACGACCATCCCGGGCTCGAGAGATACAGCGGCCAAGAGCTGGTCATCGGGCTCCGGCCGAGCTCTCTAGAAGCCGCTTCGGTGGTGGGCCCCGACCCGAGCCGAACGCTGCAAGCGGAGGTCGAGGTCACCGAGATGCTCGGCGCCGACACCTACATCCACTTCACCGTGAATCGGGCGCCGGTCGTGACCCCCGACATCGAAGAGCTCTTGGCGGACACCGGTCGTGACTCGACCTCGCTCGGCGATAAGACAAACTTCATCGCCAGGGTGAGCCCGGATATCAACATCAGCCGAGGCGACACCGTGGATCTGGTCGTCGACACTTCGAAGCTGCACTTCTTCGACCAGTCGACAGGTGAGCGCGTCGGAGCGGAGCAACCGGCCGCCGCGGCCGTTTGACGAAGCCTTTTGTCTGGGGTGTAGCCACCTCAGCCTTTCAAGTTGAAGGCGCGCGCGACGAGGCCGGCAAAGGTGAATCGATCTGGGACCGATTCAGCGACGAGGGCCGCATTCGCTCTCCCGGTGTCGTCGACCACTATCACCATCTCGAAGAGGACCTGGATCTGCTCGCCGATCTGGGAGTAGACGCGTACCGCTTCTCGACGGCATGGACCAGGGTGGTGCCCGACGGTGACGGCGAGATCAACCAGGCGGGCATCGACTTCTATCGACGTCTGGTCGAGGGTCTCGTCGAACGTGGTATCGAGCCGTTTCCCACGCTCTACCACTGGGACCTGCCTCAAGCGCTTCAAGACAGTGGAGGCTGGGCCTCGCGGCGCACGATCGACGCGTTCGCCCGCTACGCCACCATCATGGCGGAGAGCCTCGGCGATCATGTCGGGCGCTGGATCACGCAGAACGAGCCCTGGGTCACCGCGTTCCTCGGATATCGCGACGGGACCTTCGCCCCCGGTCTGAAGGACTGGGAAACCGCTCTGGTGGTGGGTCACAACCTGCTCCTCTCCCACGGACGGGCGGCCCGGTCGATTCGGAAGGTGCTCCCTGGAGCTCCGGTGGGCATCGCATTGGACTGCCGGCCATCGCTCCCCGCGGACGACGACGCACTGGCCGCCAACCGATACTTCGACGGATTCCGCAATCGGTGGTTCTTCGACCCGGTGTTCGGACGCGGGTACCCCGAGGACATCGTCGCCGTCTATACCGAGAGGGGCCATCTCACGTCGGGGTTGGACGGCATGGTGCACGAGGGCGACATGGAGGAGATCGCGGTTCCAATCGACTTCCTGGGCATCAACTACTACACGACCCTCACGATCTCGGGCGACCGCGAGGAGTCCGACGAGCCGGAGGGACCAGTGGGGCCGGGAGCCCCCGAGGGATTCACCGAGATGGGATGGCGCAACGACCCCAAGGGTCTCACCGACTTCCTGATCACCGTCTCAGAGACCTACGGGCCGGAGTCGATGCTCGTCACGGAGAACGGTGCCTCGTACTCCGACGCACCCGACGCCCGAGGACGGGTCGCGGACAGTCGCAGGATCGAGTACCTCGACGCCCACATCGACGCCGTGCTCGCGGCACGAAAGGCAGGTGCGCCGGCTGACGGCTATTTCGTGTGGAGCCTCCTTGACAACCTGGAGTGGGTCGAGGGCTTCGGGCAGCGGTTTGGACTCGTCTGGGTGGACACTGAAACCGGAACCAGGACCCCCAAAGACAGCTTCCATTGGTACCGCGAGCGGATCGGCTCGACCAGAGTCTGAGGGTTCAGCCTTCGGGCCCTTCGTCGACCCAGGTCACAGACTCCGGGTCGGCCAACTCGATGCCTTTGTAGACCGGTGCCCGCAGGTGGTCGTCGTAAGTCCATTCCTTGTACTCGACATTGACCACGATCGCCGGTTCCACCCAGACTGGTCGCGCCAGTCCGGGCACGACCACGTCGTTGGTGAACGGGCTCGTCTCCCGCTCTATCTGGGTGAGGGCGTCGTGGAAGGCGCGAAGTGAAGTCTCGGTGAAGCCGGAGCCGACCGCTCCGATCCAGCGCAGGCCCCGAGGCTCGTAGAGACCGACGAGAACCGACCCGAACGTCCTTGACCTGCCGCCGTCTCCCGGCAAATAGCCACCAACCACGGCCCGCAGCGTGTGTCTCACTGAGATCTTCTGCCAGTCATCCGACCGTCGCCCGGGCTGGTAGCGCGACCCGAGACGCTTGGCCACCACACCCTCGATGCCGCGCTCGCGAACCGCCTCGAACAGGGAGATGCCCCTCGCCGGCGTGGGCTCCGGAACGATGATCGGGGGGGCTAGGTCGAGTGTCCCGAGGATGGCGCGGCGCTCCTCGTAGGGAAGGTCGGTGACGACGGCACCGTGGAAGAGGACGTCGAAGACAACCAGGTTCACGCCGACCCGGGCCGCGGTGCCCGCCCCACCGAACCCGGTGCGACGCTGCAGGAGGGAGAAGGACGGGACACCGCCATCGTCGAACGCGACGATCTCGGCATCCACCACGACTCCGTCAGGCATCTCGACCGACGCCAACTCGGGAAACGGACCGAGGAGATCGAGACCGCGACGCGAGCGCGCGCGGATCTCGCCGTGGGCTGCGCCGACCACGGCGCGATAGCCGTCCCACTTGACCTCGAACCACCAGCCCTCATCGTCGAACGGCTCGGCCCGCTTGGCGGCGAGCATCGGCTCGAAGTCGGGGAGCCTCACCCTTTGGTCAGTTCCTCCCTCACGAGACGATTGACCAGACCACCGTCGAGATCGTCTCCGTGCGTCTTCATCAGGTGCCCGGTGACCCTCCCGGCGGCCTTCTCGTCCCCAGATGCTCCGAGTTCCTCGATCGTTTCCACGACCAGACGCCGCGTTGGCTCCTCGTCCAGCTTCTTCGGCAGCCATTGCGAGAGGTACTCCACCTCGTAGGCGAGCTTGTCAGCCATCGCCTCACCTCGCTCCCCCAGTGCCGCATACTCCTCACGAGACTTGTCCATCTTCTTGACGTATGACGCGATCACCTTCTCGTAGAGCGCATCGTCCACGTCTCCGGTGAATTCGGGCTGGCTCTTGGCGGTCGCAACCTCGGTTTGGATCTGACGGATCACATCCCGGCGAGGGGCGTCCTTCTCCTTCATGGCACTTCGCAGCTCGACGGTCAACTGTTCTTGGATGGTCATTGCACGCTCCGGAGGGTGTCGGCCATGAGGCCCGGGTCGTCGGTAATGATGCCCGTCACCCCGCGCTCCACCAACTCGTGTGCCCGAACCGGGTCATTCACGGTCCAGGGATAGACCTCCACTTCCACGTGCAGCCGCTCCGGGACGAGGGATTGGTCGGGAACCACGGCGTGGTGCCCGGCGTCCAAGCAGAGTTCGACAGCTTCATCGAAGGCAACCGCCGCAGTGACGCAGAGGCCGGTGGCCGCGTCGGGGAAGACCCGGCGCACCGCCGCCAGGGATGCCGGGTTGAACCCCGTCACGATGTCGCCCGGGCGGGCTCTCTCCGCTGTTTCCATCGCGAGACGGTGATCGGGCTCATAACCCGGTTCGGCCGGGGAGTTCTTGACCTCGAGTTGCGCCGGTGTGCCGACCAACGCGGCGAGTGCCTCGTCGAGGAGTGCCGGATGATGACCGTCACCAAGGTCGAGCTCGCAGAGCCTCGACCAGGGTGTCTCAGCGACCACCAGCCCTCCGAGGGCGGGGTCGTGTGACAGCACGAGTTTGCCGTCTGCGGACCGGCGCACGTCGAGCTCCACGGCGTCGGCGACCGCCGCCGCAGCCAGAAAGCCACCGAGTGTGTTGTCCGGGAAACGGGTCGGCCACCCACGGTGGCCCACGACTGCGAAACCGCCGGTCACGACAAACAATTCAGAAGAAATCCGTTTACAAGCGGGGGATCGAACAGTACCGTTCGCACCGGAAATCCCTCCAAGCACCTCCGGGATATGCTCGTGACGGTGCTCTTGTGAAAAAGATCACAAAGTAAGGAACACATGACTCTCACCACCATCACCACTGATTGGCGAGATCTGGCCTCCTGTCGGGACTCAGAGCCTACGCTCTTTTTTCCCGTAGGGACAACAGGTCCCGCCGTCGAGCAGATCGAGGCCGCAGTAGCCATCTGCAACACATGCATGGTTCGTGAAGATTGCCTGCAGTATGCGCTGGAGACGAATCAGGAATCCGGAGTCTGGGGTGGCTACGCCGAAGACGACCGTCGTCGTCTGCGCAAGCGCTGGCTCGCCGAGCGACGTCGTCGCTCCGTCTGAACGAAGCCACTCGACTCTCGAAGGGGCGCCCGACGGGCGCCTCTTGTGTTGAATCGGCAACCAGATCAGACGGCAGGGGCGAAGCCAACGGTGCGGCTGTCGCCGGCGTCCTCCATCTCGATGAAGGCGACACTTCGAGCCGGGATGCCGACCGTGCGCCCTTTGGAGTCGGTGAACCAGCCGAGACCGCCTTCGGCAACGGCACGCTCCATCTCGTCCTTGAACGCCTTGGGGTCCTCGATCTCGATCTCGAGAAGCTTGTCGGTCGTGCTGATCCCTATGCGAATCTTCATGCGGCGATCGTAACCCCCTTCCGATCGCTCGGTTGACGGCATACGTTGAGGCCATGTGGCGGGTGCTCGCGATCGTGGCTCTGGTGGGCTTGCTCATGGCCACCGGAGTGGCGGGGGCCGCCCCGGCCGATCGCATCGAACTTCCGGTGACTGTCACATCGCCGGACGAACTTGGCGTGAAAGCCGACTCGGTCATTGTGAGGAGAGGGGATCACCTCTGGAAGATCTCAGCACGTCGCCTCGGGCCCGATGCAGACGACGACCACATCGCCCCTTACTGGCGCCAGGTCATCGATGTGAACACCCCCAGGCTCCGGTCCGGAGATCCTGACCTGATCTACCCGGGCGAAGTGGTCGAATTGCCCGCTATCCCCGAACGGCCGTGAACTTGTAGACACCGCCCTCATAGGTGGTGATGTAGAGCTCCCCATGGCCGTCGAGCCCGAAACTGGTGACCGAACCGACCGGTCCGCCAAGGTCGGCCGTCCAGTCCTTCGCCTCGGTGACCTCGCCGTCGACGAACTCGAAGCCCCGTATCCACTGCTGAACCCAGTCTGCGTAGAAGTAGGTCCCGTCGATCTCTGGAATCTCGGCGCCCCGATAGACGTACCCCCCCGTGATTGACAAGCCCTCCTCATGGCTATAGATGATGACCGGCGAGGTGTAGTCGGAGGGATCGCAGTCTTGTAGGTGGAAGCACCTCTCGCCTTCCATGTCGGACCACCCGAAGTTGTACCCGCCTTCGTCGATAGACACCACGTTGACCTCTTCTTGGTCGGCATGGCCCACGTCGGCGATGTAGATCATGCGATCGACGGGGTCGATGGCGAATCGCCACGGGTTGCGCAGACCATATGCCCAGACATCGGGCATGCCGCCGCCATCCACGAAGGGATTGTCCTCGGGCACCGAGTAGGGGTCGCCGGAGTCGACATCGATACGGACGATGGTCCCGTAGGGCGTGTTGGGATCCTGACCCTGGGCTCGGCTGTCTGCCCCGTCTCCCATCGAGACCCACAGATAGCTATCTGGGCCGAAAGCGACGTTGCCGGCATAGTGCCGGATGTCGGTCGCGTTCTCGGGCTGTTCGTATTCGAAGATGACCTTCTCGCTGCCGGCGTCGGCCACATTCGGATCGCTGGCCGAGACGCTGAACTCCGAGAGCTGACGACGCCCCCCTTTGTCGGTGTAGTAGACGAAGAAGCGGCCGTTGTTGGCGTAGTCAGGGTGGAACGCCAGGCCGAGCATGCCCTGCTCGATGCCGCCCGCCAACACCTGGTCGGTCAGGTCGAGGAAGGCAGGCTCGAGCATGGCCCGGTCGACATCGAGGACCCGGATGACACCGACGCGCTGGACGACGAAGAGACGGTCGTCGCCGGTCGGTGCGGCTAGGGCTGAGGGCTGGTTGAACCCGTTGAAGATCTCGTCGAGCGTCACTTCCTGCAATGGCCCGAGGTCGGTGCCACCCGCTGTGGTCGACGACCCACCGTCTGCCGGGGTCGTGGTCGACGACCCGGGCTGAGGTTCGGATGTGCCCTCCCTCCCCGGCTCCGTCGTGGTTGTCGAGCCCCCCGCCGCCGGTGCGTCGCCATCCCCACCGCCCACACCAAAGACCCTCAGAAACAGGAATCCGACGAGGAAGATCGCTACGAGTGCGATGAGGAGGACACGGTAACGAGCCTGGTCCGGGGTCAGGGGTTCGCGGTGGCGGGCGGTCACAGAGTTTTCGATTGTATGACCGGCCGACCTGAAACCGCAGTCTCCAGCAGGTCCTTGCTGGTCGTCTAGGCGTTCTCCCCGAGGAATATCTCGGACACCGACGAGTCCATGAAGATCGCCTGGAGTGTCTCGGCGAGGATCGGGGCGATGGACAGCACCTTGACATTGTCCAGCGACTGGATGTCCTGGCTCACGGGCAGCGTGTTGGTGACGATCACCTCTTCGATGGGAGCGTTCTTGATCCGGTCGAGCGCCGGGTCGGAGAAGATTCCATGGGTGGCCGCGATCCTGACCGTCTTCGCGCCGAACTCCTTCACCATCTCCGCGGCATTGCAGACGGTCCCTGCGGTGTCGATCATGTCGTCCACGATGACGACGTGGCGGTCGGTCACCTTTCCGGCCATCGACAATGCCTCGGACTCGTTGTGCTCACCCGGGTCCCGGCGTTTGTATATGAACGCCACCGAAGCCCCCAGGTGGCGGGCGTATTTCTCTGCCCGTTTCACTCCTCCCGAGTCCGGAGAGAGCACGGTCGTCTTGCCGTCGAGCTTCGCCGATTCGAGATAGTCGGTGATGATGGGAAGTGCCGTCAATGAATCCCATGGCTTGGAGATGAAGCCCTGGAGCTGGCCGGTATGCAGATCGACCGAGACCAACCGGTCTGCTCCGGCCTCCATGAAGAGGTCGGCGATGAGCCTGGCAGTGATGGGCTCGCGTGGCATCACCTTCTTGTCCTGGCGCGAGTAGCCGAGGAAGGGGATGACTGCGGTGATCCGACGCGCCGACGCCCTCCGCAACGCATCGATCGTGACCAGTTGCTCCATGATGTTGTCGTTGATCGGAGCGGAGTGACTCTGGATCACGAAGCAATCGGCGCCGCGGACACTCTCGCCCGGCCGCACATAGATCTCGCCGTTGGCGAACGTGGAGCGCTCCACCCTGCCCAATTGGATGCCGAGTACGTCGACTACTTCCTCGGCCAGGGGCTCGTTGGCGCCCCCGGTGAAGACCATCATCCGATTGCGGGAGACGATGTCCACGTCAGTCCTCTGCGTCTTCGGCGGCCTTGCGCGCCTCGCGTCGTTGAGCGTAGCCGGGGATCTCCCTTTGGTCAGATCTCTCCAGGGCCAATGCACCGTCGGCGACGTCCCTCGTGATGACCGACCCGGCACCCGTGATCGCACGCGCACCTATCTCGACGGGGGCGACGAGCATCGTGTCCGATCCAATGAATGCTCCCTCCCCGATCACTGTCGGATGCTTGTCATAACCGTCGTAGTTGCAGGTGATGGTGCCGGCGCCGATATTGGCATTCGCTCCCACCGTGGCGTCGCCGAGATAGGTGAGGTGCGGAGCCTTGGCGCCCTCACCGAGGACCGTGTTCTTGGTCTCGACGAAAGTCCCCGCCTTGGCCCCTCTTTCGAGGACGGTCCCGGGACGCAACGATGCATAAGGCCCGACCTCGCACTCGTCGCCGACCTGCGCCGATCTCAAGACCGCATACCAGACGGTCGAG
>Ga0299913_10001673_pt1 | contig 16710 bp, 18 predicted proteins | sample RVTome_9_FD_201360 | JGI IMG/M metagenome (GOLD analysis project Ga0299913, IMG submission 201360) | Soil microbial communities from uranium-contaminated site in the Upper Colorado River Basin, Wyoming, United States - RVT155D38 (version 2) ... | reverse complement strand
GTCGCCAGGATCCTGCACGGCGCCGGCGTCACCGTCCTCGACGACCAGGCGGTGGTGATCGACGGCGTCGGCTTCGCCGGCGTCAAGGGCTTCATCGGCGGCTTCGGGCGGGGCGAGCTCGGCGCGTTCGGCGAGCCGCCGATCAAGGCCTTCGTCGACGCCGCCATCGACGAGGCACGCAAGCTCGAAAATGCGCTGCGGACGCTCAAGACCGAGCGTGCCGTCGCCGTGCTCCATTATGCGCCGGTGGTCGACACGGTCGCGGGCGAACCGCTCGAAATCTACCCGTTTCTCGGCTGCTCGCGGCTGGCCGACGCGATCGACCGGTTCGAGAATGTCGCCGCGGTCGTGCACGGCCATGCGCATCGCGGCCGCTACCGCGGAGCGACGCCGCGCGGGACCCCGGTCTACAATTGCGCGATCATGGTCGCCGAAGCCGAGCTCAACCGCTCCTACGCGCTGATCGAGGTGTAGCGCCGCCCGTCGACGGCCTTACCGCCCCGCCGGCCGCTCCGGGCGCTCCGCCCGCTCCGGCTGCGCCGCCGGGCGGGCGGTGCGCGGCTCGAGCAAGGCGGCGGTCTCGATCGTGTCGAGCGCGCGCCGGGCCATGACGTAACGGCGCGCATCGGCAACCCATTCGCGGGCGTGGCCGCGGCCGGGCAGCCGCATCACCTCGGCCAGCGCGACGTCGACCTGGCCCGCCTCGAGCCGCCGCGTCGCGCGCCGCAGCCGCTCGACCGGCTGGGTGGAGGGCGTGCCTTCGCGCCGCACCGTGATCAGGCCGCCCACCTCGGCCTTGAACGCGTCCCACCAACCCTGTTGCGGGCCGGCTCCGGTCAAATGGGGCCCGACCTGCTGCAGGCCGTCCTGGAGCTCCTGCAGCGTGACCGGCTCGCGCGCGGCGGCGATGACGGTGCCGACCGCCTGCGGCTGGGTGGCGCCGAAGCGCTGGCGCAGCAACGCCTCGAGGAAGCCCAGCGACACGCCGCGGTCGAGCGCGCGCCGCGCCGCGAAGGCGACCAGCAGCCCCTCGGCGCGGTCGGCATTGCCGACCGCCTCGCGCGACTGGGTCGCGATCTCGGCGAGGCGGCGCTCGAGCTCGGCGACGCGACGGGTGATCTCGGGATCGATGACGATCCGCTCCGGCGACGCGGCGGCGGCCGGCGCCGGCGCGGTGCCGGCCGGTAGCGCCGATGCCTGCGGCTCCGACGCGGGCGGCGGCTCGGCCGGCGCGCCGACCGCCGCCTCGGGGGCGACGCCCATCCAGCGCGCGCCCTCGTCCCAGCGCGACAGCAGCCAGCCCATCGCCGTCAGACCGAGCAGGAAGAAGAGCCCCGCCCCCAGCAGCCAGACCAGCCACGGCCGCTGTCGCGTTGGCTCGGCGCGCGCCGCCATCGGTTCCCAGTCGGTGTTCATCAGCGCTCAGTCTGGCACAGCTTGGCGGCAAGCTCCAGCAAGGCTTCGTCGCGCGGTCGCGGCGCGACGGCGACTTCACGCCATCCTTCCCCGGCCGCCGCGGCGACGGCGGGGCTGATCGCGGCGATCCCGACGCGGCCGCGGCCCTCGCCCACCAGCCTCCCGAACCGGGCCGCGGCGCGCGGCGAATGGAGCAACGCCCACGCCCCCTGCGCCAGCGCCGTCCCGGCCTCGGGCGCCAGCCGGCCGGTCGCCTTGGCGGCGTAGACCGGGATCTCGATCAGGCGGATGCCGCGCCGATCGAGCGGGATGCGCTCGCGACCGCAGGGGTGGAACGCCGTCATGACGCCGTCGCCCGCCATGGTCGCGACCAGCGCGGCGCCATCGTCGGGCCCGGTCCGAACATGGTCGAACCCGGCCGCGCGCGCCGCCGCGGCGGTCGCCTCGCCGACCGCGTAGCAGGGCAGGCCGGCAAAGGCGGCCAGCCCGGTCCCGGCGTGGCGCGCGGCGTTGGCGCTGGTCAGCATGACGGCGTCGACCGACCCCGGATCGGGGCCGCTCCAGGCCAGCGGCCGGACCTCGAACAAGGGCGCGACCACCGCCTCCAGCCCGAGCGCGCGGGCCCGCGCCGCGCTTTCGTCCGCCCCCGGCTGAGGGCGCAGGATCAGCACGGAACCGCTCACCCGGCGAACATCGCCCGCAGTCGCGGGCTCGCCGCGGCGAGCAGCCGCCGCGCCAGCTCGGCCGGATCGGCGCTCGCGCCGGACTGCGCCTCGGTGCCGTCGGGCGCGAGGATCTCGGCGCGCAGCCGCACGCCGCCGTCGTCGCACGTCGCCAGCGCCGCCACCGCCGAGCGGCAGTCGCCGCCGATCGCGGCCAGGAAGGCGCGCTCGGCGTCGACGCAGCGGCGGGTCGGCTCATGGTCGATGGCGGCGACCAGCGCCCGCGCCGCCTCGTCGCCGGCGCGCAGCTCGATTCCGATCGCGCCCTGCGCCGGCGCCGGGATCAGCTCGTCGAGGACGGCGCCGATCTCGCCGAGCCCGAGCCGGTCGAGCCCGGCGGCGGCGAGCAGGGTCGCGTCGGCGTCGCCGCGGCCGAGCTTGGCAAGCCGGGTGTGGACGTTGCCGCGCATCGTCACGATCGCAAGGTCCGGTCGCCGCGCGAGCAGCTGCGCCCGCCGCCGCGGCGACGAGGTGCCGACGCGCGCGCCGCGGCGGAGCGCGTCGAGGCTGGCGGCGCCGACCAGGCGGTCGCGCGGGTCGGCCCGCGCCAGCATCGCCGCGACCGCCAGCGCGTGGGGGCGGAAGGTCTCGACGTCCTTCATCGAATGGACCGAAGCGTCGGTGCGGCCGTCGCGCAGGCAGCGGTCGAGCTCCCTGGTCCACAGCGCCTTGCCGCCGACCTCGGCGAGCGGGCGGTCCTGGATGCGGTCGCCGGTGGTGGTCACCGGCACGATCTCGACCGCGGCTTCGTCCCAGCCGTGCGCGGCCCGCAGCGCTTCCGCCGCCATCGCCGCCTGGGCGAGCGCGAGCGGCGAGCCGCGGGTGCCGATCCGGAAGGGGCGGGAGGGGGAAGGAGCCATGCGGCGCTTGTGCTAGCGGCAAGCCAGGTGGCAGGGAAGGGCGGCATGAGCCTGATCCTCGGCATCGAATCGAGCTGCGACGAGACGGCGGCGGCGCTGGTGGCGTCGGACCGGCGCATCCTCGCCCACCGGCTCGCCGGCCAGGAGGCGGCGCACCGTCCCTATGGCGGCGTCGTCCCCGAGATCGCGGCGCGCGCCCATGTCGAGATCCTGCCCGGGCTGATCGAGCAGGCGCTCGCCGAGGCCGGCGTGGCGATCGGCGAGGTCGACGCGATCGCCGCCACCGCGGGCCCCGGCCTGATCGGCGGGGTCATGGTCGGGCTGGTCACCGCCAAGGGGCTTGCGCTCGCCGCCGGCAAGCCGCTGGTCGCGGTCAACCATCTCGAGGCGCATGCGCTCTCGCCGACGCTGAGCGATCCCGGCCTTCGCTTCCCCTATCTGATGCTGCTCGTCTCGGGCGGCCATTGCCAGCTGCTGACGGTCGAGGATGTCGGCCGCTACCGGCGGCTGGCGACGACGATCGACGACGCCGCCGGCGAAGCGTTCGACAAGACCGCCAAGCTGCTCGGCCTTGCCTATCCCGGCGGCCCCGCCATCGAGCGGCTCGCCGCCGCGGGCGACGGCGAAGCCGTGCCGCTGCCGCGGCCGCTGGTCGGCTCCGAGGAGCCCCATTTCTCCTTCGCCGGCCTGAAGAGCGCGGCGCTGCGGGCGAAGGAGAGCGACCGATATGGCGATGCCGACATCGCCGCTTCGTTCCAGCAGGCGGTGGTCGACTGCCTGGTCGACCGTACCGCCCGCGCGATCGGCGAGGCCGGGGGCGCGACCGCCCTCGTCGTCGCCGGCGGCGTCGCCGCCAACCTGGCGATCCGCGGCGCGCTCGGCGCGCTCGCGGCAGCCCGCGGCCTGCCGTTCGTCGCGCCGCCGCCGTGGCTGTGCACCGACAATGCGGCGATGATCGCCTGGGCCGGAGCGCTGCGCCTCGAGCGGGGGCTGGTCGACGGGCTCGACGCCCCCGCCCGCGCCCGCTGGCCGCTCGATCCCGACGCCGAGCCGGCGCGCGGCGCCGGAGTGAAGGCATGAGGTCCGGCCGATGAGGATCGGCGTGATCGGAGCGGGCGCCTGGGGGACAGCGCTGGCGCAGGTGGCGGCGGCCGGCGGCGAGGAGACGCTGGTCTGGGCGCTCGAGCCCGACGTGGCGGACGCGATCAACCAAAGCCATGAGAACCCGCTCTATCTGAAGGGCGTGCCGCTCTCGCCCGCGGTCCGCGCCACCAGCGCGCTCGCGGACCTCGAGCCGTGCGACGCCTTCCTTGTCGTAACGCCGGCGCAGCACGTCCGGACCGTGCTCGGCCGGCTGGTGGCGGAAGGCCGGCCGCTCGTCCTGTGCGCCAAGGGGATCGAGGAAGGCACCGGCCTGCTGATGCACGAGGTCGCGCGCGCGCTGCAGCCGCGCTCGCCGGTGGCGGTCCTGTCCGGCCCGACCTTCGCCCACGAGGTCGCGGCCGGGTTGCCGACGGCGGTGACGCTGGCGGCCGAGGACCGCGAACTCGGCGAGCGGCTGATCGCCCGCATCGCGCGCCCGGCCTTCCGGCCCTATCATTCGGACGACGTCGCCGGCGCCGAGGTCGGCGGGGCGGTCAAGAACGTGCTCGCCATCGCCTGCGGCGTGGTCGAGGGCCGGCGGCTCGGCCTCAATGCGCGCTCGGCGCTGATCTCGCGCGGCTTCGCCGAGATGACCCGCTTCGGCCTCGCCCGCGGCGCCCGGGCCGAGACGCTCGCCGGGCTCGCCGGCCTCGGCGACCTCGTCCTCACCTGCTCGTCGACCAGCTCGCGCAACTTCAGCCTCGGCAAGGGGATCGGCGAGGGCGCGAAGGCGGCCGACCTGCTCGCGGACCGGCGCACCGTCGCCGAGGGCGCCTTCACCGCGCCGGTGCTCCAGCGCGCCGCCGCCGCCGCCGGCGTCGACATGCCGATCGTCGACGCGGTCTGCGCGCTGCTGGCGGATCGGGCCGCGGTCGACGACGTGGTCGAGCGCCTGCTCGCGAGGCCGCTGAGGAGCGAGGGGGTCTAGGAGGCCGTCAGAAATCCCAGCAGATGCCGTTGCGCTCCCAGTCGCCGTAGCGGGTCGGCTCCTTGCCCTTGGGGCCGCCGGTTTCCGCCGTCGCGGCCGGCGCTCCGGGCTCGGGCACCGGCGGGCTCTTCGCCAGATAGGCAGGAGCCTTGACGTGGGGCGGGCGGCGTCCGGCCATGGCGGGTCCTTGCGTTGAATCGCGGCGGCTTCGAACCCACATTTCGGGGGCGTAGGACCGGATGGCAAGATGAACGGCTTCAGGACGACGATGCTGCTGGCGGCGCTGACCGCTCTGTTCATGGCGCTGGGCTACACGATCGGCGGCACCGGCGGGGCGCTGATCGCCCTGCTGTTGGCCGCCGGGATGAACTTCTTCACCTACTGGAACGCCGACAGGATCGTGCTCGGGATGCACGGCGCGAGGGAGGTCGACGCCGCCGCCGCGCCGCAACTCCACGGCATCGTCGGCGGCCTCGCGGCCCGGGCCGGCCTGCCGATGCCGAAGGTCTATCTGATCGATTCGCCGCACCCCAATGCGTTCGCGACCGGCCGCAACCCGGAAAATGCCGCGGTCGCCGCCACCACCGGCCTGCTCGCCATCCTCGACCGCGAGGAAGTGGCGGCGGTGATGGCGCACGAGCTCGCGCACGTGAAGAATCGCGACACCCTGATCATGACGATGACCGCGACCATCGCCGGCGCGATCTCGATGCTCGCCAATTTCGGCCTGTTCTTCCGCGGCGGCGGCCGCGGCAACATGCTGGCGATCCTGCTGGCGGTGATCGTCGCGCCGTTCGCGGCGATGATCGTCCAGCTCGCGATCAGCCGTACCCGCGAATATGGCGCCGACCGCGGCGCCGCCGCCATCCACGGCAACCCACGCGCGCTCGCCACCGCGCTCGCCAAGCTGGCCGAGGGGGCGTCGCGCATCCCCAACCCGGTCGCGGCGCGCAACCCGGCCGCCGCCTCGCTCTACATCGTCCCCGGCCTCGGCCGCGGCGACAGCTGGTTCTCGACCCACCCGGCGACCGAGAGCCGGATCGCGGCGCTGGAGGCGATGGCCGACGAGCTCGGCCTCCATTCGCCGCCGCCGATGGTCGAGGCGCGCGGCTCGAGCGCGCTCGACCCGCTCGGGCGCCGGCGCTGAGCCGGGCGGACCCGCCCGGCGCGGCCGCGCGCCGTGCCGCCCTTCGCCTGCTCGACGCGGTGCTGCGCAAGGGCCTGCCGCTCGAGGCCGCGCTCGACGGCGCCGCCCGCGAGCTCGACCGGCCCGACGATCGCGCGCTTGCCCACGCCATCGCTGCCGAGGCGCTGCGCCGCCTGCCCGACCTCGACGCGCTGATCGACCGGGCGACGAAGAAGCGCCTGCCCGCCGACGCCAAGGCCCGCTTCGTGCTGCGCATCGCGCTCGTCCAGGCATTGACGCTCGGCACGCCTCCGCACGCGGCGATCGCGACCGTGCTGCCGCTGGTCGAGGGCGGGCCGCGGCGGCTGGTCCACGGCGTGTTCGGCACGGTGATGCGCCAGGGCTGGGCGCTGCCGGAGGTGCCGACGCTGCCGGATGTCGTCGCCGAACGCTGGCGCCGCATCTGGGGCCCGGAAGTGGTCGCGGCCGCCGCGCGGCTGGTCGCCGCGCCGCCGCCGCTCGACCTCGCCTTCGCCGAGGATGCGCCCCCGCCCGGTCTCGACGGCGTCAGCCTGCTCCCGGGCCATTTGCGGCTCGCCCGCAGTACCGCCGTCGCCGGCCTGACCGGGTTCGCCGAGGGCGGATGGTGGGTACAGGACATCGCCGCCTCGGTGTCGGCGCGGCTGCTCGGCCGGGGGGAGGGGCGCCGCGCGCTCGATCTGTGCGCGGCGCCGGGCGGCAAGACGATGCAACTCGCCGCTGCCGGCTGGCAGGTGATCGCGCTCGACGCGTCGCAAAGTCGTCTCGCGCGACTTTCGGAGAATCTCGCCCGCACCGGGCTTCGGGCGGAGATCGTCGCCGCCGACATGATGGCCTGGTCGCCGCCGGAGCCGGTCGACGCGATCCTGCTCGACGCCCCCTGCTCGGCGACCGGAATCTTCCGGCGCCATCCCGACGTGCTCCACCGCGTGCGGCCCGCCGCGATCGCCGAGCTGGCTGACCTTCAGAAGCGGATGATCGCCCGTGCCGCCGGGTGGCTCAAGCCCGGCGGCAGCCTCGTCTATTCGGTCTGCTCGCTCGAGCCCGAGGAAGGCGAGGCCGTCGCCGAGCATTTCCAGGCGACGCATTCCGACTTCCGCCCGCTGCCGGTCGCGGTCGGCGGGCTTCTCTCCGACACCGGTCCGATGCGGGGCAAATGGATGCGCATCCTGCCCGGCTGGTTCGAGGCGCAGGGCGGCGCGGACAGCTTCTTCATCGCCCGCTTCTCGCGCGGATAGTCGGGGATAAAACCGGGCGCTTTCCTTGCCCCCCGACTCGCCGCCGTTTAGGGTCGGCCCGTGCAGCAGCCGGTCCGCATCGCGCCTTCGATCCTGTCGGCCGACTTCGCCCGCCTGGGCGACGAAGTGCGCGCGATCGACGAGGCCGGCGCCGACTGGATCCATGTCGACGTCATGGACGGCCATTTCGTCCCCAACCTCACGATCGGGCCCGCCGTCGTGAAGGCGCTGCGGCCGCACACCGCCAAGCCGTTCGACGTCCATCTGATGATCTCGCCGGTGGATCCCTGGCTCGAGCCGTTCGCCGACGCCGGCGCCGACACGATCACGGTTCACCCGGAGGCGGGGCCCCACCTCCACCGCACGATCCAGCGCATCAAGGCGCTCGGCAAGCGCGCCGGCGTTTCGCTCAATCCGGCGACGCCCGCCGAAGCGCTCGACTACGTAATGGACGAGATCGACCTCGTCCTCGTGATGAGCGTCAATCCCGGTTTCGGCGGCCAGAGCTTCATCGACGGCCAGCTCGCCAAGATTGCCGCGATCCGCAGCCGCATCGACGCGCTCGGCAGGCCGATCGACCTGGAGGTGGACGGCGGTATCGACCAGGGCAATTGCCGCCGCGTGATCGAGGCCGGCGCCGATGCGCTGGTCGCCGGCACCGCCACCTTCCGCGGCGGCCCTTCCGCTTATGCCGGCAACATCCGGGCGCTGCGGGGATGAGCCTGCTGGAGCGGATCGACGCCGAGGCGGTGGGGCAGGAGATCGAGCAGGGCAAGCGGCTGATCCGGGTCGGGGACGATAAGAGCCTGTCGCTGTTCGAGCGGCTCAACTACCGGCTGCATCGCCTCGCCTGGCGAACGCCGCTGCACAAGCTGCGGCTGAGCGGCCGGGTGCCGCTGCGGCTGCTCGCGGTGCCGCGCGACCCGATCGCCGGCGACAAGGCGGCGGGCGAGGCGCTGCTCGCGGGCCGCCTCGCCCATGGCGGCACCGAGGTGCCGGTCGAGGCGCTCGACTTTGCGGCGCTCGGCCGGCCCGCCGACTTCACCGACTGGCTGCAGAGCTTCGCCTGGCTTCGGGATCTCGCCGCCGCCGCGACGCGCGAGCGCGGCGCCAGGCTCGCCGAGAGCCTGACCCGCCAGTGGCTCGAAGCCTTCGCCGGCCAGGTGAGCGAGCCGGCATGGCGCGCCGACCTTTGGGGGCGGCGGATCCTGACCTGGACCGCCTACGCGCCCTACATCCTCTCCAGCCATGACCTCGTCTATCGCTCGGCGGTGCTGCGCACGCTCGCCCGCGGCGCCCGCCACCTCGATCGCAGCGCCGACAAGGCGTTGCCAGGCCTGCCCCGCATCGCCGCCTGGAGCGGCGTGATCGCCGCCGCGCTCATCGTTCAGGGCGGCCCGGCGCGGCTGAAGTCGGGTGAGGCGGGCCTGGCGCGCGCTCTCGCTGCGTCGCTGCACGATGACGGCGGCCTCGTCAGCCGCTCGCCGGTCGAGCAGCTCGCTCTGGTCGAAACGCTGGCGCAGCTGCGCTCGGTCTATATCGCCGGCCGCCGCGAGGTGCCGGATTGGCTCGCCGAGGCGCTCCCCGCGGCGGCGGGCGCGATGATGGCGGCGACGCTCGGCGACGAGGCATTGTCGAGCTGGCAGAGCGGCAACATGGCGAGCCGCCGCCGCGTGCTGGCCGCGGTCGAGGGCTCGGCCGCGGTTGCCCGCCCGCTCCGCCAGGCGCGCGGCTGGGGGTATCAGCGGCTCCAGGCCAAAGCGAGCGTGCTGGTGTTCGACGCCGCGCCGCCGCCGCCGCCGCGGGCGCTGACCGGCGGCTGCGCCTCCACTTTGGCGTTCGAGTTCAGCGACGGGCCGGCGCGCCTCATCGTCAATTGCGGCGGCGCCGGCGAGGCGAAGGGGGCGCTGCCGGCCGCGCTCGCACATGCGCTCCGGACCACCGCCGCCCATTCGACGCTGACGCTCGGCGACCGCAACTCGACCGCGATCCACGAGGACGGATCGATCGGCAAGGGGGTGTCCGCGGTCGAGACGTCGCGCGACGAAACCGCCGGCATCTGCCGCGTCGAGGGCAGCCACGACGGCTATGCCCGCCGCTTCGGCCTGCTCCACGAGCGGCGGCTGACGCTGTCGCCGGACGGCCGCCAGCTCGCCGGCGAGGAGCGGCTCCATGCGGCGGGCCGCCGCCGCCGGCGGAGCGGCGAGACGCCGTTCGCGGTGCGCTTCCACCTCGGCCCGAGCGTCGAGGCGACCACCACCGCCGACGGCCAGGGCGCGTTGCTGCGGGTCCGCGGCGGCGCCGTCTGGCAGTTCCGCTGCCGCGGCGGCCTGCTCTCGACCGAGGACAGCCTGTGGGTCGACGGCGATGCCCGCTTGCACCCGACGCTCCAGCTCGTGATCGCCGGCGCGACCCCGCCCGACGGCATCACCGTCTCCTGGGAGCTGAAGCGGGTGCGCTGACCGCTGGCGTGGCGATTCGGAAATCCGCCCGATCATGGAGGCCGCGGCGGAGCGGATTTCCGAAGCTTCCGAATCTCCGGCACGCTAGCCGAGCACGCCGATCGTCAGCAGCAGCAGCAGGAAGAGCATCAGCGCGATCGAGGCGAACACCAGCAAGGCGAGCGTCCTCCACAAAGCGGCGAAGCGCGACAGCCGGTAGGCGCCCTTGAGCTGCCGGTAGATGTGGAGCGGCGGCACCAGCAGGAAGGCCACGTTGACGACGTCGCCGCGGATTCCGATCGAGCGCAGCAGGAAGAAGGCGATCATCGCCAGGCTCATGAAGGCGATCGAGTAGGTCACGAAGACGAGATGGTCGTAGGGCCCGTAGTCGCGCCGGTAGCGGCGGCGGTGCAGGAGCAGCAGCCACAGAAACGGCACCGAGATCGGAATCAGCGCCCACGAGAATTTGTAGGCGTTGGCCTGCACCTTGTAGAAGAGCAGGGCAGGGTTCTCGCTGGCCTTCCTCATGCTCTCGTCGAGCCACGGCCAGCCGCTATCCATGCCCGAACCGAATGCCGGGCCGTCGTCGACCAGCCTGCGGGCGAGCTCGAGCTGCTCGATCCGCGAGCGCGCCTCCGCCAGCCGCGCGTCGGGCGCCGCGATATCGCCGCCGCCGGCGGTCCCGCGCGCCCGCTCCGCCTCCAGCCGCGCGACTTGCTCCCGCAGCGGCGCCAGCTCGGCCTCGATGTCGCGGCTCGCCTCCGCGGCGGCGCCGTCGTCGACGCCGATGGCGGTCGCGCCGGAGACGCTGAACACGGCGAACATCAGGAAGACCGAGAACAGGAACAGGGCGAGCGGCGAGATGAACTTCGCCCGTTCCCCCTCGACGTAGCGGCGGGTGAGCTCGCCGGGGCGCCAGGCGAGCATCGGCAGCGTCCGCCAGAACTTGCCGTCGAGATGGAGCACGCTGTGCAGGAAGTCGTGCCACCAGGCGGAGATCGTGCGGTGCACCTGCGCCTTCTGGCCGCAGCGAGCGCAATAGTCGCCGGCCAGGGGCGCGCCGCAATTGAGGCAGTTGCCGCCCGCGCCGAGCGCCGCCTCGCCCGCCGCGGGCTCGACCGCGCGCGCGAGCGCCCCGCCCGTCACGGCCTCGCCGACGCCCTCGATTCCTTCGCCCCCCATCGCAACGCGATCCATGGCCGATGCCGCGTCCCGCGTCGAGGGGGAGCGCTTGATGCGGGTCCAGGCGATCGATACTTTGGAGCCATGAGCAGACCCTCCGTCATCGCGGCGCGCGTCGACGCGGGTAGCGCCGCGAGCAAGTGACGCCGCTCGACCGGACTTTGCTGGCCAGGCGCGACCTCGAGCGGCTCGACCGGGAAATCGCGGCCGAGCATCCGGAACTCGCCAGGTGACTCGCACAGGCCTGCTCGGCGGCTCGTTCAACCCGGCCCATGGCGGGCACCGCAGCCTCAGCCTCGAGGCGATCCGCCAGCTCGGGCTCGACGAGGTCTGGTGGCTGGTCTCGCCGGGCAATCCGCTGAAGGCCGAGCAGGGCATGGCGCCGATCGCCGCCCGGCTGGCCTCGGCGCAGCTCGCCGCCCGCGGCGCGCCGATCCGCGTCACCGCGATCGAAGCCGAGCTCGGCACGCGCTACACCGCCGACACCTTGCGCGCGCTGCTGCGACGATATCCGGACCGGCGGTTCGCGTGGCTGATGGGCGCCGACAATCTCGCCCAGTTCCACCGCTGGCACGACTGGCGGAGCATCGCCCGGATGGTTCCGATTGCGGTCGCCACTCGCCCGGGCTATGATGCGCGGGCCCAGGAGGCACCCGCCATGGGCTGGCTGCGGCGCTTCGTCCGCTCCGCGGCCGACGGTCGAAACTGGACGGAATGGAGATTGCCGTCGCTCGTGCAGCTGATCGTGCCGCCCGACCCGACCTCAGCCACCGCCCTTCGCGCCGCCGATCCCGATTGGCACGAAACCGTCATGAAATCGTTTCACCCCGAGGCTTTCCGCGACGGCGTGACGCGGAAGCTTCTGTTTCGAAGGAGGCCGTTTGCCCGCAACCGCACCCGCTCCCCCTGACGGTGGAGCCGATCCGCGAGCCGAAGAGCTGCACAGCCTCGTGCTTCGCTCCCTCGACGACGACAAGGCGCTCGACGTCGTCTCGATACCGCTGGCCGGCAAATCGAACATCGCCGACCATATGGTCATCGCCAGCGGCCGCTCGACGCGGCAGGTGGCGGCGATGGCGGGCAAGCTCACCGAGCGGATCAAGCGCGAGCTCGGCCGCAGCGCACGGGTCGAGGGCCTGCCGGTCGCCGACTGGGTGCTGATCGACGCCGACGACGTCATCGTCCACATCTTCCGTCCCGAGGTGCGCAGCTTCTACAATCTCGAGCGGATGTGGGCGTTCGACGACCGCGCGCCCGACGAGCGCGCCGCGGCCGCCGCCCGCTGAGTTGCGCCTTCACATCATCGCGCGCGGCAAGATCGGCCGCGGTCCCGAGGCCGAGCTGGTCGATCGCTATCTGAAGCGGATCGCCTGGCCGGTGGGGGTGACCGAGCTGGCCGAGCGCGGCGGACGCGGCCCGCCGCCGGCGCCGGACGGCAGCGTCACCGTGCTGCTCGACGAGAAAGGCGAGCTGCTGTCGTCGGCGGAGCTGGCCTCGCGGCTGGCGCGCTGGCGCGATGACGGTCGGCGCGAGGCCCGCTTCCTGATCGGCGGCGCCGACGGCTTCGGCGAGCCGGAGCGAAGCGCGGCCGACCTGATCCTCGCCTTCGGCCGCGCTACCTGGCCACACCTGCTCGCCCGCGCGATGCTCGCCGAGCAATTGTTCCGCGCCACCAGCATCCTTGCCAACCATCCCTATCATCGCGAAGGATGAAGGGGATGCGATCGCTCCTCCCCCTCGGCTGCGCCGCGCTGCTGCTCGCCGGCGGCTATGCCGCGGCCGCGCGCGACGCCGACGCCGAGGCGCTGGCGCGCGCCAAGCGCGAGGCTGGGCAGGCGAACGCGCGCTTCGAGCGGCTCGAAGGCCAGGCGCGCCGGGCCACCGACGCGGCGGAACGGGCGCGGGCCGAAGGCGAGGCGCTCGCCGCCCGGATCGACGCCGCCGAGGCCGAGCTCACCGCCGCCGAGCGCCGGATCGCGCTGATCGCGCGCATGCAGGCGGCGCAGCGGGCGCGCCTGGCCGCGCGCCAGCAGCCGCTGATCCGGCTCACCGCCGCGCTCCAGACGATGGCGCGCCGCCCGGCCGCGCTGGCGCTGGCCCAGCCCGGCTCGATCCAGGACACGGTCCACGTCCGCTCGCTGCTCGCCGCGACCCTGCCGGAGATTCGCCGCCGCACCGCCGACCTGCGCGCCGAGGTCGAGCGCGGCGCGGCGCTGCGCCGCCGCTCCGAGCAGGCCCGCGCCGCGCTCGCCGACAGCCGCGCCGAGCTCCAGCGCCGCCGCGTCGAGCTCGCGCGCTTCGAATCGGCGCAGCGCGCCCGCTCGGAGCGGCTCGGCGGCCTGGCCGTGGCCGAATCGGACCGCGCGCTGGCCTTCGGCGAGGAAGCGCGCGCGCTCGCCCGCACGCTCGGCACACGCCAGTTTCAGGCCCGGCTCGGCGCCAGCCTCGCCGAGCTGCCCGGCCCGGTGCCGCGCCCGGGCGAGCCGTTCGCGCGGCCGCCGCGGCCGCGCCTTCCCTACCGGCTGCCGGTGGAGGGGCGGCTGCTCGTCGGCGTCGGCGAGATTTCGGACGGCGGCGTCCACGCCCGCGGCCTCACCTTCGCGACCGAGCCGCGCGCCGCGGTCGTCGCCCCGGCGGCCGGCCGGGTCGCCTATGCGGCGCCGTTCCGCAGCTACCGCAACGTCGTCATTCTCGACCACGGCCGCGGCTGGTCGACCGTCGTCACCGACCTCGCCACGCTCGAAGTGGCGCGCGGCCAGACGGTGCGGGCCGGCGCGACGCTCGGCCGCGCCCGGGCGGAATCGCCCCGCGTCACGGTCGAGCTGCGGCGCGAGGGCAGGCCGGTTCCGCTGGCGCAGCTGATCGCCGGGTGAGGCGTTCATATTCCGTTTCTTTTCGTCGACCTAAAATGGCTGTAGAAGCCGACCCGGATCAGCTCAGCAGGACCGCGATGCCCAACAATCTCCTCCGCTCCCTCGCGCTCGTCGGCGCCGTCGCCGTCATCCCGGCGACGACCGCCTCGCTCGCCCAGGTCGACGTCAACGCCTATCGCGAGATCGACCAGTTCGTCAGCGTGCTCGAACGGGTGAAGGCCGAATATGTCGACCAGGTCGACGATGCGACGCTGATCCGGGGCGCGATCGACGGCATGCTGAACAGCCTCGATCCGCACTCCTCCTATCTCGACGAGCGCGGCTTCCGCAGTCTGATGACGACCACCGACGGCAATTATGGCGGGCTCGGCCTCACCGTGACGATGGAGGACGGCGCGGTGAAGGTGATCGCTCCGACCCGCGGCACGCCGGCCGACCTCGCCGGCGTCAAGTCGGGGGACTTCATCACCCATATCGACGGCCGCCTGTTCTACGGCGGCACGCTCGACGAGGCGGTCGAACGGATGCGCGGCCAGCCCGGCACCAGCGTCCGCCTCACCATCGTCCGCCCCGGCCGCGACCGGCCGTTCGACGTCGCCATCACCCGCGCCGTGATCGACATCCCGGCGGTCAGGTCGGAGGTCCGCGACCGGGTCGGCATCCTCACCGTCACCACCTTCAACCGCAACACCACCGAATCGGTGCAGCGCGCGATCGCCGACATCGAGCGCCAGCTCGGCGGCCAGCCGCTCGGCTACATCCTCGACCTGCGCTCGAACCCGGGCGGGCTGCTCGACCAGGCGGTCGGCCTTTCCGATCTGTTCCTCGACCATGGCGAGGTCGTCTCGCAGCGCGGCCGGCGCCGCACCGACATCGAGCGCTATTACGCCCGTCCCGGCGATGCCACGCGCGGAGCGCCGATCGTCGTGCTGGTCGACGCCGGCAGCGCCTCGGCGGCCGAGATCGTCGCGGCGGCGCTGCTGGACCATCGCCGCGCCGTCATCATGGGCGACCGCACCTTCGGCAAGGGCTCGGTGCAGACGCTGATCCCGCTCGGCCGCGGCAGCACCGCGCTGCGGCTGACGACGGCGCGCTACTACACGCCGTCGGGCCGCTCGGTGCAGGAAGGCGGCATCACGCCCGACATCCTGGTGCCGCAGCTCTCCGACCCCGACTATCGCTCGCGCAGCCGGGTGCGCGAGGCGGACCTCAGGCGCCACCTCGTCAACGAAACCGGCGTCGAGGACGACGTCGTCCAGGACGACGGCCGGCCCGATCCGCGCTTCGCCGCCACCGCCGAGGAGCTCGAGCAGCGCGGCATCGAGGACTTCCAGCTCCACTACGCGCTGCAGACGATCGCCCGCCTGGGCCGCGTCCAGACCGCCGCCGCCCCGCGCCGCAACCGCTGATGGCGCGCTCGCGGCTCGGCCTCGCCAGGCTGGCCGCGGCCGGCGTGCCGGCGGCCCTGCTCGCCGCCGCGCTCGGCTCGCAGCATATCGGCGGCCTGGCGCCGTGCGAGATGTGCTACTGGCAGCGCTGGGCGCACTGGGCGGCGCTCGCCTTCGCGCTGGTCGCGATCGCCGCCGCCGGCCGGCTGCCGGACCGCGGCCGCAGCTTCGTCTGGCTGGCCGCGTTGGCGATCCTCGCCAGCGGCGCGATCGGCGCCTATCATGCCGGCGTCGAAGCCGGCATCTTCGCGGGGGTCACCCAGTGCGCGACGGTTGCCGGCGGCGGCGCCAGCGGGGCCGACCTGCTGGCCGAGATCATGGCGGCGCCGCTGGTGCGCTGCGACGAAGTGCAATGGTCGCTGCTCGGCATCTCGATGGCGGGATGGAATGCGATCCTTTCCATCCTTGCTGCGTTGGTGATTCTATGGCTGAGCCTGAAACCCTCGCCGATCCGCGGCTGAGCGCGCCGGGCCCGCGCTGGCGCCCGGGCGACCGGCGCCCCGACGTGCCGTCGATGCTGCGGGTCGACCAGGCCGGCGAATATGGCGCAACCCGCATCTATGCCGGCCAGATGGCGGTGCTCGGCGACCGCCAGCCCTGCGCGCCGCTGATCGCGCGGATGGCGGCTCAGGAGCAGCGCCACCTCGCCCGCTTCGACGAGCTGCTCGCCGAGCGCGGCGTCCGCCCGACGCTGCTGCAGCCGCTGTGGAGCGTCGCCGGCCACGCGCTCGGCGCCGCCACCGCCCTGCTCGGCCCGCGGGCGGCGATGGCCTGCACCGCGGCGGTCGAGGACGAGATCGACGCCCATTATGCCGAGCAGCTGGCCTCGCTCGGCGACGACGAGCCGGAGCTCGCCGCCACCATCGCCGAGTTCCAGGCCGACGAGCGCGAGCATCGCGACCGCGCGATCGAGGCCGGCGCCGAGGACAGTTTCGGCTATCCCTTGTTATATGCGGCCATCCGGGCGGGCTGCCGCGCCGCGATCGAGCTTTCGAAGAGGATCTGAGCCATGCGCCTTGCACTCCCCCTTCTCGTCGCCGCCGCCGCGCTGGCGATCCCGGCCGCGGCGCAGCAGCCCGGCGTCCCCGCTCCGGAGGCCGCCGCCGCCGCGCCGCAGCAGCCGGTCACGATCGGCGACGTCGACGATGCGCGCGTCAACCAGCTCATCGTCTATGGCGACGACCCCTGTCCGCCGAGCACCAACGAGGAGATCATCGTCTGTGCCCGGCTGCCGGACGAGGAGCGCTACCGCATCCCGCCCAACCTGCGCAGCGATCCCAACGCGCCGGAGAAT